>Ga0190274_10001735_pt1 | contig 12762 bp, 14 predicted proteins | sample Popmic531T_FD_133002 | JGI IMG/M metagenome (GOLD analysis project Ga0190274, IMG submission 133002) | Populus adjacent soil microbial communities from riparian zone of Yellowstone River, Montana, USA - 531 T | ecosystem: Environmental > Terrestrial > Soil > Riparian zone | place: USA: Montana...
AGTGCCCCATCGACACCCCTCCGGGCCCGGTGACTGACAGCGTCACGGCATCGACACCCGTGAAGTCGGCTCGGAGAACGGTGACGACGAGATCGTCGCCAGGAAAAACGGCACAGGGCACCGTCTCGCCCGGCGCCATCGTGAACATCCGCACGTGAACGCCATCGCGCTGCAGGCGGTTGATGAGCGCGCGGGAGACCAGTCCCGAGAACCGGCCCTGCCGGGCGAGCGCCGAGACGCCGGTCCCAAGGGCCGCAAGGCGCTCGAGTCGCGCCGAGCAGTCGGCACACTCGAACAGATGGGTCTCGAGGCGATCGGTCTCCTCGGCGTCCTCCAAATCGCGCGCCCAATAGTCGATGAGCGCGGCGTCGGAAATGGGCACCTGGCACCCGGTCGTCATGTCCTGCTCTCCTGGGCCGTCATGCACGTGCGCAGGCGCTCAATGGCGCGGTGCCGAATGACGCGGACATTGCCCTGGGTGACGCCCAGTTCCTTGCCCACCTCGATGGCTGTTCTCTCAGCATAAAAAGTGAGAAGAACTGTGGCGCGCTCGCGCTCGGCAAGTCGTGCGAGGCACGTCTCGAGACGGTCCACGTCGAGCATGGCGTCTCCGGTCTCGGCTTCGACGCTGTCAGGCACGAGGAACACGTCGCGCAACTTCTCCCGACGCCGCTCCCGTCGTTTGAGATCTATAGCCATCGTTCGACTCACGCCGAGGACAAACGACGCGATCCCTTCCGCGTCGCGGACCAATCCTGCTCGCAGCTTCTCGATCGTCAGGAGCATCACCTGCTGAACGAGATCGCGCGCGGCATCCTCGTCCCAGAGATGACGCAGTCCGTAGAGCCGCACGCGTGGGGCAAAACGCCGGTACAACTCTGCCTCGGCGGCCTCAGAGAGGCCCGGTTGGCCGGCCGTAACGGCACGCGCGAGATCGCTGTCACCAAGGTCAGCGGTAGCCGGCATCTTCCGGCGACGGTACAACCCCGGATTCACAGCGGTCAAGCGGACCTCAAAGTTGCAGCCCGCCGCCACCGATGCCCCGACATAAGGGAAGTGTCACGAGACGACCCGGCGTTACACGCAGGCCGCGAGGGTCTCTTCCACGGCACCCCCTCCGGAGCCCACAGGTGCCTTATTCCTCGATCGCAACGGGGGGCGAGGGACTGACAAGCCGCGTCAAGGCGACGCCCGCGAGCACTGCCCCAACGCCGAGGGCTTTCCGCCACGTGAGCGGTTCTCGCAGCCAGGCCGCTGCAAAGCCGATCGCGACTATCGGGACCAGATTCGAGTAGATCGATGTCCGTGCCGCCCCCAGCCGGTGCACGGCGGAGTGCCAGACGATATACGCAATGTTCACGGGGAAGATCGCGACAAAGAACAACAACGCCCAGAGTCGTGAATCGACCTCGTGCCACTCGACCTGCAAAAGACTCGGCAGGGCGATGAGGACATACGCCACCGTTCCGATCACGATGGTCATCCCGGTGACGTAGAGCGGCGAGTGCCGGGCCATCAGGCGGCTTCCTCCGAGCGTATAGACCGCCCAGCACCCAACCGCCAGCACCATCAAGAGATCGCCCTTCACGCTCGAACCCTCCGAAGTGGCCCCGTAGCCGACGACGAAGTAAATGCCGAGGAGCGATATGGCAATGCCGAGCCAGTGTCTGGGGCTGATGCGCTCGTGCCCGAGAAGGGCCGAGGCTGTCGTCACGACGATCGGCGTGGCGCCGATGATGAGGGCCCCGTTAGAGGCGCTGGTCATGGTCAGCGCCCCGGCCCAGCAGAGCTGATACCCACAGTGGCCGACGAGCCCGAGCCAGACGAAGTCGATCCAATCACGGCGCGTGGGAGGCTCAACGGTATAGAAGGTGCGATCGACCGGCCCTGTCTGCCGGCGCACGCGCCATCGGGTCGCCGCGATGCCGGCGGCAAACACCACCGAGGCAACAGTGAAACGGAGCGCGTTGAACGCCATGAACGGAACCTGTTGGAAGGCCTGCTTCATGAGGCTGTAGTTCAGCCCCCAGACAAACACCATCAGGAGCAGAAGCGCGTCGAGGGTAGAGACGCGCCAGGCGCGGCGGGAAGGCACGCCATGTACATAAGAGACCGGGTCTCTTAACGCAATGGGGCGAGACCCGGTCTCCTCTGTCGGCTGGTGAAAGTTTTCACAAGCCGCTATACTGGCTGGCGCTTCGTGGTCGACGAGGCTGGAGGAGGCAAGACGTGGCGCCGGCGAAAGGCAACCGGGAGTCATCGGTCGGACGCGCGACGCGGACCTTCCAGCAGACCGTGAGGCAGGCCGGGCCGGTAGCCGCTGCCAGCTACACGCTGATTGGCGCCATTCTGCTGCTCGGGGGTCTCGGCTACGCACTGGACTCCTGGCTGGACATTCGGCCATGGGGCGTCATTGGCGGTCTCACGCTGGGCTTGGTCGTGGGGTTCTACGAGTTGGCCAGGACGGTTTGGCGTCGATGAACTTGCTGTGGGGGCCGGTGGCCTGGATGACGGCCTCCGGGACCGCGGCGTGGGGCGTCGCCACCGCCGTCGCCGGTAGACCGGTCAATCCCGAGCTGCTGCTCGGCATGGTCGGCCCGCTCGCAGGTGCTGACATCAGTTGGCTTTTCATGGCGCGTGCGTCGGCTTCGGGGGGCGAGCAGCTGATGAAGACGATGATCCGGTCGCTCGGCTTGAAGATGGTTCTGTTTGGTGTGTACGCGGTCGTGATCCTTCGCATGATGGAGGTGCGGCCGGTCCTTTTTGTCGGGAGCTTTGCAGGATTTTTCATCGCCTTGCATGCGCTGGAGGCGGTCTTTCTGCGCCGCATGATCGTGCAGCGCGCGCACTCCCCTCGCGGCTAGACGAACGCATCGATGCCCCAAGCTACTGAAGTTGAGCACGCAGCCGAGCACGCCGCCGAGGGCGTCTTCAACGCCGGCGAGGTCATCATCTCGCACGTCTCGAACAGCCCGCTCGATCACCCGCTCATCCACCTGCCGCCCGTCTTCGGGATCAACATCTCGGTGACCAAGCACGTGCTGATGCTCTGGCTCGTGGCAGTGGTGCTGTTTGTCGGCGTGACCTGGACCGTACAACGGTTCCTGCGACGCGGCGCCAAGGAGCCCTCCGGCTTCATGAATGTCGTCGAGTTCGTCGTCGAATTCATTCGCGACAGCATCGCGCGGCCGAACGTGGGGTCCAAGTGGGTGAACACCTATACGCCGCTGCTCGCCACGTTGTTCTTTTTCATCCTGGCTGCGAACCTGGTTGGGCTCATCCCCATCTTCGACGCCCTGGCGCTCTTGAATCACACGGTGCTGCATCTGCCCGAAGAGGCCTTCTTGTCGCGCGTCGTTCACGGCGGCGTGACTGCCACGGGCAACTTCAACGTCACGGCCGCGCTGGCGACGATCTCGTTTTTCACGATCATCATCGCCGGCACGCGCGCCCACGGCTTCGTCAAGCACTGGAAGAACATGGTGCCCGCCGGTCTGCCGCTCCCTGTGACGATGATGCTGATTCCCATCGAGATCATGGGGATGCTCGTGCGTCCGTTTGCGCTCACGATGCGACTCGCGGCTAACATGGCTGGCGGACATATCGCGATTCTGGCGCTGTTGTCGTTCGTGTTCATCTTCGCCGGACAGTTTGGTCCCGCCGCGGGCGTCGGCATCGGCGCCGGGTTCTCGCTGCCGCTGGCCGTGGCCATCTCGGCGCTCGAGATCATCGTGGTTCTGGTTCAGGCGTACGTGTTCACGCTCTTGTCGGCCACCTTCATCGGCATGGCCATTCACGCGCACCACTAAGACATCGGGAATCGGGCTATCGGGGAATCGGAGTATCGGCAATCGGGAAATCGGCCCATCGGGATCAGGAATCAACTTCACGGAGGAGAGAGACACATGGAAGGGTTCGCATTCGCATACATGGGCGCCGGCATCGGCCTGGGCCTGGCGGTCATCGGCGCGGGACTCGGCATCGGCAAGCTGGCAGCTGGCGCCGCGGAGGCCATTGGCCGTCAGCCGAGCGCGGCAGCCCAGATCACGGGCGCAGTGAACCTTCCGCTCTTCCTGCTCGAAGGCGTTGCGGTCCTCGCTGAGGTATTCGCGCTCCTCATCGTTCTGCTCAAGTAACGAGCGGGACGCGAAACGGAGGTAGGCAAGTGAACCCGCTCGTCCAGCCCGATCCGGGCTTGTACATCTGGACCATCGTCACCTTTCTCGTGCTGGTGGCGCTTCTGGCGAAGTTCGCCTGGCGGCCGCTGCTCGCGGCGCTCGAAGAGCGCCAGGCCGGCATTCGCGCGGCGCTCGACGAAGCCCAGAAGGCCCGAGTCGAAGTCGAGCGCGTGCGAGCGGATTCCGAGCGGTTGCTCAACGAGGCGCGCGTCGAGGGCGGTCAGATTCTCGCGCGCACGCGGGACGATGCCGCTCGACTGCGCGACGAGCTCAAGCAGCAGGCGCAGGCTGATGCCGCCCGCGTAATTGCCAACGCCGAGCGCCAAATCCAGCTCGACACCAACCGGGCGCTCGAGCAAATCAGGCGCGAAGCCATCGACTTGTCGGTGACCATTGCCTCCAAACTGCTGCAGCGCAATGTGTCGAAAGAGGATAACGCCCGGCTGATCGAGGACACGGTCAAGCAGATCGACGCAGGCCCGCGCTTCAGCTAGCGATCGATCCGGCAGACCTGAAGGTCTGCCCTACGACAGTTTGCCGCTTAGCTCACACGAGACCTCAAGTTCTGCCCTACGGCATTACGCCGTTCAGCTCGGTCGTAGGGCGGGCCTTCAGGCCTGCCGGACACCGCTGACACGCCCTGAAGGTCTGGGAGTCGGTATACTGCGGGCAGGGGGTCTTCTCATGCTCCAGTTGAACGGTCGTCGGCGCGCGGCAGCCCTGCTCTCAGGGGCCGTGCTCGCGTCCATGACGGCCGGCGCTGCCCATCCGGCAGCGCAGCGTGACGCCCGCGAACGCCACGTCATCGTGTCCGTGGCGGACAAGGATGACAAGCCGGTTCCGGGTCTCACGGTTCGCGATTTCACAATCCGCGAAGACGGCGTCGCGCGCGAAATCATGGCCGTGGCGCCCGCCGCGCCGCCGAGCCACATGATCCTGCTCGTTGACGACTCGCAGGTCACCCAGCCCCTCACGATTGAATTGCGCGCGGGCATCAAAGGGTTTCTGCGCCAGGTCCTGGCAGACCGGCGCGAAACGGCGATTCGGCTCGCGACCTTCGGCGATCGGCCGACGACGCGCGCGGAGTTCACGACGTCGCTGCCCTCGCTCACGGCGGCCGTCGATCGCATCACGCCGCGGCCGGGCGCGGGGGGTGTGCTGCTCGAGGCCATCTTCGAGAGCTGCCGCGATCTCCGCAAGCAGGCTGCCGTCCAGCCGGTAATCGTAGCCTTTGTCGAAGAGCACGGTCCCGAGTTCAGCAACGAGACGCATTCGCGAATCGCGGATGCGCTCAAGGAGGTCGGCGCCGCGCTGTGGACGGTCGTGCTTCAGGACCAGACGCTGGGCGGTCAGGACCGGTCCCAGGAGATACGCGAGCGGACGCGCGTGCTGAGCGAGGTGACGGTCGACAGCGGAGGCCTGAACACCACGTTCTTGTCGCGACAGGGTATCGAGCCAGCCTTCGCCGAAGTAGCCGCCAAACTGACGAACCGTTACGACGTGACGTTCGCGCGGCCCGCGTCGTACACCCCGCCCTCGCGGATCAATATCGAAATACGGGACCGCGCACTTCGTCTCGCCGCACCGCGCTGGGCGGCGCCATGACGCGGCGGTTTGGCGCCATCGCTCGGCTGCTGGCAGTTGTCGGCTGCGGCACTGTGCTCACGGCCGCCCAGGGAACACAGGTCTTTCGCTCCGGCACCGACATGGTGCTGCTGAGCGTGTCGGCCGTCGACAGCCGGAACCACCCCGTCGCGGGCCTCACGCGCGCGGATTTTCAAATCGCCGAGGACGGACGCGTCCAGGAACTGTCGATGTTCGCCCTCGATCCGCAGCCGGTCTCGCTCTCGCTGCTCGTCGACACGAGCACGAGCATGGAGATGAAGCTGAGGACGGTGCAGGACGCCGCCATCGGGTTCTGCCGGCGTCTCGGCGCCCGCGACATCGCGCAAGTCATCACCTTCGACAGCGAGACGAAGATTGCGCAGCCCTTCACGCGCGACATCGCCACGCTCGAGTCGGCGATTCTGGCGATGCGGACGGGCGGATCGACCTCGCTCCACACGGCCATCTACATCGCGCTCAACGAGCTGAACCGGCTGCGCAAGACGCAGCCGGCCGACGAAGTCCGCCGTCAGGCGATCGTCGTGCTGTCGGACGGTCAGGACACGTCCAGCCTGCTGGCGTACGAGCAGGTGCTCGAGCTCGCGCGCCGATCGGACGTGATTGTCTACGCCATTGGCTTGCGCGACCGCACCGAGGCCGCCCCGCGCGGCTTCAACGAAGGGGACTTCGTGCTGCGGAGTCTTTCGCAGTCAACCGGCGGCCGCCTCTTTACCGTGGACGACCCCGCCCAACTGCCGGCCGTGTACGGCCAGGTAGGCGATGACCTCGCGAGCCAGTACACCTTGGGGTATGTCTCGAAAAACCTCCAGCGTGACGGCGCGTGGCGGCAGGTCAACGTCAAGGTGCTGAAGCCGAACGTGATCGCCAGGACGAAGGCTGGCTACTTCGCTTCGCCAAAGGACCGATGACACTTTCGACAGGACGCGTCTTCATCATTGGCGCCGGCCCGGGCGATCCCGGCCTCATCACCGCGCGGGCGGTCCGGCTCCTAGGTTCGGCCACCGTCGTTGTCTATGACCGCGATACCGAACCCGCCCTCAGGTGGGCAAGGCCCGAGGCCGAACGCATCGAGGCGGGCGCACCAGCCGAGCGCGATACGGCGCAGGATGCGTTGTCGATGCTCGTGGCCGAGAAGGCACGCGACGGCCATGTCGTCGCACGGCTCAAATGGGGCGACCCGTTCGTCTTCGACAGCGGCGCCAAAGAGGCCCTCTTTCTCTACGAACAGGGTGTGCCGTTCGAGGTCGTTCCTGGCGTGACGGCCGCCGTCGGCATCAGCGCCTACGCGGGCATCCCCATCACCTACCCGGGTGCTGGAGATGCCGTCGTGTTTCTGCGCGGGCAGGAGGACGAGAGCGGCCGGATCCCGGACCTTGACTGGAGTGCGTTGGCCCAGCTCGAAGGGACGCTCGCGTGTTACGCGGGCGCCCGGCAGGTGCCCGCCATTCTGCAGCGCCTGCTCGACCACCGGATTCCCGCCGAGACCACGTGCGCTCTCGTGTACAACGGCACCCGGCCGACGCAGCGAACCGTGACGGGGACGGTGCAGGAGATGCTCGATCACACCGCGGCCTCCGTGACGAGCGACGCTGCGCTGCTCGTCATCGGTCGCGTCGCCGGGCTTCGCAACCATCTGCGGTGGTTCGACGAGCGGCCGCTCTTCGGCCGGCGCATTGTCGTCACGCGATCGCCCGAGCAGGCCGGCGACCTGGTGGACCGGCTCGAAGCGCTCGGCGCACAGGCGATTCAGGCCCCGACGTTCCGCATCACTGCCGCCGAGGACCCCGAAGCGCTGACGCTCGCGGCCGCGCTCGTCGAGGACTATCAGTGGGTCGTCTTCGAGTCAGCCAGCGCCGTCACCCGTTTCCTCGCGGCCATTGCCAACGGCCCGAGCGACCTGCGTACGCTCGGCAACGTACGGATTTGCGCGATTGGTCCCTCCACGGCCGATCGACTCGTGGCGGCCGGCATCAAAGCGGACGTCGTCGTGCCGGAAGTCGGCGCCGAAAGCGTGGGCGACGCGATGACGGACCGGGCTCCGGTATCCGGGCAGCGGGTACTCATCGTGCGCCCAGACCATGTGCGCGCATCGGTCGGTGAGGATCTTCAGAGGCGTGGCGCGACCGTCACCGATCTGGTCGCCTATCGCACCTTGGCGGCCGAGCCTGATTCGCCCGCCGCACAGCATCTGTATCGACTGCTCCTCGACAACGGCATCGACGCTGTCACTTTTACGAGCCCGACAGCGGTCGCGCGATTTGCCGGACTCATCGGCGAGGAACAAGCGGCGGACCTTCTCAACACGACGGTCGTCGTGACAATTGGCCCAGTCACCGCAGCTGCGGCACGAGCGCTTGGCATCAAGGCACCGATGGTCCCCGACGCGTACACGGTCGATGGGCTGGTCAATCTGCTCACAGAACACTTCGCCAGACCGAGAGTGACCGCGGGATAGGTCTGAGTGGCTCGCCCTCGGGCGCTCGTGGCGGCGGGTCCTTACTTCCCCCAATACGACGGCAGCACCATGTCTCGCATCGTCCGGAGCCCCGGCGGTGCTTTGAGGAGCAGCGGAATTGAGTTGACGACCATTGCCTCCGTGGTGACATCACCATGGATGCCGCCTTTGATCGTCATCTCGATGGGAGGCATGCCGGCAATACGCACAGCCTCGTACGGCGTGGGCGCGCCAAGGTACGCCTCCATGTGCAACGTGATGAGCGCGCGCCCTTTGCGATAGCCGATCCCGTCCTGCACGAGGCCACTCACTTGTCCGGCCTCTACGGTGATGGGACCACTCGCGATCGGTTCGGCCGCCACTTTGGGATGAATCTCGTCGACGATGCGATCGAGTTTCCATCCCATGGCGTCGGCGATCATCGTGATCGACTCAGCCAGTCCGACGTGGCGGACCGTGCCGGCCTTGACGAACGCGGCGAATTCTTCGATCGACAGGCCCGCGCCGATTTTGCGCTGGAATGGCAGGCGGCGGACGCGCGCATCCTGCACGCGATCCACCTCAATGCTGTCAACCCGCGCACAGGCCGCGCTGAGCGCAATCGGCAAGGCGTCCATCGCAAAGCCGGGGTTGACGCCGGTGCCGAGCACCGCGACCCGCCCACGTCTGGCCAGCGCGTCAATTCGCTTCGCGATGGCCGCGTGCGCCTTGACCGGATACACCAGCTCTTCGGTCGTCGAGACGATGGGAATCTTCTGTTTGAGCACGGCCTCGAACAGTGGCAGCACCTGCTTCAACGACGAGCCCGTGCACAGCACGGCCACGTCTGGGCGCGTGCTCTTGATCGTCTGGGCGAGCTCCGCGCTCACCGTCACACCGAGGCGCCGGCGCAGCCGGCAGACTTCACCGATGTCGCGCCCAGCCTTCGCCGGATCGACGTCGACGGCGCCCACGATCGACACCCCCACGCGCGAGGCAGCCAGCCGGACGATGCCGGCGCCAATCGGGCCGAGGCCGACGTGCAGCAGTTTGATGGGCAAGGTTCTGAGGCTCCGAAAAGGAATCAATTGTAGGATCTCTCGGCCCCGTGATGCGTGCTCCTCTTTTGCGGTCAGCGTCTGAACGTCCGAAAGCGTCGGCCACGGGGGCCTTCATCGAGGGCTAGCGACGGGCGGCCGTGGCCCCGGCCCTCACGGCAGGCGCCTGGCTGCTCACCCTGGCCCTTACAACCCCCCTCGCCGTCGCGGTTGGCGGCCTCGTCGAAGAACAGGTTGGATCGGGGCTGGCGCTTCCGGGGCAGCCACACGGGTGGACAACCGGCTGGGCCATTGAGCTGGCGGCCGCGACCACCGGGCCCGGCCGGACGTTCGCCTACGAACTGGTCGGGTTCGGGGGCACGGTGGCGACGCTCAGTCGGCTGTTCGATCGGCCCCCAGTGCCACCCGCGCTCGCCGGGGCCCTCGTCGCTCATTTTCTGGTCTGGGCTTTTCTCTCAGGCGGGATCCTCGACCGTCTGGCGCGCGGCCGGCGCGTGGGCGCGGCCGGTTTCTTTCTCGCGTGCGGCGCCAACGTGTCGCGGCTGCTGCGGCTCAGCCTGCTCATGCTCCCCTGCTACTGGACCCTCTTTGCCTGGCTGCATCCTTTCTTGTTTCGCACCCTCTCCGATCGGATCGCCAGAGCCACCGCAAGTGCGACGGTCGAGGCACTCTGGCAGAGCATCTTTCTCGTGGTCTTCGTCGCCGCGCTCGTGGGACTGAATCTCATCACCGACTTCGCCAAGGTCCGCGCGGTCGTCGAGGATCGGCGCAGCGCGGTCGGCGCGCTTGTTTCGGCGGCACGCTTCGTCCGCCGCCGCCCCATGCGCATCGCCTATCTCTACACCTTGAACGTCGTCGCGCAGTTTGGGTTGGGCCTGTTGTGGCTGCAATTGGCGTCGCGTGCCGCTTCGCCCGTCTGGCTGCTTCTCGCAACGGGCCAGGTCCTCCTCGCGACACGCCTCTTCGCGAGGCTCAGTGGCTTCGCTTCAGAGGTTGCGTTCTTCCAGGGCGAGCTCGCGCACGCCGCGTACACGGCGCAGCCCGATCCGCTGTGGCCGGACTCGCCTGGCGTCGAAGCCATACGCAATCGCGCACGGATGGCACGGGCGTCCGAGCCGTCGAGATCGGTGGTGTTGCCACCGGGAGACGGCGTACACTGATTTCGTGCGAGGACTCGAACGGCCGCCGGTTGGCGGACCCCGAATCGTACCAGCGCACCCGCGGGACGACCGGGAAGACTTGCGGTGCTTCGTGACGCTGAGCCGGCGCCACAACTCGGATGTGCGGCAGCGCCAGATTGTGGCCCGCATCGACAACGAGCCACCGCTCACACTGCTCTACGGCGCGGCCGTGACGATCGAGGTGCAGCCGGGTGCGCACCTGCTGCGCGCCAACAACACGCTATTCTGGAAGCGGCTGCGGTTCGGAATCGAGCCAGGTGAGCATCTCGAGTTCATCCTGATCAATCGATCGGGCCGGCTTTCGCTGGGACTGCTCGCCGTGCTCGGTGTGGCCCCGCTCTATCTCAGGATCGAGCGTCGCAGCATCGCGTAAACCATATCCCCTCACGACTGGAGAAAGCGTTCATGATCGCGGTGCAAGGTGTGTCGATGCGGTACGGCGGCAAGATCCTGTTCGAGGACGTGACGACGACGTTCACGGTCGGCCGTCGCTATGGACTCACGGGGCCGAACGGTTCCGGCAAGTCGACGTTCATGAAGCTGCTGACGGGCGAGTTGCCGCCGCAGAAGGGCTCGGTTTCGACGCCGAAAAAGCTCGGGGTGCTGCGGCAGGACCAGTTCGCTTTTGACGAGCATCGGGTCATCGACACGGTAATCATGGGCAACGCCCGGCTCTGGAAGGCGCTGCAGGACCGCGAAGTGCTGTACCACAAGCCCGATCTGACCGACGCTGACGGCATGCGTCTCGGCGAACTCGAGGGTGTCGTTGGCGAGGAGGACGGCTATAGCGCCGAAAGCGACGCGGCCGTGCTCTTACAGGGCCTCGATATTCCGGACGAGCTGCACGAACGCCGCATGGCCGAGCTGCAGGGCGGACAGAAGGTCCGCGTGCTTCTCGCGCAGGCGCTCTTCGGACATCCGGCGGCGCTCCTGCTCGACGAGCCGACGAACCATCTGGACCTCGACTCGATTCACTGGCTGCGCGAGTTTCTCACCCGCTACGATGGGACGCTCATCGTGATCTCACACGACCGGCACTTTCTGAACGGCGTCTGCACGCACACGGCGGACATCGACTACCAGACGATCATCACGTATACGGGCGGCTACGACGACATGGTCGTCGCCAAGACGCAGATCCGCTCGACGATCGAGGCTCAGAACGCGCAGCGCGAGAAAAAGATCGAACAGCTCAACGACTTCATCGCCCGGTTCTCGGCCGGCACCCGGTCGAGTCAGGTACAGTCACGACGCAAGGAAGTCGAGCGGCTTCAGACGACCGACCTGGCGCGGTCCAACATCCAGCGACCGTACATCCGTTTTCAGATGAACAGGCCTTCCGGCAAAATCGCGCTCGAGTGCAAGGGCGTGTCGAAAGCATTTGGCGATCTATCGATCGTGTCGGGCTTCAGCGCCGTCGTCAATCGCGGCGAGAAGATCGTGCTCGTCGGCCGCAACGGTGTTGGCAAGACGACGATGTTGAAGGCGTTGCTGGCAGATGCGCCGGGCATGGCGCCCTCACCTGGCGACATCGATACCGGCACCGTACGCTGGGGACACGAAGTCTCGGTCGGCTACTTCCCGCAGGACGCAACCGGCCTCATCGAGAAGGGCAGGACCGCGGTCGATTGGCTGCATCAGTTCGATCCGGACGCGTCACGGCAGGACATCCACGGGCTGCTGGGACAGATGCTGTTCAGCGGTGAGGAGGGCCTGAAGCCGACCGAAGCGCTATCGGGCGGCGAGACCGCACGGTTGCTCTTCTGCCGCATCATGCTGCAGAAACCGAACGTGCTGGTGTTTGACGAGCCGACCAATCATCTGGATCTCGAGTCGATCAACGCGCTCAACGTAGCGCTCCAGAAGTACGAAGGCACGGTACTGCTCGTCACGCACGACCAGGATTTGATGGAGGAAGTTGGCACACGGGTGTGGCACTTCTCACCCGGCCGACTGGAGGACTTCAAGGGCACCTACGAAGAGTTCGAGGGATCGACGGCCTGATGACGGTCCTTCGGTATCTGACGGTCGTCGCTCTCGCCCTCTGGGTTGGCGGACTCGCGGCGCTCGGCGGTGTCGGCGCGCCCACGCTCTTCAGCGCCCTCGAGGGACGTGACGGAACAGCAGGACGCGAAACGGCTGGTTGGCTGTTCGGCATCCTCTTCGATCGCTTTCAGCAGGTCTCCTGGGTGCTGGCCGCCGTGATCCTGATTCTGCTCGGCATCCGTGCAGCGCTCGGTCCCCGCCCGCGCCGATTCGGCATTCGCGTCTGGCTGGTCTCCCTG
>Ga0190274_10001736_pt1 | contig 12761 bp, 11 predicted proteins | sample Popmic531T_FD_133002 | JGI IMG/M metagenome (GOLD analysis project Ga0190274, IMG submission 133002) | Populus adjacent soil microbial communities from riparian zone of Yellowstone River, Montana, USA - 531 T | ecosystem: Environmental > Terrestrial > Soil > Riparian zone | place: USA: Montana...
CCCAGTGCCTCTTCCATGTCACCCGCTTCGAGCACACCCTTCTGCTGTGCGTAACGCGCCCAAACTCCAGCCAGGAAATCCGCCTGTAACTCAAGTCGGACCGAGAGTTGATTGTTTTCGGCTTCACTAAGCCTGCCCCGGGCCGCATCCACTTTGTCCATCGTGCCCAGCAGGCGTTGAACGTGATGGCCTACTTCGTGAGCAATCACATAGGCTTCAGCAAAATCTCCGGGAGCGCGAAATCGGGTGTGAAGCTCATTGAGAAAAGAGAGATCGAGGTAGACCTTCTCATCACCAGGACAATAGAACGGGCCGACTGCCGCGCCCGCTAGTCCACATGCCGACTCCACCTCGCCTCCAAATAGCACCAGCTTTGGCTCACGGTATTGCCGACCGGCTTGACGGAAGAGATCAGTCCAAACGTCTTCCGTATTAGCCAGCACGGTGGCGACAAACTGTTTCCTTTCCTCTTCCTCCGGATTGGTGGGGCGAGACGTCTGAGTGCGTGATCCCGAATCCTGACTGGGCAATTGTTCCATCAATTGCCGCGGATCCGCACCCAGGAGCAAGGCAATCACAAGGAGGACAATGCCTCCCAGACCCCCACCGATAGCCATTCCCCCACGCGACATACCGCGTCGATCTTCAATGTTCTCACTCTGACGTTGACCTCTCCAAAGCATGTTCTGACACCTCGCTTGTCTCTGAAATTGAATAAAAGGGGGCTTTGGGGAACGCTTTGGAGGAGAATATGCGGCGTACAGTTCCTGATGTTACAGCAGCCGCAACCATGGAGCTAATTGGTCTAAAAGTGTTCCAACAGTTCTATGAGTGACTCTACATAGATGTCGGGGGAAGCACTTTTTAGTTTCCAATTTGTGGGGTAAGCGCTACGCACTCCCACCGTAAGCAGTCCGGCGCGCTTGCCCATCTCAATATCTTCGGGGGCATCTCCAATGTAACACGACTCATTGCGGGAACGAGTCATCAATCGCAACGCAGTCTCCAGGCCCTCGGGATGAGGCTTCCGGTTTTGCATTTGCTCATGACCTACAACTACTTCGAAGACATTGTCGAAACCAACACTCGCAATTTCACGTGCCAAACGGATGCAGTTGCCGCTACTCACAATGCCCAGCCGGTAGCCGCGCTGCTGGAGTTCGGATATCGTCCGTTTCGCGCCAGCCACGAGCTCGGCAGTTTGTTCCCCATAGTGCTGTGCCCAAAGCTCGTCCGCCCGTCCCCATTTGTCTTCCGGCAAACCCATTGCCTGGTAAATTGAATACCAATTCGGCGAGTAGGATTCGCGATAGATGTCGTGATCAAAAACTACTCCAAGGGCTGCAAACGATTGCTCGAAGGCGGTTAGCCCGAGCTGGGCGGAATCAACCAGAGTGCCATCCCAATCGAAAAGTAGAGTGGTGATTGCGGGTGTTGAAGTGGCCATGAATCGAGACAAGCGTACGGCGAAGAGGATTAATAGTTCGTTACGAATTGCCTCTGGTAAATCGGGGTTGGCTTTGGTTGGCCGCCAAGTATGGACTGCGCAATCTTGAGTTGGGCCATTAAACGGATTTCATACCGGTCGAATTGGTTGGCCAATGCTACTGAGCGATCAAAGTCCATCCGGGCAAAGGACCCTGCGTTGTGCGCGAGTCGTGTTAATAGTGCGCCCACGACCCCTCCACTGCTCATGTTCCATTCACCGTCACTGAAATAGTTGTTTTCCAGGCCACCCAGAGTAGTCGCAGCTGCTACCAGCTCATTGAGGCGCGCCACCAGGGATTCCATGATAGTGAAGCCGCGATCACTATTCAGGTTGCAATAAGCAATCGCCAGATGCAGTTGACCTTCGAGTTGTGTCTTGGCCGACTTGATTGAGTTGACGATTTCGGCGGCTTGATTAAGAAGTCCCAACGCCACCTTGCGATCACTTTCCCCGATCGAACTCGCCGCGAAAAGCAACAAGGGTATTCGTTCCTCGTCCCTTCGCAGACGGCCGAGTTCCTGTTGAAGCAAAGCCATTCTCTCAGCATTCATTGACGTTCGCACTTGCTCACGATCTATTTGCGCGAGCATTGACTTTCGCAACTCTGGATCCGGAACATCTGCAGCAATCTGGCGAGCTATTGCGACTTCGCCTGAATTTAAAGCCTTCTGCATAGCGCCCCAAAAAATCTGGACCTGCTGATCCGGATATCGTGTCCTGAGTGAAAGAATCTCGTTGATCGTGCCATTCTGAATTACTTCATTGATCTGAAACCCGCCTTCCGAAACCTGGGCATCCATTTCATGGGCATCTCCCGCCAATCGTTTTAGAGGGGCTGCGCGGGCCGGGTAATACTTTGCAATCCTGGAAAATACCGAACCGACCATATAACAAAGCCCCTGATCTTCAGAACGTTCGGCATTGCCACAGCCATTTGCCAACGCGGTTGTCAACAGGACATCCATCAGATCTCGGTAAACCTCTTCATCAGCCTGAGGCGGCTGGAACGACCGGACCAGCTGTACAGCCAGCTCCAACTCCATCCAGTTGTGCAGGAGGTTGGTAGTCTTTAGTTTTTCAACGATGTCTCTGTGAAGGGCGCGAGAGGCATTCTCATCGGTTCGCTGAAGTTGATAAAGAACACCCAGGAGATCCCGGGAAAGCCCCCTCGCCAGCGTCTGACGACCAAGCTTCAGAGCGACCTGGGGATTCCTGGCTGCGGTTTGCCGCGCCAAACGCAGAGAAAGATTGTTCTCATAGTCTCTCATTTCATAGAGCGGTCGCGATTGCGATTCCATGGGCGGCACGGTGGCTTGCAGGAATTCCAGCGCGAACTCGGGGTCCCGTTTAGCGATGCGATCAATAATCTCCCTTCGCAACTGACCGAAAACCATTAGCGTTTGCCTGTGGGCAGGATTATCTGGATCAGCATCGGCGAACCCAGCCTTGAGGTCTTCCTCAATCGCCACAAAAATGCTGCGCGAACGTTTTTGATCATGATCCCATAGCGAGTCAGCCACATTTGAACCAATACGCGCACGGTTTTCGGCTGAACGTAAGCTACCCAATTGTTCGGCGACGGACTCCAGCAAACCAATTGCCTTCTTACGCATTGCCGCTGCCGCGCTATCCTCAGATCCTCGCACCGGGCCAGGTTCCTGCGGTCGTGCAGACGAAAATGCCAATAGAACCATTACGACGCTGATGAGAAGGGTTCGGTGGGACATAACAGATTTCCAGAATGAGGGATGTTCAGGTAGTCCTACAGGAGTCTTGAGTGCGAAGACCATCGCCACGATGCGCGCGGTCCAAAATGGTTAGTCGGCAATCGCCACGGTTAATTCGCTGAGCGGCAGTGATTGCGACCCATCCCCTGCCTTTGCTTCATCGCGATTTACGTAGCGGTAAAGGATGTCTCGTTGTTGAGGGATAAAGCCGGCTTCACGGATCAGGTAACGCAACATGCGCTCGTCCGCGCGATTGTGCGCTCCGGCCGCTGACACTACGTTCTCTTCAATCATGATCGAACCCATGTCGTTGGCGCCAAAACGGAGGGCGACCTGTCCAAGTTTTAGTCCCTGGGTTAACCACGACGACTGGAAGTTTTCAATGTTGTCGAGAAATAGCCGCGACACCGAGAGCATCTTCAAGTAATCAACTCCGGTTGGCTCATCTTTTACTCGCCGTCCCAGCGCCGTGTTCTCCCGTTGAAAGGTCCACGAAATGAACGCGGTAAACCCGCTGGTTTCATCTTGTAGATCACGCACTCGCTGCAGATGGCGAACTCGATGCTCCACGGTGTCGCCGATTCCAAACATCATCGTTGCTGTCGAACGCAGGCCTACACGATGCACGGCCCTCATCACAGCCAGCCATTCGTCCGTCGTACATTTTGTTGAGACGCGTTTGCGGACTTCGTCATCCAGTATCTCGCCGCCGCCGCCGGGCAAACTGTAGAGCCCCGCATCCTTCAGTCTCCTCATGATCGTCTCGTAATCGAGACCGGAAATTAGGTGGAGGTTGTGAATCTCAGGAGGAGAGAAACAATGAAGCTGAAAACTCGGATACTTGTGATGAAGTTGACGCAGCAGATCCTCGTACCATTCGATGCCAAAGTCGGGATGCAATCCACCCTGCATCAGGACGCCGGTACCACCGAGCGCGATGGTCTCATCGATTTTGACGCAAATCTCCTCCAGCGTTCGAACGTAGGTATCGGGTGCACCGGGTCGGCGGTAGAAGGCACAGAACGTACAAACAACGTTGCAGACGTTGGTGTAATTGATATTGCGATCGATGATGTAGGTAACAATATTGGCCGGATGTTTTCGTTGCCGGATCTCGTCAGCGGCAGCGCCGATGCTGGCGATATCATGAGATTCCAGTAGCGTCGTGCACTCGGCGGCGGTCATGCGATTGCCGGCCAGGACATTCTTCAGAATGGGTTGAATGTCAGTCATGATCTACGTCTACGTTCGACAGAATACTATCTTGAGCGTTCACAAATTCAAAGGCTTCACCGCTGGAATAAGTTCGTGCTTGTGAGCGAGCGAGTAATACAGATCCAAACCGGCCCGCAGCTCATCGTCGAGACCGAAGCTAAGGTTCTCCCCCAGGTAAGTCTGAAGTTCATTTCGAGGTAAGCCTAACAGTGGCTGGTAGAAGTCTATTATCTCTTCTTTACGCGCAAGCCCTTCCTGACAAGCGGCTACGAAATCTATCTCACGGGCACTTTCCGAAGCTGCCGGGCCAATCATCCACATGGCAAAGACAAATCCGAGGTCGGTGTACTTGCGCCATAATTCTGCCAGGTCAAAAATCCTGAACTCCTGACGCGAGAAAGTCATACCAGGATCGCCAATGATTAAGGCTGCGTCGTTTTCCTTGAGCATCCGCTCCAGATCAGGAGCTGCAGACACCCACTGTGGCTCGAACCCCAGAAACTCGCGAAAGAGAATTTTTACCAGAGTCGCCGAAGTACGTGATGACTCATCCAACGCGACTCTGCGAATGTCTCTCAGGTCCTCCAGCTTACTCACCAGATTAACGCTCCGGACCTTTTTACGAGAGCCGACACAAACCCCGGGCACCACCACAAGATCCGGAATTCGCTGATATTCGATCGCCGGAACCAGGGCAACCTCAACCACACCTTTGGCCAATAGCTCGCCGCAACGGGCTGGGACAGCCTCAATCAGTTCAACCTCATCTCTTCCTGGACTATGTTGAAAACTCCAGATTAGCGGAGCCGAGTTTAGATAACTCGATGCGGCGATTTGCGGTTTTTTTGTGATGGTCGTGGTAATGAGTATCCTCGAGTTAGCCAGAATAGAAAGGCGATGCTAACGAAATCACCACGAACACCGCAAGCGGTCGCATTTCGTTCCGGCGCTAGATCGTTGACACTCCTTATAACGGCAATTACTATTCGGCCCGAACGACGTACCCAGAGGCAAGCCGCGTGAGTCAGAAACTATCAGCTACTGAATCCTATTAGATGGAAATCTACGATGTTAGCGTGCCGCTTTCCTCGGCAACTCCGACCTTCCCTGGTGATCCGGGAATTGAAATCAAACCATGGAAGGATCTTGCTAATGGCGACGCCGCGAATGTCTCGCTGATTCATTTCGGTTTGCATTCAGGCACGCACGTTGACGCCCCAGCACACTTCATCGAAGGTGCAGCCAAAGTTGAGGATTTGCCCCTCAAGAGTCTTATCGGTGAAGCAGAAGTTGTAGAAGTCGCCGATCACATTCGAGTAATCGATGAGAATTTCATTGTGGCTAATTGTACTCGCGGTTCTCAAAGAGTTCTCTTCAAGACACGGAACTCCAGTTTTTGGAATAGACCGGAAGAAGGATTCCGTTTGGATTACACCTATTTGGATCCATCTGCGGCAGAGCGATTGGTAGCATCAGGACTCAAACTTGTCGGAATAGACTATCTCTCCATCGAAGGACCCGGGTCCGAAAAATATGAAACGCATCATATTCTGCTTTCGAACAGCGTTGTGATCCTGGAGGGACTGGATCTTCGAAGAGTACCGCCAGGCTTGTATGAACTAATCTGCTTGCCCTTGAAAATTGCCGAAGGAAAGGGCGATGGCGCGCCAGCTCGAACTATCCTTCGGACTTTGCCTTGAAGTAAATTGGAAAGACCAGGTATGCCTGAGAAGAGTGACAAGAATTATAGGGAGCGAGTTTATCGCATAGTTCGGTCAATTCCGCCTGGACGTGTTATGACGTATGGCCAGCTGGCCGAGATTCTCGGGGACGGTTACACGCCGAGAACCGTAGGTTTTGTCATGCATGGCTCGGATGACAAAACACCCTGGCATCGAGTTCTAAACGCACAGGGCGGATGTTCTACCCGCGGGATAGTCCTTCCGCACGACAAGCAACAACGAATGTTGGAAGCCGAGGGAGTTTGCTTCAACGACCGCGGACGCTGCGACTTACGTACCTACCTCTGGATTCCGGGTGAGAAGACTCGAAATCGAGCGCCTTCGAGAAAAACCACTCTATTCACGAATTAATATACGCTCGGAAGGACGTCATATGAACAGAGATCCCCTTGAACAAAGACCGCCCTACGCGGTTAGCCCGCCTCGGTATTCAGTGTCCCACCAGATGGTGACGACGGCGTTTGAACTCCCAAACTTTCGAATCACTCAAAATCTCGGCATCGTACGCGGGATTGTAGTCCGTTCGCGCAACATCTTCGCGACGATCGGGGCCGGCCTGCAGACGATTGTCGGCGGAAATATCACGGTTTGGACGAAACTCTGCGAACAGACTCGCTCCGATGCGTTTGAGATCATGATCCAACATGCAACCGAACTCGGTGCCAATGCAGTGGTCGGGGCTCGTTATGATGCGACCGAGGTTTCGACGGGAGTCACCGAAGTCCTGGCTTATGGCACCGCAGTTATCGTTGAACCGACCAGTGGAGAAACGAGTTACCGGTCATGAGCGAGGGCCAAATCACCCCAGCTCAACTCAAACGGATTCACAAAGCCATCAAAACCGTTCCTTATGCACGATTTCTGGGGCTGGAACTGGAGCAAGTAGCCAGCGGAACTGCGACCCTTGGTGTTAATGTCAGAAAAGAACTGACGCAGAACCAGGGCGTGGTTCACGGTGGGGCGATTGCTTCCTTGATTGACACCGCAACCGCCTTCGCAATCATCTCGCTAATTGCGCCCGGCGAAAAAGTGACCACGGTAGACTTGGCAATATGCTACCTTCGACCCGCTGTCCGTGGACGGCTAAAGGCAGTTGCCAGGGTCGTTCGAGCAGGACGCCGCCTGTTCGTCGTTTCGGCAGAAGTTTTTGATAAGCAAGGAAAGCTAATAACCACCGCACTTAGTACCTATATTAAGATCTAAAACCCTGTCGTAGCTTTACGTGGGACTTTAGAAGGAATTTAGATAGACAGGCATTGCCTATCTATGTAAAATGCTTTTGGCCTTCCGTGCGGACCCAGACGGGTAAAACGCCTTCCCAAGAGATAATCTAACAACCTCCCCGGTGAATTGTTCACCTATGTACTCCCTTTATCACTCCCTCTTAGCCCAGCATCCGAGACAATTGATGCCTGTACGATGTGCGGCTTCAACCATCGCGCAGCTGCATCGGTATTTCGAGGACGTTGTGCTTGAGAATAACCTGGGCGCTTTGGTCGTTGAGAGCTTGCCAGCCTCACCTGAAAGACCAACGCGGGACATCTCGCGCGTCAAAGAACTGGATAACTCAGCTAAGAACCTCTTCTTGTGGGTGAGCCCTGAGGATGCCCTCTCTAGTTTGGTCTTGAGTCGAGGAAAAGAGAGCACCAAATCCATTGTCTTCGAGCGAACTGATCAGGGAAATGAGTACGAACGTTTCGTAGTAATCGCTGACGCCCGCTTCTCTGCTCTACTCGCCTCCGTTCATCGTGCCGATGAGAATGACGCTTCCAGAGACCTGGTAGTTTGGACCTTTGAGCCTGACGTTGTTTACTCCGCTCTGGAATATCTGATGGCCCGGGTAACAGCTGAGCATCCATTTCACTCAAATGCCTTTGCCAAGGCCGTTCGCGCGTCAATGCCGAAAGCAACGTCGCTGCAATTAACTTTGGGTGTAACTACCAAGCTGGCCCGACTCCTGCAAGAACAAGCTGAGCGCGAGATCGCGGTTAACCGACTGGCCACAGCAATCAGAAATTCACTGGAGCTCGATAGCGTTTTGCAAACAGCCGCCGATGAAGTGGGTCGCGCCCTTAACGTGCACTCGTGCGCGGTAAGAGTTGAAGGGGCACTCGTTGGGCGGCAGGTGACCAAGTATTACTTGCGGCCGGACGCCACTGTAGATAATGAATTAGCCGAATCGTTGCTCGCACATGTCGAGTCTATTAGTCAGCTTCTTTCAAATTCTCCAGAGTCATATGTGGTAGATGGCGACAATTCTGAAACCAATCCGGTTCTTGCTGACGCCGTCGTACCACTTATCTATCAGGGAAACTATATTGGCCTTTTGCTGGTGCGTTCAGATGATATGACGCGGGTATGGGCCGACAACGAACTGTTGCTTCTCCACACCGTCGCCGATCAGCTCGCGGTTGCGGTTAACCAGGCACACTTGTTTGCTCAAATGCAACAACAGGCGCTGACCGATGGGTTGACAGGTTGCTACAACCGCCGCTCGTTTGAGTTGCAACTTGAACGCGACTTGCATTTGGCCACTCGCCTGCGTCAGCCGCTTTCTCTGATAATGCTCGACCTCGACAATTTCAAGCACATTAATGACCAAGCCGGACACGACGCCGGAGATGCAGCTCTGTGCCTGCTGGCAACAAGCTTGCAATCTGAACTACGCGCTGTTGATACAGCAGCACGATTTGGCGGTGACGAGTTTGTGGTCATACTACCGCAGGCCAATACCGACGGCGCGATGTTGGTAGCTGAGCGATTGCGGAAACGATTGGCGGAAATCGACGTTCCTGATTTCGGTCAAGTAACAGCTTCGCTGGGTGTTGCAACTTTTCCATTCCATGCCTCATCTCGAGATACGCTCGTGGTAGCGGCAGATCGAGCGCTTTACAGTTCGAAAAACTCTGGTCGTAACCGCGTGAGCCTGCCACCTGAGGAAAGAGGTGCAGTCACTGCCAGCATTCCGGATCAAGCCGATCTGGAGATCGACTTAATCGAAGCGCTGGAAAGACTCTAACTTCGACTGGCTCTGCTGTCCCTTCCATTCCTAACAACCTGCCTCCCTTCTGGCGTCCTGACACAAAATCGCGCATCATAACGTTCACCGTTTTTAGCTGAAGGTTGTGAGCTTGGCGGTCTTTGTGTGCATGGACGATCTACGAAAATTCTGGCGCTATTTTCTACCCTATAAGGTCTCACTAACCATTGGCATCGCCTGCATTCTGGCCAGTGTCGTTTTCAATCTCTACATTCCGTTAATCGTTGGGCAGGCCGTGGACGCTAACTGGAGTGAAGTGACCTGGAGCCGTCTCACCTTGTCAGCACTAAAGGTGTTGGGCGCAAGTTTGGCCAGTGGCACATTCCTGTTTCTCCAGCGCCGGATACTGATAGGAATGTCGCGTAAAGTCGAATATGACTTCCGCCAGGATTTCTACGAACATCTCGTCGATCAACCTCAATCTTTCTTTCACGAACATCGCATCGGTGATTTGATGGCCCGCGCCACGAACGATTTGGCCGCAGTCAGACAACTGGCCGGGCCAATGATTATGTATTCCCTTCAGACTCTCTTCGTAGTGCTAATCGTGCTGCCAATAATGTTCGTGATCAATTGGCGACTCACCTTGTTGCTGTTTGTCACCATGCCGCTCGTTTCCCTTACGGTTAAGTTTTTTGGCCAGCAAGTTCACGTTCGGTTCGAGAAAATTCAGGATTTCTTCTCGCAGATCACGGCTCGCGCGCAAGAGAACTTTACCGGCGTCCGCGTAGTCAGAGCTTACGCACAGGAAGGCGCTGAGATTGCCGCCTTCAACGAACTCAACCGGCAATATGCGGAAAAGAATCTGAGTCTGGTTCGGATCGACGCCCTGATGCGACCCTTGATGCAGTTTCTAATTGGTATGGGCTTTATCCTGATCCTGTGGGTGGGTGTGCCTATGGCCGTCCGCGGTGAAATGACCGTTGGTGAATTCACCGTTTTTAACATGTATCTCTTCCGCTTGATCTGGCCGCTGATCGCACTTGGCTATGTGGTCAACTTGTATCAGCGCGGTACCGCAAGTTTGAAGCGGATGAACTCAATCCTGGCTGTCAGACCGGCGATAGCTGATTCACCTGAGACAAAACCGAAACCAGCAATAAAAGGTGAAATTGAATTCAGGAACCTGACATTCAGCTACCACAAAAACGACGAGCCGGTGCTCCGGGATATCAACTTAACCATTCCGTCCGGGCAAACAGTTGCTTTTGTAGGACGGACTGGGAGTGGAAAATCGACGCTGGTAAACCTGATTGCACGCATCGTTGAAGCGCCAGAGAATACCGTGCTGGTCGATGCCGTTTCGGTCCGCGATTACCCGCTGGCCCAGTTGCGTTCGGCGATTGGTTATGTACCGCAGGAGACTTTTCTCTTCAGCGATTCTCTCTCTGAAAACATCGCGTTTGGCGTTGAAGGAGTTGACCACAAGCAGATCGAATGGGCTGCGGATGTCGCCGGTTTACTAGACGACGTCGCCGGGTTTCCAGATGGGTACGAAACTCTTGTCGGTGAACGCGGTCTCACGCTGTCCGGCGGTCAAAAGCAACGCACGGCTATCGCCAGGGCCATCCTGCGCGAGCCACGGATACTGATTCTTGACGATGCTCTCTCTTCTGTTGACACCTACACCGAAGAAAAGATCCTGGCTCAGTTGCGCGGTGTGATGCGCGACCGGACGAGTTTGATCGTTTCACATCGGATTTCTACTGTGCGCGACGCGGATTTGATTTGCGTGCTCGACGAAGGTCGAATCATCGAACAGGGGACGCATGTGGAACTGCTCGCTCGCGGCGGGGCGTACGCCGCCTTATATGAGCGACAGTTGCTCGAAGAAGAGCTAGCGCTTACTTAACCAGAAATTGAGGTCTACGCTATGGAACTCGATCTGAACAAACGATTCCAGACGATGCTAGTGCTTTGGTTTGGCTTGTCGATGAGCATGGTTATGTTCTTTGTTTTCTCGCTGGTGGTGCCACCCCGGATTATTAGCGACCCTAATAGTCCGCCCAGCTCGTTATTAATGTTTGCGTTGACGGGGGTGGGCACGTTTCTCGTCGTAATTTCTTTTGCAGTCAAGAATAAACTCCTCGAACGCTCAGTTGAGAAGCAGGACATGGTTTTGGTTCAGCAGGCCCTGGTGATCGCCTGTGCCCTCTGCGAGGCCAGTGCACTACTCGGATTGATCGAATATTTTTTGGTTGGCAACCGAGAGTATTACCTGCTGTTTCTGATATCGGCAGGCGGCATGGCTCTTCATTTCCCGCGACGCACCCAATTAGAAGCTGCCAGTTATAAGAGCCGGGACCTACTTAAGTAATCTATGTCAGCTGCGGTAAAACAATTTCACGAAGAGGAAGCGATCGGGAAGACTTACGACTTTCAGGTCGCCCGCAGGCTGCTTCGTTACCTGCGACCCTATCTACGCCTGCTAATCCCCGCTCTGGTGCTCACCTTATTGCTGAATCTTCTGGGAATTCTTCAGCCGAAATTCACGCAGTACGCTATCGACTGGTTCATCCTTCCGCGCAAACTGGCAGGCCTGACAATCCTCCTGATCCTGTACGTAGGCGTACAGGTCCTGCGACTGGCATTCTCATATTTTCAAGCGCTGCTGCTTAACACGGTCGGTCAACACGTAATGTTTGATATGCGGCGAGAGCTTTACAGCAAGCTGCAACATCAGGAGATTGCCTACTACGATCGCAATCCGGTCGGTCGCATAATGACTCGCCTTACCAGCGACGTCGACTCGCTCAACGAACTCTTCACCGCAGGAATCACCGACCTGCTGGGTGACCTGGTCATGATCTTCGCGATCATCGGGATGATGTTATGGATGGACGTGCGGCTCACGCTGGTAACTCTCTTAACCGTCCCGATGTTGTGGATCGCGACGACCTGGTTTCGCAAAGGCGCGCGCAAAGGTTACGACATGGTCAGGACCCGAATCGCGCGCATCAACGCGTTTCTGCAGGAGCATTTCGCCGGCGCCCAGACGGTTCAGATCTTTAATGCTGAGATCAGGTCAGTCAAGAAATTCCGCGAGATCAATGCCGACTACCGTAAAGCAAACATCGATACGATTTTTTACTATGCTGTCTTCTTTCCCCTCGTCGATTTTATTGGTGCTGCCGGCATCGCGCTGATCGTTTGGTACGGTGGATATCGGGTGATGCAAAACACGCCGGGACACACAGTGCTAACCCTCGGTGCACTCGTGGCGTTCATCCAGTACTCGAGTTTCTTGTTTCAACCTATTCGGGACATCTCTGACAAATACAACGTACTTCAGGCTGCCGTGGTGGCTTCTCATCGGATCTTCAAAACGCTGGATCTGTCGATTGCGATAACCACTCCTGAGCAGCCACGACAATCCGGTCGCGCCCGCGGAGTCATCGAATTTGAAAATGTTTGGTTTGCTTACAAGGATGAAGACTGGGTTCTTAAAGACGTTTCGTTTAAGGTCGAACCCGGGCAGTCTATTGCTCTGGTGGGACACACCGGATCCGGCAAGTCAACAATTACGAATCTGCTGATGCGTTTCTACG
>Ga0190274_10001737_pt1 | contig 12760 bp, 13 predicted proteins | sample Popmic531T_FD_133002 | JGI IMG/M metagenome (GOLD analysis project Ga0190274, IMG submission 133002) | Populus adjacent soil microbial communities from riparian zone of Yellowstone River, Montana, USA - 531 T | ecosystem: Environmental > Terrestrial > Soil > Riparian zone | place: USA: Montana...
AGGGATTCGAACCCCCGATACGGTTGCCCGTACGCCGCATTTCGAGTGCGGTGCTTTCAACCACTCAGCCACCTCTCCGCAATGAAAGCCAAGGCACTGGTGGAGCGCGCCTATGTAACGGCGCCTATGTAACGAAGGCCTTGTAAGCAGACAAGAGAAAGCCGACCAAATCGCCGGCTGCCTCCTGACACTCGGCCAGGAACACGATATGGGCCGCGGTTTACTGCGTTCCCGCGATGCCGACCTGCTTCACTAGCTCGCCCCAGCGCAGGATTTCCGCGTCGAGATAGCGCTTGAGCGCCTCAGGCGGGGGTGAATCGATCGCGTTCAGGCCCATCTTCAGGGCCTGCTGCTGGAACTCGGGCGACGCCACGATCGCCTTGAATTCGGCGTGCAGGCGGTCGACGACCGGCTTCGGCGTACCCGCCGGCGCCACGATCATGTGCCACGACACCGCCTCGAAATCCTTGAAACCCAGTTCGTGCAATGAGGGCACGGCCGGCACGGCGGGAATGCGCTCCAGCGTCGACACCGCGACCGGGCGCAGCTTGTTGTCAGCCGAGAGCGACTGCGCCAGCGGCGGATCGGTGAACACCATTTGGGTGTGGCCGGCCACCACGTCGTTGGTCGCCTGCGGCATCCCGCGATAAGGCACATGAGTCATCTGCAGACCGGCCGCGCGCTGGAACATCTCGACCGCCAGATGCGGTGTGGCGCCGATGCCGGTCGAGCCGTAGGACAATTGCCCCGGCCGTTCCTTGACGTAAGCCACCAGCTCGGGGATGGACTTCACCGGCGTCGAGGGATGCACCGACAGCACGAAGCCGAGCTTCGAGGTCAGTGCGATCGGCACGAAATCCTTGCCGGGGTCGTAAGGCAGGTTCTTGTAGAGCGTCGCGTTGGTGGTGAGCGTGCCGGCCGGCACGAAGAACAACGTGTATCCGTCGGGCGGCGACTTCGCGACCGACGTGGCCGCGATCACGGTGCCGCCGCCGGTGCGGTTCTCGACCACAACTGGTTTGCCCAATCGCTCCGACAGCTTCGGCGCAAACTGGCCGCGCGCCAGGATGTCCATCGCGCCGCCCGCGCCGAGCGGCAGCACCAGGGTGATCGGCCTGTTCGGATAGTCGCTCTGCGCGTGGGCTGCCTGGCCGAATGCAACCGCGGCCGCCACGCACGCCACCGTCATCCCCCGCGAAAGCGGGGGAACCACCAGCCACCGAAAATTCCTCATCAGCATGATCTCGCCCCAGCACGTTGAACGGTGGTTACTGGATTGCCCACGTGCGCGGGCAACGACAGCTGAAAGGATCACGATTGATGCAAGATTAGCGCAGACAGCCCAGGGCCGTAAGCCGTGGGCAACGTTGAAATCCGCTTACGTGACGGGCTCGCGCACCGGCAGCGCGCTTTTCACCAATTTCCATGCTGGCGCGAAGACAAATTGCGTTGCCGGGATCAACGCGGCGCCGATCAACAGCCCGACCAACCCCGCGCCCGCGGCCGCAACGACCCACTCGGCGGCGCCCGGCAGTATCGGCAAGGCCCGCCCCGCAGCCTCGCCGGCGGCATCGATGGCGTGGCCCAGGGATGTCAGCCCGTACGTCTCCAGACCATGCACGATGATCCCGCCGCCAACCCAGATCATCGCAGCGGTGCCGGTGATGCTGAGGAGCTGCAGGAACACGGGCATTCCCCCGACGAGCGCCCGGCCCATAGCCCTGCTCAGATGGCCAAGCACCGAAGCGCTCTGGTTACTCGCAAGCACAATGCCGACATCGTCGGCCTTCACGATCAGCGCGACCACACCGTAGACGGCGACAGTGATGCCGATCCCCACCAATGCCAACACAAATGCCTGAGTCCAGACGTTGTTCGCAGGAATAGCGGCGAGCGTGATCGCCATGATCTCCGCGGAAAGGATAAAGTCGGTCTTGATGGCGCCGGCGACCTTTACATCCTCCAGGGACTGCGGGTTCAGCGCCGCCGTACCGATCTGCTCCTCATGGGCGTGCGCGTGGTGAGGAACCACGACTTCGTAAACCTTCTCCACTCCTTCGTAACAGAGATAGGCGCCACCAATCATCAGAAGCGGGGTGATTGCCGATGGGAGGAAATAGCTGAGTCCCAGCGCGGCCGGCAGCAGGACCAGAACCTTGTTACGAAGCGATCCGATCGCAATCTTGGCGACGATCGGCAGTTCGCGCTTGGCGGCGAACCCGACCACATAGCGTGGCGTGACGGCGGCATCGTCGATCACAACGCCGGCCGCTTTGGCGCCGGCCTTGGCGGCTTGGCTTGCAACGTCGTCAAGCGACGCCGCGGCCACTTTGGCAATGGCCGCGATGTCGTCGAGGAGAGCAATCAGTCCAACACTCACGCATCATCCTCAGGTGGACGTGAAATCTGGCCGCATTTGACGACCAAAATTCAACACGCGGGCGGCAAGCATTGTTCCTAACGGCATCTTGCCGCAGGCGCAGTAGCGCTCATGATACGAGCAGGCGCCGCTGTTCGATGACGTGACGCCGAAAGCTCCGGCACAGAAGCCGAATCCGACGTCGCCGGAGCGTTTCGTGCTGGAGCGGACCGCGTGAGGCTACTGCGTGCCCTTGATCCCCGCTGCTTCCACCACCTTGCCCCAGCGCGCGATCTCCGACTTGACGAAGCTCTGCATGTCGGCAACCGGCGGCGTATCCATCGGCACCAGGCTGAGCTTCTCGATCTGTGCCTTCACCTCCGGCGAAGCGAGCAAGGCCTTGAGCTCGGTGTGGAGCTTCTGCACGATCGGCGCCGGCGTCTTGGCGGGCGCCGCCACCATGAACCAAGCGACCGCCTCGTAGCCCGGAACGCCGGCCTCATCCACGGTGGGGATGTCGGGCAACGCCGCGAGCCGTTTCTTCGGCGAGACGCCGAGCGCGCGCACCTTGCCGGACTGGATCATCCCGGCCGAAGGCGGCACGTCGCAGAACATGAGCTGGATGTGTCCGCCGACCACATCGTTGAGCGCGGGCAAGCTGCCCTTGTAGGGCACATGGGACATCTTGATGCCGGTCATGCTGGCAAGCAGCTCGGCATAGAGATGATGCGGCGAGCCGGGGCCGCCCGAACCATGGGTGAGCTTGCCGGGATTGGCCCTGCCGTATTCGATCAGTTCCTTCACCGAGTTCACCGGCAGCGCCGGATTGACGATCAGGATGAACGGGCTCTGCGCCACCATGGCAAGCGGGATGAGGTCGGTCGCCGGATCGTACGGCAACGCCTTGTGCACCGTGACGTTGATCGCCATCGGCGTCGAGGTTGCCTGCAGCAGCGTGTAGCCGTCGGGCGCAGCCTTGGCGACGTAGTTCGATCCGATCACCGTGCCGGCGCCGGGCCGGTTCTCCACGATCACCGGCTTGCCGAGCCGCGCCTCCAGTTGCTGTGCGACGATGCGCGCCGAGATTTCCGTCGAGCCGCCGGCGACGAACGGCACCACGATGGTGATCGGCCGGGTCGGAAAGTCCTGCGCCAAAGCCGTTTGCGAAAGCGCCGCGGCCGCAACCGCCGCCGCCACGATCCGGAGCGCGCGCATGACGTCCTCCTATTGCGTTCCAGCGATTCCCGCGTCGCGTACCACCTTGCCCCAGCGCGCGATCTCCGCCTTGACGAAATCCTGCAGCCCTTCCACCGAACGGTCGGGCATCGGCACCATGCCGTTCTTGGCAATCGCCTCCTTCACGTCCGGAAGCGCGAGGATGATCCTAAGCACGGCATGCAGCTTGTCGATCACGGGCCGCGGCGTCTTGCCCGGCGCGACCAGCATCTGCCATGACGCGGCATCGAAGCCGCGCGCGCCAGCTTCACTCAGCGAGGGAACGTCCGGGAACGCGGCGATGCGGGTCATCGTCGAGCTACCGAGCGCGCGCACCTTGCCGGCCGCGATCTGCGGACCGGCCGGGCCGAGATCGCAGAACATCACGGGCACGTGACCGGCCACCACGTCGGTGATCGCCGGCTGGCTGCCGCGATACGGCACGTAGGTGACCTCGATGCCGGTCATGCCTCGGAGCATTTCCGTGAACAGGTGATGCGGCGTGCCGGGTCCCACCATCGCAAACGGCAGCGGCCCGCCTTTTTCCTTGGCGTATTTGATGAGGTCCGCGAGCGAATGGACTGGCAGTGCCGGATTGACCACCAGCATGAATGGCGTGCCGGCGACCAGGGCGAGCGGCGTCAGGTCGGCCACCGGATCATACGGCAGGTCCTTCATCAGCGCCGGATTGACCGCGATCGGGCCGCTCGGCGACATCAGCAGGGTATGACCGTCGGCCATGCTCTTGGTCGTGGCGAGCACGCCCGTCACACCACCTCCCCCCGGCTTGTTCTCGACCACGAACGGCTTGCCCAGCCGCTGCTCCAAATGCCTGCTCAGGATGCGAGAGAGGATGTCGCCGGCGCCGCCGGCGGCAAACGGCACCACGGTGGTGACCGTCTTGGCCGGGTAGTCCTGCGCGCGGGAGGAACTCCAAGGCGCGGCGGCGGCCAGCGCCAGGATGGTCAGGGTCGCAATGTGAAGCCGCCGGCCCATGGTGTCTCCCCACATTTTGCTCGGTTGCCCAGCCTATCGGAACGCTGGATCGCTGGTAAACGGGCCGGTTTGCGCGCTCCTGCGCCCTCTCACAATGCAGCCAAAACCGGCTCGATTGTTGACAGTTTGGCCTTCCGCCGCCATAAGCATGGCCGTGGCGCGGGCCTTCTGGTCCGCGCATTCGTTACGGCCGTAAGCGCCCGTAACCACATCAGAAATCGAACGAATTGAGCCGGCGCGGGATATCCGAGCGCCGGGATCGAACGCGGGACGAAAACGATGTTCGCAGTGATCAAAACCGGCGGCAAGCAATACCGGGTCGCCGAGGACCAAATGCTCGAGATCGAAAAGATCCAGGGCGAGCCCGGCCAGATCATCCAGCTCGGCGACGTGCTGATGCTGGGCGGCGACCAGCCGACGTTCGGCACCCCGACGGTCTCGGGCGCGAGCGTCGCCGCCGAGGTGCTCTCGCAGGGCCGTGGCCCGAAAATCATCGCCTTCAAGAAGCGCCGCCGCAAGAATTCGCAGAGGAAGCGCGGTCACCGGCAGGAATTCACCCTGATCCGCATCACCGAGATCCTCACTGACGGCGCCAAGCCGACCAAGGCCGCCCGGCCGAAGCCGGAGAAGAAGCCGAAGCCGGAAGCGGCCACGGACGCGGAGGGTGTGGCCAAGCCGAAGGCCAAGGCCGCCAAGAAGCCGGCGGCCAAGGCGAAGAAACCGGCGGCAAAGCCAAAAGCTGCCGCCAAGGGAAAGAAAAAGTAACGAAACGCCGGTTAAGCCCCGCATCCTTGCAAAAGCTTGCGAAGGCTCCGATATCAAAATTTGTGAGATGATTCCTACGCGGAATCGCGCTACAACATCACCGAGTTCAGGATACTAGCCATGGCACACAAAAAAGCAGGCGGCTCTTCGCGCAACGGGCGCGACTCCAACTCCCAGCGTCTGGGAGTGAAGCTGTTTGGCGGCGAGCAAGCTGTTGCCGGCAACATCATCGCGCGCCAGCGCGGCACCACGTGGCATGCCGGCCAGAATGTAGGCCTCGGCAAGGACCATACCCTGTTCGCTCTCGTAAACGGCAAAGTCGAGTTCCGCACCAAGGCTAAAGGTCGCGTGTTTGTGTCGGTCCTCCCGGCAACGGAGGCTGCGGCAGAGTAAGACGGTAGATCACACTTGGGTCTGCCGGCATCTAGTCAAACCGGCGGGCCCACACGGGTTCTTAAAGGGGAGACGGGTGCCGTCTCCCCTTAAGCATTTCAAAGGAGCCCGTGCCATGATTCTGGAAATCCCAACTGAGAGTTTCCGCGAAGCCAGTATCCCCGTCCTCGAGACCGAGCGGCTGCAGTTGCGCGCGCCGCGCCTAGGGGACGCTAAAATCGTAGCGAGCCTGGCAAACGACCGCCGCATCGCCGAGAACACCGCGCGCATTCCGCATCCGTACCGCCGCGCCGACGCGGAGGATTTCATCGCCACCGCGAACCGGCAAGGCGGCGAGACCATGTTTGTGATCGCGCTGCGCGATGGCGGCGTGATTGGCGCCTGCGGGCTGACCATGACGGAAGGCCAGGAAATCGGCTACTGGCTCGGCGCCAAGCACTGGGGCAACGGCTACGCCACCGAGGCGGTGCGCGCCTTGATCGACCACGCGTTCACCGATCTCGAATGCGAGGCGCTGCAATCGGCCGCGCGCGTCACTAACCCGGCGTCGCGCCGCGTGCTCGAGAAGTGCGGCTTCCAGTGGACCGGCGCCGGCCTGCTGCGCATCCGCGCGCTCAATTCGTCGGCGCCGATCGACCGCTTCCGGCTTGATCGCGGCCTGTGGGCGTCGCTCAAGAGCTGGGGCCGCGTGAGCCGCCTCGCGTAATATTAGGTGAGCAATGCTGTCCGTAAAAATGTGTTTCGGTCCGCGCGAAAATTGTGAACGTGCGGACCGAGACCGCCATTGACTGCGCACGTTCCCGGGACCACCTTTGGTATGTGTCATGCGCGTCGCTGAGGCGACCGCACACAACGCAACGTCCAGCGGAGGTATCCATGACGCCACCGGAAAAGGAAAGCCGCTGACCGCTGAAGGAGCCGTTCGGCCTTCAGCATAGCGGCAGCTTCACGACGGACCGTCGGGAGCGGGCACCTCGGGCCGCATCAGTCAGGCAAGGCCCACACCGCCCCTCCCGGCGTCGTTTTTCATACGCATTACAGGGCTGCTGCGGAGACGACGGTCTGGCGTTACGCCCTCCTTTGAGCGAAAATATTCTCCTCTGAGGACAGAGGAGAATGGATATGTCCTACGACCTCGACCAATTCATCGCCGACTGCCGCGCCGCATTGAAGCGCGATCCGGGACCGGGCGGCCGCGAGACGGTCCGCGTCAAGCTCGAAGAGCTGCTGAGCAATCCGGAGTTCATCGAAGAGCACTGCGGCGAGAAGGTCCCGCGCGGGCTCAAGGTCCTGTACGAGGACCCGGACCTCAAATTCCAGATCCTCGCCCACATCAATGACAAGGCGCGCGTCTCGGCGCCGCACGATCACGGCGCGTCCTGGGCGATTTACGGCCAGGCCACGAAGTACACCGACATGATCGAATGGGACCGCGAAGACGACGGCAAGGATCCCAAGCACGCCACGCTTAAGCCCGCCAAGAAGTATCGGCTCAACCCGGGCCATGCCGGCATCTACCAGGACGGCAAGATCCACTCGATCGACTATCCGGACTACGCCAAGTTCATCCGCGTGACCGGCACCAATCTGGACAACATCAACCGCATGCGCGTCGATCTGAAGACCGGCGAAGTCCATCAGATGACGCCGCAGCAGGCGACGTAAGAAAGATTGTCACGGCCGGGCATAGCCGTCCGAAGGACGGCGTCGCTTCGCTCCGCCTATGTCCCGGGCCATCTCGCTTAGGAAGGCACAACCAGTGCCCATCTCGCCGGGATGGCCGGGACAAGCTCGGCCATGCCGTTGAAAGAGCCTATGTCCTCGCAAGCAACAGCGCGTTCAGTTTCCCCCCAATCCCTCCGCGCCATGCTCTCCGATGGAGCGGAGATCGCGCCGATCGATGTCCGCGAGGAGCTGACTTTCTCGCTGCGCCATCTGCTCTGGACACGCAATGTGCCGCGGAGTCGGCTGGAGCTGCGTTTCGCCCAGCTTGTGCCGCACCATGCCGCACGCATCGTACTGGTCGATGACAGCGACGGCTTGGCGCAGCGCGCAGCCGAAGTGCTGGCACGCGCCGGTTACACTGACCTCTCCATTCTCAACGGCGGCGTGACCGGATGGGAGAAGGCCGGCTTCGAGCTGTTCTCCGGCGTCAACGTGCCCAGCAAGGCGTTCGGCGAGCATGTCGAGCATGACAGCGGCACGCCGAGCATTTCCGCGAGCGAGCTCGATGCGTTGATCAACAGCAATGCCGACATCGTGGTTGTCGACAGCCGCCCGTTCGACGAATACCAGCGCGTCTCGATCCCGACCTCGACCAACGTACCCGGCGCGGAGCTGGTGCTGCGTATTCACGACATCGCGCCGAAACCGGAAACGCTGGTGGTGGTGAATTGCGCGGGCCGCACCCGCAGCATCATCGGCGCGCAGTCGCTGATCAACGCCGGGGTGCCGAACAAGGTGGTGGCACTGCGTAACGGCACGATGGGCTACAACCTCGCGGGGTTTGCGACGGAGAGCGGCAAGAACAGGCGCGCCCTCACCGCGTCCGCGCAAGCTCTTGAGCGCGCCAAGCAAGCAGCCGACCGTGTTGCCAGCCGCTATAAAATCAAGCGCATCAGCCTTGCCACCATCGAATGCTGGCGAGCGAACGAGCCGGATCGCACCCTCTACCTGTTCGACGTCCGCAATCCGGAGGAATACGCCGCCGGCCATGTGCCGGGCGCGATTTCCGCGCCAGGCGGCCAGCTCGTTCAGGCGACCGACCAATACGCCGGCACACTCGGCGCGCGCATCGTGCTGATCGACGAACATGAGGTGCGTGCGGTGATGACCGCGTCATGGCTCAAGCAGATGGGCTGGCGGGATGTGTCGGTGCTGGCCGAGACAGGCAGCGAGAAGGGATGGCCCGCGCCGCCCGTGCTGGGACACGCTGCCGCGATCGAACACACCATCGACGCCGCGGCGCTGGCTGCGCTTTTGAAGAGCGGCAAGGCCACCGTGATCGATCTTTCGCTGAGTCCGGCCTATCGCAAAGGCCATATCCCCGGCGCGTGGTATGCTATCCGCTCGCGGCTCAAGGAAGCGCTGCCAAAAATTCCGGTCGCCGGCGAACTGGTGCTGACATCGGAAGACGGCATCCTCGCCGGCCTCGCCGTGGAAGAAGCGCAGGCGCTCGCTAAAGCTTCCGTCTCGTCGCTGCACGGCGGCAACGCCGCGTGGCGCGCCGCTGGGCATCCGATCTCGACTGAGCCCAAGATGGCCGATGAGCCGCTGGACGTATGGTTGAAGCCCTATGAGCGGCCGAACGACACCGAGAGCTCGATGAGCGAGTACCTCGCCTGGGAAACCGACCTGCTGCCGCGCATCGCGCGCGACGGCACGACAAGATTTTTGTCGAAGTAGCTACACCACCGCGACGCAGTCGATCTCGATATCAAAACGGCCCAGGCCACGAAGGCACGTGCAGAAAGATACGCGCCGGCGATTCGACTGGAAAATATCGCTCGTAGACTTCGTTAAATGCCGAGAAATGCGAAGGATCGGGCGTACAATAGACGTTGCATTTGACAACCCGTTCCATCGACGAACCTGCCGCCTCAACATACTTCTTCATCTGCGCCAGCACAAGTTCGGCCTGCTCGCGAAAGGGCATCGGTTTGAGTTCGCCGGTTTGGGGATCAAAGGGTGGCAAGCCTGAGACATAAACCGTCTCCCCGGCGACGATAACTGGATAAACTGGGCCCTTGCGGCGGCGCTCGAGATAAGTCGAAAACGGTTCAACGCGGATCGGCGTGCGCTTCATTTTGAAATACTCCCTGAGCACGCTCCCGATGCCGCATATTGGCTTTGTTGTCATTCGACAACAGTTCGGCTACGCCGAACTGTCGCCGCTTGCTGATTGCACCGCGTCAACGTTAGACTCATGCATGGTGGCAGCAGCGAACATGGTCGAAGTTGCGGCGCTGGTCGGAGACACCGCGCGGGCGACCATGCTAGCTGCGCTCATGGGCGGCCAGTCGCTGACTGGGAGCGAGCTCGCCTACCTCGCCCGGGTTTCCCGGCCAACCGCCAGCGAACATCTCACCAAGCTCGTCAACGCGAGGCTTCTCAGCGTCACCAAGAAACGGCGGTTTCACTATTACAGAATCGCTTCACCGCTGGTTGCCGGAATGCTGGAAAGCATCAAGGCGGTGGCGGCAATCGAATTACCCCCGCGCTATCAGCCGCGCTCGGCCCAAGACGAGGCATTGCGCGCCGCACGAACCTGCTACGACCATTTGGCCGGGCAGCTCGGTGTTGCGATCGCCGATGCGCTGGTCGCAAAGGGATATGTCGTTCTGGCTGAGGATGGCGGTGAGGTGACGGACAAAGGCCGGAGATTTTTGTCGAAATTCGGCGCGGTCCTCGATTCAAATTACAAAGGCAAGCGGATCTTCTGCCGGGCCTGTCTCGATTGGAGTGAACGCCGCTATCACATTGCCGGTTTGGTCGGCGCGGAAATCCTGCAGCGATGCTTTGCTCTGGGCTGGCTCACGCGCGACCGCGACACCCGCGCGGTGAAAATCACCGCCGCCGGACGGGCAGGCCTGCACGCCACCTTCGGACTTGATCTGGAAATTAAGGCGGCGGCTCCGAAAACGCCCGGTCGCGCCGCGACAGCCGCTGCTCCCGCAGGAAGATGAAGAGCCCGGCGCCGATGATGATGGTGCCACCGGCCAGCATCCAGGCATCCGGCACGTCATTGAACACCAGATACCCGAACAGCACCGCCCAGACGATCGTGGTGTACTGATAGGGCACCACCACGCTCGCCGGCGCGACGGTCAGCGAGCGGTTGACGCAGACATGGGCCACCATCGCCACCATTCCGAGCAAGGCAAGCAGGGCGAGATCGCTCCCGGTCGGCGAAACCCAAGCAACCGGAGCGACGACAATCCCGAACACAAGCGCCGCCACGGTCTGCGTCGTCACAAGCACGGTCTGGCTGGTGTCGCGCAGGAAGCGCGTTGAGACCATCGACAACGAGAACGTAAAGCTGCCGATCAGCGCGATGAGCGCCGGCCAAGTGAACGCCGCCACGCCGGGCCGCAGGCATACGACCACGCCGACGAAGCCGGCCACCACCGCGCTCCAGCGCCGCCAGCCGACCTGTTCTCCCAGCATCGTTCCCGCAATCGCGGTGACGAAGATCGGTCCGGCAAGGTAGTAGGCCATGACGTCGGCGAGCGGCAGGTAAGCCACCGCCCAGTAAAAGCAGGCCACCTCGATGGTGGCGAGCACAGCCCGGACGATCTGCAGGCCCCAGCGCGGCGCCTCCGCGAAGGTCTGCCGATGGCGCCAGATGAACGGGGCAAGCAGCGCCATCGCGGCGAGGCTGCGTATCAGCAGCACCTGGCCGACGGTATAGGTCGCCATCAGCCATTTGCCCAACGCATCGTTGACCGCGAACAGGAAGATGCCCGCGATCATCAGGCTGATGCCGACAATGGCGGCGCGGCTGGACGAGGCCGTCGAGTTCATGCGGGTGGATCATCCTTTCCAGACCGGGGCGATGCTTATATATCAACGGCAGCACGCCGGACGCCAAAACAGCCATGAAATTCCTCGATGAAGCAAAGGTCTATGTCCGCTCCGGCGACGGCGGCAACGGCTGCGTGGCGTTCCGCCGCGAGAAGTTCATCGAGTTCGGCGGCCCGAGCGGCGGCAACGGCGGGCATGGCGGCGCCGTGGTGGTGGAGGCGGTCGATGGCCTCAACACGCTGATCGACTACCGTTACCAGCAGCATTTCAAGGCGCGCCCCGGTGTGCCCGGCAAGGGCAAGGACCGCCACGGGGCTCGCGGCAGCGCCGTCGTTCTCAAGGTCCCGGTCGGCACGCAGATTTACGATGAGGACAAAGAAACGCTGATCGCCGACCTCACCAAGCTCGGCGAGCGCATCGTGCTGGCCGAAGGTGGCAACGGCGGCTTCGGCAACGCGCATTTCAAGAGCTCGACCAATCGCGCGCCGACCAACGCCAATCCGGGCCAACCCGGCGAGGAGCGCTGGATCTGGCTGCGCCTCAAGCTGATCGCCGACGCCGGTATCGTCGGCCTGCCGAATGCCGGCAAGTCGACATTCCTCGCCGCGACCAGCGCCGCCAAGCCGAAGATCGCCGACTATCCCTTCACCACGCTGCACGCCCAGCTCGGCGTGGTCGAGAGCGACGGCCGCGAATTCGTGCTGGCCGACATTCCTGGATTGATCGAAGGCGCGCACGAGGGCACCGGCCTCGGTGACCGCTTCCTCGGCCACATCGAGCGCTGCCGCGTGCTGCTGCACCTGGTCGATGGTACCGGCGAGCATGCCGGCGAGGCCTACAAGACGGTGCGCGCCGAGCTTGAAGCCTATGGCGAGGGCCTCGCCGACAAGCCGGAGATCGTTGCACTGTCCAAGGTCGACGCGATGACGCCGGAAGCCATCAAGCAACAAGTGGCGCGTCTGAAGCGCGCGGCGAAAACGGCGCCGTTGCTGCTTTCCGCGCAGTCGCGCAAGGGCGTACCGGAGGCGCTGCGCGCGCTACTCAAGGTGATCGACGATTCCGGCGGAACCACCGCCGCGCGGCGCCGCGACGGCGCACCGGCCTGGCAGCCGTAAGACATTTCAAGACAATCCCACGGGGAGGAACGCCGCAATGAAAACCCGCGCAGCCGTGGCATGGAAGGCGGCCGAACCCCTCACCATCGAGACGATCGACATCGAAGGCCCGAAGCCCGGCGAGGTGCTGGTCGAGATCAAGGCGACCGGCATCTGCCACACCGACGCCTACACACTGTCAGGCGCCGATCCCGAGGGACTGTTCCCGGCGATCCTCGGCCACGAGGGCGCGGGTATCGTGCGTGAGGTTGGCGCAGGCGTGACATCGCTGAAGGCCGGCGATCACGTCATCCCGCTCTACACGCCCGAATGCCGGCAATGCAAAACCTGCCTTTCGCGGCGCTCGAACCTCTGCACCGCGATCCGCGCCACGCAGGGCAAGGGCGTGATGCCG
>Ga0190274_10001738_pt1 | contig 12759 bp, 15 predicted proteins | sample Popmic531T_FD_133002 | JGI IMG/M metagenome (GOLD analysis project Ga0190274, IMG submission 133002) | Populus adjacent soil microbial communities from riparian zone of Yellowstone River, Montana, USA - 531 T | ecosystem: Environmental > Terrestrial > Soil > Riparian zone | place: USA: Montana...
AGGGCGGACTGGCGGCAGCCGTCGAGCTCTCGCGCGGCCGCCCGGCCGCGCTCTACCACGGCGACCACGCGAACCCCGAGGCGCCGCGCATCCGCACGCTGGCCGAGGAGATCGCGCGCGTGGTGCGCAGCCGCGCCGCGAATCCGAAATGGCTCGCGGGCACGCGCCGCCACGGCTACAAGGGCGCCGCCGAGCAGGCCGCCACGATGGAGTATCTGTTCGGCTGGAGCGCCTCGACCGACACCGTGCAGGATCACCAGTTCGCCGCGCTCGCCGACGCCTACCTGCTCGACCCCGCGAACCGCGCGTTCGTGGCCGAGCACAACCCGAGCGCGCTGCGCGAGATGGCGGAGCGCCTGCTCGAGGCCATGCAGCGCGGCCTGTGGAGCGAGCCGGGCGACTACCGCGAGGCGCTCGAGGACATCCTGCTCGACAGCGAGGAGACGGCATGAGGCCCGCGTACCCCTTTAGCGCCGTCGTCGGACAGGACGCGGTCAAGCGCGCGCTGCTGCTGTGCGCCGTCGACCCCACGATCGGCGGCGTGCTGGTGCGCGGTCCGCGCGGCGTCGCCAAGACCACGCTCGCGCGCGCGCTCGCGCAGCTCGTGCCCGGCCGCTTCGTCGAGCTGCCGCTCGGCGCGAGCGAGGAGCGGGTCGCAGGCACGCTCGACCTCGGCGCCGCGCTCGAGGACGGCCGCGTCGCGTTCTCGCCCGGCCTGCTCGCCGCCGCGCACGACGGCGTGCTCTACGTCGACGAGATCAACCTGCTCGCCGACCCGCTCGTCGACCTGCTGCTCGACGCCGCCGCGACGGGCCACCACTTCGTGGAGCGCGACGGCATCTCGCACTCGCATCCCGCGCGCTTCGTGCTGGTCGGCACGATGAACCCCGACGAGGGCGAGCTGCGCCCACAGCTCGTCGACCGCTTCGGCCTGTGCGCCTCGGCCGGCAGCGGGCTCGCGCCCGCGGAGCGCGCCGAGATCCTGGCGCTGCGCCTCGCCTTCGACCGCGATCCGGTCGCCTTCGTCGCCGAGCGCGCCGCGGCCCAGGCCGAGCTGGCCGCGCGCTGCGCCCGCGCCCGCGAGCGCCTGCTCGACGTGCAGCTCGCCGCGCACACGCTCGAGCGCATCGCCGAGCGCTGTCACGCCGCGGGTGTCGAGGGCGTGCGCGCCGACCTGGCGATGCTGCGCGCCGCGCGCGCACACGCCGCCTGGCACGAGCGCCTGGAGATCGAGCCGGGCGACATCGACGCGGTGGCCGACCTCGCGCTCGCGCACCGGCGCGCGCCAACGCCCCCGCCGGATCCCGCGCGCAATGCGCGCCCCGCACCGCGACCCGAGCCCACACCGCCGACACCGCCGCGTGGCAGCGACGGACCCGAGCGCGATCCGGGGCCGCGCGCCAGCAGTGGAGACCGCGGCGCGTGCCCGCCCGTGCCCGTTCCGGTCGAGCACGCGGCCGCGCTGCCCGGCTGGCTCACGCGCTCGCCGCGCGGCGCGCTGCGCCCCGGACCGCGCGCGCGGCGCATCGGCGGCGGGCGCGAGCGCGGATCGATCGACTGGTTCCAGACGCTGCGCGCGCACCGGCGACCGCGCCGCCAGGACCTGCGCTTCCGCAGGCGCCGGCCGCAGCCCGCGCGCTTCCTGATCCTGGCGCTCGACTGCTCGGCCTCGATGCTGCGCGGCCGCGCGCTGTCCGCCGCCAAGGGCATTGCGCGCAACCTCGCCACGACCGCCGAGCGCCAGGGGCGCCCCGTCGCGCTGATCGCGTTCCACGGGATCGAGGCCGAGCTCGCGAGCGCCGACACGCTGGCGGCCGGGGCGGCCGGGCGCGCACTGGCCGGTCTCGGCGCAGGCGGCGGCACGCCGCTGCGCGCCGCGCTCGACCACGCCATCGCCCTGTGCAGCGAGCGCGACGCCCGCGCCGGCTCGCGCCTCGTCCTGCTCACCGACGGCCGTTCGCGCGAGGACGTGAGCGACCTCGGCGCCGCCCTGCGCTCGCACCGCGTCGACACCGTCGTCGTCGACTGCGAGCGCGCCAGCGTCCCGCTCGGGCGCTGCGCCGCGCTCGCGCGCGCGCTCGGAGCCCGCCTGCTGAAAGGAATCGCACCATGACCGCACGCACCGACGCCGAAGCCCACAAGCGCATGAGCGAGCGCCGCAACGAGGCGCACGTGAAGAAGAAGGAGCGCGCCACCGGCACCAAGGGCCTGCTGATCGTGAACACCGGCACCGGCAAGGGCAAGAGCTCGGCCGCCTTCGGCATGGGCCTGCGCGCCGTCGCCCACGGCATGCGCCTCGGCGTCGTGCAGTTCATCAAGGGCGCGCTGCCCACCGGCGAGCGCGACGTGCTCGCTCGCTTCCCCGAGGTGCGCTTCGAGACCATGGGCGAGGGCTTCACCTGGGTGACGCAGGATCGCGAGCGCGACGTCGCCACCGCGCGCCGCGCCTGGGACGTCGCCTGCGAGATGCTGGCCGACCCGTCCTACGGGATGGTCATCCTCGACGAGCTCTGCGTCATCCTGCGCTACGAGTACCTGGGCCTCGACGAGGTGCTCGAGGCCCTGACCAAGCGCCCGCCGCTGCAACACGCCGTGGTGACGGGCCGCCACGCCCCCGACCGCCTGATCGAGGTCGCCGACCTGGTGAGCGAGATGCGCGCCATCAAGCACCCCTTCCGCGAGCAGGGCATCCGCGCGCAGCCGGGCGTCGAGTTCTAGGGCAGGGCGATGATCGCGATCGAGCGCGCCACCGAGCAGGACCTGGTCGACGTCGTCGGCCTGTTCGAGAAGTACCGGGCCTTCTACGGCCGCGACGCCGCGCCGGAGGCCGCGCAGCACTTCATCGCGGAGCGGCTCGAGAGCGGTGACTCGACGATCTTCCTGGCGCGCGACGGCGCCGAGGGCCGGCGCGCCGTCGGCCTGATGCAGCTCTACCCGCTGTTCTCGTCGACCGCGCTGAAGCGGCTCTGGCTGCTGAACGATCTGTACGTCGAGCAGTCGCACCGCCGGCAGGGCGTCGGCCGGCTGCTGATCGCCGCAGCCGGGGAGCTGTGCCGGGAGACCGGAGCCCGCGGCTTCTTCCTGGAGACCGACGCCAGCAACACGAAGGCGCAGGCCCTGTACGAGAGCATCGGGATGACGCGCGTCCCGAGCTTCTTCTACGCGCTCGACCTCTGAGCTACTTCGGACTCTTCGCGCGGTTGCGCACGAGATCGCCGCTCTGCGGCTGCCGCGGCTCCAGCGCGCCGTAGATCTCCACACCCTCGAAGCGCGGCGGGATGCCCGCGCAGATCAGCACGTCCGGCGCGTCGCACACGTGGAAGTGCAGGTGCGGCTCCGTGGAGCTGCCCGAGCTGCCGACCGCGCCGATCGCCTGGCCCTGAGCCACGGCGTCGCCGACCTCGAGCTTGATGCTGCCCGGCTGGAGGTGGGCGTACAGCGTGTACTCGTCGCCGTGCTGCACGAGCACGTGGTTGCCCACGATGCCCCGCACACCGCGCGCGAGCTGCGCGTTCTGGCGCGCGACGATGCGCTTCAGATAGGCGGCCCCGTCCTCGCCCGCGCGCTGCAGCAGCGTTGCATCCTCGGGCTCGTCGTTCAGCACGGCCGCAGCCCGCCCCGCGGCCGCGGCGAGCACGGGCTGACCGTAGGCGTAGTAGTCGGCGAGCGTCGTCCCGTCCGACCGGTACGCCAGACCGTCCGCGCCGATGCGCATGAAGTCGTACGCAAACTCCTGCGGCACGACCCAGCGATGATGATTGTGCAGCGAGGGCCCGGCGCCCGCGTACCACATCCCCTGGAGCGGCAGGGCGAAGGCCGTGCGCGACGCCTCGCTCGAGATCGGGATGCTGGCGTCGCTCGGGCCCGCGGACGTGTCGGCGCGCACCCGCAGCGCGTCCCGCTCGCCGCTGAAGCTCAGCGTCTGCTGGATCAGCAGCAGCGCCTGGCCGGGCCCGAGCACGGGCGTTGCGGCAAGCGTCACGCCGTCGGGGAGCAGGCGCGAACCTCCGAACTGGAACGCGAGCGGCTTCAGCATGCCCGAGCCCTGCAGCTGCGCACCCTGCTGGGCCGCGCGCTCGAGCTCCGCCGCGCTCACGCTGCGGACCTCGCGGGCCGTGCCTCCCGCGATCAGCTCGAGCACGAGCTGCGAGATCGTCACCGCGGTGTCACCGGAGTTGATGATCGCGACGTTCTGCAGAACGACGCTCCGGACACCGCGCGCGGCGTCGAGCTCGTAGGCATGCAGCCGCGCCGCCGGATAGAACCGGATCTCGACGGCTCCGGCCGGCCCGGCCCCCGCGAGCATGCTCGACCCCGTCAGGACCATGAGGACGGCCAAGCCCGCCAGGGTCATTGCCATGCGGCTCACTGCTGATCCCCCCGCAAAGTCGCAGCGGCAGTGTACCCGGTCCGGCTAGGATGACGCCCTCACCACAGGAGATGCGCCATGTCCGTCGCTTCCGAGAAGCGAGCCACGTTCCGACGACTGCACGAGAGCGGATGCTTCGTCATCCCGAACCCCTGGGACGTCGGCAGTGCCCTGTACCTGCAGGGCCTCGGCTTCAAGGCGCTGGCGACGACCAGCGCAGGCTGTGCCTGGGCGGCGGGATGCGCCGACGGAGACCTCACGCGCGACGCCGCGCTCGCACACTTCGCCCAGCTCGCCGCCGCCACGAGCGTGCCGCTCAACGCCGACTTCGAGGGCGGCTTCGCCGATGCCCCCGAGGCGCTCGCCGCGAGCGTGCGCCTGTGCGTGGGCACGGGAGTCGCCGGCCTGTCGATCGAGGACTACACCGGCAACGACGAGAATCCGCTCTACGAGCTCGAGCTGGCCGTGGCGCGCATCCGGGCGGCACGCGGCGCGATCGACCAGGCCGGCGGCGAGGTGCTGCTCACCGGCCGCAGCGAGGGCTTCATCCGCGGTCGGCCCGACCTGAAGGAGACCCTGCGCAGGCTCGAGGCGTACGCGGCCGCGGGCGCCGACTGCCTGTACGCACCCGGGCTCACCACGCCCGAGCAGATCTCGGCCGTCGTGAAGGCGGTCGCACCGAAGCCCGTGAACCTGCTGGTGGGCGGCCCGAGCCCACTCACGGTCAAAGACATCGCCGAGCTCGGCGTGCGCCGGATCAGCGTCGGCGGCGCGCTCGCGCGCGCAGCCTGGGGCGGCTTCATGCGCACCGCCCGACAGATCGCCGAGGCCGGCACGTTCGACGGCTTCGCCGACGCCGCCCCCGGCAGCGAGATCAACGAAGCGTTCCGGGGCTAGCGAACCCGCTGCCGCGACCCGGCGCGCTGCGGCGCCGCTGATCTGTGTATGCCCGGGGCTTGGCGCGCGCCACTGCAGCCGGGAGCAGATATTACGAGTTTTTCACCTCTCGTGACGCCGGCAGGCACGCACGTTGCTACGGGTGTGTGCGCTACGTCACAGAGGGATGCCCGTTTTGGCAAAGCGCGCATTTGTCCTTATTTCTGGGCAGCTACAGGGGCTCGGCTTCCATGACTGGCTCCGAGCGCGCGCCGAAGCTCTCGGCCTGCGCGGCGGTATCCGCTACCCCGGTCGTGGGCGCGTCGAGGCGATCTTCACCGGCGAATACGATGCCGTGGGCGAGGTTCTGGCCTCTTTACGAGAGGCACCGTCCTTTGCCCACCTCTCGGACATGAAGGCACACGTCGAGCTGACCCTCGGCTCCGAGGAATGCGAGGGCGGCCTGAGTTAGAGGCGAATTCGCCGGGCACGCCGTATGCGCCACGCGTGCAGAATGCAGCCGCGCGAAATGAAGCCGGCTTCGGCTGCTGCAGGCGACTCGGCATCCTCCCTACACCCGATGTTGACGGCCGGGTCACTGCCGCAAAACGGGGCTGAGGCGCGAACTGCAGCCTTTGCCGGCGCGTCGAGGGGCGGGGTACCGTACGCCGAATGTACCGGAGCATCGATCCGCCCAACGTCATCGAGACGGTGCGCCGGCTGCGCGACCGGGTCGCCGAGCGTTTTCCGGACTCCGGGCTCGCGCGCGTCGCGTCGGAGCTCCACGACGTGACCTGCGCAGCGGCGGCCCGGGCGCTGTGGAGCGCCCAGCCGCAGATCCTGCTGCGGGCCGTGATCGGCGCGCTCACGCTGCTGATCATCGCGGGCGTCGGCGCCATGGTCGACGCGCTGAGCGCCAGCGCCGAGCTGCAGGAGCTCAGCGTCCTCGAGCTCGTCCAGGGCGTCGAGTCCGGTGTCAACGAGGTCGTCTTCGTCGCCCTCGCGATCTACTTCCTCGTGAGTCTCGAGAACCGCATCAAGCGCTCGCGCGTGCTGGCCGCGATCCACGAGCTGCGCTCGCTCGCGCACATCATCGACATGCACCAGCTCACGAAGGACCCCGACCGCATGCTCCTGGTCGGCCCCGACACGGACTCCTCACCCGAGCGCGACCTGACCCCCTTCGAGCTCAGCCGCTACCTGGACTACTGCAGCGAGATGCTCTCCATGCTCGGCAAGATCGCCGCGCTCTACGCCCAGTACACGACCGACGCCGTCGCCCTGTCCGCCGTCGACCAGATCGAGGACCTCACGAGCGGCCTGTCGCGCAAGATCTGGCAGAAGCTGATGATCCTGCACCAGGTCCCGAACCTGCCCGAGGAGTGACGAGGAGAGTCCCTTTGCGACACTGGCTGATCGTTCTCGGAATGTTCGGGCTGCTGCTGGGCTGCGAGCTGGATCCCGCAGAGAAGCGCTCCCCGGACGCGCTCGCGCTCGAGATCGCGGTGTCGCCGTCTCCGGACTTCATCGACGAGTGGGTGAACACGCCCTCCGAGCACGAGGTCGTGATCCAGCGCCTGTCCAAGGCTCGACGTGCGGAGACCGTGCATGTCGCCTTCATCGCCAGCGGCCACGCGGCGAACGCCGAGGGGCTCGCCGACCTCTCGGTCAGCTTCAAGCTGATCAGGCCCGATGCGACGGAGATGTTCTCCGAGCAGGACTACGCGGGCTACGACCGCCCCAAGGGAAACGGCTACGTGATGCTCGATCCCGCGCTCGACATCACCTTCGATGGCTCCGACCCCCTCGGCACGTATCGCATCGAGGGGGTGCTGGACGATCGCGTGGCGAAGCGAAGCGCGACCGCGTCGTACGAGCTCGTGCTCGGGGAGTGAGGGCGAGCGCCTAGCTCGGCAGCACCACCGACGCCATCACGACCATCACGGCGCCGAAGGCGACGAGCAGCAGGTAGCCGAAGCCCACGAAGCTGGCGCGGACGAGCGTGGCGGGCCAGCCGCTCGCGTAGGCGTGGCGCAGGGCGAGCAGGGCGTAGAGCGGGATCCCGAAGCTGCACAGCGCCGTCACGACACCGGCGTTCGCCGCGATGCTGAGCGCCAGGGCGAAGAACACGAACGCGTGCACGTGCAGCGCGAAGACGACGTGCTCGACGTAGTAGCGACCCGTGCCCAGGAACGCGAGCTCGAGCAGCAAGGCGTAGAGCGGGAGCAGCAGGAAGATCGCGGTGGGCAGGTTGCCGAGCATGCCGTCGTGCAGGACCTCGGCCTGGCGCTCCTTCGGCAACGCTCCGAAGCGCTCGGCGCGGCGATTGATCTCGCGCACGAGCGCGTACTGCATCCAGGGCTCGGGCAGCAGCACGCCGCGCACGGTGCTGATGGCGACACCGCCCGGCTTCTCGACCTCTCCGGCCTCCGCACGGGGCTCGGCAGGCTCCGCGGCTTTCATCTCCGGCGGGCTCGTCGCCGGGTCGGTCAGGTCCACGGAGACGAGGTCGTCCATGGGTGTGATCGCGTCCCGCACGCCCAGGACCAGGAAGCACAGCAGGCTCGCGAACAGGTACAGGCGCAGCGGCGGCACGTAGCGCGCGCGGTGGCCGGCGTTGTACGCGCGCGTGAGCTCGCCGGGCTGGAACAGGAACGGACCGAGCGTGCGCAGCAGGCGCGAGTCGAGCGCGAACAGCTCGCCGCCCAGCTCGCGGAGGAGACGGCCGAGACTCGCGCGGTAGTTCACGTTCTTCTGACCGCAGCGCGGGCAGAAGCGCTCGGCCGCCTGGCCGCAGTTCAGGCACTTCGGCGATGCGGGGACTCGGCTGACCACGCGGGGAGCATACCGCAACACCGCGCGCGTACTCGCGTTGGCCACTACACTACGAATCTCCGGTAGAATGTGACGCGCACCGCATTCGCGACCTGTTCGATGCACCTATCGGAAGACCGCGGAAAACTTGGGGACGCCTGAGGAGGAGGGGGGGGTCGTGGCCGACGACAAGACCCGGAACGTCACGCTCGCGGAGCTGCTCCAGAACACGGGTGAGCCCGCGGGGCCCGGTGCCCACATCGGGAAGCTGGCGGGCTGGTCGAACGAGGGGCAGCTGCTCGTCGACGTACCCGGTCTCGGGGCGTACCCGGCGCGCAGCACCGTCGAGCTCGATCAGAGCCAGGTCGGTGCCGAGGTCGTGATGGTGTTCGAGCACGGCGATCGGCAGCGGCCGATCGTCCTCGGTGTGCTCGTGGGGCGACACACCCGCTCGCGACCCGGCGTGCGCGTGAGCGCCGACGGCGAGACGCTCATCCTCGAGGCCGACCGCGAGATCGAGCTGCGCTGCGGCAAGTCGACACTGCGCCTCGACAGCGAAGGCAAGGTGGCTCTGCACGGCACCGACCTGCTCAGCCGTTCGTCCGGCTCGAACCGGATCAAGGGCGGGCAGGTGCGCATCAACTAGCTGAGGAGTGTCGGCTGCCGTGAGCGTCTTTGCCGAGGGCAACGGCCTCTTTCACAAGGGCTCGAATGGCAGGGGCGTGGCGACGGGCGATGTCTGCCTGACGCCGGCGCCCGCCGGACCGGTGCCCGTTCCCTACGTGAACACACTCGTGGCCGCGGACCTGGCGCGCGGCAGCAAGAGCGTGAAGGTCGACGGCCACGAGACCGCGCTCGGCGCCACGTCCTACATCGCGACGAGCAGCGGGAACGAGGCCGGCAGCGGCGGCAACGTCGTCACGCACCGGACGCGCGGCCGCGGCTACTTCAAGACCTGGTCGTTCACGTTCCGGATCGAGGGCCAGGGCGTCTGCCGACACGGCGACATGCTCGGCCAGAACAGCATGTCGACTCCGGCGGGCTGCGTCGGCATGAAGGCGCTGACCCAGTTCCTGCTGCCGCCCGACGTGCTGCCGCGGCCGTGCGAGCGACCCTTCCAGCGCACGGGCCGCCACGGGCCCGACGACCGCCAGGTCGACGCCGTGCGCGGCGGGCCGTGCTGGGAGTGCGTGCGCGACGTGCCCGCGGTCGAGCGGCCCGTGGTCGCGCCGCGCGGCGGCTCGCTGCGCGACAAGAGCCGCGCCTACACCAGCGGGCGGCGCGACGCGCGTCCGTTCTCGGCCGATCACCAGCCACCGCTCAGCGTCGCCTGGCAGCTCGGCGGCTGTCACATGCCGCCCGGCGAGTTCGAGCGCTGGGCCGTCTCGACCAGCGCCGTCCGGCCGCAGTGCACCGCACACGCGGCCAGCCAGGGCGGCGCACTCGGCGGCTATGCGCGCGGGCGCACCGGCAAGGCGGCGTGGGATGCCTGCGAGGCATTCCTCTGGGGAACACCGTGAAGGAGCACACCGCGCTGTTCGAGGCCTACGTGAGCGAGCTGCGCGCCGCGCGCGAGCTCGCCGACGGCTGGTGGAGCTCGCTCCAGGCCTCGGACACCGAGCGCCCGGAGCGGCGCTGGCCGTTCGGCGCCGCCTCGCACCCGTGGGTGATCGCGGTCTACCGCAAGTACTACCTCGCGTGCGAGGAGCTCAACCAGCAGCTCGCCGAGTCCGTGCCGTCGCGCCGCGCGCGCGCCGTCGCGGAGTCGGACTGGGGCCGCGACGACGACGAGCCGGAGGTCACGCAGGTGCCGCCGCGCACGCTGGTCGTCGAGCAGCTCGAGCGCGAGGGCCTGACCGATCTGCACGAGCTCGTGCTGATGCTCCCGTTCGTGCCGATCGGGCTCAAGAACCAGGAGCTCGTGTGAGACCCGAGGGGGTGCGTTGGATCTCCTGAGCCCGGAGCGCACCGAGGCAGGCGTGCAGCGCCTGCTCGCCGCCCCGCGCGATCTGCTCGCGTGCGGCATCCGCGTCTGCCCGCAGGGCGGCACGAGCGCCGGCGTCCCCGCGCACCGCGCGCTGTTCCGCGAGTACGCCCAGCTCGTCGACGTGGTGACCGCCGAGGCGCTCGACTGGTGGGCCGAGACGCTCGCCGGCCGGCGCGCCGCGACGACCGATCCCGAGCTCGCGGAGCGCGAGGCCTGGCGCGGTCGCCCGGCGGGACCCGCATCGTTCCCGGGCCTGGTCGCGCTCGTGCGCGACTACTGGCTCGCCTGCGACCGCGTGAACGCAGCGCTCGGCGAGGCCGAGCGCGTGGCACCCGAGACCCTGCTGCTCGACTGGCTGCGCAGCGGCAACCACCGCGACGCGGTGCGCGTGCTCGCCTGCATGCCGTACTGGCCACTCGGGCTCGACGCCTCGGGAGGCTGGATCTGAGCGCGTTCGTCGACAACCGCACACCGTTCGCGAGTGAGCTGCTCTCGTTGCCCGACGCCGACGGCCAGGAGACCGGGCTGCTCGTGCTGTGCGCGGGCTTCGCCGTCGGCAAGACGGGCGCGCTCGCGCCGCTCGAGCCCCAGCCGTCGGTGCGCCTGGCCGACGAGCCGGCCGCCGCGCGCGAGCACGCGAGCACGCGCTTCGAGGCCGACGTGGCGCTGGCCAAGCCGCGCGTCGACATCATCGTCGTCGGCTCCGCGATCGCACCGCTCGGGCGCCCGGTGCGCGAGCTCGAGGTGGAGCTCGGGGTCGGCACGCTGCGCAAGAAGCTGCTCGTGCTCGGCGATCGCCAGCGCCTGCTCGGCGGCGTGCACACCCGCCCCGAGCCGTTCAAGCGCATGCCGATCGTGTACGAGCGCGCCTACGGCGGCAGCGACCTGCGCGCGCGCAACCCGCGTCGCCACAAGATCTTCGCGCAGAACCCCGTCGGGGTCGGGTTCCACGGCGTGGCCTCGGCCGACCCCGAGGTGAAGAGCGACCTGCCCAACGTCGAGCGCGCGGTCTCGCACAGCACCAAGGTGTCGGACGGACCCGCCGGCTTCGGCGTGATCGGCCGCAGCTGGAGCCCGCGCCGCGAGCTCGCGGGCACGTACGACGACGCCTGGGTGCGCACGCAGTGGCCGCTGCCGCCGCGCGACTTCGACCCGCGCCACAACCAGTGCGCGCCACCCGACCAGCAGAGCCGCACGCTGCGCGGCGGCGAGGACGTGCGGCTCGTGCACATGACGCTCGAGCGCGAGTGGCGCTTCCTGCTGCCGCGGCTCGACGTGCCCGTGCGCCTGCACTTCGCGAGCCGGCTCGAGACCAAGCAGCTCGAGATCGACACGGTCGTGATCGACGCCGACGACCGACGCGTGTTCGTGTCGGCGCGGCTGGCCTTTGCGCTGACGCGCACGGACCCGCTGCGCGAGATCGTGCTCGGCCACGTGACCAGCGGCTGGCTGCGGGCACGCGCGCGCAGCAAGCTCTACCGCGGACCCGGCCCGCGCCCGGGCACCGACCGTGCGAGGCCCGCCTTCCGATGAGCAAGGGGATGAGCCAGACGCTCGACATCGTGATGACCGGCGCCGTGACGTCGGTGGGGCTCGACGCGGCGCAGACCTGCGCGGCGATCCGCACCGGCCTGGCGCGCTTCGCCGCGGTGCGGCCGCAGCCGCCCCCCGAGGAGCCCGTGCTCGGCGCGGCCGTACCGGCGCGCCGCCACGTGAAGTCCACGCCGACCGTGTGGCTCGCCAACCTGGCCGCGCGCGCGCTGCGCGAGTGCCTGCGACCGAGCGGCGAGCGCGGGGGCAAGGTCGCGCTGCTGCTCGTCGTGCCGGAGCCGGCGCGCCGGCATCCCGCGTTCGACACGATCGATCCCGAGAGCTTCCGCGCCAGCCTGGGCAAGTACCTGGGCCAGGACTTCCACGAGCGCTCGTGCACCGTGCCCGCCGGCCACGCCGGAACCCAGCAGGCACTCGCGCTCGCGGACCAGCTGTTCAGCGCGCGCGCGATCGACGAGTGCATCATCGGCGGCGTCGACTCGCTGCTGAACGACCGCGACCTGGAGCGCCTCGCTGCAGCCCACCGGCTCGCACGGCCCGGCAGCAACGGCAGCGTGCCGGGCGAGGCGGCGGCCTTCGTGCGCGTGCGCCCCGCAGCACCGAAAGGTGTCGCGATCGCGCGCATCCTGGGCTCGGGCATCGCGCAGGAGCCCGACCCGATCGACGGCGAGCGCTGGTCGCAGGGCCGCGGCCTCGAGGCCGCGCTCGCCGCCGCGGCGGCCGCGGCCAGCGTGCCCGAGTCGGGTCTCTCGCTGCGCATCTCCGACATGAACGGCGAGCGCTACAAGGCGTGGGAGACCGTGCTCTCCGAGTTCCGCTACTACCGCACGCAGCGACCGGCGCTGCCGACCTGGTACCCCGCAGAGACGGTCGGCGACGTCGGCGCGGCGAGCGGTGCGCTGCAGCTCGTCGTGGCCGCCACGGCGATGGCGCGCGGCTACGCGCCGGGACCGCTCGCGATGTGCGAGACCGGCTCGGACGCCGGCCTGCGCGGCGCGAGCGTCGTGGGCCCCGCGGCCTCGGCGCCCATTCCCCCGTTCCCCAGCGTGCGCGCCTGGTTCGGAGGGGGCGCATGAGCGCGCCCGCACTCGCAGCAGGAGCGGCGACGCGCGCCGTCATCCCCGGTCTGCTCGAGCAGCACTTCGAGGACCTCGACTTCCTG
>Ga0190274_10001739_pt1 | contig 12759 bp, 4 predicted proteins | sample Popmic531T_FD_133002 | JGI IMG/M metagenome (GOLD analysis project Ga0190274, IMG submission 133002) | Populus adjacent soil microbial communities from riparian zone of Yellowstone River, Montana, USA - 531 T | ecosystem: Environmental > Terrestrial > Soil > Riparian zone | place: USA: Montana...
CCACACCTGATGACATTTCTTTTACGAAGGTACTAACTGCCACAGCACCTTTTGTTCCTAATACGACAGAGTTCTTGTTCCCCGGTGGGCCTGTCCAGGCCCGGTATGTGAAATACGTGCCGCTAACAAACGGCAACAACGGAACCACCATCAACACTCAATCTTTCGATGTCATGGCCACGGGAACGGCTAGAGTTGTAGGAGTCTCACAAGAGGCTGGCCAGTATCCCAATTCGGCATCGGCCGCGTTTGACGGTGTCACTAATTCCAACTGGATTGCCTCAGGAACCGTGACCAACGTCTGGGTTAAGACAGCGCTGGCCAATGATGCCACCCAGAAAATCTACGGTGTGCGCATCCATCCCATGAGCGATATCTCCTTCCAGCAGGGACCAAAGGATTTTGATATTCGCGTTTCCACAACCACGACCGCCGATAGTGCCTTCACCACCGTGTATAGCGGCACAGTCTCAACCGCGAATGCGGTCCAGGAGTTCTTATTCAGTAACTCCCTCGATGCTCGTTATGTCCAGTTCTTCTGGAAGAATGCCTACCATTCATCGGTCCTCGGTGTCAGAGAATTGGAAGTGCTGGCAGCGCCGGAGCGTGGATCGGGAATACTTAGTTTCTCGCCCGGCGCGGGTAGCGTCGGGACGCTGCTTGACCTCGATCCGACCAACCAGCCATGGACCACTCCAAACAACCAGAATACAAATATCTCTATCAAATTAGTGTTGCCGCGGGCCGAGCTCACGACGATCAGTCACATCGCTCTCAGACCCGCGATAGCATTCAACGGGAATTACAATCCCCCGAAAGATTTCCTGTTTCAGGTGTCCACCACTGATTCTGCGGATGCCTCATTTTCCACCGCTTTCTCAGCGACACTAGTTAATTCAATCCAGATGCAGGACTTCTATTTTGCGCCGGTGCAGGCGAAATATGTCCGCCTGGTACTACTGAAGGGTCCAACCGACTTCGGCAGCTACGCCCTGCACAATTTCCTGATTTATTCATCAACGACCATTGGGACAACGACACGCTTCGTCGATAGGTCGAGCGACCCTGACGGGCAGGTGGTCTCCTGGGCCTGGAATTTCGGGGACGGCACGACCAGCACTCTCAAGGATCCGGTTCATACTTTTGCCCAGCCCGGAGACTACACCGTGTCGTTAGCGGTTACAGATAACAACGGGCTTAGTAATAGTTACTCGAGTGTCTACCACGTGGTGGAATCGCTTAACCCTGAGCTGACCATCTCGCCAATGATCGCGCATGAAGGTGGCGAGTCAGTTCGGTTCATGGATGTGCAGAAACTTCTCCTGATGCCAAGTGCCTTGCGAACTTACGACTTTGGCGATGGCAGCCCGCTGTATACCCAATATTCCAACAGCAGCCTCTACACGTATCCTGACAACGGCGTCTTTCACGTCACCTTGAAAGTGGGTGACTCGCTCGGAGTTAGTCCTACCAGTACGCGAGACATCACCGTTCTCAACCTGCCGCCATCGGTTGATATTGATCCGGGCAAGACGCTGGTTTGGGGCCAATCATGGACCAGTGTGCCTCGAATTACCGATCAGAGTCCGGTCGATCGCCTCACCCTCCAGGGGCAGTGGGCTTTTGCCGACGGGCAAACGTCGCAATGCGTGAATTGTACGAATGCGAACGCGACGGTAACTCACGCCTATGCACACCCGGGGAATTACCACGCCGTGCTGACTGTTACGGACAAGGACGGCGGCGTCGGCTCCGACAGCGCAGATTTCATCATTAACAAGCGGCCCACGGCTTTGATCTTCCAGAATCCTCCGGCGCAAACCGACGGTCAACCGCTGGTAATTCACGCCCAGCTGATGGATACGTTTGCCAACCAGCCTTTGATCGGCAAGCCCGTCCAATTCAAGTTGAATGGCGCTTTGTTCAATGTAGTGACCGGCGCTAACGGTATAGCCGAGGTCTCGGTGCCACTGCCCGCTGGAACAAAGATCGACATCATCACGGGTAGCTTTGCCGAAGATGAGTATTACTTAAGTGGTGGCGGAATGGCCGTGCCGCCCACGGCGAGCTTCACGCCCACTGCGTCTGCCAGCCACCAGGGCACCAACTTCTGGCTCATGTTTCCTTATGCATATTTCAGCGGTTCACTGCCAATCCAAACGCTCTACATAACATCACCAGTCGCGACTACCGGCACAGTCACCATTCCCGGAATCAATTTCACGCAGAACTTTACTGTTCAGGCCAACACCGTCCTGACAATGCAGTTGCCGTTTACGATGGTCTATGAAAACAACACGGTGACTAACAAAGGCATTCACGTCGTGTCACAGTCGCCTGTGTCAGTTTATGGTCTGGACAAACTTGCGTTTACGTCTGATGCCTTCCTGGGTTTGCCGGTTACGGCCCTGGGCATGGACTACTACATTCTGGCTTACGGCAGTAATGCCTTTGCGCCATCGAGCGAGCTAGGCGTCGTAGCCACCGAAAACACCACGGTGGTTACAATCACGCCTTCCGTAACCAGTTCCGGGCACCCGGCTGGCGTCGCGTTCAATATCACGCTCAACCAGGGACAGACCTATCTGTTACAAAATCTGGATCCCACGGCCGCGGGCGATCTCAGCGGTTCTCGGGTTACTGCAAACAAACCCATCGCAGTATTCGCTGGGCATGAAGCAGCCACAATTCCGGCGGAGCCGATCTGTTGTGCGGATCACATCGTGGAGCAGTTGCCTCCGACAGCTGCCTGGGGTAAACGGTTCGCCACCATTCCATTGGCTACCAGGACCAAGGGTGAATTCTTTAGGTTCATCGCAGCGGAAGACGCAACAGCTGTTTATCTGGACGGCAATCTGACCGCGCTGCTGAATCGTGGCCAATGGATCGAGCGGCTTATCAAGAATCCGGCCGAGATCGTGGCCACGGCGCCCATTATGGTCGTGCAGTACTCGACCAGTATCAATTTCGACCCACCCACGACCGGCAAGGCCGATCCGTTCTCGATGATCATTCCGCCTTACTCGCAGTTTCTCAATCACTATACGATCACTACTCCGGCGACCGGCTTCCAACTCAACTATGCGAATGTGGTTGCGCCGACGGCCTCTCTGGGTAGTATCACGTTAGACGGTACGGCGATTCCGGCGAGCAGCTTTGCCCCGATAGGCGTCAGTGGTTACTCCGGCACGCAAGTTAATCTCACGATCGGCGCTCACAACTTCGACGGACCAACCAGCTTTGGAGTTTTCGTTTACGGCTATAACCAGGACGAAGGCTATGGCTATCCCGGCGGGATGAACATGACGCCGGTGGTGCAGAGTACAAACGTCGCTGTGACGCCCGAAACGTCGTCACGCTCCGTCCAAACACAGGCGTGTTTAGTCGCCACGATCACTAATCAGGATCAGTATCCGCAGGGTGGCAGAACAGTCAACTTCACCGTTACGGGAGTCAACCCCTCCAGCTCATCCGTTACTACTGATGCTGCCGGCCAGGCACAGTTGTGTTACACAGGCACGAACACCGGCAGCGACCTCGTTACTGCCGCCGTCGGCCCGGTTTCCGGTACCGCCTCAGTTCAGTGGCAAACGAATGTTCCCAACCAGGCACCGGTGGTTAGTGCCGGCCCCGATCAAACGATCACACTGCCGGCCCCAGCCAGTTTGCAGGGTTCAGCCACTGACGATGGCTTGCCTGCCAACTCTCTTAACGTGTCGTGGTCCAAAGTTAGCGGACCAGGAAACGTGGTCTTCACCAATCCTTCGGCGGCGCTAACGTCCGCGACGTTTGATGCTGCCGGCGTATATGAGCTCCGCCTGACGGCGAGCGACACAAGCTTGACCACAACCGATGACGTGCAAGTCACCGTCAACCCAACACCAACCAATCAACCGCCCACGGCCAACGCGGGTCCCGATCAGTCGGCGGCCATAAAGGGCAACTTGATTGTTAATCCCGGAAATGAAGAGCCACTTGTCAACGGCGAGATTCCGGGCTGGATAGAAGATCAGGGCACTACCTGGACCCAGGGAAACAGCGGCATAACCGGACTTCCCGACGCCCATCGTGGCCAACACTTCTTCTACGTGGGCTCTGATGGTGCGCAATACGCTGAGCTGCGCCAGGACGTCGACGTCTCGGCCTTCGGCGCCACCATCGCTACCGGTACGCAACAATTCGAGTTTCAGACTTGGGTACGCTCGGCCAGCGAATTTCCTTACCCGGACAATCCACGAATAGTTGTCGAGTTTCGTAATGCACTGAACAACGGGATTCTGGCAACGATGGAGGGCGGCAATAGTTATGCGATCAATAATTGGTATTTGACTGAGACGGTGCAGGCAGCGCCGGTAGGGACTGGCTGGATACGTGTGCGCCTGATTGCCACGGTTTCTATGGCCGGATTAAACGATGCGTACTTTGATTCAGTCAGCCTTCGGCCGATCGGCAGCACGGCCGTCAAGCTAACCGGAGCAGTCACCGACGACGGTTTACCCTATGGCAGCAGTGTGTCTGCGAATTGGACGAAGGTAAGCGGGCCTGGAGCGGTGACGTTCAGCAATGCGAATGCAGCCAACTCGGGAGCTTCGTTTAGCACGCCGGGAACGTATGTGCTGCGACTAACCGGAAGTGATGGACAAGCAATCACCGTCGACGACGTCACGATTACCGTCTACGCGCAGAATCAGCCGCCCGTAGTCAGCGGCGGCAATAATCAAACTATCACTCTTCCGGCAACTGCGACTCTTAACGCCATAGTCAACGACGATGGACTGCCTAATGGGAGTAGTGTGTCCAAACGTTGGAAGAAAGACACCGGGCCCGGCACCGTCACGTTCGCCAATCCCACTGCGGCGAGCACGACCGCGAGCTTTAGCACTCAGGGCTTCTATGTTCTGATTCTGGTGGCTGATGATTCCGACTATTCAGCACATGGTGTCTTCTACGTCAACGTGAATCCCGCGCCCGCGCCGACGAACCAACCGCCGGCGGTCAACCCGGGGCCAAACCAGACAATTTCGCTTCCGACAGACACGGTCACCCTCAACGGCACCGCCACCGACGACGGCCTGCCGGCGGGCAACACGTTCGTGATTACCTGGAGCAAAGTCAGCGGCCCTGGGGTTGTGACCTTCGGCAATGCCAACAGCGCAGTCACGACCGCGCAATTCAGCGCGGTTGGCAGTTATGTTCTACGGTTGAGTGCCAGCGATGGCGCGTACCTCGTGAGTCATGATGTTGGCGTGATCCTCGCGCCACAGAATTTCGCCCCGACTGCAAACGCCGGCCCTGATCAAACAACTATGTTGGCGGCCGGCGCTCAACTCAACGGCAGCGCCAGTGACGATGGTTTGCCTGCGGGCAGTAACCTGACAACCAGTTGGACCAAAGTAAGCGGCCCGGGCACAGTCACGTTTATGAATCCTAACGTGACGATAACCGGCGCGAATTTCAGTGCAATTGGAACTTACGTCCTGCGCCTGACGGCCAGCGATGGCGCACTCACTGCCAGCGACGACTTGACCATCACGGTCAACGACAACGTGCCCCCGCCAACTGTCGAGATAACTAGTCCTGCTGACGGCATCGAACTGACCGAGCCAACGCCTGTTACGGGATCGGTGAGCAATGGCGCCTGGGTGCTCGAATACAGTCTCAACTCCGAAGACGGCGCCAACCATCAGGTTTGGACGCAGGCCGCCTCCGGCGCTGGTCCAGTAACCAACGGATCCCTTGGCACGCTCGACACCACGCTCATGCTCAACGGCATCTACTCGTTGCGTCTGCGTGCGACCGACAGTTACGGCCAGACCTCCATCACTTCAATTGCGCTGCTGGTGGATAAGAACCTCAAGGTGGGCCACTTCCAAATAGCGTTCAGCGATCTAAACGTGCCGGTTGCCGGCTTGCCGATCGAAGTCATTCGCAGCTACGACAGTCGTGACAAGCGCGTTGGCGATTTTGGGGTCGGCTGGCAGTTAGGAATCAAGAGCGCGCGGGTGGAGAAGACCGGCGTGCTCGGCTTTGGCTGGCACCAAACAGCTACGAGCGGCGTTATTCCCACCTATTGCCTCGAGCCTTCGCGGCCGCACAAGGTGGCGATCACTTTTGGCGATGGCAAAGTCTTCAAGTTCCGGGCCTCGACCGCCATTCATTGCCAACAAATCGCGCCGATAACGGCTACCCAGTTGACCTTCACGCCAGAACCAGGCACGCATGCCACCTTAGAATCAACCACTGCGACTGATGTGGTTGTCGACGCCCAAGGCAACATCCCCGGGCCAGTCCGGCTCATCAACCTAAGCAGTCCTGACATCTACAACACGGGAACGTTCCGTCTCACCACGGCGGAGGGCACGGTCTATGTAATTGACCAGCTGACGGGCGTCAGCAGCGTGCGCGATTCATATGGCAACACTTTGACGATCGGTGCCGGCGGCATCGTCCACTCGTCGGGCCAGAGCATCGCCTTCGTCCGCGACGGCGCTGGCCGCATCACGCAGATCACCGATCCGGCCGGCAACCCCCAAACCTACAGCTACGATGCGAACGGAGATCTGATCGGTCATACGGATCGCGAAAGTAAGACCACTTCGTTTGCCTACAACTCCGATCATCATCTTCTCAGTATCACAGATGCGCGTGGCGTTAAACTGATGCAAAACGAATACGACGCCACCGGCCGATTGATTGGACAGACCGATGCATTCAATCGCTCGATGACTTTCGACCACAACATCACTGGGCGCGTGGAAACCGTAACTGACCGCCTGGGCCATCAAACGCGTTTTGAGTATAACGAGCGCGGCGACATCCTGAGGCAGGTGGATGCCAAGGGCGGCGTCAAGACGTTTTCTTACGACGACTTCGATAACCTGCTCACCGAAACGAATGAGTTAGGCAAAACTGCCACTTACACTTACGACTCTGCGGACAACTGCACGAGCGTTACCGACGCGTTAGGTAACGTCACGCGCTTCACTTACAACAACGCGCGTCAAGTTTTGACGGTCACCGACGCACTGAATCGCGTCACCACCAACACCTATGACGCCGTCGGCTCCAACCTGCTCACGACAACAGACCCGTTAGGAAAGACTACGAGCTACACTTACAGCGTATATACGGGCCAGCGCACTTCAATGACCGACGCGCTGAATAATGTCACCAGGTACGAGCATGACAGTCTCGGCCGACTGAGTAGTGAGACCAATGCTCTGGGCCAGGTTACTACCTACACCTATGACGCAAACGGGAACCCTGCGAGCAAAAGCGTCAAACGTACAAATGCGCAGGGTCAGCTGGAAACGATTACCACCACCTTCGCCTACGACAAGCTGAATAACCCAACGAGGACAACCCTTGCGGATGGGTCGTTCGTCTCTTTCGAATACAACGCTATCGGCCAGCAAAGCGCGACGATTGACCAGCTCAGCCGTCGTACTGAGTTCACTTACGACGAAATGGGCAGGGTGATAAGGGTTGACCTTGCAGATGGCACCCATGAAGAAGCAACCTACAACGCGGCAGGTCAACGCCTGACCAGCACGGATCGCGCCGGTCACGTTACTTCCTTCACCTACGACGAGGTCGGTCAGCCAACCAGGACCACCTATGCGGGTGGCACCTTCAACTCCGCGACTTACGATCTCGCCGGCCAGATGCTGACCAGTACCGATGCGCGCGGCAACGTCACGCATTACGAATATGACCATCTCGGCCAACGAACGAAGGTTAGAAACTCGCTCAACCAGGAGACTACCTTCGCTTTCGACGCCATGGGCAATGAGCTCTCTATCACCGACTCTCTCAACCACACCACCAGTTATGAGTACGACGACGCTGGACGGCGTACAAAGACTGTTTTCGCCGACGGCACATTCAGTACTGTCACGTACGACGCGTTGGGTCGCAAGACGGCTACGACCGATCAGGCCGGCAAGACGACGCAGTTCACCTACGACGCCCTGAGTCGGTTAGTGAAGGTGAAAGACGCGCTGAACCAGGAGACAACTTACACCTACAACGAAATCGGGCAACAGCTCTCGCAGACTGACGCAAACAATCACACCACGCGGTTTGAGTACGACCAGCTCGGCAGGAGCACCAAGCGTATCCTGCCCGGAGGCCAGGTCGCGACCTATTCCTACGACATCGGCGGCAGTCTCCAGAGCCAGACAAACTTCAACGGCAAGACGACCACCTACGCCTACGATGCTATGCGACGGCTATTGTCGAAGACTCCGGACGCATCCCTGAATCAGCCCATAGTCAGCTTTACATACAACCAGATGGGCGATCGCACGTCCATGACCGATGGTTCAGGTACGACGGCCTACTCCTATGACGCGCGCAACCGGCTGACCAGTAAACAAACACCGTTTGGGACGCTAAACTACACCTACAGTGATTCCGGGAGTCTCTTGACGACTCGCTCATCTCACCCTAATGGCCTGAGCGTGGACTATAGTTATGACTCTCTCAACCGCCTGGCGGCGGTTAAAGACAATCAACTCCTGTCAGTCAACGGCGGGACCACAAACTACACCTACGACGACGTCGGTAATCTGCAAAGGTCCTCCTATGCAAACGGCGTCAGTAGCAGCTACAACTACAATTCGGTTAATCGTTTGACGACGATGACCGTGGGCACGATTGCTTCGTCTCTCGCAGGTTACTCCTACACTCTGGGTGCCGCAGGCAATCGCACCAAAGTCACCGAACTTAGCGGTCGGACCGTCAATTACACTTACGACGATCTCTATCGTCTGACCAGCGAATCGATTGCCAATGATCCAGGAGGGGTCAATGGCGTTGTAAGCTACAGCCATGACCCGGTGGGCAATCGCCTGAATCGATCTTCGTCCGTTGCGCCAGTGCCGGCTCAGAGTTCGACCTACGACGCGAACGACCGTCTCACGAGCGATACCTACGACAACAACGGCAACACCACCTCGGCGAACGGCAATAGCTACTCATATGATTTTGAGAACCACCTGATCTCTGCCAACGGAGGGAATCTGTCATACGTCTACGACGGCGACGGTAATCGCGTAGCGAAGACGGTGGCTGGAGTCACGACTAATTTTCTCGTCGATACAAACAATCCGACCGGCTACGCGCAAGTTGTCGAAGAACTGCGAGGCGGCGCCGTCGTTAAGGTCTTCACCTACGGGCACGATCTGATCAGCCAGCGCATTGTCGGAGGCAGCCTGAGTTTCTACGGCTACGACGGCCACGGATCAGTGCGCTTTTTGACTGATGCAACCGGCGCAGTCACCGACACTTACGACTACGATGCGTTCGGACAGCTTATTTCCCGAACCGGTACCACGCCTAATGACTACCTCTATGCAGGCGAACAATTCGATGCAGACCTCGGACTCTACTACTTAAGGGCTCGTTATCTGAATCCCACCAGCGGCAGGTTCGTATCTCTGGATTCGTTTGCAGGTAATCAATCAGATCCATTATCTCTCCACAAATACCTCTACGCAGGCGCAAACCCGGCTAACCTGATTGATCCTTCCGGAAACTCATTCATCGACCAGTGTGTGAGTTTCGCGGTCAACAATATCATTCAGACAATGGCAGTCAGTATTCCCTTGAGAGCGCTGCAGTTAGCAAGAGACTTGAAAAACGGCGCGAGTCTTGGGGCTGCACTTCAAGATGCGGCGATTGGACTCGCCACGGATGCTCTATGGGGACTAGCGCTCGGTGGTGTCTTAAGCAAACTCTCGCGCGTGGTCCAAGTTCGAACGATGACCATTGCTGCCTTTAAGCAAGCTCGCGCGATCGGTTCGCCGTGGGCCTTGGGTTGGGCCGCCCGCGGCCGCGCGTTAGAGGAGGCCATCCTGGAGAGACTTCCGAGCTTAAACGCAATTAAGAACTTCCCGGTGATAGACGATTGGGTGAGTGGATGTGCGACATCAATAAAGAGTTTGGATCTTACGGGTGTTACCTATCAGAGTGCAGCCAGATTGACCAGTAAGTTGGGCCAGTACGCCGAAAAGCTAAGTCAGTGGGAAGGAGCCGATTTCGCTGGCGTGCTAATCGAAAAATCCAAGATTACCAAACGGGTGCTACTGGTCGGCTTTGAAAAAGGCGCTGTGTCGTCCGAGCAATTAGCTGCACTTGAAGCATTTAAGAGGACAGCCGCCCAACAATGGCCTAACGTAGAAGTCTTCTTTAAGTTTGTTCCCTAGAGGTGCCGGCACGTATGGAGAAGAAATGTGTAGTGGATTTTAGAAACGATGACGTTTACGTGATGTCGGTGTCTGAAACAGACATTGGTCTTTGGATTGTCACCGAACCTCGATTCAAACTCAGGAGGGCAGAATCAGCGGCATCCCTGGGTGCGACTGTGATGACTGCGCTCGAGGCGTCTCGCCGGGAGATACCAACGCCTAATCTCCGTTCAGTCAGTGAAGAAAAACTCAAGTTTGTGGGCTTTAAGACTCTCAGTTCATTCGAAAGAGGGACAATCCATTTCATTCTTACTCTCACTGAAAAAGGAGTCAGTATTGTTCCTACTACCAGGGGAATCCGCGGGGGCTATGATTTGCACCCAGACGAAGCCGTGGACTGCAAACCTGATCCCGAGGAAGTAGGTCAGTTACTGCTGCAGATGGTCTCAGAAAGACAAAGTTGATGAACGAGTCGTTTGTCCAACAGCTTAACGAGTTGGGCTATTTCCGCGGCATGACCCCGGAGGACGCTGGGGCCTTGCGTGAGGAAATTGTAAAGCTGGGGTGGCTCGGCCTCTTCAGCGACGCCTACCGCTTGCGTGCAGCGGATGCCGAGGATCTGGCGGAGGGAGGCATTGGTCAGTTCATCGCTGAGCTTGAACCGTTCCTCACTGCTGAGGGTGTAACCTTGCCCGAGATTGAGGACAATGCGTCGATAGATGGTTACGTGGTTAATGTCGGCGGCATAGCCCACCCCATCTATGACGCCGCCGACCTTGAGCTCGATGCGCCCGAAGGAAAGGCTGGAATCATCTGGGGCCTCAGCATGACGCGCGGCTTTGCTGTCGTCGATGAACTGCTGACCGCGGCCGGATCTGAAGAAAGAGTCTACGCCGTAAACGGGGGCAATGATTTGTTCGCCTACATTCTGACACCGGAGCTGCAACGCGTCATCATGGAGCACCCGGATGCATCACGCAGTGACGGACCCTACAAACCCACCGAGGAATATCCCTGGTTTGGGCAACCCCACCTTTCCTGAAAACCGAGTGGCAACCGAATTGGTGCGACTATTTGAGTCGCAGCATCGCGTGAAATACGTGGCCCAGAGCGCGCCAGGAGGACAACCTGAAATGGGCCGTGGTATCAACCTCAGTTTACGACCGATTGCAAAGAGCCAATCCCGCCGGGAATTTCGATCTGTCCTCGATGAATCTGCGAGCTTTTTTCATAGTGAAAAGAGCAGCACTCGCGGGCGACCCGGTACTTGACCTGAAAGTGATCCTCGACTGGTTCAGGGAGAGTCTTCCGATGTCTCTCGCTGATGCCACGCTGGGAATTCGGAAGTGCAACGAAGCCATGCCAAAGTCCTCAGCAGCCCGACCAGAGGAACTTCAAATCTGTCGGGAGCTTCGGTGGATCAAAAACAAACTGAGAGTCATTAGGCTCCTTACGGAAGGCGGGGCATTGGTTCCTGACGAGCACTTGAGTAGCTGGCTTAAACTTAGGGACAGTCTACCGTAGCTGCCGGCCGACGATGCCAATTAACAAGTCTCTCAGAACACTTGTCGTCTGAGGTTTCTACTACTTCGGTAGGATGGCGATGGCCCAGTGCATGATCAGTTACCAGAGATTCATACCCGGTGGCGGGATTACCAATAGTCCGAATCAGACTCCGGGGGGCTATGAGATCGATCAACATTCCCACTGATTTTGTCCTTCAGCGAACCAGACTAAGCTGGAGTGAGGCGCAATATGGGTTGGGTCGTGGCTGGCTCGATACGCGAGCAATGATTGACCTTGCTGTTACGGCGCTGGAAGAGAAAACGGACAGTAGTTCTTTGGAGGCGCGACTCGCCGGGTTGCGTGAGAATGAAACGTGGGACGTTCCGCGGCTAGTTGAAGAATTAGCCAAGTCAGAACCAGAGCACTCGATCGAAGAGGCGAAAAGAAAATGGCTTTGCTTGATCCTGGCGTGGGTCTATGAAAACCGGGGTGATTTTGATAATCCCCTTGCCATAGTTGACGAAATATATGCGGACTTCGATTATCCCGAGGAAATAAAACGATTCGTCAGTTATATGCCTTCACCGGAGCCAACCTCCACACCACTCTACAAACCTGAGACACCTCGCGAACGATTGGTGAGGCTGTGGAAGGAATATGTGGATCACTGTCACAACAAAACAGCAGAGACTCCTTGAAGTGCTAGCCTCGCTCCGAACCAAAGATGCGACAATGGGCGAACAACCAAGATTCTATGAACTGGGGCAGTTTCTGGGTGCATATTTCAACCAGGACTGGGCCCAGATCCCGTTGCCTGAGGGCCGGACACCTGAGAATGCGGATGAGGTAGTGCGCTCGTTCATCGCAAGTGAACCTTCCTCCTTCGTGCAGGCGGCGGCCCGCGATATTGAAGAATTACTTGACGCGAGTCTTAAGGAAGGAGAGCTCAGCGAGATCTTCTACCATGATTTAGGCTGCTATTACCTGCCCACGGCCGACGGATTCTCGCACACTGATTGGCTGCGACACGTGCACAGTCTCTTAATGCAAGGCCTTCGCCCGA
>Ga0190274_10001740_pt1 | contig 12756 bp, 14 predicted proteins | sample Popmic531T_FD_133002 | JGI IMG/M metagenome (GOLD analysis project Ga0190274, IMG submission 133002) | Populus adjacent soil microbial communities from riparian zone of Yellowstone River, Montana, USA - 531 T | ecosystem: Environmental > Terrestrial > Soil > Riparian zone | place: USA: Montana...
CGGTCCCCGCTGTGACGGCGCGGAGGTTGCTTGGGGCACCAGAGCCCGAGAGGCCGACGGTGGCTGGGAGCTTCGGTTCCCGGCGAGCCGGTAGGTCTCTCGGGTTCTTTCTTGTCCGGTCCCCGGGTCGGCGACGGTTTTCCGTTAGCGTTCGGTCATGACCCAGGGTCGAGCCCGCCGGACGCTGGACGCGGACGATCGGCGTGAACGCATCGTCGAGACCGCCATGGTCCACTTCGCCGAGCACGGGTACCGCGGCGGGCGCGTCGAGGACATCGCCTCGCAGGTGGGCATCGCCAAGGGGACCGTCTTCCTGGACTTCGGTTCGAAGGAAGGCCTGTTCATGGCCGTCTACCAGCGGGCGGTATCGAAGCTCCCGGCCTGGCTCGATGCCCCGCAGGACGTGGTGGCCCAGGGGTTCTGGGCCACGCTCGACTGGTGGCTGGAGCGCACCGAGGACTTCGTCGAATCCGACCCCGTGCCCCATCGCATCGCCGTCATCGGGCGCTACGACACCGGCATGAGCATGCGGCGCTCGATCGACCGGTTCATGCACAGCGAAGATCCGTACGGCACGTTGGAGTTCGTCGAGTTCGGCGTGGGGCAGGGGGAGATCCGCGACGACGTCGACCCGGAGATGCTCGCCTCCATGCTGGACTGGGCCGCCGAACGGTTCCAGGACGCGCTGGTCTCGGCCGAGCTCGACCCGGGCCTGATCCATCGCCAACCCGAGCGCCGACAGATGCGGATCAAGGAGTTCCTGGAGGTCCTGCGCAGCGGCATCGAGGCGCAGCCCGAGGACTGAGACCCGGGCGTCGCGTGCGGTACCGTGAACCTCTGATGAGCACGCCGCAGACACGACGCGTCGCCTTCCTGGGCGGAGGCAAGATGGCCGAGGCCTTGATCTCGGGCCTGATCCGCTCGGGCGGTCGCACCGTGGACGAGATCATGGTGACGAACCGCCGCGAGGAGCGCGCACAGGAGCTGGCCGGTAAGTACGGGGTCACCGCGACGCTCGACAACGGCGAGGCCGTCCGATGGGCCGACGTGCTGGTGCTCATGGCCAAGCCGCAGGACACCGAGACCTTGCTGTCCCAGATCCGCGAGCACGTCACGACGGACGACACCGTGATCAGTTTCGCGGCAGGTGTCCGGACCTCGTTCGTCGAGAAGCACCTTCCGGACGGCGTGCCGGTGGTGCGCGTGATGTCGAACGTTCCGGTCATGGTCGACGAGGCGATGTCCGTGATCAGTTCCGGCGACATCGCCACCGACGAGCACATGGCGATCGCCGAAGAGCTCCTCGGGTACGTGGGACGGGTGCTGCGCCTCAAGGAGCAGCACCTCGACGCGGTCACCGCCACCAGCGGCAGCGGGCCCGCCTACTTCTTCCTGCTGGCCGAGGCGATGATCGAGGCCTGCATCCTGTTGGGACTCTCGCGTGACGTCGCCACCGACCTCATCATCCAGACGATGCTGGGTTCGGCGAAGATGCTGCGCGACACCGGCAAGCACCCGGTGGAGCTGCGTGAGATGGTGACCTCGCCCGGCGGCACCACGATCGCGGCGATCCGTCACCTGGAAGAAGCCGGGGTGCGAGCCGCCTTCTTGAACGCGATCGACGCCGCGCGCCAACGCTCACTCGAGCTGGCGCAGGGTGGCGACGACGACGACTAGCCGGCCGGTTCCGATCGGCCGCAAGGAAGGACCACAGATGGGCAGGGGATCATTGGCCAAGGTGCGCTCCGCGAAGGACCGCCAGCGCAAGAAGAAGGCACGCGAGGTGCGGCAAGCCGCCGACCGGGCTGCCGCCCGCAAGGCCGCGAAGAAGAAGCGCTAGTCAGGACGTCGGGCTCAGGCGCGCCACCGCTGCGGTGAGTTCGTCGATCTTGCGCTCCACCCGGGCTAGGTCCATCTTGCTGGCATCCCTGGCCTGCTCGGTGAGCTCGACGACGATCGAGCCCGACGGATACATCTCGGCTTCGTGGACGTCGTGCATGTCTTCTGCGCCCTGATTGAGGAGCGCAGCCTTCAGATCGCCCTCGCGGATCCCGAGGTGCTGGAGCGCGTGGTGGTCGACCTTGCCGTCGTGCACCAGCACCACGGTGTCGCCCTCCATCACCTTGTCCAGCCAAGGGTTCTTGCGCACCACCCACACGACGGCCGCGTTGAGCAGCAGCAAGGTCACGACGCCGATCGCGCCGCCGACGAGGGAGTTGTCCGGGCCGATGATGGCGTTCTGCACCACGTTGCTGAGCAGCAGTAGCACGACCAGGTCGAAGGCGTTGAGCTGGGCCACGGTTCGGCGGCCCATGATCCGGAGCAGCACCACCACGATCAGGTAGACGGCGATCGTGCGGATCACCTTCTCGCCGATCGGCATCGGCATCGTGAACAGGCTGTCGAACGAACTCGCGATCGTGAACATGGGTCCTCCTCGGGCCGGAAGCTTCAGCGGGCGTCGACGCGGTTCCGCAGCGTGCCGATGCCCTCGGCGGCGAGTTCCACCTGGGCGCCCGGCCACAGTCGGCGCGAAGGATCGGCATCGTCCTCGACCGGCGGGAACGGACCGAGCGCGAAGGCGTCGCCTCGTTCCAGGACCGCGTGCTGGCTGACGTCGGCGATCAGGCGGAACAGGCTGGCGGCGGCGCCGTTCAGGTTGCCCTTCAGCAGATCCTGGTCGTCGACCTTGACCGTGACGAACATCGTTTGGGGATCGAGCTCGTCGGTGGTGACGACGCACGGCCCGATCGCGATGGGGACGCCGTCGGCGTGTTCGACCGGGGCGCCGTCGGACGCGTGCGCCCGCCAGTCGCTCACCAGGGTGTAGCCGAAGACGTGGTCGCCGACAGCGTCGGCCTCGAGCTTCGCGCCCTCGTTGCCCACCACGGCGGCCACCATGGGCTCGTAGTCGAGCCAAGCGGCTTCCTCGGGCCACGGCACCGCTTGCTCGGGGCCGACGATCCGGCGGTCGACGTCCATGGCGCGGGGGGAGAGCAGGGACTGGGGGAACAGGGGCGTGAGGACGCGAGGCTTCGGGACGCGCCAGTTCCACGCGTCATCTCGTTGCAGGGCTGCACGGGCGGCATCCATGACGGTGCCTCGGCTGGACGAAACCAGGCCCTCGAGGGTGGTGGGGAACGCCGGGTGCCCGACGGCATCCGGCAGATCGATCACCTCTGCCTCGAGGATCGCTCCCAGTCGCCGGTGCCCCCCCCGGTCGTAGGTCACGAGCCTCATGTGGGAGCCGAAGCATACGCCCGTCCCGGGCCGATTTCCGGGTTTCGGGTCGGCAGTATCCCCCGCGGGCCAGCGGCAGGGGCCAACCGGCGGTCAGCGCAGGCCATGGGCGGGTTTCGGGGCGCTCGGCTAGCATGTCGGCCTGCGCTGGCAGGCAGTGAGAGGCCTGCGCGCTCCGAGAAGGGGAGGGTCTCCCGATGGCTGAGAAGTTCCGGATCACCTACGCCACGATGTCGGCCGACAACGAGGAACTGCAGGCGGCCTACGACGCCGCCGCCGAGCGCGCCCGTGCCGAACTCGGCAAGGAGTACCCGGTCGTCGTCAACGGCGAAGAGCGCTGGCGTGACGAGAAGTACGAGGAGCCCTCGCCGATCGATGCCGACATCACGATCGGCAAGTTCAGCCAGGCCACCACGCAGGACGTCGACGACGCCGTGGCGGCCGCGAAGGCCTTCCAGCTGGAGTGGGACCGCATGGGCTGGCAGGAGCGCGTTCGCATCCTGCGCAGCGTCGCGGACATCATGGAGGACCGCGTCTACGACCTGGGCGCCCTCATGGCCTACGAGGTCGGCAAGAGTCGGCTCGAGGCGCTCGGCGACGTCCAGGAGACCGCGGAGTTGATCCGCTGGAACTGCGATGAGATGGAGAAGCACGACGGCTTCCGGGTCCCGATGAGCGGGCTGGGCGCCGCCGGCGACTACTACGACGTGCTGCGACCGCACGGCGTGTGGGCCGTGATCAGCCCGTTCAACTTCCCGATGGCGCTGTCGGGCGGACCGTCCAGCGGGGCGTTGGTGGCCGGAAACACGGTCGTGCTGAAGCCCTCGAACCAGGGCGCGCTCCTTGGCTACAAGCTCTACGAGTGCTATCGCGACGGCGGCGTGCCGGCGGGCGCCTTCCACCTGGTGACGGGCCGTGGCGCGGTGGCCGGCGACCACCTGTGGCACCACCCCGACGTGAACGGCATCACCTTCACGGGGTCCTACCCGGTGGGCATGGACATCTACAAGCACTTCTCCACCGACGTGCCCAAGCCGGTGATCTGCGAGATGGGCGGCAAGAACCCCACGATCGTCACCAAGAACGCGGACCTGGACAAGGCCACCGATGGTGTGTTGCGCAGCGCCTTCGGGTTCGGCGGGCAGAAGTGCTCGGCATGCAGCCGGGTCTACGTGGAGCGCGAGGTCTACGACGACTTCGTGACCCAGCTCAAGACCAAGACCGAGAAGATCAAGGTCGGCAACCCGATCGAGCGCGACGTCTACATGGGCCCGATCATCAACGAGCCCGCGATGGAGACCTACGAGGAAGCCTCCGAGGAGGCTCGCAAGAACGGCACGATCGTCACCGGCGGCCAGCGCATCACCGAAGGGGACTTCGGTCGAGGGCTGTTCGTGGAGCCCACGATCGTCGAGGCTCCCGAGGACAGTTGGCTGTGGAAGAAGGAGCTGTTCGTGCCGTTCGTCGCCGTGGCGCCGTTCGACGAACTCGACGACGCGATCGACAAGGCGAACGACACCGAGTACGGGTTGACCTCCGGGTTCTTCAGCGAGGACCGGGCCGAGATCGACGAGTGGCTCGACCGTGTGCAGGCGGGCGTCGTGTACGTGAACCGGCGCGCGGGCTCCACCACCGGCGCATGGCCCGGCGTGCAGCCCTTCGGCGGCTGGAAGGGCTCGGGGACCACCGGCAAGGCGGGTGGAGGGCCTTACTACGTCACCCAATACCTGCGCGAGCAGTCGCGGACGGTGATCGAGGAGTGACCGCCACCGAGCGCGATCTCACGTTCGATGCTCTCGCCGCCCACAGCGGCCCGAAACTGATCACCGACATCCCCGGTCCCGAGTCGCTCGCGCGGATCGCGCGTGACGGCAAGGTCACCTCGCCCTCGCTGCCGCGGGCCTACCCGTTCGTGCCCAAGCGCGGCGCGGGCTCGATCGTCGAGGACGTCGACGGCAACCTGTTCCTGGACATCAACGCCGGCATCGCGGTGACGTCCACGGGCCATTGCCATCCGAGGGTGGTCGAGGCGATCCAACGGCAGGCCACGCAGCTGCTGCACTACTCGGCGAGCGACTTCTACCTGCCCATCTACTCCGACGTTGCCGAACGACTGGCCGCCACCGCGCCCTTCGGCGGTGCGCCCGCGCGCGTGTTCCTGTCCAACTCGGGCACCGAGGCGGTGGAGGCGGCGATCAAGCTCGCCCGCTACACCACCGGACGGCAGTACCTGATCGGCTTCTACCAGTCCTTCCACGGGCGGTCGATGGGATCGGTCACGCTCACCGCCTCGAAGGCGAAGTACCGCCAGAACTTCGGCCCCATGCTGCCGAGCGTCTACCACTCGTTCTACGGCGACTTCGACTACCTCGAAGAAGTGCTGTTCAAGCGGGTCGTCACCCCCGGAGAGGTCGCGGCGATCGTCGTGGAGTCCTGGTTGGGCGAAGGTGGCTACGTGCTCCCGCCCGAGGGATGGTTCCGCTACCTGCGGGAGCTCTGCGACCGTCACGGCATCATGCTCGTCTGCGACGAGGTCCAGTCGGGCGTCGGACGGAGCGGCACGATGTGGGCGATCGAGCAGGAGGGGGTCACGCCCGACATCATCACCGCCGGCAAGGGAATCGCGAGCGGCCTGCCGCTCGGCGCGATGATCGCGCGCGACGACGTGATGACGTGGGAAGCCGGGGCACACGGTTCCACGTACGGCGGTTCGCCGATCTCGTGCGCCGCGGCGTTGGCCACGCTCGACGTGATCGAGGACGAAGGGCTGATGGCGAACGCGTCCGCCGTGGGCGAGGTCTTCCTGGCGGGCATGCGCGAGATCGCGCAGCGCCATCCCATCATCACGGAGGTGCGCGGCCGGGCGCTGTGGATCGGGGTCTCGTTCGCCGACCACGATCAGGCGGCCGCGGTGGAGCAGGCATCGTTCAAACGCGGCCTGCTCGCGTTGGGATGCGGCGACGACGCGATCCGCATCTCACCGCCGCTGATCTTCCGCGAGGATCAGGCTCGTGCGGCGTTCGAGATCTTCGAAGACGCGGTGGCCGAGGTCGAGGCCGGCGGCTCGTAGGGGCGCGTGACCTCGCTCGTCGAGACCCTCACGTTCGACAGCCGCGACCCCGAGCCGGTGGCGCGGTTCTGGTGCACGGCGCTGGGCTACCAGGTGACCGACAGCGACACCCAGGGCGTCTGGATCGAGGAGCCAGCCGGGCGAGGCTGGCCGATCCTGTTCCTGAACGTGCCCGAGGACAAGTCGATCAAGAACCGCCTCCACCTGGACCTGTCACCACCCACCACGATGGCTCAGGAGGTCGAGCGGCTGGTCGACGCCGGCGCCACCGTCGTGGAACGGGTCGGCGAAGGTGGCAGCTACTGGACCGTGCTCACCGACCCCGAAGGCAACGAGTTCTGCGTACTGCGCGGTCCGGACGACGACCCCCCGAGGGCGCGACCGGTGTGAGGCACGCGGCAGGGGTCGCATGAGCAAGGTCACGACCATGCAGGACGCGGTGCGCGACCTCGTGCGGGACGGCGACACCGTGGCGATCGAGGGCTTCACCCACCTGATCTGCTTCGCGGCGGGACACGAGATCATCCGTCAGCGTCGTCGCGACCTGACGCTCGCCCGGATGACCCCCGACGTGGTCTACGACCAGATGATCGGTGCGGGCGTCGCGAGCAAGCTGATCTTCAGCTGGATGGGCAACCCCGGGGTGGGCAACCTCCATGCCGTGCGCCGTCGCATCGAGAAGGCCGACCCCGAGCCGCTCGAGATCGAGGAGTACTCGCATTTCGGCATGGTGTGCCGCTACATGGCCGGCGCGGCGAACCTGCCCTTCTTCCCGATCCGCAGCTACTACGAATCGGACATCCCCACGGTGAATCCGAAGATCGTGCCGATGACCTCGCCCTACGATCCGAACGACGAGGTCTACGTGGTGCCGCCGCTCAAGCCCGACGTCGCGATCGTCGCCGCCCAGCGCGCCGATGCCGAAGGCGACACGCAGATCTGGGGGCTGCTCGGCTGCCAGAAGGAGGTCGCGTTCGCCGCCCGCAAGGTGATCGTCGTGGTCGAGGAGGTCGTGGAGGAATCGACGATCCGCCAGGACCCCAACCGGACGGTGATCCCCGGAGCCGTGGTTGATGCCGTGGTCGAGGAACCGTTCTCGTGCCATCCGTCGTTCACCCAGGGCTACTACGACCGCGACAACGCCTTCTACCTGGAGTGGGACCGCATCGCGAAGGATCCGGCCACCCTGGAAGCGTGGTACGACGAGTGGGTCTACGGTCTGGGCAACCACCGCGAATATGTCGAGAAGTTCGGGGACGCCTACTGGGACCGCCTGCGGCCCACACCGGCGCCTTCGGGCGAGGTCGACTACGGGAGGTACGCGTGAGCACCGACGTGGCCCGGGACATCGGCTATTCGAAGTCCGAGATCATGATCGCCGCGAGCGCCCGCCAGCTCGCCGGTGTGAAGAACTGCTTCGTCGGCGTCGGCCTGCCCAACATCGTGTGCAACCTGTCCCAGCGCACCGTGACCCCTGAACTGCAGTTGGTGTACGAATCGGGCGTGTACGGCGCCCGCCCCGAACGGCTGCCGCTCTCGATCGGCGACCCGACCCTGGCCACGGGCTCCACCGCGATCACCAGCATGTTCGAGCTGTTCGCGTTCTACCTGCAGGCGGGGCTGATCGACGTCGCGTTCCTGGGGGGAGCCCAGATCGATCGCCACGGCAACCTCAACACCACCGTGATCGGTGACTACGCCAACCCCAAGGTCCGCCTGCCGGGCTCGGGGGGCGCGTGCGAGATCGCGATCCACGCGAAGCAGATCCTGGTGATCATGCGTCAGGCGCAGCGTTCGTTCGTGGAGCGGCTGGACTTCCGAACCTCGCCGGGGCACAGCGGCGACCCCGCGCACGACGCCGCACGCGGATGGCACGGGAGCGGGCCGACCAGCGTCGTCACCGACCTCGGCACCTACGCGTTCGACGCCGCCACGGGGGAGATGACCTTGGTCACACTCCATCCCGGCGTGACGCTGGACGATGTCCGGGCCAACATGGGGTGGGAGCCTCGGGTGGCCGAGGAGCTGGGCGAGACCCCACCGCCCACACCTGAGGAGCTCCGCTTGATCCGTGAGGAGCTCGATCCCCTGGGGGTCTACACCAAGTAGCCATGGACGCGATCGGCCGGGACGAGCAGGACGCCACGAAGGGGCGGTTCGTCGATGACCTCTCGTGGTTCGCACCGCTGCTCGCACCGGCATGGTTGCTGCCTGGTGTCAGCAAGGACGCCGCTCGGGTGGAGCTTGCCGCCGAGCGATGGCCGGAGGAGACGCCGCTCGACCAGGACGGACGCGATCTGCGGCAGGGCCTGCCGTTGTTCCTCGCCGAGGGGATCCGCTACCTGACGAACGCCCTGCCGTCGGTGCGCCCGGAACCGGTCGCCTCGTTCGGCGAGCGGGCCGGCGCCGGGATCTCGATTATGACGTCGATCGTTGCCGGCCATCCGCCCGTGATCAAGGTCCGTCTCATGGATGCGGCCTTCGGGCTAGAACGGGACTCGATCGAACGCGAGGTCGAGTCCGATGCCGATCTCGGCGCCGTGCTCGTCTCCCTTCCCCGAGCGACGACCGACGCATTGCGGTCCACCGGCGTCAGGTCGTCGTGGGATTCGCGGTACTCGCCACCCCCACCCGCGTCTGCGGCGCGCGTGGTCCGCGGCCACCGGGCGTGCGTCCGGCTCTGCGATCCAGGGTCCTTCATCTCCGAAAGCGCCGATCGCCGGGCTGCTGCGCGCGATGAAGCCAGGCTGGTGCTCCGGCGCCTGGCCGACGCCGCCACCAGCACGAGCGAAGCGTTGCCCGCCGTCTTGTTCTTCGCCACGCTGGTGGGCGCCACGCGCGCGGGGTTCGACGCGACGAACGACTTCCGGATGTCGGTGAACGCCCGATGCATGGAGGCCACCGACCCCCGTGACCCGGTGTTCCGCCTGTCCGTCATCGCGTTGCGCGCGATCGGCGACGAGGCCATCGCGGAACGCCGGGCTCAGCGGCTGGAGGCCGTTGAGGACCCGTCGTTCCAGGATTGGCTCGAACGAGCGAGGAAGGCCTGAGCGATGACTGAGCCGCGTGGCCGGCCCGACCTCCCGCCCGAACCGTGGTCGAAGGAAACGGCGGAGGAGGACGAACCCGACTGGGCACAGTCGATCCGCGACGGGCGCAAAGCCCGTGGTGACCGGCTGCGCTCGGTCTTCGCCGGATTCGACGATGCCGATGACGACCCGACCAGCGGCGTGCCGTCGAGATCGACGGCCCCCCGGGACGACCGTGATCCGGAGGTGGAGCCGTGACCCACGTCTTCCCCCGGGTGATGGATCGTGAGCTGCCGACCGCGGTGCATGCGGAGGGTGCGTGGATCACGACGAGCGACGGGCGCCGGTTCCTGGACGGGGCGGGCGGGGCGATCGTGGTCAACGTCGGCCACGGACGCCGCGCGGTGATCGAGGCTGTGGCCGCCCAGCTGGAGGCCACGCAGTACGTGCACGGCACGATGTTCACGACCGAGGCGGTGGAGGGATACGCCGCGGAGGTGGCGGCCGTCCTGCCGATGGATGGCCCGCGTCTGTATCCCGTTTCGGGCGGGAGCGAGGCGGTGGAGACCGCGCTGAAGCTGGCGCGTGCCTATCACCTCGCGAACGGCGAGCCCTCACGGTTCACGATGATCGGCCGGCGGAGCGCCTATCACGGCAACACGATCGGCGCGCTCGATGCCAGCGGCAAGGAGCCGCTCCGCAAGCCCTACACCCCGTGGCTGGGTCGCTACCTCCACGCCCCCGCCGCCTACGAGTATCGCTGTGAGAACCCGCATCACCCCGACGGCTGCGGCGCCTGGCACGCCGGCGAGCTCGAACGCATGATCGATCAGGCCCCCCCGAAGTCGATCGCGGCCTTCATCGCCGAACCGGTGGCCGGCGCCACGCTCGGGGCGGCGGTGCCCTGCGAGGACTACTGGCCGGCGATGACCGAGGTCTGCCGCCGGCACGGGGTCTTGGTGATCGCCGACGAGGTCATGACCGGGTTCGGCCGGACGGGCCGGTGGTTCGGCGTCGACCATTGGCAGGTGCGGCCCGACATCATGACGGCGGGCAAGGGCACCACCGGCGGGTACGTGCCGTTCGGCTACGCGGCGGCGAGTGCGGCGGTCTACGACGCGGTGTCGACCACCGGGTTCGTCCACGGGTTCACGTGGTCGCACAACGCGTTGGGAGCGGCGGCGGGACGGGCGGTGCTCCAGCTCATGCACGAGGAGGACCTGGTGGCGCGCAGCGCAGCGCTGGGCGACCGGATCCGCCACGACCTGCGATCCGCGCTCGCCGACTGCCCGATCGTGGGTGACATCCGAGGGCTGGGCACGATGATCGGGATCGAGCTCGTCCGCGATGCCGCGACGAAGGAGCCGTTCGCTCGTACCGCGCGGGTCACCGAGCGGGTCGTGGCCCACGCGCGTGACCACGAGCTGCTGGTCTACTCCTCGACCGGTCACGTCGACGGGGTCGACGGCGACCTCATCGTGCTGGGGCCGCCCTTCGTGCTCACCGACGAGGACGAGGCGATCCTCGTCGAACGCACCGCCGCCGCGATACGTTCGGTCGCGTGAGCGGCATCGCTGGACTGGTCGTGGCCCCTGCAGCACGGCTGTACGACCACGGCCCCGCCCACCCGCTTCGTCCCGAACGCGTGCTGCTCACCTGGGACCTACTGGAGGCCTACGGCGTGACCGCCGCCGAGGGGGTGCAGCGCTTCGATGCGGAGCCTGCCTCGGATGCGACCCTCCTGTTGGTGCACACGCCGGAGTTCCTCGAGGCCACGCGGCGTGCCGGCGACGGCGAGGACGGGCCATGGGGCCGCTTCGGCTACGGCCCAGGCGACAACCCCATCTTCGATCGGATGCACGAGGCGGGAGCCATCGTGGTGGGGGCCACCCTCGCCGCGGCCGCCGCGGTCCTGACCGGGGACGTCGCGCACGCGTTCAACGCGGCGGGAGGGCTGCACCACGCGATGCCGTCCCGGGCGTCGGGCTTCTGCGTCTACGACGATCCCGCCGTCGCGATCGCGTGGATGTTGGCTCAGGGGGTCGAACGGGTCGCCTACGTCGACGTCGACGTGCACCACGGCGATGGTCCCCAGGCGATCTTCTACGACGACCCTCGGGTCCTGACGATCTCGATCCACGAATTCGCGCCCGAACTCGGGTTCTTCCCCGGAACCGGCTCGCCCGACGAACATGGCGGTCCGAACGCCCCGGGATCAGCCATCAACGCGCCGCTGGCACCCGGCACGGACGATGCCGGTTGGCTGGCGGTCTTCCGCGACACGGTTCCGGCCGCCGTTCGCGACTTCGGCCCCGATGTGCTCGTGACCCAGTTGGGCTGCGACACGCATGCGTCCGACCCGCTCGCGCATCTCCAGCTCACCACCGCCACCTATCGGCGCGCCGCAGCGATCCTGCACGAACTTGCACACGAGGCGGCCGACGGTCGATGGGTGGCGACGGGCGGCGGGGGCTACCAGTGGGCACGCGTCGTGCCCCGGGCATGGACGATCGCGTTCGCCGAGATGGCCGAAGTCGAACTCGCCGACGCGTTGCCGGCCCCCTGGGTGGCGCAGGCGACGGCGATGTCGGGCGGTTCGGTCCCCGCGACGCTGTCCGAGCCGGCAGGAGGGCTCCTGTGACCGCTCGCACCAAGCTCGTGTGCACCCTGGGTCCGGCGACCAATACGCCGGCGTTTGTTCGCGGCCTGGTGGCGGCCGGCACCTCGATCTTCCGCATCAACTTCTCCCATGGCTCGCCCGACGATCACGCCCGCGCGGTGTCCCTCGTGCGCGCCGCAGAAGCCGAGGGTGACCGGGCGCTCGCGGTCCTCGCCGACCTCCCGGGCGCCAAGGTGCGGCTGGGGTCGATGGATCCCGAGGCGTTCCGGTTCGCTCCTGGGCAGTCCTTCGCCCTGCGACCGGACGGTTCCGGCGACGAGGCGGGTACGTCGACGACCTATCCTGGACTCGCCGAGGACTTGCGGCCCGGCGACCGCGTCCTGTTGGCCGACGGCGCGGTGGAGCTCACCGTGACGTCCGTCCTGGGCTCCGTGGTGCACACCGAGTGCGTGCGCGGCGGCACCGTGCGGTCCGGCCAGGGCGTCAACGTGCCGGCCGAGCGCCTCGGGCTCCCGGCGATCACGGACCGCGACCGCGAGGGTCTCGCTCGCGCCCTGGACCTGGGGGTCGACGTGATCGCGCAGTCGTTCGTGCGGGGCCCCCAAGACATCGAGCAGATGCGTACGCTGATGGGGGAGCGGGTCGTGCCCATCGTGGCGAAGATCGAGACGAAGCCCGCGATCGAGCACATCGAGGCCATCCTCGACGTCACCGACGCCGTCATGGTGGCGCGCGGCGACCTGGGGGTGGAGCTGCCGATGGAACAGATCCCCTTGCTGCAGAAGGACCTGCTGCGA
>Ga0190274_10001741_pt1 | contig 12756 bp, 11 predicted proteins | sample Popmic531T_FD_133002 | JGI IMG/M metagenome (GOLD analysis project Ga0190274, IMG submission 133002) | Populus adjacent soil microbial communities from riparian zone of Yellowstone River, Montana, USA - 531 T | ecosystem: Environmental > Terrestrial > Soil > Riparian zone | place: USA: Montana...
AGGAGCGACGCTGCTGATTTCCTGACGGAACGGCTTCCAAGGCCTTTCACTACTGCATGGCTTTCGACACTGACTGTAGCTTCGACACTCGCGGTCATTCTTTGAGGGACTGGTGAAGCTGGTGGGGGCCGTCGTCTCTGAAGAGGGATTTCAGCCTTCTCTTCCAGAAGCTAGGCGGCGGCAGGTTCACAGGAGGTGTTTCGCTCTCAGCAGGCCGCCTCGGGGTTTCTGATGGCAGCCAATAGAATCCTCTGGTCCATCCTTGGATGTCCTCCCAGCTGGTTTCAAGCCACACGGGAATGTCCATGCCCCTTGCTGTCCGCACGTACTCAAGGAACCCCGCGAGCAGCGACACGCGCTCAGCCGGCGTCAAGGTATCGACAGGCACGTAACCACCCGCCGTCCGTGAAACCAGACGTCCGACCGCCGCCAGCCATAGCAGACGTCGCTCTTGCGGAGTGGCTTCCACGAGCATCGCCTGTTCGAGCATATCGGCGCAGTGGACTGTCCATGCCCTGATGCGTTTCTCGGCGGGCCAGGTGGACCATTTCACGTGCTCATTTTCGGTGTGATATCGCTTTCGGTACAGATCGACCGGCACGCGACGCAATTCACCCCAGCGCGCGATTGCCGCCATCCAGGCGGTATCGGCCGAAAAGTTCTCGACCTCGTTGGCCCGGATTCCCCCGGAGTGCCGGAGCGCTTCGACACGGGTCAGCCCGCGAAACGCGACCGCCGAATGATGCCCGTAAAGAAGCGTCAGTTGACGCGCAGATGGACTGCCCGTGACGGAGGGTTGGCCCATGCTCCAGGTTTGAAGTCCGAAGGCCACGATATCGCAATAGACGACAGCGGCATCCGGCGTTCGCTGGGCGTAATCGAGGAGCACTTCGACATAGCGCGGATCAACCAGGTCGTCCTGCTGGTGGTAATACCAGAACCCCGTTGTGGCCTGCGACATCAGCCAATTGATGTTGCCGACCCATCCCAGCCGCTCCGGCTGAATGACGAGCCGGAAGCGTGAATCTTCGAGGAATGGAGCGCACAACTGTTCCGAGGCCGGATCCGGTCCGTCCAGCGAGATGACGACGTCGATGTCGCGATGAGTCTGGCTCTGGATCGACCGGAGCGTCTCTTCGATGAAGCGCTCGCCGCGGTACACCGGAACGCCAATCGTGACCTGACGTGAGTCGGCCATGGCTTTCAACCTGTTTGCCGAATTCGGTCGGCAACCATCTTTCCGAACAACGGTGCCATCGTGAGCTTGCCCGTATCGACCGTGTGATATCGTCCGCATGACCGGGGGCCGATGGCATGTCTTTCATGGAGACCACTCGTGGGATCATGAATATCTGTCCTGCCCCAGGCGAAGATGATTCCTGCTTTGACCCGGCAACATGCAACGGTATCCGGAGTCAGACGGCCGACTGCCGGAACGATTCCCCGAAGCCCGTCGAGAATCTTTTCACGCATCTCGATCGACGCCGGCTCATCGAGCACCAGCGGCCACGCGGGCGGGCTCAGGTCAGACGACATGCCTCTCATGCCGGCGGGATACCAGGACAGGTAAAGATTGCCGTCGCCATATGCGACAACGTCCCCGAAGGTGCCAAGGACGATCGTCGTGGACGGCAGCGTGGGCGCAACTTCGGGAGCTTGCACCCGCAAGTAGTGTTTCACGCGATAGAGCCATAAGCGTTCGGGCTGGAGGCCGGCGGTCTTGTCCACGGCGAGGCGGCCATCCCAGAGAGCGTTCACGACGTGGTCGTATCGTTCGCGTGCCCGGCTGCCGGACATGTCAAAGTCGATCGTCACTCCGCCGTCGTCTTGCGCGACGCCGTGCACATGCGCTCGCAGGATACATTGGATGTTTGGATCGGCAGAGAAGCGGGCGCGGACGATTGCGGCCAACGCCTCGGGATCGATGCCCATCTCTGCGGTCCTGTAAGCCGCCGCAACTCTTCGTCGATCGAACAGAGATCCGCATTCGCTCTCGGACATTCGGGTCGGTGGCACGCGATAATCGGCTCCAAAGTAATCGAGCTGAATATTCCGGCTCTCCTCCAGGGCCACCGCATGTGAGCGCCGGAAATGGCGTTCGACTTCCTCGGTGCCGAGGAGGCTTTCGGTGTGGACGACGTAGTGGAATGGCGCTGAGACGGGAACCGTATCGATGGCGTCGCCAATCCACCGTCGCATCAGCGATGCGAACGTGATCGCGCCTTTGACCATGGTGCGCGCCGTGCGGAGCGAGCGGTCGTTGGCATATACGTAGCCCAGGTGAATCTTGCCTTCGTTGTGCGCAGAGGCTTGCGCCATGCAGCGATCGTTCTTGTCATAGAGATCGACGTTGATACCGGTCGACGCGAGCTCCATCGCGATGCAGGCACCCTGGAGCCCGCCCCCTAGAACAGCAACACGCATTCGTGCCTCAATTCGGTCGAACCTCCGTGCCGTGAGTCGATGGAAGAACGGAGCGGCGGTTCGCTGAAATGCATCGGGTTGAACCGAGTCGCTGCGCGGCAGCGCCGGCGCGAGCTGATTGTAATGGATTCATTTCGCCGGCTTCTTGCGTGATGATATTGTTTCTGTCTGATCATGGCCGTTGCGAGCCTCGCTCGCTTGTCTCGCTTGCTGGTCCTTCTCGCCGCGATCCTTTCAACTTGTCTGGATTACGCTGGGTCGTACGCTGGCGCACCGCAGTGGCCTGTCTCAGCTGAACGAGGACTGGATTCCGGAGCGCGGCTTCCTTATGCATGGCGCGACGACCGAGAATACCGGGAGCGTGTGAGGGAGGAGCAACGCCGCCAGCCCCGGGGTCCCCACCGCGGCACCCGCGTTGGGGTGGAGGAGGGATGCCCCGCCCGGAAGCCGGTACTTGAGCAGCGGACGCAGGCCACCAGGCGCGCGACCGCCTGACGTCACGAGGACATGTGAAACCGAGTCATCGCGGTGAAGACGTCGTTACGGCGCGGCTGTTTGGGATGCCAGGCGTCCTCATCCCACTCGGGTTGCTCTTGCCTGCTTTCGTCTGGATTCTGCTCGATCGGGCCCCGTTTTCCGGTGACGAATCTGTATATGCCCGTCCCTCTCTCGAGCTGTTCCGCACGCTCCTTGCTTCACCGCTCGAGTGGCCGCGCCGAGCGCTGGACATCTTCCCCCTGAAGCCGAACGCTTTGATCTGGATTGGCCAGGGCTTCGTGCCGGCGGGTTATCTCCTGCGGTCTGTCGACAAGGGCTTGTTGTTGTCGGTGTGGACCAGCCAATTGTTGACGGTGATCATCGTGTACCTCGCGATGGTCCGACTCTCGAAGAGAGATTCGAGTACGGCTGTTCTCGGCAGCCTGATCGTGGCCTCGGCGCCCATGTTCGTTGTCCTCGGGGGCTATTACATGGTCGAGTCGATTCAGATGCTGGCCGTCGCATGGTTCATTCTGATCATGGCTCGCGCCGGCACATGGGATCCGGCGTATACCCTCAGTCATCTTCTGGCGGCCGCCGCGTTTGCGTGTCTCACCAAGGTCACGACGCCTCTCTTCTGTGTCTGGCCTGGCCTTCTGGCGCTGGTGACCGCGGTTCGCCGCTCGGAAGCGCCAGATGCCTGGCGGTGGCGGCAGCCGAGGGTTGCCGCGATGGCCGTTGGCAGTCTGTGTCTGGCCACGGTAGCGGTAACCTGGTACTGCTGGAACTGGACGTCGGTCGTCGCGCATGCAAGAGTCGCAGCGATCGGCCCGGTGGCTGCCGCCTGGGGTAAAGAAGACACCTTCCTGAACACGCTGTGGTTCTGGCTGCAGGAAGTGGGGCACAGCTTCTTTCTCGTACCCCTTGTCGGCCTGTCAGTTGTCTTGCTCTTCGTCGTCGCGGCTTGCAGCCGGAAGGGCCTCCCCACTCAGTTCGACCATGCCAGTCTTGTGGCGGCGCTGCAGATGGCCACCGTTCTAGGGGCCTTCTCCCTCAGCTCCAATCGCAGTTCTCGCTATCTTCTTCCCGTGCTGCCCTACGTTGGCATTCTCTTGTGTTGGAGCGTTCATCGAATCCAGAGCCGCGTCATCACCAGGCTGGCGGTGATGACATTCGGTCTGCAGCTGGCATTCGTCTACGCAACTGTGTTTGGCCTCGTCCCCAATCACTTTAATGCTCCCCTGAGGGGCCTGGACCATCAGGGAAACGATGCGAGGCTGCTCGAATCGGTCGTGGCCAGAAGCTGTCCTGACGAGGGGCCGGTCCCGTACCTCAACGTCGTCGCCATAGATCCGAACTTCCGGGGAGATTGGTTGGCGCCCGAACCGGCGAACTACGTGGCGGCCAGAGATCGAGCCGGACGAGCCTCGAAAGCACCCTGTGGCTATGGGTATCTTGGCGGCAACTTCTTCGGGTCCGGCGCATCGAAGGCATGGGACGCCCTGATTGCAGAGGGCGTCCGATACGTGATCACCGTGGATCCGGGCATACATCCAGTTCCGGTCACTGTTTTCAACGAAGCGCTCAGGCCGGAAAACTTTCAGCACCTGTGGACGAATCTCAACAACAGCGGGTTTTTCGCCCGGGAAATGCCCCTGGCGGAGGACCCTGGCATTGTTGTCTTTCGCCGTCTCGGTGCCGTAGGCCATGGACGCGCATTGTCCGATCAGGGCAGGCACGAGCAGGCCATCGACGAATTGAGCAGGACGACTGTTCTGGAACCCACGAACGTCGAGGCCTGGGCCAACCTGCAGCTGGCGTACGAGCGTCAGGGCAGCTTCGAGCAGGCCGTTGACGCCGGGATGCAGGCCAGACATCTCAATGCGCATCACTACTACGTGAACATCGGCCTGGCCCGGGCGTTCGCTCAGCTGAAGCAGTGGACGGATGCCGCCGCTCACGCAGAGGACGCGGTCGTCGACGCTCCGGGAGTGCCGGAGCAGGTGGGGGCGCTGGCCGTCGCCGGCCGCAGCCGCGTTCAAGTGGGAGATCAGAAGAGGGGCTGCGACCTCCTGCAAAGAGCCGCCGATCTGCAGCCCAGCCGAGCATTACAGGACGAACTGGCGGGCAACGGGTGTGGGAGGTAACTCGACCGACATGTCTCGAACCGGGCAGATCGACACGACAAGCGGCGTCTATCAGGACGAGGCTCAACGTGCGTTCCAGATGGCCCGCCGGGCGCACTGGGACGGCGTGGCCCGGGCGTCCGACAGATGGACGGGGCTGGGCGGGTACTATCACCGCCGTCTGACCGAGGTCTACCAGTTTCTTGTCCCCCGCGGACAGTCGATTGTGGAGCTGGGTTGCGGCCGCGGCGACCTGCTTGCGGCGTTGGAGCCGGCGACAGGCGTTGGCGTCGATTTTTCATCCGAGGCGATTACGCGCGCAAGGATGCGTCATCCCTCTCTGCAGTTCATCGAATCTGACGTCCAGGATCTGGAGCTCGACCTTCGATTCGACATCGTCATTCTCTCCGACCTCGTCAACGATGTGTGGGATGTACAAACGGTATTCGAGAAGATCAGGCAGCTGACCCACCCGCGCACTCGAATCATCCTGAACTCGTACAGCCGTCTCTGGGAATTGCCCTTGGGCGTGGCCAAACGGTTGAACCTGGCCACGCCGACACTGGATCAAAACTGGCTGACCGTCGAGGACGTGACGAACCTCCTGACCCTCACCGATTTCGAAGTGATCAAGCATTGGCCCGAGGTCATCTGGCCGGTGCCGACGCCTCTGCTGGCTGATTTCTCCAACCGCGTTCTCGCGAGGTTGTGGCCGTTCAGGCATCTGGCGCTGTCCAACTTCATCGTGGCGCGCCCGAAGCCCCGGCCGAGGCCGGCCGCGCCGAGCGTGTCCGTGGTGGTGGCGGCCCGGAACGAAGCCGGGAACGTTCCCGCGCTCTTCAGCCGCCTGCCGAAGCTCGGGACGTGGACCGAGCTGATCTTCGTGGAAGGGCACTCGAAGGACAACACATACGAATCGATCCAGAAAGCCATCGCCGAGCATCCGGACCAGCGGTGTCAGTTGCTGAAGCAGAGCGGCGTCGGAAAGGGCAATGCCGTTCGGGAAGGCTTCCAGAAGGCCAATGGCGACATCCTGATGATCCTGGATGCTGACCTGACGGTCCCCCCGGAGGACCTGCCGCGCTTCTATGAGGCGCTCTGCTCAGCCAAGGGGGAATTCATCAACGGCGTGCGCCTGGTCTACCCGATGGAGAAACAGGCCATGCGGTTTGCCAATCTTCTGGGCAACAAGTTTTTCGGTCTCGCGTTTTCGTGGCTGCTCAACCAGAACGTCAAGGACTCCTTGTGCGGCACCAAGGTGCTATGGCGCGCGGACTACCAGCTGATCTCGGCCAACCGGGCCTACTTCGGCAACTTCGATCCCTTTGGTGATTTCGACCTGCTGTTCGGCGCTGCGAAACTCAACCTGAAGATCACCGATCTGCCCATCCGCTACCGTGAGCGCCGATATGGCTCGACCCAAATCCAACGATGGAGGCACGGGTGGCTCCTGCTGAAGATGGTGGTGTTCGCAGCCAGGCGCCTGAAATTCAGGTAGTCCGAATGCTCCGGACGTGGCTCGAACATCCATTGACCCGCGGGCTGGATGTCGACGACCCAAGGACGACCGAACGACGCCGTCAGATCATCAGAGAAAAGGCGTTTCTCAGGGACATCTACTCGGACTGGTACTCCGCGATCGCGCACGCCCTGCCCCAGGGACCAGGCGCTGTGCTCGAGATCGGCTCGGGCGCCGGTTTTCTTGAGGATTTCGTCCCTGGTTTGATCACGTCGGAAGCCTTCTCTTGCTCCGGCGTTCGTCTGGTGCTCGACGGATTGCGCCTGCCCTTCCGATCCGGCACGCTGCGCGGCATTGCGATGACGAATGTTCTGCATCACTTGCCCGCACCGCGACGCTTCTTCTCGGAGGCCCTGAGTTGCGTTCGGGCGGGCGGTGCCATTGTGATGGTTGAGCCCTGGGTCACGCCGTGGTCGAGGCTCGTTTACAGCCGGCTGCACCATGAGCCGTTCCAGCCGGACACCCCGAATTGGGAGTTCCCTTCGACAGGCCCCCTTTCGGGGGCCAACGGGGCCTTGCCCTGGATTCTGTTCGAACGGGACAGGACGCAGTTCGAGCACGAGTTCCCGCAGTGGTCGATCGCGTCGATCGCGCCCCTGATGCCGTTTCGATACCTGCTCTCCGGCGGCATTTCACTGCGCACTCTGATGCCTGATTGGAGCTCGGCGTTCTGGTCCAGCGTGGAGAAGCGGATGGGTGTGCGGGCGCATCGAATGGCCATGTTCGCCCGGATTGTCCTGCAACGGTTGGACGAGCCCGGATCCGGGCATAATATGGAGCGTGGACCAGGGAGATGAGCAGGCGCCCGCGAGCATGACACCGACATCGCGTATCTTCATCGCCGGACATCGCGGGTTGGTCGGATCGGCCATCGTCCGCTATCTCAACGAGAAGGGCCATCGGGATCTGCTCGTGGCGACGCGCGAGCAGCTCGATCTGCGGGACCAAGCGGCCGTCAACTACTGGTTCCGCGCCAATCGGCCCGAGTACGTCTTTCTCGTCGCGGGCACGGTGGGCGGCATCCTGGCCAACTCGACGCGGCCCGCGGAGTTCATCTACGACAACATGATGATTCACGCGACCGTCGTGCACGCGGCGCACGTGTTCGGCGTGAAGAAGCTGCTGTACCTCGGGAGCTCGTGCATCTATCCGCGCGAGTGTCCGCAGCCGATGACGGAAGCGGAACTGCTGACGGCGCCGCTCGAACCCACGAACGAGCCGTACGCGGTGGCCAAGATCGCCGGCATCAAGCTGTGTCAGGCCTATCGCCGGCAGTACGGTTGCAACTTCATCTCGGCAATGCCCACCAACCTCTACGGACCGAACGACAATTTCGACTTCACCAGCTCGCACGTCCTGCCGGCGCTCATCCGAAAGTTCCACAACGCCAGGGTCGAAGGGACGCTCGAGGTGGTGGTCTGGGGCAGCGGCACACCGAAGCGCGAGTTCCTGCACGTCAACGATCTGGCCGACGCGTGCCTGTTCCTCATGCGGCACTACGACGACGAGGGCCACATCAATGTCGGCACGGGCGAGGATCTGACGATCCACGAGTTGGCACGAATGGTTCGCGACATCGTGCATCCGGCGGCGGTCATCACGTTCGATTCGTCGAAGCCGGATGGCCCGCCGCGCAAGCTCCTCGACGTCTCGCGGATCCACGGTCTTGGCTGGCGGCACCAGATCGAGCTGCGCGCCGGCATCGAGGGCACCTACCGCTGGTTCCTGGAGCACGAGAGCGCAGCTCACCTCGGGCCGACGCCGATGGTCAGTGGCTCATAGACGCTCCACGAGCGATTGCAGCGGAGGCTTTCGGTGTGAACGACGTAGTGGAGTGGCATCGAGACCGGAATCCTGTCGATGGCGTCGCCAACCCACCGTCGCATCAGTGAGGCGCACGCGATCGCGCCCTTGACCTTGGTCAGACTCAGGTCGCGACGCGCTCGTAGCCGAAGATATCGAAATCTCTCTCGAAGAGCCGGTTGATCCTGTCGATCGATCGCGAATTCATGCGATCGAGGTACCTGTAGCCGAAGGGATTGCTGGCCGAAGCGCCCTCCAAATTGACAACGTTCGCGTTGCGAGGTTCCATCGGCGCGACACCGACGCGCGATAGAAACTCCTGAAAATCAGGCTCGAAACGCTCCACCCGGCCCACAAAGTCAACGGTCTGCTGTTCGGCGACGTGAGTCCAGTAGTGCGACGGATGCAGCGGGAAATTCGAGTTGCGGCCGATGTCATGAATCTGCTCATCACCGACCAGCGCCAGCCAACGGTCGAATTGAAATCCAGCCTGGCAGAGCTGCGAGAAATTATCGGTCAATTGTCTCATGACAAGATCGCGGATCCATGCGTTCGGATACTCGCAGCGAGGCTGTTCCCTAATATCCTTCTGCAATTGATGGAAGCCGGAATACACGCGGTCATAAGGGTTTCGCACGAATGACGCCATGAAATATCCGAGGCGACTCTCGGGAAGGCACACGAACTCCGCACAGGTCAAATGTTGATGAACGACACGGTGAAGATAGGAGTTGAAGTAGAAAAAAGCGCTGTAGGGGCTTTCGTTGAACGGCTCCAAGCGCAGGACCATCGTCTGACTCGCTGTTTTCCAGGGCAAGAACATGACAAACTTCTTGGCACGAGAAATAATCATCATGAACCAGCCAAGGGGTCTGCCCTTGATATCGGTGCTTCGAATTCTGATTTCAAGAGAGAACATGATCAAGTGGTATTGAGACGCTTGACTGCATCGAGAAATCCCCGTCCGTTCTTGAGATCAGGCTCGAGATGGTTGCCTTCCGCCCACTCGTTCCAGGCGTTGATGAAAAGCAGACGATCGTCGTGGGGCTTCGCTGCAACCGATTTGACCATCTCGTCCAGGCCAGCGGCAAAGATGTCCGGACTCGAATCGACGATGACCACACCATTCCGGCCCCGGCGGGGAGAATTGTCCCAGCCGACAAAGATGCTGGGATAGGTGGGAAACTCCTTCCTGCGACTGAGCATGAGCTGCCGCGACGCTGAATAGTCGTAGATCTTGAGGGTCGGGCTGACCACCCCCAACCTCAGGTTGGACACGAACTTGGAACGCGTTGGGCGATCCGCCATGAATCCAGGGAGAACGCCAAGCTGAGGTTCGAAATTCAGGGTGCCGTCGAAGCCGACGGTCCGGCAGTCAAGGTGTGAACAGTGCCCGTTGATCCCTAGAAGAAACGGCTCCGGGAGACCGTGCTTCACGCTCTCTTCGCGAAGCGTATCGGTGGTCCGACGGGGATCGGGCAGATCCAACGGGCGGTAGATCAAGAAGAGAGGGCGCCCACATACCTTGATGCAGCGTCTGTCGCCGAACACGTTCATGAGCCATCGAGCATGGTTGAGGTCATCGTCTGGAGAATAGGCCTGCTTCTGCAGAATATCCGCCTCTTCCCCCAACCATCGCCTTGACCAGGTTTCATTCGCCCAGGCCAGGCAGAACGGCCAGTCGGGATTGCCCGACGCCAACACTTCACGGAAGGGCCTCTCGAGGAGAGTCCTGCCGTTGAACCAATAGTGCCAGTAACAGAATCCCTCCAGGCCATGCGCCTTGGCCAATTCAGCCTGGGCAAGGCGCACCTCTGGCAGTCGCAGATCGCAGAAGCCTAGATCAGCCGGGATGTGGGGCTGGTAATGTCCCCGAAAGAGAGGTCTGGCCTTGGCGACGTTGGTCCACTCAGTAAATCCCTTGCCCCACCACTGATCGTTTTCCGGAATGGGATGAAACTGAGGCAGGTAGAATGCGATCAAGCGAGCGCGGGTATTGGCTCTCTCCATGCTGTTTGGCGACGACAAGGCCTACCGACGCAGGGTTTCGCCGTCCGGTCACGCCGTCCACTCGACTGCGCTCAACGCCCTCGTGACGGATTCCCCTTTTGGCTCAGGCGCGTCCATCCCTCTTCCAGAGGCGCACATATAATAGCAGCCGGTCACCTGTGGGCAGGAGTATCGAGCATTGTCGAGCATGTCTGAGTTGACGTACAACACGGTCATTTCACCGAACGACCACATGTGGCTCACGGGGCCACAGTATTATTTCAGCGCTGGGCTCTCCGCAATCGAGTGTATCAAGCGGGCGCTGGCAACCGCACACGTCACACCCGAGTCGATTCTCGACCTTCCGTGCGGCCACGGGCGCGTGTGCCGGATGTTGAGCGCAGCCTATCCCGCTGCTCACCTGACCGTCTGCGATCTGGATCGGGATGGTGTCGATTTCTGCGCGAGTGAGTTCGCCGCTGAACCCTTGTACTCGAATGACGACTTGCCAACGATCGCCGTGGGCCGACACTTCGACCTCATCTGGTGCGGCTCGTTGTTTACCCACCTCGATCGCGACCGCTGGCCGGAGTTCCTGGGCTTCTTCGCCGACCACCTCAGCGAGGATGGTGTGCTCGTCTTCACCACCCATGGGCGGCAGCCCATCCAATGGATGCTGAACGGCGTCTACGAGTACGGACTGAGCCGCGACGAACAAGAGACGCTGATGGCAGCGTACGACAGGCATGGATTTGGATTCGTCTCGCCAGCCAATCAGGCCTTCGGCATCTCGCTTTCGTCGGTGGTCTTCGTGTGCACGCAGCTCGAGCGCTTCTCGTCGATCAGGCTGATCGGCGTCCACGAAGCCGGCTGGGCATCCCACCACGACGTCTTTTCGTGTCAGCACCTGAGGACCCCATTCGTACCGCCGCCGCACCCACCGGCCAATTCGAGACGCGACGCTCCTATGACCCTGATACAGCGCTTGACAACCGGCATCTTCGGGCTCCGGAGAACCGCTGGCGAGGAAACGCCTTCGCTTGGTTCTCACAGCGAAACCCTGGATCGCCTCCTACGACATCATGGAGCTGGCTGTTCGCCGAGACAATTGTTCGCTCGGGTGAGCGACGACTTCTGGTGGTGGTGCTTCACGGACGGCTACCGATCGGAGGAGCGGCTGCGTTCCATCCTGCCCGCATTTCCGCCGCCCGAAGTGCAGGTGGGATTCACCGGCTCATCGGGTGACGATACGATGCGCGAAGCGTTCGGCTTCTACCGTCTGGTGAAAAGCCTGGCTTCGCAGCATCTGTCCCGGCCCCTTCATTCCGTGCTGGAGTTCGGCTGTGGCTGGGGTCGGATGCTCCGTTTGTTCACCAAGGACATCGATCCGCAGGAGCTCTGGGGCATCGATTGCATGCCCACGGCCATCGACCTCTGCCAGAAGACAAGCACATATTCTCAGTTTCAGCTCGTCGATCCGTTTCCTCCCACGAACGTGCCAAGCGAGAGGTTCGACTTGGTGTACGCCTACTCCGTGTTCTCTCATCTCTCCGAGGCGGCGCACTTGCAGTGGCTTGAAGAGTTCAGGCGCATCTTGAAGCCCGGCGGCCTGCTGATCGCGACTACGCGGCAGCGCGAGTTCCTCCTGGCGTGCGCCAAGGCACGCGCAGAGGGGGAAGACCGGGCGTGGGCCCAGCACCTGGTCGTGTCGTTTCGAGATACGCAGGACGCCCTGGCGCGCTACGACCGTGGAGAATTCCTTCACGATGCGATTGGCGGAGGAGGCGTTCTCGACGGGTCGTTTTTTGGAGAGACCTGCATTCCTCGTCAGTACGCGGAGGCGAACTGGCCGCGATTTCTCGAGTACGTGGGCTACGTCGACGACCGAGGGCTGTGCCAGCAGAATGTGATCGTCGCTCGCAAGACCTGAATCCGAATCAAATCGCCCCGCCCCTCGCCTCGCGAAGTCCACCTCACGATGCCCTGCGGCTCCAGAGCCCGTGAAGAAATCCCTTTCACAGGCTCTACAGGTCGCCTGTCCTGATGACAGACGACCTGCAGCGCTTCGAAGGACTGACGTCCGTGCGCCTTCCGACTGATGCGTCGGCCGTTTCGATCACCGACCTCGAAGAGCCGGAATGTCCCCAGGGGCGCCCCATTGATGGATGTCAAACGTCGCGAAGGCCGTGCTCGACTTCAGCATGAACCAGTTGCCGTCCGATGGGCGGTAGATCGTCACCTCGGTCTTGCCGTCGCCGTCGTAGTCCCCCACCGGCACCGGCACGTCCCCGCCGCTGCCCCACTGATAGACGTCGAACGCGGTGTAATTCGTCGTCGACTTCTTGATGAACCAGTGGCCCGACGAGGCGCGATACAAGGCGAGGTCGGCCTTGCCGTCGCCGTCGTAGTCCCCCCGCA
>Ga0190274_10001742_pt1 | contig 12754 bp, 12 predicted proteins | sample Popmic531T_FD_133002 | JGI IMG/M metagenome (GOLD analysis project Ga0190274, IMG submission 133002) | Populus adjacent soil microbial communities from riparian zone of Yellowstone River, Montana, USA - 531 T | ecosystem: Environmental > Terrestrial > Soil > Riparian zone | place: USA: Montana...
ACGGTGGGACCGCCGTGACCGAGGAGTTCCATCCCGGCTTCCGCAACTCGACCGCCAGCTACACGGTCAGCCTGCTGCACCCGGAGGTCATCCGTGACCTGCGCCTCGCCGAACACGGACTGAAGATCGTCGAGCGACCCCTGCTCAATTACGTGGTCGAAGCGCCAGGCCAGGGCCTGCGCATCGGACCCACCGGCGCCGATACGCGACGCTACCTGGCAGAGCGTTCGCCACGCGACGCCGAACGCCATACGGCCTTTCACGCCCAGCTCGACGCCGCCGTCGCACTGCTCAAGGACCTGCTGCTGCGCACACCGCCAACGGATTTGAAGCGCATGACCGATCTGTGGTCCGCACTGCGCTTTGGCAACAGCTTTCGCGCCCTGCCCCTTGAAACGCAGCGCGTCGTGCACGAACTGTTCACGCGCAGCGCCGGTGACGTACTGGACGGATGGTTCGAGGATCCCGCGTTGAAAGCCGCCTATGGATTCGATTCCATCGTCGGCAATTACGCCAGCCCCTACACACCCGGCAGCGCATACGTGCTGTTGCACCACGCCTTCGGTGAAGTGAATGGCAAACCCGGAATCTGGGGACATGCGCTGGGCGGGATGGGCGCAATCACCCAGGCAATGGCCGCGGAAGCCATGGCGCACGGCGCACGCATCGAGGTGGATGCGCCAGTGACCCGGGTAGTCGTCGAAGGCGGCCGCGCCTGCGGAATTGAGCTGGATGGCAGCCGCGTCGTGCGCGCGCGCCACATCATCGCCAACGTCAATCCGCGGTTCCTCTACCTTGAATTGCTGGGCGCAGCCGATGTACAGCCCGAGGTCCGCGAACGCATGCGCCGCTACCGTTGTGGCTCGGCGAGCTTCCGCATGAACGTGGCGCTGTCGGCACTACCCGCCTTTGATGACAGCGGTGTGAAAGGCAGTGACCTGCATCGCTCCGGAATCATCATTGCACCGACACTCGAATACATGGATCGCGCCCACATTGATGCGCGGCGTGACGGCATGTCGGCCGCACCCGTCATCGAGATGCTGATCCCCAGCACACTGGACGACTCACTGGCGCCTCCCGGCACCCATGTTGCGAGCCTTTTCTGCCAGCATTTCGCGCCCCAGTTGCCGGGCGGACGCAGCTGGTCCGAGGAACGGGATGCCGCAACCGAACTCATCATCAACACGGTCGATCGTCATGCGCCCAACTTCCGGAGCAGCATCATCGGCCTGTCGGCCTTGTCACCGCTGGATCTGGAGCAAAGGTTCGGATTGCCTTCCGGCGACATCTTCCACGGTGCGCTCGGACTCGACCAGTTGTGGGCGGCACGCCCTCTATTGGGTCACGGCGACTATCGAACCGGGGTTCCTGGTCTTTATTTGTGCGGAGCCGGTGCGCATCCAGGCGGCGGAGTGACAGGAATCCCCGGCCGCAATTGCGCCCGTGTGGTGCTGCATGCAGGAAAGCGCTGACGTCTGCGCGGCTGGAACGCTGACACTCTCGAACTTTTTCAAGGAAATTCGATTGTTGCCGTTAGGAGACATATCAAATATCGGTTGCCTTGAGAGGGTCAGGTATGGTCAAGTTGCGGCACCGCGAGAACGGGTTCACAAGATGTGCACCGTGCGGTGGATTTGCATGGGAATGTTGGTGGAAGGCTCCACGAGATACATAGAGGAACTAAAAATGAAGAGCGTAGGAATCAAAATTGCCGCCCTGGTAGCAATTGCTGCCCTGGCCGGTTGCACGGACCTGAAGCCGCTGCAGGCCCAGGTAGATGATCTGAAGTCACAGGTAGGTCGCCTTACGTCGGACCTGGCCGCCCACAAGGCGGACCGTACCGACGCGAACGCTGCTGCTGCTGCTGCTTCGGCTGCTGCCGCTGCTCAGAGCACGGCGAACCAGGCTCTGGCTGCTGCTCAGGCGGCGCAGGCTGGCGTGAACGACGTCAACGAGAAGATCGATCGCATGTTCCAGCGGTCGGTATCGAAGTAAGCGCAAGCTCAATCTTCGGGAAGGACGCCGCGCATTGCGCGGCGTTTTTCTTTCTGCAATCCGTTTTGCTGCGCTAGCCCGCGACCACGGTCTACATGCGGACCAGCGCGGCGCCCCAGGTCAGGCCGCCGCCAAACGCTTCCAGCAATACCAGGTCACCCTGCTTGATGCGTCCATCGCGAACCCCTACGTCGAGCGCGAGGGGCACGGACGCCGCTGAGGTGTTGCCATGGTCCTGCACCGTGACGATCACGCGCTCCATGGGCAGGTCGAGCTTGCGCGCGACGGCCTGGATGATGCGGATATTGGCCTGGTGCGGTACCAGCCAGTCAACCTCGGATTTGTCCAGGTGATTGGCTGCCAGTGCTTCGTCGACAACACTGCCGAGCATGTTCACGGCAATCTTGAACACCTCCCTTCCCGCCATGCGGATTACCGCACGATTGCCCGATCCGGCTTCATAGCCACTGGAAATGCCGCCGGTGCAGTACAAGAGGTCCTGGTAGGAACCATCCGCATGCAAATGCGTGGAAAGGACGCCCTGCTGCTCTGATGCCTCAAGCACCATGGCGCCGGCACCATCTGAAAACAGGATTGCGGTCGTGCGATCCGTGAAGTCGGTGATCCGCGAAAGGGTTTCGCTGCCGATCACCAGCGCACGCTTGGCTTCGCCAAGGCGGATGAATTTATCCGCGATGGAAAGTGCGTAGATGAAGCTGCTGCAGGCGGCCTCGACGCTGAACGCAGGCCCGCCGCTGCAACCAAGCCGCCGTTGCAGCATGGCCCCGGCATTCGGAAACACCAGATCAGGCGTCGTCGTGCCAAAGACGATGAGGTCGATGTCCGAGGGCTGGAGGCCGGCTGCCTCGATTGCACGACGCGCTGCGTGCTCGCCCATATCGACGGTGGTCTCGCCATCGGCTGCGTACCGGCGACTCTCGATTCCGGTGCGCGTACGGATCCACTCGTCGGACGTGTCCATGATCTTTTCCAGATCCGTGTTGTGGACAACACGTTCGGGAAGATACGAACCGGTGCCGGTGATGCGCGCGTACATCCGCGCCAACGCCGTTTAGTCTTGCTCGTCTGCGCCGGGACGCGGCTCGATCACGCGCTTGCCGCGATAGAACCCATCAGGAGTGATGCGATGACGCAGGTGTGTCTCACCGGACTGCGGATCGACCGACAAGGCGGGCTTTGCCACCGCGTCGTGCGAGCGGTGCATTCCGCGCTTGGAGGGAGTCTTGCGACTCTTTTGTACTGGCATTCTTGCAATCTCCTGATCACTGTCTCGATCGATCGGTCTTCAGCAACCTGCCCAGATCCGCGAACGGCTTCTGCACAGGCCTCTTCATTTCATCCGGGGTCGCACCCACGGAACTGGCCGGACACTTGCTCTCTTCATGCCGCGGCGCACTCGGCATTGCCAGCAGCAGTTCTTCCTCGACCAGGTCGGCAAGCCGAATCCGGTCTTCTGCCGCCAGGACCACTTCAAGCTCTGGCGCGACTGCGTCGGCCTGGCCCTCTGATGCGACCAGCGTAACCCGGGACTGGCTGCGGACTGGCAGCGACATGAGTCCAAGACAACGTTGGCAGCGCACTTCCAGCACCGCCTCCAGCGTCACATCGGCGGTGATGCGACCCTGTACGCGAGAGAAAGCGATCCTTCCCGTCGCCATGCCACTTTGAGTGACCAGTAGTGGGGCGAGCCTTGCGAGATTCGCAATCGGCACCGCCAGTTCCACCCGCCGTTCATCATCGGCCAGAACCGCGACATCGCACAGTTTCGAGCCGTCCTCACGCATGGGGCGCGTATCATAGGTATGCACCCCTTCCAAGTCAAAGACTTGAGCGCGTTTTGGATACTTGAGCCAAGCCCCTGATTTCGACTTGAATCCCCCCATCATCCTGGCCTCCACTTCCCCACACCGCCGGTCGCTGCTGGAGCGTCTGGGGCTGCCATTCACCTGCGTGGCGCCAGCTGTGGATGAAGGATTGATTGATGGCGAACTGCCAGGGGATCGAGCCCTGCGCCTGGCTCGTGCCAAGGCCAGTTCCGTGGCTCGCCAGTATCCGGCCGCCATTGTGATTGGCAGCGACCAGGTGGCCAGCATCACCCCCAGCATCACCGTGGTCGAGCAAAGAGTGGATGAGCCTCCGGCGCAGATCCTGCGCAAACCCGGGAACCGTGAAACCTGTCGGGGACAGCTTCTGGCCATGTCAGGTCGCACGGTTCGATTCGATACCGCCGTGGCGATCGCCGGTGACGCCAGGCTGATAGTCCACCTGGAACCAACCCTCGTGCGGTTTCGGACCCTGACGGTGAACGAGATCGATGCCTACATGGACCGCGAGCCGTCGTTCGACTGCGCGGGCGGATTCAAGAGCGAGGGCCTCGGCGTGACCCTTTTAGAGTCGATCGAGACACGCGACCCGACGGCGCTGGTCGGCCTGCCGCTGATTTGGCTTTGCGCGGCCTTTCGCGATATCGGAGTGACGGTTTAGGCGCGGGGGCTGCACGGGCAGGCAGCGGCTGTGGCTTGGGCTTGGTACCCGATGGCTTGAGCCTGCCGGCACGCGCAGTGAGGGCATCCAGCACGCTGCGCAACGCATCAGGCAAGGGCGCACTGATGCTCATTGCCACGTGCCGCTCCGGGTCCTCGAAGCTCACGCTATGCGCATGCAGGAACAGGCGTCGCAAGCCGAACGGGCGCAACTGGTCGTTGAACTCCTGATCCCCGTATTTCTCGTCGCCAGCCACCGCGTGTCCTGCGTAGGCCGCATGCACGCGAATCTGGTGCGTACGTCCGGTCAGCAGTTTTGCTTCCAGCAGCGTTGCGAGCTGGCCAAAGAACTGCACCACGCGAAATTCCGTTGCGGACGCCTTTCCGTCTGGCGCAACCTTTACCGTGCGTTCACCACCCACGCGCAAGTCCGTGCGCAGTGGCGCATCGACCAGCTTCTTGCCCAGTTCCCACTTGCCGCGCACCAGCACCAGGTAGCGCTTGTCGAAAGCGTCTTCACGCAGCATGGCGTGCATGCTGCGCAAGGTGGAGCGCCGCCGGGCGATCATCAGGCAGCCACTTGTGTCGCGGTCCAGTCGATGCACCAGTTCCAGAGGTTCGTCCGGACGCGCGGCACGCAATGCCTCGATGACGCCTGCGCTGATTCCACTGCCACCGTGCACGGCGACGCCGGCAGGCTTGTCGATCACCAGCAGCCGCTCATCCTCGAAGAGCACGGCAGCGCCCAGCTTCTCGATCAACGCATTGGATACCCGTGGCGCAGTTTCGGGTGCAACCGAAGGCGGCGGCTCGACTCGAACCGGGGGGACACGCAGCGTGTCCCCGGAACTGATCCGCACATCTCCGCTGACACGCTTGCCGTTCAGCCGGACCTCGCCGCGACGCAGCAGACGGAACAGTCGGGTGTGCGGAACCCCTGGCAGGAGGCGCGCCAGTACGCGGTCCACGCGCTGTCCGGCCTCCTCGTCGCCCATGGCCTCGTTTCGCACCGCGGTATGTAAATCTTTGTTTTGCAAGCTCCTGCGAGTATACTGCGCGCCACGTGTCCCTACCTTAAGTCAGGTGCCTGCAGAGTCTGCACCTGCCCTTGAAGCGGCACGGAACATTGCGGCGTATCAAGCCGCAGACTTAAGTGGCAGGCCAGGGGTGGATTGCTCCAGTGACCAAACCGCGCTCCAGGAAGTTGGAGTGCACGGTCGGAGAGCACACCTGCGGTCGGCAGTGGTAAAGGATTGCGGCGCTCCGTGTCAGAGTCGGGGCGACAGGTTCATCAAGAAGTGCACGTAACAATCCACGCTTTCTTTGCCAGCCTCATGGCCTGGCTTGAAGCGTTCTCCTGCCTAACCAGGTTTCCTGGAGTTCGCGCTTTCGCGCGCGCTTCCCTCTCGCCCGCCACTCAAACCCAATTGAGTGGATTAAATGAAACGATTACTCGTCAATGCGACCCAGCAGGAAGAACTGCGCGTCGCCCTGGTCGATGGCCAGAAACTCTACGACCTCAGCATCGATATCTCTTCGCGGGAACAGAAAAAAGCCAATATCTATAAAGCCCGGATCGCCCGCATCGAGCCCTCGCTCGAAGCGGTGTTTGTCGATTACGGTTCGGAGCGACACGGTTTCCTGCCGCTGAAGGAAATCTCCAAGGAATTTTTCCGCGATGGACAGCCGCAGGGCAACCGCGGCATCCGCGAAATCCTGTCCGAAGGACAGGAAATCGTCGTCCAGGTCGAGAAGGAAGAGCGCGGCAACAAGGGCGCTGCCCTGACCACGTTCATCAGCCTTGCCGGCCGTTTCCTGGTGCTCATGCCGAACAGCCCGCGCGCCGGCGGCGTATCGCGCCGCATCGAGGGCGAAGACCGCGACCAGATGCGCGACATCATGGCGCAGCTGAATATTCCCGAAGGGATGGGCGCCATCATCCGGACTGCCGGCGTCGGTCGCAGCGCTGAAGAACTGCAGTGGGACATGGACAACCTGCGCACGCAGTGGGAAGCCATTGCGGGCGGTATCCAGTCCCGTCCCGCCCCGTTCCTGGTCTACCAGGAAAGCGATGCAGTCACGCGAGCCATGCGCGATTACCTGGGCGACGACGTGGGAGAAATCCTGGTCGATGACACCGCGGCCTTCCAGAAGGCGCAGGAGTACATGCAGCGGTTCATGCCGCCCGAGGCGCAACGACGCCTGAGGCAGCACACCGAAGACACTCCCCTCTTCACGCGGTTCCAGATCGAAAGCCAGATCGAGTCGGCGTACGCGCACCAGGTGCAGTTGCCCTCCGGCGGCAGCCTGGTCATCGACCACACCGAAGCCCTGGTCTCCATCGACATCAATTCGGCGCGCAGCACGCGCGGCTCGGATATCGAGGCCACGGCCTTCAACACCAACCTCGAGGCAGCGGACGAAATCGCCCGCCAGCTGCGGATCCGCGATATCGGCGGACTCATCGTCATCGACTTCATCGACATGGAGTCGACCAAGAACCAGCGTGATGTGGAAGACCGCCTGCGGGACGCCATGAAGGCCGACCGTGCGCGCATCCAGATCGGGCGCCTGTCGCGCTTCGGCCTGCTGGAAATGTCACGCCAGCGCCTGCGACCGTCATTGAGTGAATCAAGCCACCTCACCTGCCCGCGATGCAACGGCATTGGCAGCATCCGCAGCGTTGAGTCCCTGGCGCTGTCGATCCTGCGACTGACCGGCGAGGAAGCACGCAAGGAGCGCACCGCGCGCCTTGTATTGATAGTGCCCGTCCCGGTAGCCACGTATCTCATGAACGAGAAGCGCGCCACGCTGCGCAGCATCGAGGAGAAGTGCAGCATCGAGCTGATCCTGGTGCCGAACGAAAATATCGACACTCCGGAATTCTCGATCCGTCGCGTTCGTGCGGAAGAACTGGGCCTGGCGGAAAATACGCAGTCCAGCTACAGGATGCCGACGGCGCCGGAAGCGCCCGATGTCACCGCCCTGCAGCCCAAGCGGCCGGCAGCGCCGGCCGCCGCCGTAGCCACCATCCTGCCCTCGATTCCTGCTCCGATTCCGCCGGCAGCTCCGGTGGTGGAGGCAGCACCAGTGGTCGCCACGGGCGGCTTCCTGGCCTGGTTGAAAAACCTCTTCGCCGGCAGCCCCGCCAGCGTCGCAGCACCGGCAACGGAAGTGCGCGCTACCCCCGGTCAGGGTGATCGTCATCGCCGTGACGGCAGAGGCGGCAGCCATCGCAGCGGACGCGGTGAACGGGTTGACCGAAGCGATCGCAGCCGGGGCGGACGTTCCCGGCCGCAGGGAGCCAGCGAGGGCGGCGGTGATCGCGGTCGCGATCGCAACCGGCCACGAGATGGCGAGCGCAAGGAACGCGAGGCTCCGCGTCACCGCGATGCCGGAAATCGCGCGGAAGGTGGTCAGCCTCGCCGCACGGCGCTGCAGCCGGAACAGGCTGTGCGTACCGAATCAATCGCAGCGGCAACCAATGGTGCACACGCGCCACCAACGGACATGGGCTCGCCGCGTAGTGATGGCCCCCGCGGTGATGGACCACGACCGGACGGAGAAAAGCGCTCGCGTCGCGGCGGACGTCGGCGTCGTGGCCGTGGCGGCTCGGCGCGCGGTGAAATGGGGGGCACGGAGAATGCGGGCGGCACACAGGCACCGATGGCCGGCAGCGAAGGGTTCAGCCTTCAGCCAAGCGCCGGTCCTTCCGACACGTTCTCCGCTCAGGTCGAGCGCAGTGAGCCTTCTGCACCACAGGCGCCAGTGCATAACGACGCTCCGGTGTTACCGGGACTTGCAGCGCCACGTACAGATGGACGACCGGCTGTAGTGTGGTCGTCGGCCACGCTGCCGTCAGCGTCTGTCGACCTGCGCAGCGATCGCGAGGAATAGCGATCGACAACCGTGCTCGGCCAGGTCGAGCACGGTTTCGAAACCATCCGGACCGCCATAGTAGGGGTCCGGAACGGCGCGGCATCCCGCGTCCTGTGCGTAGGAAAGGAACAGTCGCGCGCGCGAACGTGCCGCTGTCGGCGCGAGCGCCCTGATCTGCTCCAGGTTTTCTTCATCCATCGCAAGCAACAGATCGAAATGCGTAAAGTCCGCGGCGCACAGCTGACGGGCACGCAGGTCCGAAATGTCATAGCCGCGGCGCCGCGCCGCTTCCTGGCTGCGTGGATCAGGCGGCGCACCGATGTGATATCCGGCCGTGCCAGCCGAATCGAACTGCAGTTGAAGCTCGGGAAATTCCAGCTGGGCCAGCCGCCTGGCTACGCCTTCCACCGTGGGTGAACGACAGATGTTCCCCAGGCAGACGAACAGGACTCTCATGCCGCGGGTATGGCCCCGCAGGTTTCATCCCGACCATCCAGCGACAGAATGGGTCCGTACAGATCGGGCCGGCGGTCGCGGAACACGAACCAGTTGTCGCGCAGCTCAGCCGTAGCCGCGAGGTCGAACTCTGCCAGCAGCACGGACTGCCCGGCCTCCCCCGCCTCCGCCACCTTCGCGCCCATGGGGTCCGCTATGAATGACGACCCATAGAATCGGATGTAGAGGTCATCCGGTTGCTGCAACGAGCGTTCGATTCCATAACGATTCGACGCCACCAGCGGCATGAGGTTCGCCGCGGCGTGGCCTTGCTGGGTGCGTTGCCAGTGGTCCCGCGAATTCACGGGTACGGCAGGCGGCGGTTCAGTGCCGATTGCAGTCGGAAACAGCAGCAGCTCGGCGCCCATCAGCGCCATCACGCGCGCACTTTCGGGGAACCACTGGTCCCAGCAAATGCCGACGCCGATGCGGCCGAAACGCGTATTCCAGACGCGAAACCCGGTATCACCCGGACTGAAGTAGGTTTTTTCCTGGTATCCGGGACCGTTGGGGATATGCGACTTGCGATAGACGCCGAGAACTTCGCCGTCCGCGTCGATTATCGCGACAGAGTTGAAGCAGGCCTGCCCACTGCGTTCAAAGAAACTGACCGGCAGCACGACACCCAGTTCGCGCGCCAGCCTCGTCATCGAAGCGACCGCGCGGTTTTCCTGCAGGGTCGTCGCCAGGCGCAGATGCCTGGAGTCCTGCTCTATGCAAAAGTACGGGGTCTCAAACAATTCCTGCAGCAGGACCACCTGCGCCCCATCGCGCGCCGCGCGCCGCACCAGGGCCTCGGCGTTCGCCATGTTGCCATCCAGGTCCCAGGTGCAGGCGAACTGCGTTGCTGCCACCGTGACGTTGCGGACTCCACGTTGCAGGTGCGCCGCCTGGCTGCTCATGATTTCGCCTGTCCCTGCGACAGGATCATTTCAGTGATACGTGACGCTGTCTCCAGCGCCCGCAGTCCATCGGCCCCACTGACCACTGGCGCCGTGCCGTTTCGTACGCATTCCAGGAAGGATTCGATCTCGGCGCGCAGGGCGTCGCCCTGCTCGAGGTTCTGCTCCTCGATGGTCACCGGCAACGGCCCCGGTGGTGAATCGGCAGAACGCTTGCGGATGACCGCAAGGATCTTCTGCTGCAGGTCCATCGAGATATAGGCGTCGTCCTGGAAAATGCGCAGCTTGCGCTCGGTCTTCAGGCTGACGCGACTGGCGGTGACATTGGCCACGCAGCCATTGGCAAATCGCAGGCGCGCATTGGCAATATCGATCTCATCGGAAAATACAGGGGTTCCGACAGCATCGATGCTGGTCAGTGGTGCGTGCACGATGCTCTGGACGATGTCGATGTCATGGATCATGAGGTCAAGCACCACATTCACGTCCGTGCCCCGTTCGCGAAACGGCGCCAGGCGATGACACTCCAGAAATCTCGGATTGCGCAACTGGGACTCGGCCGCGAGGATCACGGCATTGAACCGCTCCAGATGACCCACCTGGAGCACACGGCCGGTGCTGCCGGCCAGGGCGATCAATTCCTGCGCTTGTGCGACGGTCTCGGTAATGGGCTTTTCCACCAGCACATGCACGCCGGCACGCAGGAAATCCGCGGCGATATCGAAGTGCGAAGGCGTGTGGGTCACGACACTGACCGCATCGACCTTGCCGATGAGGCTACGGTGATCGGCGAAAGCCGGAACATTCAGCTCGGCCGCGACGGCGGTGCGCGCCCGTTCGTTCTGGTCGACGACCCCTACCAGCTCGCAGTCCGGCAACGTTGCATATTTCTGCGCGTGAAAGCGCCCGAGATAACCCACACCGATGACTGCGGCCCTGATCGTACTCATTCCGCTATTATGCCCGCCGTGAGTAATCCGATCGGCAGAGCATGGACGAAATACCGCAGGCTCGCGGGCGCGCAGCGCGAGATTGCAACCTTCGCACTTACGCTGGCGTTTTCGCTGTTCGTCCTGCCTGTGATCATCTGGTTCGCAGGAAAATACTTTCTCGGCGACTATCTGCGCGCGCCGACTGGTGGACAAACAGGCGGGCCGTTTGCGCTGTGGGTGGACTTTCTTGGCGGACTGGTTTCCGGATCGCTTGGCTACTGGACAGTGCTGCTGGGGCCCTATGTCATCCTGCTATGCCTGCGACTGGGAAGTGTGTTTGTCAAAAGGTGACATATTTCAGCAACTTGTCGACGAAATCCGCAGTTCTGGCGTATCATTACAACCCAAGATGTCTGAATTGCACCCCCAACTTCCGGAACCGGTTGACTCGTCGCCGACTGCCCGCCTGACGATCCGCAAGAAGATCCTTGCGCAGATCGAAGCCGCGCTGCTCTCCGACAATATTTCCATTTCCGAGGCGGCAGTGGGTCTGCGTGGACGGGATCCGTATAACCAGGCGCTGGGCAGACCTGAAAACAGGGCAAAGAAGCCCAAGATCGCCGGCGGCGGTAAATCCAGCTAGTCGATCGGCCCAGAGGCCATGGTTATCGACTCCGGCGCTTCACCCTGGCCAGTAGGACCAGCCGAAGGCCACCAGCAATAGCAGCAGCCCGCCTTGAGTCGCGCGTCGCCAGGGCCGCCGCTTGAGCTCACCCGTAAAGGCAACGGCCGAGAGCCCCGCCAGCGAGGCAGCCCAGCCGACTGCAATAAGCAGGGGCCTGAATTCCCCTGCCAGCCGGTCATGGAATTCGGGCAAAAGCAGATAGACGATGAGCGTCATGGCGAGACCCGCAAAAAGGGCCACCGTGGAGCCCAGGATGATCCCCAGAAGCGTTGCCCAAGGCCGCACTATCAAATCCTCCTGTAGGCACTAGCCGACACCGTCTCGCATTCCTGTCGCCGGACTTGCCGGCGGGGCTTCCCCCCACTAGCCTGACGACATGTCAAAGACACTACGCCAGCCCATGGGCTGGATTGCCCTGTCAGCGCTGACCGTGCTGATTATCGCCGGTAGCGGCTCCACTGGCGCTCCCGTCAATTCTTCCCTGCTTCCGCAGGGCGCCCTGGCACCGACGGAACGCCAGCGGCCATTGGCTCGCCGGATAGGCACCATCCTGACGGAGTCGCATTACCGGCGCGCAACAATCGACGACCGGATGTCGGAAGGCATCTTCGCCGATTACATCGATTCCCTCGACGTACAGCGCAGCTACTTCCTGGCCAGCGACATCACCGAGTTCGAGGCCTATCGCACGCGTTTCGACGACATGATCCGCAGTGGCGATGTGGAACCTGCATTCCTCATGTTCGCCCGATTCCAGCAGCGCAACCGCGAGCGGATCGGCTACGCACTGCAACTGCTCAAGACCGAACCGGACTGGACGATCGATGAGAACTTCGAGTTCGACCGCGAACATGCACCGTGGGCGACGACATCCCAGGAACTCGATGAGCTCTGGCGCAAGCGCGTCAAGAATGACGGACTGTCGCTGCTGACTACCGGCAAGACCTGGCCGGAGGCAACCGAAATCCTGCTCAAGCGTTATGAGCGGGTGCTGAAACGTGCCGACCAGGTCATCGCTGACGGGGTGGGCGAGAACCTCATGAATGCCTATGCGCGAAACTTCGATCCACACTCGAATTATTTTTCCGCGCGCAATTCCGAGGAATATCGCATCACGATGAGCCTCAGCTACGAGGGCATCGGCGCAACCCTGCAGTCCACCGACGACCTGGTGAGCATCGTCAACCTGCTCCCCGGCGGCCCTGCGGCCGTGGATGGCTCGCTGAAGATCAACGACCGCATCACGGCGATAGCCCAGGGTAGCGATGGAGCTTTCCAGGAAGTCATTGGCCAGCGCCTGGACGACGTAGTGCAGCTGATCCGTGGCAAGGGCGGTACATTGGTTCGTCTCCAGGTGCT
>Ga0190274_10001743_pt1 | contig 12754 bp, 12 predicted proteins | sample Popmic531T_FD_133002 | JGI IMG/M metagenome (GOLD analysis project Ga0190274, IMG submission 133002) | Populus adjacent soil microbial communities from riparian zone of Yellowstone River, Montana, USA - 531 T | ecosystem: Environmental > Terrestrial > Soil > Riparian zone | place: USA: Montana...
CAGCGGCTGGTCTTCGTGGGCAACCACCTGTCGTTCGTGGACGTGAACGTGCTCGACTACCTGCTCGCCACGAGCGGACACGCCGACAGCGCCGAGCGCCTCACCTCGCTGGTGGGGCCCAAGGTGTTCAGCCTGCCGATCCGCCGGCTGGCGAGCCTGTGCTTCGGCGTGATCAAGATCCCGCAGAGCCAGGCCATCGCGTCCGAGGAGGCGGTGATGTCGCCGCGCGAGGTGGCGCGCGTGGCGAGCAACACCGTCGAGATCGCCCGCGAGCGCGTCGCCACGGGCGACCACCTGCTGATCTTCCCGGAGGGCTCGCGCAGCCGGACCGCGCGCATGAACCGCCTGCGGCCGGCGGCATCGCGCTACCTCGAGGTCGGCGATACGCTCCTGGTCCCGTGGGGCCACACCGGTGCGGAGTCGCTCGTCCCGATCGGCGAGGACCACGTGTACCCTGCGCGCGTGACGGCGCGCATCGGCACACCGGTCTCGACCGCGCGTCTGCTCGAGCGCTGCCAGAGCAAGCGCGCGCTGGTGGTCGATGCGATCGGCTTCCTGATCGCGGCCGCGCTGCCTGCGTCCTACCGCGGCGCCTACGACGGGAGCGATACCTCGCTGGCCGAGGCCAGCGACATCGCGGCGGAGCTCGCGAGCTGCTGAGGCGCGTCTCCGGATCGGTGGCGCTGCTCGCGCTGCTGGTCGCGGGGGACGCTCGGGCCGACGACGCGCTGGCCGAGAAGGCCGCACGCTTCCGCCAGGCGCTCGTGGAGCACCACGTCTCGCGCGAGGGTGTGCTGCTCTACCGCATGGACGCCGAGCGCGGGGCGCAGGACCTCGAGCGCGGCACCTACCCCCCGTCGGCGGACCTCCCCACCTACACCGGACTGTGGGCAGCGACGGCCTGCCTGCGCGCGCGCGTCGACAGCGAGCCGGCGCAGGCGCTGGCCGATGCCGAGCGCGCGCTGGCGGGCCTGGAGCTGCTGATGCGCGTGACCGGCGTGCGCGGCCTGCTCGCGCGCTCGGTGCGCCGCGACGCGGGCGTCGCGACGGACGGGTTCTCGGGCCGCTGGTTCCGCGGCGCGACGGGCTTCGAGAACTGGTCCTGGCGCGGGGACGCGTCGCACGACCAGTACGCCAACGGCCTGCTGCCCGCCGTGGCGGCCTGTGCGCAGGCGTTCCCCGAGCGCGCGCGCGGCCTGGTGACGGACTTCGCCGCCCACCTGCTCGACCACGACCTGCAGCTCATCGACCCGGACGGCCGGCGCACGCGCTTCGGCGACCTGTCGCCCCGCTCGGGCCTCGGCTTCAACTCGATCGCACAGATCACGGCCTACGCGGCCTTTGCGCTGGCCGCCGAGCTCGATCCGGATCCGCGCTGGGCGCGCCAGCGCGACCGACTGCGCGACGGCGACCGCGTGCTCGCGCGCGGCCGCCGCACCAACCTGCGCGTGCTCGGCATCACGAACCACTCCAACGACCTGATGGCGTGGAACCTCTACCGCGTGCTCGTGCCCCTGGCCCGCGCCACCGGCGATCCCGGCCTGGCCGACCTGCGCCACGGCATGCAGCGCGCGTGGCTGCGCGTGCGCCCGGACGGGAACGCATACTTCGCGCTCGCGCTGTGCGCGATCGAGCCGCCGTCGTGCGACCGCAGCGCGGCCGCGGACGCGCGGCAGCTGCTCGAGCGGTTCCCGGAGGACAAGCGCCAGCGCAGCGCGTACCCGGGTCTGGACGCGCTGCCGCGCTGGCCGATTCCCGGCCGCAAGGCCGCGCGCCTCGCGCGCGCCGCCGTGCCGATCGAGCTGCGGCCGCCGAGCTCGTTCGAATGGAAATCGAGCCCCTACCGGCTCGAGGGCGGAACGGACCCCTCGATCCAGTACACGGGCCTCGACTTCCTGGCGGCGTACTGGCTCTGGGTCGCACACGCGAGCGGGCGGCCGCTCGCGCCCTGAGCCGCGCTCACGCCGTGGGCCGCGATCAGTTGGGCACGAGCTCCCGCGCCATGCGGTCGGCGGTCGTGGCCATGTCCGCGTTGTCGGCCTTCGCGCGCTCGAGCACCGCCGCGAGGTTCTCGGGGATCACCTCGAGATGCTTCAGCGTGCCCTTGGCGTCGCCGCCATCGAGCGCCACCGCGAGGTGGATCAGGCCACCCGCGTTGGCGAGGTAGTCCGGCACGAACAGGATGCCGCGCGCCTGGAGCGTTCGGGCAACGTCGCGCGAGACCAGCGGATTGTTCGCCGCACCGCACACGATCGAGCAGTTGAGCTCGCGCGCCACGCGCTCGTCGATCACGTTCGGCGGACCGGACGGCGCGAAGATGTCGCAGGTCTCGTGGGCGATCGCTTCCGGCGCGACCACCCGCACGCCCCCGGGAAGATCCTCGAGGCGCTTGCGGTCGGTGTCGGCGACGATCACGTCCGCGCCCTCGGCGAGCAGCAGGTTGGCCATCTCGGAGCCGACGCTGCCGACGCCCTGGATCGCCACGCGCGCCCCCGCCAACGTCTTGTCGCAGTGCTCGAGCGCGGCGCGCATGGCGAGCAGCACGCCGCGTGCGGTGAACGGGCCCGGATCGCCGCAGCCGCCCGCCTCCATCGGCAGACCCGCCACGTGCGACGTGGTCTCGCGGATCACGACCATCTCCTGCTCGCCCGTGCCCATGTCCGCGGCCGTGATGTACTTCCCGCCCAGCTCCTCGACGAAGCGGCCGAACGCGAGCAGCTGCTCGCGCGTGCGCGTGCGCGGATCGCCAGCCACCACGGACTTGCCGCCGCCCAGGCTCAGGCGGGCCAGCGCGGCCTTGCGCGTCATCGCGCCCGCGAGCGCGCGCGCGTCGGCGCGTGCGGCGTCGGGGCTGGTGTAGAGCTTCCAGCGGCAGCCGCCGAGCGCGGGGCCGCGGGCCGTCGAGTCGATCGCGATGATCATCTCGATGCCTTCGAAGTTCTGAACGTGAAGCGACTCAGCTTGCGTCATGTGAACCCCAAACCGTCGGTGGACGGGTCCGAGTGCGTTAGCGAGTTCCCGCAGCGAGAACGATCTCGATGCCGGTGGTGCCGGGCTGCACTGTTTCCAGCGCTGCGCCCTGTAGGTCCTCCGCTCCGCGCGACATCGGGTCGCCGTCCTGGTCGATCCGCGCGGTGAGCGTGATCGCGCCTGCGAACTTGCGTCCCGGGATCATCACGTCGCTCGGTCCGATCGAGAACTCGAGAGGGAAGGGGCCCGCAGGCAGTCGCTTCACGGCGAGCGGCGGCTGCGGGGGTGGGCCCGTGCGGGCGATCAGGAACAGCACGCCGCCCGAGGGGACCGCGCTGCCGTCGGCGATGCGCAGCGTGCCGCTCAGGCCCTCAGCGCTAGGCGCCTCGGCCGGCGGCGCGGTCGAAGGCGCCGCGGCGGGCTCGCTGGGCGCGGCATCGCGACCCATCGGCATGCCGGGCTCCTGGACCTGCGCCATCTCCAGCCCGGGAATCTGCACGGGCTTCGCGGGCGGCGGGGGCTCCTGCTCGATCGGAACCCAGGGCGTCGTGTTGCGGTCGCACGCGAGTGCGGTGAAGAGCAGCAGGCTTGCAGCGATCGCGGTCGGACGCATGGCTGGCGGAAGAGTAGAGAGCGAGTTGGTGACCTGTCAAAGCGTACAGCCGTCGCGTGCGGGCCATAATGCGCGCACGTGCTCACGCTCGGCCCCGAGAATCTGCTCGCGTACCTGGAAGAGCGGGACCTGATCGCGCGCGGCGCGCGTATCGAGGCTGCGGGCGAGGGCAACATCAACTTCGTGCGGCGAGTACGCGGGCAGGACGGACGCTCGCTGATCGTGAAGCAGGCCCGGCCGGCGCTGGAACGCTTCCCCGAGTACCGCGTCACGACCGAGCGCATCGTGTTCGAGCACCGCTACACCGCGGTCGTGGCCCGCCTGGCACCGAAGCACGTGCAGACCCTGCCCGCGCTTCTCCACTTCGACGAGAGCAACCGGGTGCTCGTCATGGAGGACCTGGGCGACTGCCCCGACTTCGCCGGCGAGCTCGCCGCCGGCCGCGTGCCGCTGCCCGCGCTCGAGCAGCTCGCGGAGTTCCTCGGCGCCGTGCACCGCGCCAGCCGGGCAGAGGCTGCGGCGCTCGCGCCGCAGTTCCAGAACCGCGAGATGCAGGCGCTGCACGGCGAGCACATCTTCACCCTTCCCTATGAGCCCAATACATTCCCCCTCGCGGCCGAGACCCGGGCAGAGGGCGAGCGCCTGCTGGCGCGCGCGGGCGTCCGGGAGCGCATCGCCGAGCTGCGAGCCACCTACTACGGCTGCGCCGAGGCGCTCGTGCACGCCGACGTCCAGGCCGGGAACATCGCGCTGCAGCCCGAGCGCGCGCGCCTGATCGACGCAGAGATCGCGCACGTGGGCGATCCGGCGTTCGACCTCGGAACGCTGCTGGCCCAGATCCACGCGTTTGCGGCGCTCGCGCCGCACGACCCGGCCTTTGCGCGCGCAGAGGCCCGCGTGCTGGAGAGTTATGCAGGCGCTGCGGGACACGCGTCGCCAGAGCTGCTCGACCGCGCCCGGGGCTATGCAGGAGTGGAGCTGCTGCGCCGTACGCTCGGCGCGGCGCGCATCCGGATCGCGGAGCCGTCGAGTGGAGCGACCCCCATCTTGGCCCGCGCGGCCCGCCTGTTGCTGTAGAGCGACCCGCCGACCGGCGACAGAAAATCATTCGGAGCGAAAACCCGCTGAATTTCAAGCGCTTTTTCGCTGCATTTTTCTGGCGATCGACCGTGGCGGCCGTTATAGTGCCGGCCCCGATTCAATTGCGGGCCCGCGTTCTGCCGGCCTCAGCGGGAGACCCGAAGTCATGTCCATCGATATCAAGCTCAGCGTCACGATTACCCTCGAGGAAACCGCGTTGGAAGACGCGCTCGCCGAATACGACGAGATGCAGGTCGGCAAGTTGATCCAGCAGGTTCTGGACAAGGCGATCGCGCTCGATCAAATCGACGTGAAGGTCGTCGAGGGCCCGAACAGCCTCGAAGACTACGACCAGGCCCGTACGGCGAGCTAGCCGCGGGGGGCGCTCGCCGCGCTCCCGCTGAACAGCTCGAGCTGCAGCGGCGCCGGACGGACCTGGGTCGTCAGCGTGCCACGTGGCGCCGCTCTGGGCGCCGCTGCTGGCACGGGTGCGGGCACGGGTACGCCGGGGCGGTAGATGCCCCGGCGCCGCGCGCGCACCAGGATTCGGCGGTACAGGGCCTGAAATCGGCGCCCGTGGTTGAAATGCCGGAGATGGGCGAGCTCGTGGCACAGCGTGTCGACGAGTGCCGAATATTTGAGCAGCCTGCCGGAGCGGGCGTGCGTCAGGCGGATCCGGATCTCGCCGTCTTCGTAGCAGACGCCGTAGCGCCGGGTCACGCGCGGCCCCTCGGGCTGGATCTGGCGCAGGGGCAGCTCGAAGTCCAGGGCCAGCAGCTCGGCATCGCGGCGCAGCTGTTCCAGCACGCGCAGGCGCTGCTCCGGGCTGGCTCCGCTCGTGCGCTCCTGACTCAAACCCTGGCCCCACGTGGCCCAGAAGGACGGTAGATCGGCGGGTCCGGGGCAGTATACCCTTCAAAAAAATGGAGCGGAGCGTGCGCTTCCCAATCTTCCCGCTGTCGAACGTGGTGCTCTTTCCCGACGCTCGGCTCCCCCTGCACATCTTCGAGCCGCGCTACCGCGAGATGACGACCGACAGCCTCGCCGCAGATCGCATGATCGGCATGGTGCTGCTGGTCGACGAGGAATCGGAGGCGCAGCCCCAGCCCATCTACGACGTGGGCTGCATGGGCGTGATCACCGAGTGGAACCGCCTTCCCGACGGCCGCTTCCACCTGATCCTCGAGGGCCGCCGGCGCTTTCGCATCCTGGACGAGCCCGAGTCGGAAAAACCCTACCGCTCGGCCGTCACCGAGCTGCTCGAGGACCCGACCTTCGACGACCTGAGCGGCGCGCAGCAGGAGGCGCTCCACGAAGGTCGGCGCCGGCTGCAGGACCATATGCTGGCTCTGGCACGCGCGAACGCTCCCGCGAGCGTCGAGCTCTTGCGTCAACGCATGAAACTTCTGGATCCAGTGCAGCTGGCGCATGCTCTCGCATTCGGCCTGGACTGTACTCCGATCGAGAAGCAGGCCCTCCTCGAAGCCACCTCGCCCGTGGAGCGCTGCGAGCGCCTGGTCGACCTCCTCGCCTTCCGCCGAGCCGAGCTCGGCCTGCCGACCGCGCCCCGGACGTTTCATTGAAAAACGTCGTTAGCATCTGATAAACGACGATTTTTAGAGAAAAACGGAGATCGGGCCACACACCGATGTGCCGGTTCGCCGTGTGTCGTTCTGTTGACACGCCGTCTGCGCACACAGCCACCGCATGTACGAAGGACACGTGAAGCTCTGGTTTTCACTGCACTCTTTGGCCCGTCGCAGACGGCCCAGGGGGTCGTCAGAATGCCCTTCCTGGCAATGCTCAAGCGAAAGTACAGCTTCCTCAAGTCGACTTTGCTCACAATTCGTGTCCATGAGAAAGTCACGCCCGTCGGGACATTTGACCGAAAACGGCGCAGGCACGGGGGGAAATCGCCGTAAATGACTGAGTTGGGGGGGTGGGAAGCCGTCCGCGTGGCCGTTCGCCAGCGGGTCGGAGAGGGGGCGTTTCGCGCCTGGTTCGAGGGTCTAGAAGGCCACGTCGTCGGGGGCGACCTGGTCATCGAGTGCCCTGATCGATTCAGCTCCGACTGGATTCGTCGTCGCTATGGCGAGGCAATCGAAGAGGTCGCGGGAGGTTACGGTCGCGTACAGTTCAACGTACGCCAGGGCGGACCGACGAGGGTAGCATCCACGGCCCGGAAGGTCGCGCGACAGGTCGCGCAGCCCGTCCTGCCCGAGCCGCTGCTGCTCGCCAGCAGACCGGCTCCCGAGCCCATGGCTACACCCTCGCGCGTGGCCGAGATGGCCTTCGAGAATTTCGTCGTGGGCCCCAACAACGCGATCGCGCACGCCGCAGCGCGCGCCGTCGCGCGCGGCGGCGACGGCCGTTGCAATCCGCTCTTCCTCGCCGGAGGGCCCGGGCTGGGCAAGACCCACCTCGTGCGCTCCATCCACGAGACCCGCATGACCGGGGTCGTGTACCGCTCCAGCGAGGAGTTCACGACCGAGGTCACCCAGGCCATGCGCTCGGGCAAGATGGAGGTCATCCGCAGCCGCTTCCGGAAGTCGGTCAACGTCCTGATCCTGGAGGACGTCCAGTTCCTGCGCGGCAAGACCCAGACCCAGATCGAGCTGTTCCACACGATCGACCACCTGATCCGCGCCGGGAAATCGGTCGTGCTCACGGGCGACCGGCCGCCGCGCGACATCCAGGGCCTGGACGAGCAGCTCACCAACCGCATGACCCAGGGCTTCGTGGCGCGCCTCGGCGAGCCCGACCGCGACACCCAGATCCACATCCTGCGCAGCAAGGCGGCCTCGGGCGGCGTGCGCGTGCCGGAGGAGGGTCTCGAGCTGCTGGCCTCGCGCGGCGCGCGCAACGTGGGCGAGCTGCTCTCGGGGCTGAACCAGGTGGTGGCGCGCGCGTCGCTGCTCAAGCGGCCGATCACGACCGAGCTGGTGTGCGAGACGCTCAACGAGACCCAGGTCGCCCAGTCGTCGCGCGGGGCCCAGACCGTCGGCGAGATCATGGCGATCTGCGCGAAGGCCTACTCGATGACCGTCGACACGCTGTGCGGGCGCTCGCGGCTGCGCCGCGTGGTCCGGCCGCGCCAGTTCGCCATGTACCTGTGCCGCAAGTACACGAACGCGTCGCTCAAGGAGATCGGCCGGGCCTTCGACCGCGACCACACGAGCGTCATGCACGCGGTGAAGGCCATCGAGCAACGCACGCTCGAGCAGCCGCAGCTGCGCTACGAGCTCGAGGCGCTGGTGTCGCGCTTCGGGTCGCCCAGCGCGAAGCCGTAGAAGCTCTCGAAATACTTGCGGTATTCGCCCGAGCGGATCGGGCTCCACCAGTCCTCGCGCTCGCGGTACCAGGCCACCGTGCGCTCGATGCCCCGGGCGATGTCCAGCTCGGGCGCCCAGCCGAGCGCGCGGATCCGGCTCGTGTCGACCGCGTAGCGCTGGTCGTGGCCGGGCCGCAGGCCCTGCACGGGCCGGACGAGGGACTCCGGCTGGCCGGTCGCGCGCAGGATCATGCGCGTGAGCTCGGCATTGGGAACCTCGGGCTCCTGGTTGGCCCCGATGTTGTAGATCTGGCCACTTTCGCCCCGCTCGAGCAGGAGCCAGAGCGCCCGGCAGTGATCCTCGACCCGCAGCCAGTCGCGCACCTGGGTCCCGCCGTCGTAGAGCGGCAGCGGCTCGCCGTGCAGGGCGTTCAGGACGAACAGCGGGATCACCTTCTCGGGGTACTGGTACGGCCCGTAGTTGTTGGTGCAGCGCGAGACCACGGTGTCGAGGCCGTGGGTGCGGTGCGCCGCCAGGACCTGGAGGTCGGCGCCGGCCTTGGAGGCCGAGTACGGGCTCGAGGGCAGCAGCGGCGCGTCCTCGTCGGGGAACGCCGGCCAGGCCACGTCGCCGTAGACCTCGTCCGTGCCGACCTGGAGAAAGCGCGCCTCGGGGGCCAGGCGCCGGACGGCGTCGAGCAGCACGTAGGTGCCGAGCACGTTCGTGTCGATGAACGCGCCGGCGCGCGCCGCGGTGGAGCGATCGACGTGCGACTCGGCCGCGAAGTGGACGACTGCGTCCACGCCCGCCACGAGCTCGTCGACCACGCGCGCGTCGCGGATGTCGCCGCGCACGAAGCGGTAGCGCGGCGAGCGGTCGATCTCGGCCAGGTTGGCCGGGTTTCCGGCGTAGGTCAGCAGGTCGAGATTGATGATCTCGACCTCGGGGTGCGCGGCGATGACCTGGCGGATGAAGCAGGAGCCGATGAAGCCGCAGCCACCCGTGACGAGCAGCTTCACGCAGCCACCGTCAGTAGCCGCTGCCCAGCGCGATGCGCGGACTGCTAACCATCTGCAGAGGAATCTCGACCAGCCCGTCGCCCGCTGCAAGCGCGCGCTCGCGCCGGCCGTAGCTGGTGGTGCGCTCGTAGGGCACGCGGCCGAGCTCGCGGATCCTGAGCTCGATCTCGTCGGCCTCGATGCAGTCGCCGTGCTCGGAGCCGGCCGCGCGGCTGATCGACTCCTCCATCAGCGTGCCGCCGAAGTCGTTGGCACCGGACATGAGCCCCACCTGGGCGAGCTTCTTGCCCATCTTGACCCAGGAGACCTGGATGTTCGTGATCCAGGGGCGGAGGAACAGCCGGCCGATCGCGACCAGCGCGAGGTCCTCGGGCGTGCTCGCGCCCGCCCGCGCACCCTGCTCGCGGTACAGCCGCGTCTTGGTGTGGATGAAGCCGAGCGGCACGAACTCGGTGAAGCCGCCGGTCTCCTTCTGCAGGTCGCGCAGGATCTCGAGGTGGCTCGCGATGTGCTCGGGTGTCTCGATGTGTCCGTACATGAGCGTGGAGCTCGAGCGCAGACCCACCTGGTGGGCGGTGCGCACGATCTCGAGCCAGCGCTCGGTCATGAGCTTGCGCGGCGACAGCACGCGCCGCACGTCGTCGTCCAGGATCTCCGCGGCGGTGCCGGGGATCGTGCCGAGCCCGGTGTCGCGCAGCAGCTTCAGGTAGTCGGCGAGCGCCATCCCGCCCGAGTGCTGGTGACCCCAGTGGATCTCCTCGGGCGACACGCCGTGGATGTGGATGTCGGGCAGCTCGGCCTTGATCGCCGCGATCGTCTCGGCGTACCAGAAGCCGTCCTTGTTCGGGTGGATGCCGCCCTGGATACACAGCTCGGAGGCACCCAGGTCCCAGGCCTCGTGAGCCCGCTTCAGGATGTCCTCGATCGGCCGGTCGTAGGCGTCCTCGTCGTGCTTGTGGCGCGCGAAGCCGCAGAAGCTGCAGCCCACGTAGCACACGTTGGTCGAGTTGATGTTGCGGTTGACGACGTAGGAGACCTCGTCGCCCACGTCCTGGCCGCGCGCGAGGTCCGCCGCCATGCACAGCAGCTGGAGGTCACGGCCGCGCGCGCCGAGCAGGGCGAGCACGTCCGCGCGCTCGAGCTCGCGGCCCTCGAGCGCTCGCTCCAGGCTGGCGCGCACGTCGGCCCGGGTGTCGCGCAGCAGGTGATCGGCCAACGTGGGGGAGGAAGACATGGGGAGCTCCTTCAGCGGGCGTATCCGTCGGCGTCAGCGGCAGCGCGCAGGCGCGCCAGCATCTCGGGCTCGAAGAAATCCGGCCGGCCGAGCAGGTACTCGGGATAGACGGCCAGGCGCTCGCGCAGGGTGTACCCTGCCGCCTCCGTGCGCTCGCGCAGGAGATCGAGCTCCGGCCACGGCGCCTCGGGGTTGATGAAGTCGATGGTCACGGGGGACACGCCACCCCAGTCGTTCAGGCCCGAGCGCACCAAGAGGTCGAGCGAGGTCGGCGACAGGTTCGGCGGCGCCTGCAGATTCATCGACGGCCCGAGCAGCAGGCGCGCGAGCGCGACCGTGCCGGCCATCAGCTCGTCGCTCGGCCGCGGCCACTCGGACATGCCGGTGCCCGGCTTCGGGTGGAAGTTCTGGACGATCACCTCCTGGACGTGACCGTGCTCGCGGTGGAGCTCGCGGATGGCGAGCAGCGTGTCGACGCGCTCCTCCGCCGTCTCGCCGATGCCGATCAGGATGCCGCTCGTGAACGGGATGCGCAGCGCGCCGGCCTCGCGCGTCATGCGCACGCGCAGCTCCGGCTCTTTGTCGGGCGCATAGTAGTGAGCCTGCCCGCGCTCGCGCAGCCGCGGACTCACGGACTCGAGCATGAGGCCCATGCTCGCGTTGTACGGCCGCAGCGCCGACATCTCCTGCGCGCTCAGCACGCCGGCGTTGGTGTGCGGGAAGATGCCCTCCGCGAACGCGATGCGGCAGGCCTCGACCAGGTACTCGCCGGTCGTGGCGTAGCCGCGCGCGTCGAGCCACGCGCGGTGGCTGCGGTAGGCGATCTCCGGCTTGTCCCCGAGGCAGAAGAGCGCCTCCTGACAGCCGGCGCCGCGGGCGCCGCGCACGGTGTCGCGCACCTCGTCGAGCGAGTAGGTGTGAGCGGCGGGATCGTCGGGCTGCTTCGCGAACGTGCAGTAGGCACAGCGGTCGCGACACAGGTTCGTGAGCGGGATGAAGACGTTCTTCGAGACCGTGATCTGGCGGCCGTGGCCGCGCCGGCCGAGCGCGCGACCGGCGTCGAGCAGCGGCTCCACGATCCGCCCGGGATCGCGCTCCAGCCACTCGGCGATCGCCACGGCGCTCGCCCGGTCGAGCGGCTCCGCATCCACCGCCTTGCGCACGCGCTCCAGCAGCGCACGGGGAGCGAGTCCCTGCGCGCCTCGGCGTGCCGAGGTCGGACCGGGGGGGAAGGGGTTCAAGGGAGGCATGCTAGCACCACGGGCTGCGCCACGCGACGAGCGCCGGGCTATGCTCTCCGCGTGGGTGAGCGACTGCAGGTCGTGCCGGTGACGCTGTGTTTCGTGCTCGCCGGGAGCAAGGGTGAGGTGCTCCTGTCTCGCGCCGCTCCCGATCGCGACAGGTTCCCGGGCCTGTGGAACGGAGTCGGGGGACACGTCGAGCCGGGCGAGGACGTCCGCGCGGCGGCCCTGCGCGAGCTGCGCGAGGAGACGGGGCTCGCCCCGGAACGGATCGAGCTGCGCGCCGTGATCCACGAGAGCGCCCTGCTGGGCCGTGCTCACCTGCTGTTCGTGTTCCGCGCCGAACTGACTACGCTCGCCTCCGGCTCGCTGCGCGCGCCGGGGCCGTCCTCTTCGCTCGCCTCGGGCTCGCTGCGCGCGCCGAGGCGCTTGCTGGACGAGGTCGCGCTGCCGCCAGCTCCGACGAGCCGGGAGGGCACGCTCGCCTGGTTCGCGCAGAACCGCATTCCCTGGGAGCACGTCGTGCCGGACCTGCGCGCGCTGCTGCCGCGCGTGCTCGAGCCCGGGGGCGTGCTGTTCGGCGTGCAGGAGTTCGACGGCGGCGACCGCGCGCTGCGCCTGGAGCTCGCCTAGTGGCGCTGCGCGCGATCAGCTTCGACCTGTTCGACACGCTCGTCGACCTGCGCATGGACGCGTTGCCGGAGTTCGAGCTCGCGGGCCGCAAGCTGCGCGGCAGCCAGCCGCTGCTCTACGAGGCGGCCGCGCCGCACCTGTCGCTCGACTTCGCGGGCTTCGTGCGGGCGCTGGCGCACGTCGACCGCGAGCTGCGCGACGCGCGGCACGCGCAGGGGCTCGAGACGTCCACGCCCGAGCGCTTCGCGGCGCTGTGCCAGCGGCTGGAGATCCAGGACCTCGACCTGGCCTCGCGCCTCACCGAGATCCACATGGCCTGCATCCGCGCTCAGGTCGCCCTGCTCGATCACCACCCCGGCGTGCTCGCCGCGCTGGGCGGCCGGCTGAAGCTCGCCGTGTGCTCGAACTTCAGCCACGGCCCGACCGCGCGGCGCGTGCTCGCCGAGGCGCGGCTGCTCGACTCGCTGGACGCCGTGCTGATCTCGGACGAGCTGGGCATCCGCAAGCCGCGACCCGAGATCTTCGCCGCCGTGATCGACGCGCTGGACTGCGAGCCGGCGGAGGTGCTCCACGTGGGCGACCAGCTCGAGAGCGACGTCGGCGGGGCAGCCGCCGTGGGACTGCGCACGGCGTGGATCACGCGCCGCGTGCCCGACCCCGCTGCCGCGCGCGAGCGCTACACGGGTCCGCCG
>Ga0190274_10001744_pt1 | contig 12753 bp, 7 predicted proteins | sample Popmic531T_FD_133002 | JGI IMG/M metagenome (GOLD analysis project Ga0190274, IMG submission 133002) | Populus adjacent soil microbial communities from riparian zone of Yellowstone River, Montana, USA - 531 T | ecosystem: Environmental > Terrestrial > Soil > Riparian zone | place: USA: Montana...
CGAGCGTGAGCTTGCGCGGTCCGCGGCTGAACCCGGCGTCGAGCAGCGCCTCCTCGTAGCCGGAGCCGATCACCGGCTCGCCATCGAGCTTCTCGACCGCGAGCTTGGGCAGGCGGCCGGCGGCCACGGCGTCGGCCAGGGAGCGCATCGCCTCGGCGAGGCCCTCGTCGTCCAGCTCGGTGAGGCGGACGATGCCGCGACCGCCACGCTCGACGTAGACCACTGGAGCGCCATCGCGGGTGAGGACGTGGGCGCCGGGGGCGCGGGCCGGCCGGCGACCGTTGGGTGGTTTTGGCCAGGGCAGCGAGGAGCCGTAGGGATTGGCCGGATCGGTGGCAGCGAGGAGGAGGAAGGAGCCGTCGTCGTATGGGAGCGAGCGCAGGCGCTCGACCGCGCCCGGCAGGGCGAACTGGGCGCCGCCGAGGCCCTCGACGAAGTAGCCGCGGCGGGCGGTGCCGAGCAGCTCGAGGTTGCCGAGCTCGGCGTAGAGGCTGGCGAAGCCGCCGGGGATGCCCTCGGCGAGGACGGTCTCACGGGTGACGATGCCGTAGCGCTCCAGCATCAGCTCAGCCTGGGCGCGCAGGCGAGGGCCGGTGGCGGGGGCGTTCTCGAACAGCGGCGCGGTCAGCGACCAGCGTCCCTGCACGGCGGCGCCGGCGGCGCGGCGGCGGGCGAAGCGGCGGCCGCGCTGCTCGGGGGGCGGCGCGCCGCGCAGGCGCGGTGCGCGCAGCGGTGAGAAGGCATCGTTGGTCACCTCGCCGGCCCAGGCGAGGTCCCAGAGTGCCGCGTGCAGCTCCTCCAGCGGGTGATCGAGGTCGGCGAGCAGGTCGAGCCAGAAGTCGGGACCGGCGGCGAGGCGCTCGCGGATCGCGTCGTGGATCTCGCCCTCCGGCCGTTCCAGCTTTGCGTTGGCCGGCGGCGGGCCGGCGAGGCGGACGTCATCGCGGAAGTAGAGGGCGACGCGGCCGTCACTGCGCCCGCGAGCGCCGGCGCCGATCCAGACCACCTCGCCGCTGGTGCAGAGTTCGTCGAGCCAAACCTGCGAGTAGGCACCGAGCCGGCGCGGCAGCACGTCGGCCTCCCAGACCTTTGGCGTCAGCGAGACGCCCTGCAGCGGCACCAGCGCCTCGCGCAGGCGGTCGGGGCCGGCGCCGGCGGCGCGGTGGGCGTCGACGTTCTGCCAGCTCGGCAGGAAGCGGGCGAAGCGGTCGCGACCGGCGGGCTCGACCTCGCGGCGCAGGTGGGCGAGGCTGGCGCGCCGCACCCGGCGCAGGACGTCGGCGTCGCACCACTCGCGCTCGGTCCCTCCGGGCAGCAGCTCGCCGCGGACCAGCGCGCCTTCGCGCTCCAGTTCGCGCAGCGCCGGCATCGGGTCGACGCCATAGCGGGCGAAGAGCTGGGCGGTTGGGAAGGGGCCCTGGGTGCGCGCGTAGCGGCGCACCATGCTCCGCATCGCGTCGGGATGGTCCTCGAGGAAGGTCTCGGGGAGGCCGGCGGGCGGCGGCACCCCGAGCGCGTCGCGGTAGAGCCCGGCGTCCTCGGCGGCGATGTAGCGCTCCTCGCCGTTGATCCGGACCAGGGCGGCGCGGCGCTCGGCGACCAGCTTCTCCAGCATCGAGGCGGCCGAGTAGCCCTCGGTGACGCGCTCCTCGCACTCCTCGCCGGTGAGGTCGCCGAGGTTGCGCAGCACCTGCTGCAGGGCATCGCGGTCGCCGGCCAGGCCGGCCTCGGTGCGGTGCTGGAGCTGCGCCTGGACGTCCTCCAGCGCTCCGGGGTCGATCAGCTCGCGCAGCTCCTCCTGGCCGAGCAGCTCGCGCAGCAGGTCACGGTCGAGGGCCAGCGCAGCGGCGCGGCGCTCCGCGTTCGGCGTGTCCCCCTCGTACATGTAGGTCGCCACGTAGTCGAAGAGCAGCGAGGAGGCGAAGGGCGACGCGGTCGGCGTCTCGACCTCGACCAGGCTGAGCTTGCGCGACTGAAGGTCGCGCAGCAGCTCGCCGAGCGAGGGCAGGTCGAGGACGTCGCGCAGGACCTCGCGGTAGGTCTCCAGGATGACCGGGAAGCGGGGGAAGTCGCGCGCGACCTCGAGCAGGCTCTGCGCCTTGAGGCGCTGCTGCCAGAGCGGCGTGCGCTTGCCCGGGTAGGCCCGCGGGATCAGCAGCGAGCGGGCGGCGTTCTCGCGGAAGTGGGCACCGAAGAGGGCCGAGCCGGAGAGCTCGCCGACGACGAGGTCCTCGAGCTCGTCGGGCTCGATCAGGACGAGGTCGGCCGGCGGCGGCTCGTCGGCGTCGGGCAGGTGGATGACGATGCCGTCGTCGGACCAGATCGCGTCGGCCTCGAGATCGCGCTCGCTGCGGATCTTGGCCGCGAGCGCCAAGCCCCAGGCGGCGTGGACGCGGCCGCCGTAGGGGGAGAGGATGCAGAGGCGCCAGTCGCCGATCTCGTCGCGAAAGCGCTCGACCACGATCGTCTCGTCGGAGGGGACGACGCGGGTCGCGGCCTGCTGCTCGCGCAGGTAGGCGACCAGGTTCTCGGCGGCGCGGCGGTCGAGGTCGTACTTGGCGGCAAGCTCCTTGGGCTCGCGCGAGACCGCCTCGCGGGCAAAGGCGCCGATCGCCTTGCCCAGCTCGGCGGGGCGGCCGATCCCGTCGCCCTTCCAGAAGGGGACGGCGCCGGGGACGCCCGGGGCGGGAGTGACGATGACGCGATCGCGGGTGATCTCCTCGATCCGCCAGGTGGTCGCGCCGAGCAGGAAGGTCTGGCCGGGCCGGGCCTCGTAGACCATCTCCTCGTCGAGCTCGCCGACCCGGCGCCCGTCGGGCAGGTGGACGCCGTAGAGGCCACGATCGGGGATCGTGCCGGCGTTGGTGACGACCAGGGAGCGGGCGCCTTTGCGTCCGTGCATCGTGCCCTTGGTGCGATCCCAGACGATTCGCGGCCGCAGCTCGGCGAAGCGGTCCGACGGGTAGCGCCCGTCGAGCATGTCGAGCACGTTCTCGAGCTGCTCGCGGGAGAGCTCGTGGAAGGGTTGCGACGCGGTGACGAGCCGCTCGACCTCGTCCACATTCCACTCGTCCAGCGCCGCCATCGCGACCAGCTGCTGGGCGAGCACGTCGAGCGGGTTCTGAGGGATCACGGTCTCCTCGATCGCGCCTTCGCGCATGCGGCGGGCGACGACCGCGCACTCGAGCAGGTCGGCGCGGAACTTGGGGAAGATGCGGCCGCGCGAGACCTCGCCCAGCGAGTGACCGGCGCGGCCGACCCGCTGCAGGCCGCGGCTGACCGACTTCGGCGACTCGACCTGGATCACGAGGTCGACGGCGCCCATGTCGATTCCCAGCTCGAGGGAGGACGTTGCGACCAGGCAGGGCAACTGGCCGGACTTGAGCATCTCCTCGACCACGGTGCGCTCCTCGTGCGAGAGCGAGCCGTGATGTGCCCGAGCGATTTCGAGGGGAGCGGATGGGTCTGGCCCGTCGGGCTCGCTATCGCGAGGAGTTCCCGCCGGACCAGACCCATCCGCTCCTGCGTGCTCAGTTGCGGGAAGCTCCTGCTCCCCTTCCCCGTTCGCTAGCTCGTTCAGGCGCTTGGCCAGGCGCTCTGAAGCGCGACGGTTGTTGACGAAGATGATCGTCGACGTGTGTTCCTTCACCAGCTTCAAAAGCTCCGGATAGATCGCGGGCCAGATCGAGCGCACGTGAACGAGAGGCTCGCCCTCGGGAGGATTGCCATCAGAGCTTGGATAGGAAGCCGCTCCGGGATCGGCCATGTCCTCGACCGGAACGACGATCTCCAGGTCAAGCTCCTTGGCGATCCCGGCATCGACGATCCTGCACTCCCGCTTCGGACCAACCAGGAACTGAGCTATCCGCTCAAGCGGGCGCTGCGTTGCCGAAAGACCGATCCGCTGAAGGGAGTCGAGGGAGGGGTCTCCGGAGCCTCCCCGCTGTTGCTCCGGAGACCCCTCCCTCGACTCCCTCACGAGATACTCGAGTCGCTCCAACGTCAAAGCCAAATGCGACCCTCGCTTGCTTTGAGCAACAGCGTGGATCTCATCGACGATCACCGCCTCGGTCGTGCCAAAAATCTCGCGGACGCCAGAAGAGAGCATCAGGTAGAGCGACTCGGGGGTCGTGATCAAGATGTCGGGCGGCGTTTTCTGCATCGCCCGCCGCTCTTTCTGCGGGGTGTCCCCCGTCCTCAGCCCAACCGAGATGTCAGCCCCGATGCCGCGCAGCGGCGCGCGCAGGTTGCGCTCGATGTCGTAGGAGAGAGCCTTGAGGGGCGAGACGTAGACCAGACGGACGCCGTTTCCCAGCTCGGCGGACCGCGAGAGCTTGTCGATGCCCCAAAGGAAGCTAGCCAGCGTCTTGCCAGAGCCGGTCGGGGCGCAGATCAGCGTGTTGGCGCCGCTGGAGATCGCCTCCCAGCCCCCCGTCTGTGCGGGCGTCGGCCCCTCGAAGGAAGCCTCGAACCAACGCCTGACGGGGGCGCTGAACGGCGCCAGGGAATCGGATCCTGCGGTTGTCTTCGCCTCGGTGGCCAACCCACCGATCTTACGCTGCGCCCGACGGCGGGAAGTCGCTCAGGCCAAAGCCGCTAGTTGACGCGACCGCCGGCGAACTTGACGTATGCCGCCCAGGACTTCTTCGGGACGAAACCGGGACCGAAGAGGCCCGAGCCGCCACAGAAGTTGCAGACTCCGGTCACATCGTCGACCGAGAACCAATAAACCCGTTTGAGTTGCCATTTGACCTGTCCGCGCGCGAGCAGGGAGAAGGCGCCCTTGAGTTGCTTGACCTGGCCCGCCGGCCCTTTCGCGAAGGAATCGCCAAGGGGATCAAGCGGTTCGGAGCTCCAGCCCATCTCGGTGATCCAGAGGCCCTTCGCCGAATCGTGGTTGCGGGTCAGCACCCGGCGGAAGGCTTCGATTTCGGGCGTCAGCTCCCGGTATTCGCTGGTGTAGGGGTGCAGGGCGACTCCGTCGAAGCTCGCCTTGATCCCCGGCGTCGTTTTGTACATCCGTTCGAGGAAGTCGGTGGCGAAGTAGGCCCGCGGGGGCTTGAACTTGACGACCGCGTCGCCGGGCCTGGCGAACATGCCGCCGAGCACGATCTGAGCGCCGCCGTCAATCGCCTTGATCGCGGTCGACGAGGCTCTGACCAGCTTGCCGTATTCGGCCGGGTTGGGCCTGGCCACGAAGTACTTGAAGTTCTCCTCGTTCCAGATCTGCCAGTTACGAATCGGGCGCTGGGGCAGGGTCGGATGCTCGGCCCAGAAGCTGCCGCCCGGCCCGTAGCGTTCGGCCGCCGCCCGAACGAAGCCCGACCAACCGGCGATCGCGGCACCGCTCGCCGGCAGGTTCCTGGGCGCTTTGATGCTCTGGTGGGAGCCGGGCACCCAGACCTGGGCCACGGCCCAGGTCGGCGCTCCGGAGAGAAAGGGCAGCACTTCGATCCCGGCCAGGGTGATGTTTTCCACCCGCGAATCGACGCCTGACCAGTCGATCGGACCGTTGCGGAGCGGCTGGACGCTGTCCCAGCCGACCGGGATCCTGACGCTGTCGACGCCACCGCGATGGAGGCGCTGCAGCTGTTCGAAGCTCGGCTCCGCCTGCGGCACGACGCCCCAGAATTTGGCCGGGACGGCCTGCGCGGCAGCGGCAAAGCCGCCAAGGAAGACGGCGGCACAAACGGCACCCGCTGCCAGCGCACGTGCCTTCCCCAAGAAGGACATCCGCTCTCTCAGCATCCGGCTAGCTCGCCTTCGGCGAGACCGACGACTCGGCACCGCCGCGGCGCTGGCGCCGCTGGCGCGCCATCACCACACCGACCGAGATTGCGGCCAGAACCGCGACGACGATCAGAATCGGCACAAGTGGCGAAGAGTCGCCGCCAGAGCTCGACGAGGTCGGCGTGCCCGACTGGGTGCCGCCCTGGCCGCTCTGTTGCGCGTTCTTCTTGTCGCCGCTTTGGCTCTTGTCTGGGCTACCCTGACCGCCGGTGTCCTTGGCGCCCGGATTCGTGGCGTTGCCCGAGCCTGAAGATCGATTGCCATTCGAAGATCCTGTCCCCGAGCCAGAAGACTTTGTCGATCCTCCGCTGCCCGAGGAGGCAGTCGCGCCGCCGTTTGCGGTGGAAGAGTGTGGGGTGGTCTTCTGAGGATGCGCAGGTGTTAGACCGGTAGCGGTGGGCGGAGCGCTCGAGTATTCGATTCCGCTTCCATCTTGGGCCTGAGCGAGCAGCGGAAAGCATGCAAATGCCAACAGAACAGACACTGAGAGCAAAACAGCCGAGCGCCCCTGGCGCGAGGCGAAGTGGTGGCGCATCCCAAGCATGGCGCGCAAGGTTAGACCAAACGGCGGCGTTGATCGCGCCAGCGCTGCTGATCGTGGGTTTGGCCCTGGCTGGCGGTGGCTTTGGAGTTGGCGCTCGCCACACCGCCGGCCTCGCGGTCTGGCTGGTGATAGTCGGGCTGCTCGTGCTGGGTGCGGCCTCCGCTGCGACCCGCGGTCGCCCGCTCTACTGGGGGGCCGGGCTGCTCGGTGGTCTTGCGCTCTTGTCTGCAATTTCATCCCTCTGGTCGGGCTCAACCGAGTTGAGCGTGATCGAGGCGGATCGCGTTCTGGTCTATCTCGGCTTCTTCCTTGCCGCGTTCCTCATCGCCCAAACCAGCGAAAGGCGCCAACGTTTCGCTGAAGGAATTGCAATTGGGGTTGCCGTGGTCGCGCTTCTCGGCCTCGGCAGCCGATTGCTGCCCCACGTCCTGGACGTAAGCAACTCGCTTGGGACCGGCTCGCGCCTGCGCTATCCGCTCGGCTACTGGAACGCGAACGGAGCGCTCTGCGCGATCGCGGCGACGATGCTGCTCTGGACGAGCCGGCAGGCGGTGTCGAAGGCACTGCGGCTGCTCTCGGTGGCGCTGCTGCCGGCGATCCTGCTCACCCTCTACTTCACCTTCTCGCGCGGTGGCCTGCTCGCGCTCGCCATCGCCTCCGGCTGCCTGCTCGTCCTCTCACGCGACAGGCTCTGGCTGCTGGCTACGCTGGCGATCGGAGCCGTTGGAGCGCTGCCCGCCGTGCTCGCGGTTCAGGCGCGGCACAGCCTCACCGAGAACCTGGCCAACCAGGCCGCGGTCGACCAGGGGGTGACGGTGCTGCTCATACTCCTGGCCGGGACCGCCCTGGCCCTGCTGCTCTTCGCCGGGCTGCGCAGGCTCGAGGTGCGCGAGGGGCAGCTGACCGGGCGGGCGCTGCAGCTCTCCCGCAACCGGACCCTGCTCAAGCGCCTTGCCCTGATCGCCGCCGCCTGTGCGATCGGCGCCGCGATCGTGGTCGGCGGGCGTGCCTGGAGCCAGTTCTCCTCCTCCGACATCCAGTTCCCCAACCAACCGCAGCAGCACTTCACCGACCTCTCGGGCGCCGGCCGGCACGACTTCTGGCGGGTGGCAGTCGACGCCTTTGGCGAAAAGCCGATCCTCGGCCACGGCGCCGGGGCCTACCAGTACTCGTGGAACCTGCACCGCTCGATCGACGCCCCCGTGCACAACGCTCACTCGCTCTACCTCGAGGCGTTTGCCGAGATGGGAGCCATCGGCGGGCTGATGGTCCTTGCCCTGATGGGATCGCTGCTCTGGTTTGGATTCGCCGCCTGGCGCGCCGCCGCTGCGCCCGACCGCGACCGCTATGCGGTGCTGTTCGCGGTGATGCTGGCCTTCGCGATCGGCGCCGGCTTCGACTGGTTCTGGGAGATCGCCGGACTGGGAGTGGTCTTTTTCCTCGCCGCGGGCGTGGCGGTGAGCGCCCGCTGCGCTCAACTCGCGAAGGCGCCGCGAGGCGAGGGCGAGGGCGCTTTCGGACTGGTCGTCGGCGGCCTCGCGGTCGCCTGGATCGCGGCGATCGCCCTGATCGGGCCGCTTCTGGTCGATCGCGAGATCAAGGCGAGCCAGAGCGCCGCGGCCGGCGGCGACCTGATCAGCGCCGTCAATCACGCGAAGACCGCCCGTTCGATCGAGCCATTCGCCGCCACCCCATATGTGCAGCTCGGCCTGCTCGCCGAGCTGCAGCGCGACTACCCGACCGCCGTGACCCGGTTCACCGATGCGGTCGAACGCGAAGACCACAACTGGCAGCTCTACTACCTGCGCTCGCGGGTCGAGCACGAGGCTGGCGAAGCCGCTCGGGCACGGGCCGATTTTGAACGGGCGCGCCGGCTGAACCCGCTCGAGAACTGCCTGCAGAGCGAAGACTGGAGTTGCTGATGAGTCCGCGCACGACGCCCCACAGCGGCCGCGCCAGCGGCCATAAGCCCGGCGGCGAGGGTGGGGGGCCGGAGCCAACGCCCCAGGCGCGCAAGGCCGCTCCGTTGCGCCGGGCGGGCCTCAGCGGGTCGCGCCGTCGCGGCGCCCTGCTACGCCGGATGCTCGCCAGCGGCGACTGGGTGGCCCTGCTCGCCGCCCTCTGCCTGGCGACCGCGACGACGGCAACCACCGACGTCGGCACCTTGTTCTGGGCGGTGCTGTTCAGCCCTGTCTGGATCATGGTGCTGAAGCTGAACGGCCTCTACGACAACGACCACCGGCGGATCCGCCACAGCACCTTCGACGAGCTGCCGGCGCTGATCTCCGCCTGCGCCCTGGGCACGATCGCGCTCGATGGCCTCCTGGCCCTAACCCCGGTGGGCCCCCTCTCGGCTGCCAGCGCGGTCGTGGTCGGCGTCGGCGCGCTGGTCGGCATCTTCGTTCTGCGCGGGGTCCTGCGCTTCTTCTGGCATCGCCTCGCCGAGGTCGCGACGGGAATCGTGGTCGGCCCGATCGACGCGATCGGAGTCGTCGCCCGCCGCGTCGCGACCCATCCTGAGACGCGGCTGCGCTTGGTCGGCTACCTCTCGCCGAGCTCCGGGCAGGGACCGAGCGGGCCCGAGATCGGCGGCTTGGAACGCCTCGGGTCGCTCGCCGACGTCTCCCGCGTCGCCCGCGAGAACAACGTCGAGCGGGTGATCGTCGCCGAGCAGGAAATGAGCGAGGCGGGGGCCGAGCACCTGATCGAGGAGTGCAAGCTGGCCGGCCTCGGCCTCACCTTCCTGCCCCGTCACTACGGCCTGCTCGGGCCCGGCATCGAGCTGAACCGCCTCGCAGAGCTGCCGGTGCTCGATTTCCGCTTCTCGGACCCCTCGCGCTCGACGGTGACGATGAAGCGCACGATCGACGTTGCCGTCTCGCTCACCCTGCTGCTGCTGCTCTCACCCCTGCTCGCGGCGATCGCGCTGCTGATCGCGCTCGACTCCGGCCGGCCGGTGCTCTTCCGCCAACGCCGCGCGGGCAAGGACGGCCAGCCCTTCACGATGGTCAAGTTCCGCACCATGGTCCAGGGCGCCGACAAGCGCCTGGGCGAGCTGGTCGATCTGGAGACGCTCGATGAGCCCGCCTACAAGATCGCCGACGACCCCCGCGTCACCCGCGCCGGGAGGAAGCTGCGCCGCTACAGCTTCGACGAGCTGCCCCAGCTCTTCAACGTGCTCAGGGGGGACATGTCCCTGGTCGGCCCGCGGCCGGAGGAGGAGGCCGTGGTCGCGCTCTACGACGAGCGCCAGCGCATTCGCCTGGCGGTCAAGCCCGGCCTGACCGGGCCGATGCAGGTCTACGGGCGCGGCGACCTCACCTTCGAGGAGCGGCTGGCGATGGAGCGCGACTACCTCGACAACCTCTCGGTCACCGGCGACCTGGCGATCCTCCTGCGCACCCCGCGGGCGATCATCCGCGGCCAGGGCGCCTACTAGCGCCACGATGCCGGGCGCGCTCGACCTCGAGGTCGTCATCGTCAGCCATGGTGCAGAAGGGCTGCTGCGGCGCTGCCTGCGCTCGCTGGAGCTGCACCCGGCCAGCGGCGCGATGCGAGTAACCGTCGTCGACAGCGGCAGCCCGGACGCGACGCCGGAGATGGTCGAGCGCGAGTTCCCGGCCGTGCGGCTGATCCGCCGCGAGAACATCGGCTTCTCGGCGGCCAACAACGTGGTTCTGCGCGAGGACGCCGCGGCGGCGGTGCTGCTGCTCAATCCCGATACCGAGGTTTACGCAGAGACGCTCGACGCCGCCCTCGCGCGGCTGCGCTCCGAGCCGCGGATCGGCATGGTCGGCTGCAAGCTGGTGACCGAGTCGGGTGAGCTCGACCACGCCTGCAAGCGCTCCTTCCCCACTCCGCTCGGCGCCCTCGCCCACTTCACCGGGATCGGTCGCGGGGACGGGGCCGCGAGCTCGCTGAGCCAATACCGGGCTACGCACCTCGGCGACGACGAGCCGGGCGAGGTCGACGCCGTCAACGGAGCCTTCATGCTCTGCCGCGCCGAGGCCGTGCGCGAGGTCGGCCTGCTCGACGAGGGCTACTGGCTCTACATGGAGGACCTCGATTGGTGCCGGCGCTTCTGGCAGGCGGGCTGGAAGGTCTTCTACGAGCCGGCCGGCGTCGCCCTGCACGTCAAGGGCGGCTCCAGCGGCGAACGCCGCGCCGCCAGGCAGGAGATCGCCTTCCACCGCGGCATGGCCCGCTTCTACCGGCGCTTCGACGCGCCCGAGAACAACCCGCTGGTCAATGCCGCTGTCTACGCCGGCATCGGCGCAAAGCTGGCAGCGAGCTTGATGATCACGGCGGTGCGGGGGCGTTAGCCGACGGTCAGCACGGTCACTTTCGTGGCGTCGCCGACGGCCCTGGCGAGGCGGCGGTCGAGCGTGACCAAGGGCACATCCAGGACCTCGGCAAGAGCAACGTAAAGGCTGTCGTAGAAGCTGTGGTTGTGACGCAATTGCCAGGCGCGGTCAAGCAAACCGGTGTGGACGATGCGGCGCAGGGGCAGCCCGGCAAATCTGCCGAGCGCGTCCAAGGCATGGTCGTCTCTTAGCTTTCGCGCTGCAACCCGGCGACGCAGAGACTGCCCCACCTCGGCATCGATCAAGTGCGGCGCCCAGAGCGAGTTACCGCCGCCGGTCGCTGAGAGCTGCTCCTCCGCCCAATCGGCGTACTCCCCGCGGATGAGAACGGTGACGACGACCGATGCATCGACGACGGGCATGGCGGCTACTCCCCACGGGAGGCTCGGATGTCGGCGACGATTTCCTCGGCGGTGATGCCGGAATTGCCGCGGGACCGAGCGCTGGCGAAGACATCCTCGATCGTGGCCTGCTTGGCGAGCTCTTCGAGGTCGCGCTTGATGTAGTCGGAAAGCGAGAGGCCCTCCGTGGCGGCGCGGACCTTGAGTGTCCTGTGCACCTCGTCGGGGACGTCGCGGATCTGGATCATCTTGGACATGTGCCTCACATTAGGCCATGTGGCGGACATGTCTATGGCGGTGGCTGAGTTCATGCAGCAATGGTGGACCAAACCGGCGCGCGCGTGGTGCGCATGGAGTGCCGCTTTGGGGCACGAGACTCGCGCCAAATACGCGCGAGGGCTCAGAAGGGGAGGGTCTCGCCGACTTCGGCGAGGGTGGGCGCGGCCTTGTCGCGCTCGCTCAGCAGCGGATCGTCAACCGGCCAGGCAACGCCCACACCAGGGTCATCCCAGGCGATGCCGGACTCGGTGGCGGGGTCGTAGGTGCTGGAGCAGAGGTAGGTGACGTCGGCGACATCGCTGAGCACGGCGAATCCGTGGCCGAAGCCGACCGGCACGTAGAGCTGGCGATGGGCCTCATCGTCGAGCTCGTAGCCCTCCCACTGGCCATAGGTGGGCGATTCGCGGCGCAGGTCGACGGCGACGTCGAAGATCTTGCCGCGCGGGCAGCGGACCAGCTTCGCCTGGCCCGGCTCGGTCTGGAAATGGAGGCCGCGCAGGGTGCCCTTGGAGGAGCGCGAGTGGTTGTGCTGGACGAACTCGACGTCGACGCCGTGCTCGGCCCAGAGGTCGCGGCGGTAGCTCTCGACCATGAAGCCGCGCTCGTCGCCGTGGACGGTCGGCTCGAGCAGGACGACCCCGTCGAGCCTGGTCTCGAGGCGCCGCAGCACTATCCGAGCGACCGGCCGTACTGCTTTTCGTAGTACTCGCGGTACTCGCCGGAGCGGATCGGGCCCCACCAATCCTCGTTGTCGCGGTACCAGGCGACGGTCTTCTCCAGCCCCTCGGCGAAGTGAACCTGGGCCTCCCAGCCCAGCTGCTCCTTCAGCTTGGCGGAGGAGAGCGAGTAGCGGCGGTCGTGGCCGGGGCGATCGGCGACGTACTCGATCAGCGACTCGTCTTTGCCGGTCAGCTCGATCACCCGCTTGATCACCTCGATGTTCTCGCACTCGTCGGGGCCGCCGACGTTGTAGGCCTCGCCGGCCTTGCCCTTGCTCAGCACCGTGTGGATGCCGCGGCAGAAGTCCTCGACGTAGAGCCAGTTGCGGACCTGCTTGCCGTCGCCGTAGACCGGCAGCGAGTCACCGTGCAGGGCGTTGAGCGTGATCAGCGGAATCAGCTTCTCGGGGTACTGACGCGGCCCGTAGTTGTTGGAGCCGCGCACGATCGAGGCGTCGATGCCGTAGGTGTGGACGTGGGCGGTGACCAGCAGATCGCCGGCCGCCTTGGTCGCCGAGTAGGGCGAGGAGGGGTCGAGCGGCGAGATCTCGGTGAAGGAGCCCGACTCGATCGAGCCGTAGACCTCGTCGGTGGAGACCTGCAGGTAGCGGCCGACGCCCAGCTCGCGGGCAGCGTCGAGCAGCGTGCCGGTGCCGATCACGTGGGTGCGGGCGAAGGCGTCCTGGTCGTCGATCGAGCGGTCGACGTGGGACTCG
>Ga0190274_10001745_pt1 | contig 12750 bp, 11 predicted proteins | sample Popmic531T_FD_133002 | JGI IMG/M metagenome (GOLD analysis project Ga0190274, IMG submission 133002) | Populus adjacent soil microbial communities from riparian zone of Yellowstone River, Montana, USA - 531 T | ecosystem: Environmental > Terrestrial > Soil > Riparian zone | place: USA: Montana...
ATCTGTCCAGTAAGTGACGCCCCGACTGTTATTCAAAACAAAATTTAAAGACATTGAATCAGGATCGAACTGCCATATCTTTTGCCCCGTGCCCGCATGCAATGCAAAAAGCTTGAGAGTAGGAGAGGTGAGATACATTATTGAATCAACAACAATAGGATTGCATTGTATCTGTGAGTGCTTTACTGTATCAACATCACCGGTATTAAATATCCATGCAGGTTGTAACTGGCTTACATTGTTAGTATCAATTCCGATTAAAGAAGAGTAATGAATATTTTCCTTGTTGCCGCCATAGTTATTCCAGGTTGTATATTTCTTATCAGTTTGTTTACATGCTATTATTAAAAAAAGAAATGAAAGAAGAAGGGTGTATCTCATTTTACTTTTGATTTTTTATTTTACTCCTTCCACCACCCATGCCTCTAAAGGACTCCTGAGATCTTTATCACCAAATTTTTCTGTAAGTACCCTTTGTACATGATCCTTAATAGTATTTACAAGGGAAGAATCTCTTTCCAATATTGCCATGTAAACAGGATTGCCTTCTACTATTCCTTTGGCAAGATCACTTGCTGAAGGACTAACACCCTCCTTTTTGACCAATGTTGTTGTGATACTTTTAAATCCTGCACGTCTTGAAATTGTGGTTAATTCCCTGTCATCATACATTGAAAACGGAACACTGTAAAATATTGGTGGATTGTCTCCGAAATAACTTTCAATAACCATCCGTCCTTCATGAATAGCTTTAACGGTTTCCCCTTTATTCCATGTACTATAAATTAGTTTTCCCCCGGGTCTTAATACTCTATAGGCTTCTTTTAATCCGTTTTCTTTATCAGGAAAAAACATGACCCCAAATTGAATTACTACAAGATCAAATGAACTGTCATCAAAAGGAAGCTGCATTGCATCTGCCGGCATCCATTTAATTGAATCATCCTTCACCATTTCTTTTGCTATAGTGATCATATCGGGATTGAGATCTGTTGCAGTTAGTGTATCATACTTTATTGACTTAGCAAGATGAGCTGTCACACGGCCTGTACCACAAGCGATCTCCAGTATATCGGGATATTTTTTATCCTGTAAACGGGAAACAAGATCAAGTGCATAAGGTTCGAATAAGAACGGCCCGAGGTATCGTTCATAGTTTGCAGGTATGCTCCCTGCAAATGCTGCTGTTTTTTCCATTATCAATATTTGGTTTTAAAATTTAAGTTTATTTTCCCCAACACAGAGATAAGGAGTGAATGAGTAACACAGAAATTCTCTGTGGATCTCTGTGTTCATTGTGCCTCTGTGTTTCAAAAATATTATTCAAGAACCTTCTCTGTTATCTTTCCGCTCTTTTTATTTTTCAAAATGACTTTCTTAGTGCCATAATGTGTCATTTCTTCTTTTATCAAATAGTTTTCGCTATCATATTCGGTCAAATGACTTTCTTTAGTTACCCCTGTTTTCCCTCTCCATATATCAAGCTTTACAGGTTCCCATAATTTTGTTTTTGCAGAACGATAAGCTGCATCAAGAATACAATTCACCACGTAGCCATCATAAAAAGTTTCTTTTGGCGCTTTATTTTTCTCCATAGCATTGAACATATCCATGAACATGTGATTATAACCAAGCTCGTTTAATTCATCACCTACTGGAAATAGCCAACCGGTATTACTCTCTGCTTTTTCGGAAACATAATCTGCCCCTTTACCTGTGGTGAACATTTCAAACCCTGTTCTTAAAAAACTATTAATCCAAATAGTTCCTTCGGTTCCCATCACTTCATCACGCAGATCCAAACCGCCGCGGAATGTCCAGCTTACTTCAAATTGTCCAATAGCACCATTCTCATATTTCACCAAACCAATTGCATGATCTTCCGCATCGATCGGTTTTACTTGTGTATCGGCCCAGCACATTACTTCAACCGGCTTTATATCTTTTCCGATGTAACTTCTTGTGATCTCCACGCAATGACAACCAAGATCCAGTATACAACCGCCACCAGCTTGTTCAATATCCCAAAACCAATCACTATGCGGACCAGGATGTGTTTCCCTGGATTTCGCCCAAAGAATTCTGCCTAATGCGCCGTTCTTTACACTTTCAGATGCTTTTATAAATTTGGGAGTATATACAAGATCTTCCAGGTAACCATTAAAGATACCAGCCTTTTCAACTGCTTCCAGCATTCGTTTCGCTTCTTCGCCATTTCTTCCTAAAGGCTTTGTTGTAATCACCGCTTTTTTATGTTTGCAACAAAGCATCACTGCTGCTTCATGTAAATTGTTTGGTAAAGAGATGCAAACAACATCTACATTCGGATGAGCGATCGATTCTTCCATATTCAATGTCCAATGTTCGCAGTTATAATCCTGTGCAAATTTTTTTGCCGATTCTTCGCGACGTGAAAAAACACTTACCACTTTGTCTTTGCTGCGATAACCCTGCAGCGCATCAGCATAAAACCTGCCGATAAATCCAGAGCCAAGCATTGCGATCCTTTTCATATTTTTTTATTTGTTTTGTTTTTACTTCTCAATACAAGAACAATAAGTATTGGCAGCAATTTTGTTGTTTTAAAATGGGCCAAAAAGGTACGAATGAAATGTGAAGTTGAAAAAACTTTCAAAGCCATTATCTTCACGTTTTTATGAGACCAACTGAAGATACATATCGGCACAAAGGACTGAGGAAAAAATTAACCGATGTTATTCGCAATAAAGGGATCACCGATGACAGGATACTCGAAGCTATTAACAGGATTCCCCGCCATTTTTTTCTTGATTCGGCATTTGATGATGTTGCCTATGAAGACAGGGCTTTTCCAATAGGAGAGGGACAAACTATTTCACAACCCTATACTGTCGCTTATCAAACCTTTTTGTTGCAGGTAAAGTCTTTTGAAAAAGTTTTGGAGATAGGAACCGGCAGTGTTTACCAGGCTTGTGTTTTAGCAGAACTTGGAGCACAGGTTTATACAATTGAGCGGCAAAAAAAATTATTTGATACAAACAAAGCTTTTTCATTTTTAAAAAAATATCCCAATATCAAATTCTTTTATGGCGATGGATATGAAGGATTGCCAACTTATGCACCATTTGATAAAGTGCTAATTACCGCTGCGGCTCCGGAAATTCCTCAAAAGCTAATTGACCAATTAAAACCCGGTGGCATGATGGTATTACCTCTTGGTGCTGGCGATGTTCAGCAAATGAAACGAGTCACCAAGCTCGAAAGAGGTGCGATCAAAGAAGAAGTGTTTGATAATTTTTCTTTTGTGCCGATGGTGGAAGGGAAGAAGTAGAGTGAAGGATGGAAGACAATAATTCTACTTTTCCAAGGTAATAGTGATAGATTGTGTAAATGTAATATTAGATCTTTTAATTAAACACTATCTGGCAATAAAAACAAAGGGTTTGCCGCTGAACAAATATTTATTATAAAAGTGTATAGTAAAATTTCCAGCTTAATCTTTGCTTGAGATAATGATTCATGACTATTTGGATTGTCTAGCAAGCATAAAGCCCCATACAACAAATGCGAAACAACTCACTCCCGGAACAAGGAATAACATATTCCAATATGGAGTTGTAAGAAGTGAAGATATAATTGCTATTGTCACCAGCAACGCAACACTTGCTGCTGCTATTAATATGTTACGGCTTACTGTTTCCCGGGAAAGTGCAAAAAGCAATACACTGATTGCGATAATATCAAAACCATCATGTCGCCATATATGGTCAGAATAAGTTGTTACTGCACTTATCCCGGTTTCGGTTTGAAACATATTCATAAGTGCGGGATAAAAAGTAGTGATCAGGCCGAATACAAGCCAGAAAGCAGCCATTGCAATGAAATAAACTTTTGTTGGGTTTGGTTTAGTGTTTTCCATTTCGTTGATCTTGTGAATGTTTAAATGAATTGTTGAAATATTTAAACAATATACGAAACCCTTTTTTGCATGTTCAAAAAATCGTCAGCCAACTGCAGCATGGCATCTTAGAAATCGAAACCTACCTTCTTAATGGTTTTGTAAACCCAATATTCAATCCTGTACTCATGATAGGCATGTTGGCGGTTCCAAGGTTTGCAAGAGGAAGCTTTAAATATGGTTCGATTCGTATGCTTCCCATGCCACCAATTTTGTGAGTATAACCTACACTAAAATTAGCAACAGAGAACCAGTTTTTTGTTTCATTTGTATAGCTTAGGTAATTATGACCGCCAGGTTGATTATTCTGTGTATACTCATAATCATAATTCTCCGATCTCATGAGGTATGAGGATATACCGGCTGTTGCAAAGAGATTGTGTTTTCCTGATATGATCGTGTATTTCATATTAACAGGCAATTCATAAAGACGAGTTTTCCCGTTCACAGTTGTTATCGTCACCCCGTTAGTTGGTGTGTACCCCGGTGGATTAAAATAACTACCATCATCATAAACTCTTTTTGTATCCCAAAGCAAGCCGCTCTCTATACTCCATTTTTTATTTAAGGCATATCCAATAATGAATCCTGCTGTTCCACCAGTCTTTGCTGATTGAAAATGTACTGAACTCATGTCAACTCCGAACATAATGCCTGCATAGAATCCTCTTTCATTATTATCCCTGGCGTTTAGCTTCAATTTATTCGCCACAGGCTCCAGTTGAGGACTTAAATGTTGTTTGTCTTTGTTGATGTTTATTTCGATAAGAGAACGATGAACTGATTCTAAGTTAACAGAAGGCATATCAAAATTTGCATTCACTTCAGTAACAGCTTCTGTTGGTGGGTTGAATTTATCTGTAGTTGTGTATTTTTTTGATCGTTTTATTGTTTGTCTTGTAATAGAATTATTAGTGATCATATGATCAACTGAATTAGTTGAAGATGTTGTTACAGGTATATTGTTTCCAGCTTTTTGATTTGATCCGTTTGCAGTTGCAATATTTTCTTTATGCTCCTGTGAAACTTTTACTAAATCATCTTCAATGATTTTATCGGACTGTTGAGAGGAAGGCAATTTTTTAATTTTGACAGCAGAACTTTCATTTGTAGATAAAAAGAATAAAGAAGAGGAAGCAGTAATAACAAGCAAACCAATGGCCAGCAATAAAAGGCCATTGCTGGTATGAAACCAAAGTATAAAACGACGTCTTTCTTTTTTTTGGGGCATCTCTTTGTCAAGAATAGAATGCATATCATTCCATAAAAGATCCGCATCAGCAGCGGGTAGCTGCTCAAGCTTCCTTTCTATAAGGTTCTTGTAGGGGTGGTGCTTGTTCATGCTCTTTCTTTTGCTTTTAATAAATTGATCAAATATTTCCTGGCTTCACTTAAATGCCATCTGCTTGTTCCTTCACTTATCGTCAATAGCTCTCCAATTTCCTTATGATTATATCCTTCCGTTATATACAGGTTAAACACTGCCCTGGTGGTTGCTGGCAAATGTTGTAGCATGTATTGTATTTGTTGCGCTGACATTCGTTGCAATGCTTCAGCTTCTATGATTGGTTCATGTTCTTCTTTCCATTCTACCGATATATTCTTTCTATTTTGTTTACGCAAAAAGTCTATGGCAGTGTGGATCATGATCGTTCGCATCCACGTATATATGGATGACTTACTCTCATCGTAACTGTCTATTTGCTGGAAAACTTTTAGAAATCCGTCCTGTAATATTTCAACGGCATCTTCTTCATTTTTTGCGTAGGATCTGCAAAGCACCATCAATGATGAACAGTACTGCTTATATAGCAGTTCTTGCACCCGCCTGTCATTGGCGATGCAACCTTTAATAAGGTCTTGTTCAGATAGGGTACTTTTCTGGAAGGACATTTAAAAATAATTATCATGTGGCTTTAAGGAATTGGTGTTTTATAACTTAGAAATACTGAGGGTAAAAATAATACCGGGAACTTGAAATTGCAATGGTGTGAAGCTACGGACCGATCTTTATTTTCCATCCTGCGGCAGCCCTTTTTCCGGGCTGCCTGCAGTGTGAAAAAAGTTTACATAGAGGGGTTGGCCAACTTTAAAGTAGCCATAGGATTTACAAAGAATTCAATTTTCATAGTCAACTTTATATCGGTTAATGGGGTATTTACTATAAATTAAAATTTCTAAAGAACGCATCAAAGAGATCATAAAAGTTTATGTAAATACATATACGCAGTTTGGTGGGCAAGTGTTGGAAAATAAAAATGTTTTTAGTGAGTTTGAAGCCGGTCATCAGGTATAAATACTATTTGATATCATAACTGAGTTTATTTACTAAAAAATTAAATCTATCTATACTTGCACCTTCCTTATATACAGTTTATTTTTGTAGTTCCATCCTTGAAAGACCACGACACTTAATCCCGTTACCTAAAAAACTAAATGATGCTCTTAACCCGATCCTTGAAACGATTAGCATTTTTGCTATTACCGCTCCTTATAGGAGTTCTTTCATGTAAAAAACAAAAACCTGTAGAAGTTCCACCTGTTCCTCCAACTGAAACTCCCAGCGTTTATGAATCAATATTCACTTTTCCTACTGTTTCTTTTTGTGGATCTGTTTTAACCTCAAATCTGAAAATTAAAGATGGTACCGATATAGGTACTGTAACTGTAGGTAATGATGCTTTTTATTTATACTTAACTTATAATCTCACTGGTAACTGGTATCTCGGAGATGCACATTCATATGCAGGACGAGAATCAGCTATTCCCCGAAACTCAGATGGAAACCCCGTTTATGGACAATTTCCCGGCAAGCAAGCTTTGAATTTCTGCGACCTGAAGCAAACATTCACTTTTCGGGTGCTTTTATCTTCTATTTTTTCAGATAACAATGCACTATGCTCGACAAATGAGCAGTTTTTTATTGCTATGCGGGCCTCTGTTAAGCAATTTAGCAATGCAACAGATTGTACTACTGGTACGGAGCAGCCTGCGTGGGGAGCACCTTTTTTAATTAACCCCGGTAATTCAAATGAATGGGCAACCGCTTTATATTATTGTAAGCAGGATTGCACTGTACCTACAATATCATGGTGTGCATATTCTCAAGGCTATTGGTTCAGTAACCCCAACCTGTTATCGTGGTGTCAAAATGTAAAGTTTGGAAACTTAGAAGTAAACAAACAGGATGGAACTGCAATTTGGCCTCCACAAAATAACCTTGTAAGGAGAGCCTTTTTCCAGGCTTCTGCTATACAACTTAGTTTGAACTGCGTTAATAGTGGCAATCCTATTCCAACTTCAATTGCCAATGATTACAACAGGCTTGAAACTTTCCTTTCAACATTAACTTATACTGATCTCCAAAATGGAATATTTCCTGCAACTACTGATACTACTGGTGTTCGAGGCGCAACTGGTAATATTGGAAGATGGATCTGCAATAATCACTGTACTGCGAACCCGGACGCAACAGCGTGTACCGGATTTTAATCAAATAAATTTATAACTATAAACTCTGCACAATTGTGCGGAGTTTTTTATTTACTCAAATTTGAAGTAAGATCATTTTATTTCAACCTTCAAAAACTTTACCCCAATAATAATTAACCATATCAGCCAAAGAGTACTGCCAATAAATCCTGCCATATCCCAAACTGGAAAACCGGGAATAACGGTTTTAAACAATTCCGCCTGTGCTAATAAATAGATCGCTGAAGAAATATAACCAAGCCAAATGATCCATTTAGGGAATAAACGAAGTTTATTGAAAGCGATAGATATCATGATCGTCCATGCTACAGTAAATAACTGACCTAAGTGTTCTCCTAATAAAACTCCCCCGAATTGATGAATTGTTTGAAACGCAACTTTATTTGATTCTTTTGTCACTTCACTGACTGCTGTCACAAAATTATTTGCCAGCACAGGTACAACAAATGTCCATCGCAGCAAACCGATTATTTGCACAATACCGGATATAACTCCTAATGTTGTCGCCCATCGAACAAAATAAAATTTGTTCTCCAATTTTTGCCCGATCGAAACATAAGCAAGAATAAGCGGCAAACCTAAAATTGCAAATAAGAACCAAACGAAGATCAATGAAGTGCCACCTTCATGAAATCTTGTAAGTATTACACCAGCATCCTGTCGTAATATATCAGGATAATCAAAGATCATCGTTAAAATAGTGTAAGGAATAAATACACCAACCGCTCCCAGGATGAGAAGAATGCCAATTCTTTTTTCTGTTTTCATTTCCAATTTCTAAATGTTGATGAATACCTCTTCTTTCCCTCTCATGCAAATTGCTCTAACAAATCAATCCTTTTTTCAATAGGAGGATGAGTTGAAAATAAATTATCCCAGGAACCGGATTTGCGAACTGAGACTTGCGGGTTATCAATAAACAATTGTGCTACATCACGGTTTTCTACAGCTTCAATGTAAGGATCAGCAGATATCTTTTTTAAAGCGCTGGCAAGTGCATAAGGTTTCTTTGTCATATCAGCAGCGCCAGCATCGGCCAGGTATTCTCTTTTCCTACTAATACCAAAACGAAGTAACATAGAGATCAAATAAGCAAGCGCCGTAACTATAATTGCAATAAGTATAATGGCTCCTCCACCTTTACTATCTTTTTTACCACGGCCTGCAAACCGCAGGCTGCGAAAAGCCACTTCAGCAAGAAAAGCAAATATGCCAACGAAGATGATCGAGATAATTAAAACTCGTACATCACGATTACGGATATGAGAAAGCTCGTGGGCAATTACTCCTTCGAGCTCTTCATCATTCAGTTTATTGATTATTCCTTTCGATAATGTAACAGAATAGCTTTTTTCATCAATTCCGCTGGCAAATGCATTCAGCGAATCATCTTCAATGATATTTATCTTCGGCATCTTCATACCTTTTGCGATGCAAAGATTTTCAACAAGATTATAAACTCTTTTGTTTTCTTTCCTGTCCAATGGTTTTGCTCCTGTGGCTAACCGAATAAACGTAGCATGTCCTGCCCATGCAATTAAAAACCAAATTCCAACAGCGATCAGAATAAAAGGAACAACAGAAAGAAACATCGCATCATGATCTATAGAAGTTGGATAATTATCATCCGGGTATTCTGAAGCATTATCCTTTGCAATAAAATAAATAATGATATAGAACATTCCTATCAATAAAGCAGGGAATGAGATCAATAAAAGAAATGAGTTAAAATTATTTCTTTGTATTTGCCGATGGAGTCCAATATATTTCATCGCGGGGATTGCTCTTTTAAATCTAAAATCCGCAATCTAAAATTTAATCGTCGGTGGTTCTTCCATTCTTGTTCTTCCTTCCGTACCGAGATCAAACATGATCTCACGTTTGAACCCAAAATTGTTGGCGATAAGATTGGATGGAAATGTTTCTACAGCATTATTGTATTCGGTAGTAGCACCATTAAAGAATCTTCTTGAAGCAGCGAGTTTGTTTTCTATATCACTTAGCTCTTCCTGCAACTGTAAAAAATTTTGATTTGCTTTCAGATCAGGATACGCTTCCATTTGTACCCGCAAACCTTGCAAAGCAGATGTTAATTGCTGCTCAGCTACAATTTTGTCATCAATTGTTTTTGCTGACATTGCGGCTGTCCTTGCTTCAGTCACCTGCGTAAGGACGCCACGTTCGTGACTGGCATAACCCTTTACTGTTTCTACCAATTGTGGAACAAGATCATGCCGCTGGCGAAGTTGTACATCAATATCCGCAAATGCATTTTGCCTTCGGTTACGCAAGCTTACAAGACGATTATAAAGACTCACCATCCATATAACGATGACAAGTATCACTACAAGTAAAATTATAAAGGGCATACTTATTTGTTTTGACTAAAATTAATGAAAAAGCAGGGAGTAAATAAAGATTAAATCATAGCAAACAGCTGTTCAAAGATGATTCTTGATATACATCTCAGGAAATGACTGTTTTTTCTTACTTTCCCGAAATATTTATCGCGTATGAGAATCGGGCCTTTTCTTATCTCAGCTGTTATCACTACCGGGTTGGTTTTTGGGCTCAATAAAAAATGGGGAGCCGTTCCACCCGTCGGTAAATTTTTAAGCCCACAATTTGGTGTTTGGCAAAATGCTGAACCCGCTGAAAATGATTTTGCGGGTGATTTAAAATTTGCTGGCCTAAAAGGCAAAGTTGAGGTCTATTTTGATAACAGGTTGGTGCCACATGTATTTACTGAAAACGATGATGACGCTTATTTTGTGCAAGGTTACTTACATGCAAAATTCAGATTATGGCAAATGGAATTCCAGGCGAAAGCTGCAGCAGGAAGATTAAGTGAAATACTTGGCGCCGGAAAAGATACTGCTATCCTAAATTTCGACAGGAATATGCGCCGGCTTGGAATGGTATACGCCGCAAAAAGATCAGTGGAAGAATCAGAAAAAGATCCCGAATCAAAATCAGCTTGTGATGCATATACTGCCGGCGTAAATGCATATATCGAAAACCTGAAAGAAAGTGAATTGCCTTTAGAATATAAGCTGCTTGATTATAAACCTGAAAAATGGGATAATCTCAAAATCGCTTTATTCCTTAAATACATGAGTCTTGATCTTGCGGGGCCAGAGAATGATATGGAATATTCGAATGCAAAAACAGTTTTTGATGCAACCGATTTTGATAAACTTTACCCGATCACACAAGATTCACTTGATCCTATTGTTCCAAAAGGAACTGTTTTTCCTGAGCCGTCTGTAAAGGTTGTTGCGCCAGCCAACGCAGATTCTATTTTTTCTTCATGGAAAAACAGTACAGTGATAAATGAAATAAAACCTGATAAGGATAATGGAAGTAATAACTGGGCAGTTGCTGGTAGCAAAACTCAAAGCGGTGCACCAATACTTTGTAATGATCCCCACCTGAGTCTTAATATGCCTTCATTATGGTATGAGATGCAGTTGCATACACCTAATTTCAATTCTTATGGTGCATCATTTCCGGGGGCGCCATCAATTATTATTGGTTTTAATGACAGTTGCGCCTGGGGTTTTACAAATGCAATGAGAGATGTAAGAGACTATTATGAAATAAAATTTAAAGACGACAGTAAGCAGGAATATTGGTTTAATAACGAATGGAAAAGAGCCGAGCTGCATATCGATACTTTCAAAGTAGCCGGGCAAAAAGATTTTTATGATACAGTTGCCTATACAATTTTTGGCCCGGTGATGTATGACAAATCATACTCTGGTAAAAGAACAACGAATGATAAATATTATGCTGTAAAATGGAAAGCACATGACCCATCAAATGAAATGTTGCTCTTTTATAAACTGAACCGTGCAAAAAACCTAGATGACTATAAAGCAGCCTTACCTTATTTATCCTGTCCCGGGCAAAATTGTTTGTTTGCAGATAAACGTGGAGATATTGCCATCTGGCAACAAGCAGTTTTTCCAGCCAAATGGAAAAGACAGGGTGATTTTGTAATGCCAGGAACTGATAGCAGCTATATGTGGCAAGGTTATATTCCAATGGAAGAAAATCCGCATGTGATAAATCCTGAGAGAGGTTTTGTAAGCAGTGCCAATCAATTGCCGGTTGATACAACTTATCCTTATTATATCGGTGGACATCATGATCTGTATCGTGGTTATCTTATTAATCGCTATCTGCGAAACATGAATGGCATTACACCAAATGATATGCAAAGGCTTCAAACAGAAAACTATAATGTTCTTGCTGAGTTTGCATTGCCGATATTTTTAAAGAATACAGATGAATCAAAACTTAGCAGTGAGGAGAAAAAATTTCTGGATATAGTTAAGAGCTGGAATAAAAGAAATGATCCCAGAGAAAAAGGAGTTGCCGTTTTTAGTAATTGGTTAGATAGTGTAGAAGTAGAAATTTATTACGATGAACTTTCTAAAGTTGCGGAGCCTTTCGATTGGCCAGAGCGATATACTATGGTGGAAGCTTTGTTAAGAGATTCTGCATACTCATTTATAGATAATATTAATACGCCCAACCAGGAAACAACAGCAGATGCAGTAATGGCTGCGTTAAAAAAAGCTGTACCTGTTCTACTAAAAGCTGAAGCAGAGGGCAACCTGGAATGGTCAAAATATAAAGACGCTGGTGTTCGTCATTTACTTCGACTGCCGGCTTTAAGCAGGTTCCATCTTATTGTTGGTGGTGGTCAAAATATTATCAATGCAACAAAAGATTTTCATGGTCCAAGCTGGAGAATGATAGTTCAACTAACTGATAAGATAGAAGCGTATGGTGTTTATCCCGGCGGACAAAGTGGCAATCCGGGTAGTAAATATTATGATTCATTTGTTGATCAATGGGCAGCTGGAAAATATTATAGTATCTGGTTCATGCATGGAGGTGATAAGCTGGATAAAAAAGCTAAATGGAAAATGACTCTTGACAAACTTTGAAATTTCACAATATGAAATTTTTTAATTCTTTATTATTAACTGCTTTATTAAGTTTTATTGCCGGTATTTATATTTCATATTGGTGGTTTTTTACAGTTATTGCCTTTTTAGTAGCGGTATTGATCCATCAAAGAGGATTCAAAGCATTCTTTGCCGGTTTTTTAGCATTGTTCATTCTTTGGTTTGTCTTAGCTTTCTGGATGGATCTTGCAAATGAAGGGGTGCTATCCGTAAAGATCGCTTCGCTTTTACCGTTGGGTGGATCAAAATGGTTGCTAATGATCGTAACAGCTTTTGTTGGCGGACTTGTAGCAGGCTTTGCAGCGCTTAGTGGCAGTTACCTTCGTTCATCAAACCAAAAAA
>Ga0190274_10001746_pt1 | contig 12741 bp, 6 predicted proteins | sample Popmic531T_FD_133002 | JGI IMG/M metagenome (GOLD analysis project Ga0190274, IMG submission 133002) | Populus adjacent soil microbial communities from riparian zone of Yellowstone River, Montana, USA - 531 T | ecosystem: Environmental > Terrestrial > Soil > Riparian zone | place: USA: Montana...
GAAATACTTCGTCAGCGGCAATATGTCTTCTCGTCGCTCTCGAAGCGGCGGCAGCACAATTGAGACAGCATTCAACCGGTAGAAAAGGTCCTGGCGGAACCTGCCCGCTTTCACTTCTCCCTCAACGTCGCGGTTGCTGGCGGCAATCACTCGAACATCTAATTTCTGCGTTTGATTTGAGCCCACACGTCGAATCTCGCCTTCCTGGAGGGCACGTAACAACTTCACCTGAAAGGCCGGCGTTGTCTCAGTAATCTCATCCAGAAAAACTGTGCCGCTATCGGCCTCCTCCCAAAGCCCGCGTCGATCCCTCTCTGCTCCTGTGAATGAACCGCGCACGTGGCCAAACAACTCTGATTCGATCGACTCTGATGGAATGGCGCCGCAATTAACCGCGATAAAAGGTTTTTGGGAACGCTGGCTGCGATGGTGCAGGGCCAACGCCACCACCTCTTTGCCGGTGCCTGATTCGCCAGTCAAAAGCACGGGCAGGGCAGTGGCGGCGACTCGTTCTACCTGCTTCATTACGGCGATAAACACACCACTGCGCCCGACCAGATCGATAGCCGATTCACCGACTACAAGTTCTCGCATGATTTCCCTCCACAGTGCGATATGGCCATGCCAACCGCCTCACTCCAAAACGCTAATTGAGCCAGGCGACTGTTCGCCGGCAGGTAAACTCTGACGCGACTCGATCAGTCGTTCCAGGGCATCAGGTGGCAGGGGTTTGCTGAAAACGAAGCCTTGAATCTCGTCGCATCGCAGCAGGTGAAGAAATCTCAACTGCTCCTCGGTTTCGACACCTTCAGCCACAACTCGCAGCCTGAGGTTATGAGCCAGGGTGATGATCGCCATCACCAAAGCGGCGTCGTCCTGATTGGTGGTAACGTCCTGGATAAACGACTGGTCGATCTTCAAAGCGTCGATTGGCAACCGCTTCAGATAGGAAAGTGATGAGAAGCCCGCCCCGAAATCGTCGATGGAAATCATCACTCCCATAGTCTGCAGCCGGGTGAGCACATCGATAGACGACCTGGCATTGCCCATGATTGAACTCTCGGTGAGTTCCAGTTCTAAACACTGAGGTGCGAGTTGTGTCTCATCCAGAATGCGGCATACCGTTTCGGCGAGGTCCTGCCTTTCCAGTTGCAGCGCGGAAATGTTGACGCCAACGCGCATCGGGGGGAAACCCTGTTTCTGCCATTGTTTGTTCTGGCGGCATGCCTCCCGTAGGACCCACTCACCAATCGGCAGGATGAGACCTGTCTCTTCGGCCAGGGGAATGAAGTCGGCAGGCGGGACGAGGCCCAGTCGTGGGTGTCGCCAGCGCAGCAGCGCTTCGACGCCGTTAATCTCCAAAGAGTCCACCACCACGCGCGGTTGGTAGTGGAGTAGAAACTCCCCGTTATCCAGCGCCTGACGGAGGCCGGTTTCGAGCTCCAGGCGCATCGAGGCAATGGCATTCATGTCCGCGGTGTAAAACTGGTAGTTATCGCCACCGGCGTGTCTGGCGTGGTAGAGCGCGGCGCCGGCATTTTTCAGTAGGCTTTGGGCATCCTTAGCGTCCGTCGGAAAGCAGCTGACTCCAATACTGACGGTTCCAAAGATCGATTGCCCGTCGAGATCGAAGGAGGGCTTGATTGCTTCGCGGATGGCCGCAATGACTTCGTGCACGTCCCTTCTTGGTTTGTTCGCCAACAGAATGGCAAACTCTTCACTGCCGAACCGGCACACTGTGTCGCTCTCCGTGACACAAAGGCGAAAACGCGAAGCAGCTTGCTTCAACAATTGATCGCCGAGAGAGTGTCCCAGAGTGTCGTGCACTCTCTTTAACTGATCCAATGAGACAAAAAGGACAGCGAGCGGTTGCTTTACCCGCTGGACCGCCGCCAGCGCCTGAGTCACACGATCTTCGCAGAGCGTGCGATTAGGCAAGTCGGTTATGGTGTCGTAATACGCCAGCCGATCAACTTCCGCGGTTCGCTCCGTTAAGAGTGTTTCGAGTTGATCCTTGTAACGTCGCTTCTCTTTCAGTAGCGAGGATTGCCTCAGCGCTCTTTCAACCGCTGCTTCAACGTGACGAATATCGAGGGGCTTTATGATGTAATCGAAGACACCCGCGCGCAGTGCTTCAATGGCTCCCTCAATATTGTTCCGGCTGCTAATCATCACGACCACGCTGTCCGTGGCGATCGCGTGAGGGTGAGACACGAGGTCAACAGCACTCGCGCCGTCCATGTCTATGCCGGTGATAATCAGGTCAAAACTTTCCTGGGCCAAAACCAGCAAAGCTTCTTCAGCCGAACGGACCTCTCTACAGTTGTAACGTTGATTGAGAATGATCAGGAGCAAGCGGCGAATCTGATCATCATCGTCGATTATGAGTATTTTTGGATTGTTTGTTTTGATTGGTTCCATTGACGTGCCAGAATGCAAAGTCGCATCGGTTTGTTCGGGATCTAGCAAGGGTGATGTTCGAGGTCTTAACGGAGTCTTATCGGACCGGAATCCAGTACCTCTCTTACCTTTCGCGCCACGCTACCTGAGTCGAACGGTTTCTGTATGAAATTGAGGGTGTCCTCCAGCAGACCATGCCTCACGATCGCGTCGTCCGTATAGCCAGACATGTATAAAACTCCCAGCTGCGGCCGCATTGTCAGGAGTCGCTCTGCCAATTCCCGGCCACTCATCTGGGGCATCACTACGTCAGTCAGCAGAAGGCTAATTTCCGTGGCCTGATCTTCGGCGAGCTGTAACGCTTCTTCGCCATTTGCAGCTGACAGCACTTTGTAGCCTTGCTTTTCAAGGGCTTGCCTGATGATCAATCGCACCTGCTCCTCATCTTCAACCAGTAGTAGAGTTTCGGTACCTCCTGGTACGGGTTGCTGCCGGGCGACAATCTCCTGATCGGCGGCGGTGTCGTCAACACGAGGTAGAAATATCTTAAAGGTAGTGCCCTTACCGAGTTCGCTATAAAGCCAGATATTGCCGCCGCTTTGTTTGACGATGCCGTATACAGTGGCCAGACCCAGGCCGGTCCCCTTACCGGATTCCTTGGTAGTAAAGAAGGGTTCGAAAGCACGTGCCTGGGTGTCAGCATCCATCCCATGCCCGGTATCGCTAACTGTGAGCATTACATGGGGACCAGGGGCTACCGAGACATATTTGCGCACTAGCTCATCGTCCATTAAGACGTTTTCAGTCTTGATACTCAGCGTGCCCCCTCGCGGCATTGCATCGCGAGCATTAACTGCCAGGTTCAAGAGCACCTGCTCGATCTGTCCGGGATCGGCCTTAACGCGAGCCAGGGATGGCTTCAGATCAGTAACTAACTCAAGGTCCTCACCGATCAATCGCAAAAGCATTTTCCCCATATCAGCCACCACGGCATTGAGATCGATCACTTTCGGCTGCAAGACCTGCTTACGGCTGAAGGCCAGAAGCTGCCGAGTCAGTGAGCCGGCCCGCAGTGCCGCTTTCTTGATCTCAATCAGATTACGATGGAGGGGATTGTCCTGGTCGAGACGATGGAGCATCATTTCGCTATATCCCAGAATCACCGTTAGCAGGTTGTTGAAGTCGTGGGCTACTCCGCCGGCCAATTGCCCTACGGCCTCCAGCTTCTGTGACTGCCTTAGTCTTGCTTCCAGGTGCTTACGCTCGGTGATGTCGCGAGCTATCCCCTGTACTCCTACTGGACGTCCGTTTTGACAGATGAGCCGGGTATTAACTTCAAACGCGACGCGTTCTCCCTGTTTTGTCAGGATCTCCAGGTCGTAGATGGTTTCTGTTTCACCGGCGAGTTTTCTGGCGACCATTTCGCGAGCCTTGTCTCGACACTCCGGAGCGATGGTATCCATGAGGTTCATCGTGAGGGCTTCTTCGCGCGTATAACCCGTCAGCAGCTCGCCGGCTTTGTTAATCGAGGTGTAGTTACCCTCCAGGTCCTGGGTGTAAATGATGTCACGTGCGTTTTCTACCAGAGCTCGATAGCGCTCCTCACTGGTTCGGAGTTCCTGCTCGGCGCGTTTGCGCTCACTGATGTCACGAGCGATGGCCGTCAGAAAACGTCTACCGTTTCTGACGAACTCACCCAGTGACAGTTCAATTGGAATTTCGTGGCCCTTCTTGTGCTGGCCAACAAGCTCTACTGCTTCCCAGTTAAGGTCCTTCTCTCCGGTGCTAATGTATTTGTTCAGTGCCAATTTCAACGCAAAGCGGATTTGCTCGCCCAGCAGCATGGTCACTTGTTTGCCTAGCAACTCGAACACGTCATAACCGAAAACTCTTTCCACTGACCTATTGATAAACAAAACCCTGCCGTTTTCATCCACTATGAGGACGACATCGGTGGCGGTTTCAGCTACGGCGCGATATCGCTCTTCACCTTCCCTGATCTTTTCTTCGGCTCGCTTACGCTCTATGAGCTGGGCGACTTTTGTGACCAGGTGCATTGGATGGTATGGGGCCTCCATATAATCGTCGGCGCCGGCCCTCAATCCCCGCACTACGCTTTCGCTGTCTTTGCGAATGGCACTGACCAAAAGCACCGGTGTGCCTCGCAACGAGGGATGCGCGCGGATACCACGACACAATTCGATTCCATCCATGCCTGGCATTGAGACGTCGCTCACCACCAGGTCCGGGTGTTTGCTTTCGGCTACCTGAAAAGCCTCAATTCCATTGGCTGCGGTCAAGACACGATAGCCGGACTTCTGAAGCAGCATACTCATTGCCTCAAGCAGATCCGGCGTATCATTTACCGCAAGGATTGTGGGTTGGGTTTCTTTCCAGGTGTTTGGCGGCTCTCCCGGGTTTGGGGAGACACCGGTCTGCGGCAAGTTAGTTTGCCGAAAGTTTTTGTCTCCGAGTTTTGCGCTAGTTGTGATCATGAGAGTTTTGCTTGCCAAAGGTGAGGTGCGTGTCTCACGACTTTACAATCTTGTTGAACTGGTCATTGAGTCTTTGAATAATGCCCCGCATCTCCTGAAAGTCTGTTGACTTGTCTAAGAAAAACTCTGCTCCTGCCTCTGTCGATCTTTTCCGGTAAGGTGGAGCGATCCCGTGAGTAAGCACGATCACGACCATGAATGAATCCTGGCGCTTGATTCGCTCCAGCACTTCAATCCCGTTACCACCTCTCATCAAAATGTCCAGGATGACCACGTCGGGTTTGAGTTCACCAATCGCCCCGCAGGCTTCCATTGCGTCCTGCGTTTCACCTACTACCTCAACACCATTCAAATCCGAGAACGTCCGGATTATCTGTTGACGCAGCAAGGAAGAGTCTTCTGCAACAAGTATTCTCATGCCCCCCCTTTTCTTGAACCAAATTTGAAATTTATCAGGGAGGAGGAAGTAGTCCGCACTTAACTCCTCCTCCCCAGGCGCGATTCGCGTCCCAATGCTAATTGCGAATCGCGCGCTCCTGCGATGCAGCAGAAGTCCCCTTTCTGCTCATCGCGAGCTGTTAATGAACAGCGCTGCAACGAATTGGAAAGATAGCCTCAGCTGATCGGGAAGAGAATCAGCGCAAGTCTCGTTTTCAGCTTCTTTTGGGCTGAAACCAGTGTCAGTGTTTGTCCTACAAGACGGAGGGATGAAGGTGGGCAGTAGCGTTGAGAATTAACTAAAGGAAGCTCCGATTAAGTCAGATCTTTGGATTTGTACCGCAAAGCGGTTATGTAATTTAGCCCAGGGTTGCCACGCTGCGCGGTTACCCTGGGTAAAAGAGTCTAACGATACCCAACCCCAACGGGGTTGTGTCAGTTTGGGGAGCAGACGAAAGGTGGTCCAAGGTTATTGATTGACTGATACGTCGAGTTGCACCTAAGAGGCACAACCCCGTTGGGGTTGGAGCCTTTTCCTACATTCATCCCAGGGTAGCCGCGCAACGCGGCAACCCTGGGCTAAATTACATAACCGCTTTGCGGTACAATTTACCCGCTGGGAGAACTTGATCAGAGCTTACTTTAGTTTGTCTCAATCCCGCCTGAGAAGTCTCTGACGAGAGACTAACGACAAACTAAAAAGAGGCAGGGTACCGATCCTCACCATGTCCTATTCGATAAGCTTGTTCTGAATCACGTAATGCGTTAATTCGGCGTTAGTTCGCATGCGCATTTTCTCGAGAATTTTCGCGCGATAGGTGCTGATGGTTTTTACGCTCCGGCTCAGTGTCTCGGCGATTTCGGAGACGGATTGGGCTACAAATGGGTCCAAGCATGAAGGTGCTGTCAGAAACTCTTGGGGATTAGTCCGTCAGCTCTAAGTCGTCGCCACGACGCGGCCCTGCGCATCATGGCGTCGTCGGCTCCATTGGCATCGCGCTCGTAAGTGGTCCCAGACAAGGACCAACGCGCCGTCATCCGCCTCGTCAACTCCCTCGTCGCTTCGCGCGGCAAACCGCAATGTCTGAATATCAACTTGCGTTGCTTATAAGGTACACGCTCAAGCCAAGATCCTGAGCGCGATCGCAGATTAGAAGTAATTTTCTCATTCCCTCTAGCGCCATGGAGTTGGAAGTCTTAGGCTGAACTTGAAGGCATTCCTGACGTAGAGCATTGACTTCATCGGCTTCAAACACCGCATCATGGAATGGGCCCCGAATCCGCGAAAGCATGGAGAAGCCAGGAATCTCCTCATCAAATTCTGTAAGAAAAGTGGGGACTTTATTTCCCTCGAAAGCTCTCTTGGCTACCGCTTCTTCATAACCACTCTTCTCGAGCCCTAGCGCATCGAAATAGATCGCCAGCCACTCTCGATATGTAATTCGCAGATCTACGGAATGATCCGCCGAAGTGGTTTTACCGTCTACCCCAAAGGCCGTAGTGTCACGAACGAGCCAAGTCATCGGCATCTCTGGCTCCCAAACATCTTCCGGCTTAACATTTTTGTCTCGATCCGCCATCAGATTTCCGCTCATGCCATTGAAGTCGTTATCAAGGTCTCCCTGGATAGGAATTCCGGGACCGCAGCCTCCGTAGATGTTCTCTCTGGTTGAACCATCCGCATTGGTTGTAATCAACGGGCGTCCTTTCCAGTCGTAGCTTTGATTGGTCCATACCCAGCCGGCTGAATCATCGCCAGTCGGAGTCCAGGCCCAGTTTACCTCCGTCGGGTTTGACTGCGACACCAGGCGCCCCATCGAATCGTAACGAAACGATTGCGCGTTGTATCCACCCACACTATTAGGCGAATTGGTGGCGGTCATATAGGGCCGGCCGGCGCCGTCGAATAACTGTAAAGAGTAGGCCTCATCCGCGACCTGGTTAACCGTAGAATAGCTGGAGACGTATCCGGCAGAACCGTAGACCCAGCGCGTGTAGGCGCTATTGAAGTCATTGGTCACTTGCAAAATGCGCGCGGCGGCATCATAAGACATCGTTTGGATTGCGCCGTTCGGATCCTCCGTACGGGTGACGGTGCCGAAATCGTAGTTGTACCGGGTCTTAAACTTAGAGGTATCCGGATCGGTAACAATTGTCGGATACGCAAAAGTGTTACGACCGTTGTTCAAGTCGGAGAAGTCATCCGCGTAACTAATGGTGGTTTGATTACCCAGCGCATCGCTCACTGAAACTGGGGAGCCCGTCCAGTTATAGCCAGTCAGACGTTGCGAGATTGCCTTGTTGCCGTCGGTTGGGGCGGTTGCATCCCAACGCTTGACCGTGGTTAGGTTGCCACGCGCAGTAACGCTGGCGGAGTCGTGCTGGATTGCAGATGGCGTCGCCAACCCGGTTTCGTCGTATCCAAAAGTAGTCTTGGAAAGCAGGCTGGTCGCATCGGAAACTTCTATTGCGCTAGCCAGGCCGATGATGCACCGGTCGGTATAGGCGGGATCCAGATTGTAGGTGGTAGCAGTCCTACGCAGTATGGTAGAGCCGTCTGTGTCGTACTCAGTCACTTCAGTAGGTAAACTGTATGAGCCGTAGCTAATCGTTGCGGATCTGTGATTGTTATCGATGTCGTAGATGTCGGTCCCAGTAACCCGCGGATTCTTTGGATAAGTGAGATTTATGTCATCCTGAGTCCACGACACGGTAGTCCACTTCTGCTTCACACCGCCGGACCAGTCTTCGGTACCAGTGACCAAACCGGTCTGCCAGCCTGAGGTGGCATAGAGTTCTTTATGAATCGGGCCGGTGCTGGTGGTCTGCTGCTGGCTCCATGAGTTATCGGAGGCAGTGCTGTAGTAGGTGATGACCTCTTCATTACTTGCTGGTGTACTGTCAGTGTCCCCATTCCAGTATTGCGCCCAGTCAGACCGTTCGGTAAAGCGTGGGCAGTCAGTCTGGCCTGAGCTTGTGTTCAGGTTGTAAGATTTGGCAGCGGGTCGTGATCCGGTATTGGCTCACGCATTCGAACTCGCTGGGGTGAAAGTTGACTCAGCCATGGCGGGAAAGATGTTCCCGATGGAATGGAAGAAGACATAAGGTAAAGAAAACTAACTAAAGACAGGCAGGATCGGGATTCTCACGATGTACTATTCGACAAGCTTGTTCTGAATAACGTAATGAGTTAATTCAGCGTTAGTTCGCATGCGCATTTTCTCGAGAATTCTCGCGCGATAGGTGCTGATGGTTTTTACGCTCCTGCTCAGCGCCTCGGCGATTTCGCTGACGGTTTTCCCCGAAGCGATCAAGCACATCACTTCAAACTCCCGGTCTGAGAGCCGTTCGTGCGGCGCTTTGTCCGGACTTTCATCAAGGTCCATGACCAGCAATTCGGCCAAGCCTGGACTTACATATTTTTCTCCTTTGGCTACTTTAGCAATGGCCCTGGCGAGTTCGTCAGGCAAGCTGTCTTTGGTTATGTAGCCGGCTGCCCCAGCTTTGAAAGCTCGCCGGGCAAACTGCGCCTCTGAATGCATACTCAGAATTAGGACAGGGAGTTTAGGCCGGATGTACTTGAGCTCCTTCATCACTTCAATGCCGCTTCTATCACCCAGAGTGATATCAAGCACTACCACATCCCAGTTGTGCTCGCGCACCAGCGCGCATGCTTCCTGGGCATTACTCGCTTCGCCGAAGGTAGCCGTAACGCGGCTTCCTTCGAAGATTTTCTTAACGCCGTTCCTGACGACGGCATGGTCATCCACTGTGAGGATTCTCATGGTATCTCCTGGCGTGCTCACCGGCTAAAACTCTCCATCAGGTGCTCAGACTGCCACCCCACTGGTCAAAGGAAGGCGGACAATCAGTCTGGTTCCTTTTCCCGGGTTTCCGGAAATGACAATTCTCGCCCCTATCGAATTGGCGCGTTCCCGCATCCCTAATAGACCAAGCGAACGGATCCCGAGTTTTTCACTTTCCGTGATCCCCCGGCCGTTATCGGTAATCTCCAGAACAAAATCGCCATCCTCCTCTTCGATCAGGATGTTTGTTTTGGTCGCTTGGGCATGGCGGAGTATGTTTGTCATTGCCTCCTGAAAAATTCGGAAAACGACTGTGGCCTGGTCTCGATCGAGTTCCACGCTGTCGGCAAGTGACTCGAGTTGGCAAACCATTCCCGTTTGTTCCTGCAATTGTTGGGCGTGCCACTCAATTGCAGACACCAGTCCGAGGTCATCCAAAACACCTGGCCGCAACTCTGAGGAGATTCTCCTGACCGTGTTGACCGTAGCATCAACCAGTCCTACCATCTCTTCTATCCGAACCCGCGCATCCGAGTGGCCCTCAGAATTGTTACTTCCGGGATAGGCCTTATCCAGCCCAAGCAGACTCCACTTCAAACTCGTCAAGGCTGAGCCCAGTTCATCGTGAAGCTCGCGCGCAATGCGGATCCCTTCTTCCTCTTTCGCCCTTCTGAGCCGTTCCGAGAGCGCCCGCAACTGATCACTCGACTCTTTCAATTGTTGTTCCGCCTGCTTGCGTTCAGTGATGTCGTCACCGAGGGCCGCCAGGCCGATAACGTTGCCGTTGAGTCCGCGTAGCATAGTGTTGGTCCATTTCACCAGGCGGCGCTCTCCGGAGCGCGTTTTGATTTCGTTCTCCAAATGGATAGTGACCTCGCCGGTTTGCTCCACTTTTGCCAAAATCCCACTCACCTTCTCCTTTTCATATTCAGGCAGGAACATTTCATACCAGTTGCGGCCGATGGCCTCTTCGCGTTTCCAGTTAGTGAGGCGCAACAAATGATCATTGCAGAAGGTAATGTCGCCGTTGATATCAGACATCACGGCAATCATATCGATGTTGGTCAGCGTATCGCTGAGCCGCCGCTCACTCTCGCGCAAAGCCTCTTCGGCGCGTCTTCTCTCTGTAATGTCGCGACCGGTTGACTGTAATTCCACCAAATTGCCCTGCGCATCAAAGATCCCGCGGTCAGTCCACTCTTGCCAAAATTCCTGGCCGTTAGCTGAAATGCTAAGGTGAGTCTCGGTGGCAAGTGGCTTCGCGGGCGTTAACGAATAAACTTTTTTTCGGATACTCTCACGGTACTTCTCAGCTACCTGCGGATAAAAACTGGTGCCGATGAAATCCTTCGGGTCGCCGCCAAAGACCCGGCAATACGCCTGATTGACAAAGGTTCGCGTGCCGTCTGGTTTCCAGCGGACGATCATTTCTGTCTGATCCTCAACGATGGCGCGAAAAAGATCTTCGTTTCGTTGCAAGGCGTGCTCGGCGCGCTTGCGCTCGGTGATATCGACCATAATGCCGCGCAGTGTCTTTGGCGCGTCGTTTTCGATCTCAATTGTGACAATGTCGCGGAGCCAAACTTCACGACCATCGGACGCAATCATCCGATATTCAAAATTGTGATCGCGCATCTCTGTCGTGCAGGTCGCGAAGTAAACCACAGCCCCATCTCGATCGTCACGATGAATGTGGTTTTCCCAAAACGATGGCTCATTCAGCCATTGCTCGGTTGAATAACCCAGGAATCGTTCAGCTTGCTTACTGACAAACGAAAACTCAAATGTGGTTGGATCGGCTTCCCAAACAATCCCGTCAATCGTATTGATCAAACGCTCGGATCGCTCCTTGGCTATTTTCAGTGCTTCTTCTGCCTGTTTGCGTTTCGTAATGTCGTAATTCACGCCCACCATCCGAACCGAACGGCCCGTTTCATCGCGAAATGTCCGCGAAGCCGCTTTGGTGAAGTGCACGGATCCGTCGGGCCAGACGATTTGAAATTCGCCGCCAAACTCACCCTCGCCGCGTAAAGCCGCCTGAACGCTGTCGTTCGCACGGTCAAAGTCTTCAGGCGCCAGAGATTTTGCCCAGGCATCGAATGCGCCACTGAAGTCTTCCTTCCTGAGACCGTACAGGTGATACATGGCGTCGTCCCAAACCAGTTCGTCATTTATGACATCCCAGTCCCAGATGCCGATATTCGCGGCGCTGGTCGCTAGTTGGAGTCGCTCCGAAACTCGTTGTAATTCACGCCCCGTTTTTCTGTGCTCATCCAGTTCTCGTTGACTTCGACTCAACGCATCATGGACCCTCCGGACGCTCAGATATTGAAGCGCCATAATGGTGACAATAAGGAGAGTAATGATGAGCCCACGCGAAGACGGCGTATGGGGGATCACGGTTGAAGGCAGGTATCCGGTCATTTCAATGACAACCAAACCAAGGGCCGTGATAATGCACACCCCGGCTGTAGCGATGGCAGCTCTTTGACCAAGCAACAATCCGGAAATAAAGACGACCATGAGGTAATAGAGAGCCGCAAACGATGCGATGCCGCCGCCGGTTAAGGCTGCTCCTGAAGCCACGGCCCACAACCCGATGATCAGAGAAATGCCGGCAACTCTTGGGTAACCAAGCCGGTTTAGTACAAACGCAGGAAGGGTAACTCCGTAAACAGCAGCAAGGATTGCCAACCACCGGAATGAGAATTCGGGTAGGGCGATGATGCCTAACAGAAGCAGGGGAAATGTTAACAGCAAAATCCAGATGGTTGCCGTCAACGCTCTCGCTGCTTCATTTTCTTGTTCGTCGCGTAGTGGACGTGAGATTAAGCCTCCGAACATGAAATACGACTCCGAACACATCCGTTGAGGATTGTCGATCTTCCTCGATGGGTGAGTCCTAAACCCAAAAAAAATTCACGCTGAGATCCGTTAGCTGATCAAATTGCCCTTTTCGGTTAGGCGCACCTATAACACACCTATAACATTGAGAGACTCTTGGGGCGGTGGTCTGTCGCGGACGTTGAATGCGGGCTGTAAACTTAGGCGTAGATTCTACTACTGAAAGTCCTCTTATTCCACAAAAGTAGAATCGCAGGTGGTGCTCCGTTGCTGTGTTGCTAAAGAATGAACGGCTGTAAGGCAATGAGGTCAGTACCACCTCGCGGTAGCGGGTGGGCCTGACGATTGCCAATTGCCGATTTTCGATTGCCGATTTGTTCATTCTCTCAGTTGCCTTAGTCGGGTTGGGGTTTGTCTTATCAATCGGCAATTGGCAATCCGCAATCGGCAATCGCGTAGCCCACCCGCTACCGCGAGGTGGTACTGACCTCATCGCCTCGCAGTAACTGGTTTGAAAATCGACTCTTTGTTTCAGCCTAAAGACTCATGCCTGGAAAGAGTGGATGTCCACTTCATTCCGGCCCACGTCCCTGAACTGGTCAATTGGTCCAGGCGGAATGCGTGACCGACGAAGCAGTTGGGTCGGGGGTTATTTTGTGACGCTTGATCATTCGGTCAAGCGTTTTGCGGTCAACACTGAGGACCCGGGCGGCGGCCTGTTTGTTTCCACGGGTGTGTTGCAGCACCCGGGCCACATA
>Ga0190274_10001747_pt1 | contig 12731 bp, 11 predicted proteins | sample Popmic531T_FD_133002 | JGI IMG/M metagenome (GOLD analysis project Ga0190274, IMG submission 133002) | Populus adjacent soil microbial communities from riparian zone of Yellowstone River, Montana, USA - 531 T | ecosystem: Environmental > Terrestrial > Soil > Riparian zone | place: USA: Montana...
CTCGTCACTCTTCACTTTGTTATCAGTCATTCGTATTGTCAATTCCACAAACTGCGTATAATGCAATTGCTCAGGCCTTTTATCGAGAAAAGGGATGTCGGTGCGATCAACCGGTAGAATGGATTTAAGCGAATTGCGGAGTGTTTTACGTCGTTGGTTGAAACCGGTTTTGATAATCTTTTTGAATTGTACCGGATCACATTTTAACTCGTGATCTTTTTTCAGAATCATTCTGATGACACCGCTCTGCACTTTTGGTGGTGGGATAAAAACTTCGGGTGGTACGGTGAATAAATATTCAATATCGTAATGTGCCTGAAGCAACACACTAAGAATTCCGTAATCTTTTGAACCCGGTCCAGAGGCAATACGCTTCGCGACTTCCTTCTGAAACATTCCTACCAGTTCCGGTACACGCTCATACATGTCGAGTACGCGGAATAAAATCTGCGATGAAATATTGTATGGGAAGTTTCCGATTACTGCAAATGTTTCATCACCCAACTCAGTTAAAGGCGCGTGCAGAAAATCATCGTAAATAATATGTCCTTCCAGTTCAGGAAAATGTTCTTCGAGATATTGCACCGAACGATCATCTACTTCTATGCAATATAATTTATTCCCCTTATGCTGCAACAGGTGTTCAGTTAGCACTCCTATACCCGGACCAATTTCAAGTATCTGACCATATTCAGAACTCCTGGTGAGTGCACCTGCAATTTGCGCAGCAATTTCCGGACTATTTAAAAAATGCTGTCCAAGCCCTTTCAATGCTCTTAAAGGTGCGCCCATCAGAATCTGTATTTGGAGTAATTCCTGGTAAATTCTTCAGGCTGAATTACCGGGTTGAGTATGAATGATGAAAATTCTATTTTACTGTAGAAGCCTTTGTCGTCGTAAACTATTTGCACCAATGGTAAATAAGTTAATTTATCGACGTACACAGTAATTTTCTTTGCAAAGCTTGTGGGCACTTTTATAATTTGTCCAGGTTTTACATCGTCATAATCGTCAATGTCGTCGTTGAGTTCGAGTATCATGTGATCATTCACAAGTAACTTGGCTGCGATGTCGGTAACGTTTTCACCATTAAGAACAGTGTAGTTGGTATATCCGAAATCACTGCTGATTATTTCAAGCACATGAAATTCCTTTTTATTGTGAACGATATCTTCCTTTAGAGAAATTGACGCATAAAATTTAGTTGGATCTTTAATTAAATTCTTTCGTAATATTTCATGAAAATAGCCAAACCCCATTTGCAGGATATTGTACTGATGCGGTTTTCGCAGCAACATGCTGTTAGGAGAAAGACTAAGATTTATATAAGGAAACTTATTGGGGTTAATCAAAACTTTTCCGTTGTTAGCGCCAGTCACATAAAGAGCTTCCGCACCCGGATTCGGATGTACGGAGTAAGTGTAAATTTTAAGAGGGGTTACATTAACCTTGGCGATATACTGCGAATTGCTGATCTTATCAAAAACACGTTCTTCAATATTCAAAACGTAAGTGCATGTCCTGACTTTATCCATGTTTGAAAACATGTTGTCGAATAATTCCCTGGCAGACAATTTTTTTTGTGCAGTTGCTAAGTTGCACAAAAGCAGACAATGGATCAGGAGCAGTTGACGCATAGGCTTACACAGTTTCCAGCAGCGTTCGGAAGGATACGAATTTATCTTTGAACTTATCACCGGCTTCTTTTATCAGTGCGGGAGCAAATTCATCCCTGTACCGTTCGTAATCGGCCATGGTTGCACAAGTGTACTGAATGGCATAAGTAACACCACCGGAATCCTCATCACCTAGCAAACGAAGCATCTTATTCTCCACAAACATTCCGGTATTCATTACATGCGGAATGTGCTCAGCTTTCATCCACTCCAACCAAGCGTCATGAGCGTCGTGATTTATGTTGACAGTGACATTATAAATTATCATGGGCATTATCTAATAAAGGCAACGAATTACAAATATATACGGATATACGGATTTTCATTGTAGATCAAATTGAATAATTGCTGAAAGCAATTATTCACTGAGGTCGAGCGTAGCCGAGACCGGAAACCGTCATGGTGAGCGGAGCCGAACCACAAACCCGACCAGGCAACCGTCGACTGCCTACTGCCTACTGGCAACTCAGTTCAACTTATCCCCCCTCAAACTCCTGAACCTCTTCCTCGCATCCACAACATACAGCGATCCCGGATATTTGGTGAGCAGCATTTCGTAGAGTTCCTGTGCTTTGGCTTTATCGTTGAGGTTGTTTTCGGTGAGAAGCGCAAGTTTGTAGAGCGCATCGTCACCTAAGATATCGTCAGGATATGTTTCAAAAACTTTGAAGTAAAGTTCACCTGCTTTTTTGAAATCTCCTTTTTTGAAAAAGATACCCGCTTGTTTGTACCAGGCTTCGTCAGTGAGTGAATGCGCAGGCCATTGTGAGAGCATAGTGTCAAGGATAGCGAGTGCTGAATCATTCCTGTTGCAGAACTCATAAAGATCAGCTTTGCTGTATAGCAGGAGGGGAGCGGTGTTGGTGTCGCTGTCGAGGCCCATGTTGTCCATGATTAAAAGTCCTAACGACATGGCATCGTTTGAAATTAACTGCGATGTTGCAGCTTTCAAAACATTCAACTGCGCAGCGGCCCATTCAAATTCACCCATGTAGTAGGAGAGGCGTGCGTTTCTGAATTTCGCTTCACGACCAATTGCATCGTGTTTGAAATCTTTATCAACCTGTGAGTAAAGTAAAGAAGCATCCCAAACTTCGCCTTTCAGCACAAGTATATCACCCAGTTCAAGTTTGCATTGTGCAGCAAAATTGGGCGCTATACGGGGCATGGCAATAGTTTCTTCAAGCAATTTAACCGCTTCATCAACTTTGTTAAGGTGAAATGCTTTGAGATGCGCATACTGGCCGATAAGCGGTGCAGTGATTTGATTTCTGCCAAGCTCAGTTAAAGTTGTTTCATAATCCTGCTCTAGTTTTACGAGGTCAGCTTTGTTATAATTTCCGGAGTTTGTGATTTTCTGATCCCTTGCTGCTATGAGTTCCATACGTGCGGGGATGTAATTGGCATTCTGACTTCCTTTCGCAACTACATATTGAAAACATTCTTCGGCAATATCATATTGCTGATTTGAAACACACAATTTCCCAAGACTGATCAACCTGGCACCGTTCTCATCATTTCTTTTATCAAGTGCTTTGGCCTGAATCAATGCAGTAGAGAAATCTTTTTCCTGCAAAAGGAGCCAATATAAAAGTTCATTGTAAACAGGTGATGAATTTCCGCGCTGTACTTTCCTCAATAAAGCTGTTCTGATAATATCAGTAAGGCCACCTTCGGTATCAAATGCCATTTTGTTTTGGAGTATGGCTTGTACATTCGGCAGGTAGCTTTCATTGTATTCAAGAAGGCCCAGGTATTCCGAAACCATTTTTTCAGGCATCGAATGTTGTGCATATACGTCGGCTAATTCAAAGCTGAATGGATACACACCTTCAAGCATTTTGCGACCTTGCAAATAAGTGGTTTCTGCGTAATCGAGTTTTCTTTTTTCCACAAAAGCAGTTCCAAGTCCGAGCACCTGCTGCACATCCGGAAAGAGAGATTTTATTGCTTTTTCATAATATTGGTTTGCCTCCTTGTCTTTTCCCTGCACTTCGTAAATGGACCCAAGGTCAACCCACAACACTGAATTGGTGGGCATTTTCTTGATTTGTTTTTTAGTCAGCTTCTCAGCTTTGTCGTAATCTTTCAAACGAACAAGACAATTCAGATAAGGCTGATACGCATTGTAAGGATCCGCCGAATACCATTTTTCAAAATATACCACAGCTTTTTCGTAATCACCTGTGGATGCATATTGATTTGCAAGCTCCATGTTGTTCTGACCTTGCCCGTAACTTGATACAGGTATCAGTAAAATAAATAACAACAAGCGGAGGTTTTTCATGATCAGTTTATGATTTCAAATCCTGTATATGGAACAAGTGCTTTAGGAATGCGGATTCCTTCAGGAGTCTGGTTGTTTTCGAGCAAAGCAGCAACTATACGTGGTAACGCAAGCGCGCTTCCATTTAGTGTGTGAGCCAATTGCGGTTTGCCTTGTCCTTCGCGAAAGCGCAATTTAAGCCTGTTCGCCTGGAAAGTTTCAAAGTTGGAAACAGAACTTACTTCGAGCCAGCGTTTTTGTGCTGCGGAATATACTTCCATGTCATAAGTAAGCGCGGAAGCAAAACTCATATCACCTCCGCAAAGACGCAAAGTACGATATGGTAATTCAAGCAACTCGAGCAATCCTGCAACATAGAGTCGCATGTCTTCAAGAATTTTATAGGAATTATCAGGATGAGCCACTTGAACAATTTCAACTTTATCGAATTGGTGCAGGCGATTCAGTCCGCGCACATCTTTACCATAAGATCCTGCTTCTCTTCTGAAACATGGTGTGTAAGCTGTCATCTTTACAGGAAGTTCTTCACTCTTCAAAATTACATCCCTGAAAATATTTGTAACAGGCACTTCAGCAGTCGGAATCAAATAAAGATTATCGATTCCTACATGGTACATCTGACCTTCCTTGTCGGGAAGCTGACCTGTTCCGAAACCTGATTCTTCATTCACCATAATTGGCGGCTGCACTTCATTGTATCCTTTTTCTGTTGCTTTATCGAGGAAGAAATTGATGAGTGCCCTTTGCAGTTTCGCGCATTTCCCTTTGTACACAGGAAATCCTGCGCCGGTAAGTTTCACACCCAATTCAAAATCGATCAGATCATATTTCGCTGCAAGTTCCCAATGCGGAAGTGCTGTTTCGGGAAGTTGCGGAAGCGCATCAATTGATTTATAAACTACTTCATTGTCCTCAGGTGTTTTTCCTGCAGGCACCAATGGAGAAGGCAGGTTCGGAATAATTACAAGAATATTGGTCAGCTCTTTTTCTAACAATGCGAGGTTATCAGACAGCGATTTTGATTCTTCCTTTAACGCTGTACTTTTATTTTTTAAGTCGTTTGCTTCAGCCTGCTTACCCGATTTGAATAAATCACCCACCTGGCGGGCAAGGTTGTTTTGGGCAGCTAAAAGGGCGTCCAGTTCTGATTGTGTGGAACGGCGCTGTGAATCAATGTCTAATACTTTATCAATCAGGTCTTTAGCAGGAAAGTTTTTAACTCCCAGGCGACTGATTACTTCGTCTTTATTTTCACGAATGGTGGTAAGCTGCAACATAAAATTTGATTTACTGCAAAGGTAACATTATGCATGGTTTTTATAGTTAAAGCCGTTGATGGATTCAACACACTAAGCCTATAAATAAAAATTATTTTAAGCCTTAAATTATTGTACCCCCTCTCCTATGGAGAGGGCAGGGGTGAGGCTTTGTGTTTTTTATAAAATTAAGGATAGTTTTGCAGAAGGATAAGGCCATTAAATGAGCCGTTTCAATTTATGATTTCCAATACTACAACTACCACTGCAGATTTCTTAAGAAGTAAAGGTTTCGAAGCGCCGCTGATTGGCATTGTGCTTGGAACCGGTTTGTCGGCGCTTGCACAAGAAATAAAAGTAATTGAATCGCTGAATTACGACGACATTCCGGGCTTCGTGCTTTCCACAGTGGAATCCCATTCAGGAAAACTTATTTATGGTGAACTGGCAGGAAAAAAAGTAGTGGCGATGCAGGGCAGGTTTCATTTTTATGAAGGTTTTACGATGAAAGAAATTACCTTCCCCATAAGGGTAATGAAAAGCCTTGGCGTGAAATACCTATTGTTGTCGAATGCATCAGGGGGACTGAACAAAGCCATCCCGAAAGGAAACCTGATGCTCCTCGACGATCACATAAATTTACTTCCAACCAATCCCCTCATCGGCAAAAATGATGACGAAGCAGGTCCGCGTTTTCCGGATATGAGTCAGCCTTATTCCAATCAACTTAATCAGCTTTTCCAGGATTGTGCAAAGCGCCTGGATATTCCCTTGACAAAAGGAGTGTATGCAGCTGTCCCCGGCCCGAATCTCGAAACGAGAGCGGAGTATCGTTACCTGATGCGAATAGGAGCGGACGCAGTGGGAATGTCGACGGTACCGGAAGTAATTGTAGCGAATCATATCAATTTACCTTGTGCTGCAATTTCAGTCATCACCGACGAATGTGATCCTGACAATTTAAAACCAGTTACCTTAGCTGAAATAATTGCGATAGCACAAAAAGCCGAAGTGAATTTAACCTCACTCTTCAAAGAAGTAATATTCAAACTTCAATAGGAAATGATAAATTTTAAATGCTAAATGCTAAATTTATCATTTAAAATTTAGCATTTAAAATTTAAAATTACAACTCCATGTTACAGCTCTCCACTCTTGCTTTCCTTAAAGCGCTCAAGAAAAATAACAACCGCGAATGGTTTGAAAAAAATCGCGGGAAATATGAATTGGCTAAGGAAGATTTTGAACAGTTCGTTGGTGAATTAATAAAAGAACTCGCGAAATCGAATCCTGCTCTTGGTGGATTAAAAGTGAAGGATTGTGTATTTCGGATTTACAGAGATGTACGTTTTTCAAAAAATAAAGCGCCGTACAAAACCAATATGGGTGCCTATTTTGTAGAAGGTGGTAAGAAGTCGGACAAAGCAGGATTTTACATTCAGGTAGAACCTGGAAATAGTTTCATAGCAGGTGGATGCTGGATGCCGCAAGCTCCGCAATTAAAAGCCATCCGTCAGGAAATAGACTATAATCTTCCTGATTTCGAAAAAGTAATTCACGAAAAATCATTCAAGAAACTTTTCGGTGAATTGTCTGATATGCGATTGAAAACAACACCCAAAGGATACGATTCCTCCAATCCTGCAATCACACATCTTCGTCAAACAAGTTTCATTGTCGAAACAGCTCTTGATGATAAACTTTTCGTAAGCAAAACAATTGTAAAAAAATGTGGTGCTGTTTTCACTTCGATGCAGCCATTCCTGAAATTTCTAAACACAGCACTTAGCTAAAAATTAAAAATAAATCTCTCCCTGCCTGCCGTCTCTTTTCAATAGTGTTTCATGAAATATGAAAGCTACAATTTCAAATTGACCTTCTATTTAGATTGCGGCAGGCAGTCGTGCCCCTCCGTGTTCCCTTTCCGCCGCTACCATTGCACCCCCTTTACCCATCATAACAAATCAATCATAATAAATCCGCCAAATCATAATTATCATTCAAAAAAAAAGCCTCCCGAAATTCGGAAGGCTCTAGTAAAAAGTGCTTTATTTTTTAGTTCTGCTCGAAAGGCATTACAGAAACATATGATTTCTCATCTGCTTTTTTGCGGAAGGTAACAACACCATCGCGCAAAGCGAACAGGGTATGATCTTTACCGATACCTACGCCTTCAGATGCCATGTGCTTGGTACCTCTCTGACGAACAATAATATTTCCTGCGATAGCGATTTGTCCACCGAAAATTTTGATTCCGAGTCGCTTACTGTGTGATTCGCGTCCGTTTTTCGAACTACCGACTCCTTTTTTATGTGCCATTGTATTTTAGTATTATCTGGTTCTGAATGAATTATGCGGTGATGCCGCTAATTTGAATTTTGGTAAACTGCTGACGGTGACCGTTAGACTTCTGGTAGGTTTTTCTCCTTTTTTTCTTGAAAACGATCACTTTATCGCCTTTAAGGTGAGAAACTACGGTAGCAGAAACAGAAGCTCCGCTTAAAACAGGAGTTCCGATTTGAGCTTTTCCACCATTTTCAACCATTAAAACCTGGTCAAAATTCACTTTGTCTCCTTCTTTCGCATCCAAACGGTGAACAATAACTGATTCATTTTCAGTTACTTTCATTTGCTGACCTGCGATTGTTACAATTGCGTACATTATATTGTATTTAAGATAATTAAGACCCCGGTTTTATTCAGGGGATGCAAATGTACGAAGGTTGAATTAAATAACCAATTATTGTCCTGAAAAAATTAATGTTGAATTTATCGGAAGGGTCCCCCAACCCCGACGGGGTTACTCAACCCCGTCGGGGTTGGGGGACTCTTCCGGCTTCTTTTTTAGGTTAATGAGATAAACACCTCCCAAAATTGCCCCCATTGCGGCTAAATGAAACAGTCCGGGCTTTTCGCCATCCACCAATCCCCAAAGCATCGCAACAATCGGAATAAGATAAGTTACAGACGAAGCAAACAAGGCTCCCGAGCTTTTGATGAGCCTGTTGAAGATGACAATGGAAATGGCGGTTCCGAAAACAGCGAGTATAAAAACATAACCCAATGAAACCCACGCATGAGGATTGGTGGCGAGGCGTTGGGTGAAGTCGGTTGCTAAAAAAAGGTAAATTCCTGTAGGAGGGCCCACGATCAATAACGCAAATCCTGATATGTGTATGGATGCAACTTCCTGCAGTTTATTTCGGATAATATTTACACTCATTCCATAACAAATACAGGCAATCACTATTAAAAGTGGATACCATGAAACTGAACCAATCGGTCCACCTGACGAAGCCAGGATCAGACTGACGGTACCAACCAATCCTAGTATCACACCCAAAATTTTATTGGCCGTGACTTCTGTTTTGAAAATGAAATATCCTATGGCCATTGTAAATAATGGCGTCAGTGAATTCAGCATCCCGGCAATAAAACTGGGAATATGCGTTTGTGCCGCAGTGAACAAAAATGCAGGAATACCATTTCCTAACAAACCTGTCGCAAAAATATATTTCCACTGGTAACTCTTTATTTGTTTCGATTGCAACATCACGAAAGGAAAGAGACATAAAAAAGATATCGCCATTCGGATAGCTGCTACCTGGTCAGAGGGAAAATCTTCGAGGCCACGTTTCATTAAAATAAAAGAACTTCCCCATATCAGACTTAATCCGATCATCAGGAACCATTTTACTGCGGGTGACTCTGTTGATTTCATATACTAATGGGAGTACGAATTACGAATTCTTTGAGGAACTACACCGAATCTACTAATTACGAATTGAAAATAACATTCAATCTTTAAAAGAATCAACTCCCTCTCCTTTGGAGAGGGTTGGGTTGAGGCAACTGATCAATATGTGAGTACGAATTACGAATTCTTTGAGGAACTACACCGAATCTACACTTCGACAAGCTCAGTGACCACTAATTACGAATTGAAAATAACATTCAATCTTTAGAAGTATCAACTCCCTCTCCTTTGGAGAGGGCAGGGGTGAGGCAACTGATCAATATGTGAGTACGAATTACGAATTCTTTGAGGAACCACACCGAATTTGCTTCGGTGTAGAGACGCATTGAATGCGTCTCTACACTATAACAAAAAAGGCCGGTTAAATACCGGCCTTTAATTGTTATGCGAATTCCGCAGTTCTTTTAGTTACTTTTTTGCCGTTGGCGCTGGCCTTATTTAAACCGAAGGCAGCCTTCAACTTATCAACGTGAGTCAGTTCTTCCCATGGGAACAAACGTACTTTCATTTTCTTTTCGTTTTTCTTTCCTTTATTGAACACTTTGGTAACTTCTTTCGAAGGACGTCCCATATGTCCATATGCAGCAGTCTCAAAATAAATTGGCGTACGTAATTTGAAACGTTGCTCAATAAAGTATGGACGCATATCGAACTCTTTCATTTTAGAAATAGCAACCGCAATTTGTCCGTCAGACATTGCAACTTTAGAAGTGCCATATGTGTTTACATAAAGACCAACCGGCTGTGCAACACCAATAGCGTATGCAACCTGTACCAATGCTTCATCACAGATTCCTGCAGCAACAAGGTGCTTTGCAATGTGACGTGTAGCATATGCAGCTGAACGATCTACTTTAGAAGGATCTTTTCCTGAGAAAGCGCCACCACCGTGAGCACCTTTTCCGCCGTAAGTATCCACAATAATTTTACGTCCTGTCAAACCGGTATCACCATGTGGACCACCGATTACAAATTTACCTGTTGGGTTTACCAGGTAATTGATTTTATCGTTGAACAAAGCCTGCACACGTTTCGGAAGTTTCTTCATCACACGTGGAATAAGGACGTTGATCACATCTTTTTTAATTTCCGCCTGCATCGCTTTTTCATTCGCGAAATCATCGTGCTGCGTTGAAATTACAATTGTGTCAATTCGCTGAGGTACATTCTCGTCGTTGTATTCAATCGTCACCTGGCTTTTTGAATCAGGGCGGAGGTACTTCATTTGTTTGCCTTCTTTACGGATGGCAGCAAGTTCGAATAAAAGTGAATGTGCAAGTTCCAGTGGAAGCGGCATATAATTATCAGTTTCGCGGCAAGCGTAACCGAACATCATACCCTGGTCGCCGGCACCCTGATCTTCAGGTTTTCTGCGAACCACACCCTGGTTGATATCAGGTGACTGCTCATGAATGGCTGATAAAATACCACAAGAGTTTGCTTCGAACATATATTCACTCTTGGTATAACCAATCTGGCGGATTACTTCACGTGCAATTTCCTGAACATCAAGATATGCTTCTGATTTTACTTCGCCGGCAAGAACTACCTGACCGGTAGTTACCAGTGTTTCACAGGCTACCTTCGACATAGGGTCATAAGCCAGGAAGTAATCGATTAAGGCATCTGAAATCTGATCCGATACTTTGTCGGGATGCCCTTCTGAAACTGATTCTGAGGTGAACAGGTAAGCCATTGTTTTTATTAGATGTTTTTAGTTTTGAATATTCAACTTTCCTCCACAATCGCCACCGGGGCGGTTTCGGAGGTGCAAAATTAGGAAATTAGCCATTCATCTTAAAGGCTTTAATGTAAACTTTTACTAACAAACTACAATGCGATGGTTCACTGCTGGCCTGTGAGCTGGTGGAACACATCTTCGAGCGAACTCTCTGATTTCTGAAGGGTTAGGACCTTCAATTTGTTCTTTACCGCGAACTCAAACAGGTCGCTGCGAAGGTCGGAGCCGGCAGGAGAGTGCAAACGGTACCTGTTTTTGCCCGCCTGTTCCACCCTGGAAACACCATTCAGCGACTTCAAAAGCGACAATTCTACAGGCATTTCAAACTCTATTTCCAGGAGACTCACTGGTTGTGTTTTTTGTAAAATGACATCAGTGCGGTCGTCGGCAACAATTTTTCCTTTATTGATGATGATTACGCGGTTGCAAATTGCTTCCACTTCCTGCATGATATGAGTAGAAAGAATCACGGTTTTTTGTTTTCCGATATCAGTTATCAGATTACGAATATCCACAAGCTGATTCGGGTCAAGCCCGGATGTGGGTTCATCGAGAATCAATACTTCGGGATTGTGAATCATCGCTTGCGCAAGACCGACACGCTGCCGATATCCTTTTGAAAGTGCACCTATTTTTTTTGTCTGCTCAAGTCCTAATCCGGTGAGCTCCACCATGTCTTTTACTCTCTTATCAACAAGGTTCGATTTCATATGCAAGCCGGCAACGAAACCCAAATACTCACGCACGTACATGTCGAGGTAAAGTGGATTGTGTTCGGGAAGATAACCAACTAGCTTCCGCACTTCAATGGATTGTTCTACTGTGTCAAATCCCATAACGCTCACGCTGCCGGAATTCTGGGGAATGTAACAGCTGATGATTTTCATCATCGTGGATTTACCCGCGCCGTTAGGACCGAGAAAACCAATAACTTGTCCCGATCCAATTTCAAAACTGACATCATCCAGCGCTTTTTGCGTACCGTATAATTTGGTGATATGACTTACCTTTACCGACATAAAATGAAATTAAGTGTCGCAAAAATACTTAAAAACAGTGAGAAAGTGACGAGTAGCGAGTTGCGAGTGACGAGTAGTGATAAGTGTAAAGTGACAAGTGTAAAGTGGTATTGTCGCGGTGGAAGTTCGGCTCCGCTCACTTTGACGGTGTCCGGTCTCGGCTCCGCTCGACCTCATCAGAAACTGCTGAAAGCAGTTTCTGATAACAATGCCATATGAAATCGAAATCCGTATATCCGTAAAAATTTGTAATTCGTTACCTTTATTTACAGGAACATAATAGGAAAATGAAAGGATTAGTACTCAAGTCTACAGGAAGTTTTTACCAGGTTGCTGAAGTTGAAAGCGGCAGGATATTCCGTTGCAGGGTGAAGGGTAAAATGCGGACTTTGGATAAGGATACTACCAATCCTATAGCGGTGGGTGATAAAGTTATTTTTGAGGAAGAGGGTACTCCCGGTGATGGAATGATAAGTGAAGTTTTGGAGCGGAAGAATTATATCATTCGTAAATCAGTAAACCTTTCGCGACAAGCTCAGATTCTTGCTACCAACATGGACCTTGCTCTTGTGGTTGCTACTCCGGTTTATCCGCGTACTTCCACCGGTTTTATCGATCGTTTTCTCTCGACAGCCGAAGCTTATAATATTCCGGCAGGTGTGGTGTTTAATAAATCCGATTTGTACGACGACGATATTAAAGAATATGTGGATGAGCTGTCTGATATGTATGTGGAAATCGGTTACCAGGCATTCATAGTTTCTGCCCTTGATGAAAGCACTTTGAGCGAGCTTAAAAATGCTTTGGCAGGAAGGACCACACTTTTTTCAGGTCATTCCGGTACGGGGAAAAGTACTCTTATAAATGTGCTTGTGCCCGGACTTGATTTAAAAACCAATGAAATTTCATCACAGCATTTAAAAGGAAAACACACTACCACCTTTGCTGAAATGCATCCAATTCCCGAAGGTGGATATGTGATCGACTCACCCGGC
>Ga0190274_10001748_pt1 | contig 12730 bp, 8 predicted proteins | sample Popmic531T_FD_133002 | JGI IMG/M metagenome (GOLD analysis project Ga0190274, IMG submission 133002) | Populus adjacent soil microbial communities from riparian zone of Yellowstone River, Montana, USA - 531 T | ecosystem: Environmental > Terrestrial > Soil > Riparian zone | place: USA: Montana...
ATAGAAAGTACCAGAGGGCGATGCAACGACTGCCAAATCAGGGTCTTAAGACGGAGTGGACTAAAGAAAAAAACCTCAAACTTCAAACCTCAAACTTCAAACCTCAAACCTATTTATGCGGAAGCTATTAAGGATTGAGCTATTCAAAATATTCAAAAGGCCCCGCACCTATATTGCTTTCGGGGCCATCGCCGCTATCGTTGTCCTGATCCAGGTCGCTTTAAAATTTGACGGCAAATCTTATATGGACCTCCTCCTGAATAACCTCAAGGATTCTTTTGACTTCAGCGATGAATTCAAGACCAAGCTCCTGAACGGTTATCTTATTTGTTTTGTGATCCTCAACACCCTGCTTATACAAATGCCATTGCTGGTGGCTTTGATCTCGGGAGATTCCATCGCCGGCGAAGCGAATATGGGAACCCTCCGGCTTTCGATGACCAAACCGATCAGCCGTACCAACTACATGCTGGTGAAATTCACTGCTTCTGTCGTGTACACCCTTGCCCTGCTGGTCTGGATGGCGGCGCTGGCTTTGTTTGGCAGCATGCTGATCTTTGGCACTAACGACCTGGTAGTACTTCGTTCAGAAGGGATCGAGCAGATGAAGGATTTCGATGTGTTGTGGCGATATATAGCCGCTTTTGGTTATGCGGCGGTGGCGCTCACCACCGTTTCCGCCCTGGCTTTCCTGCTGAGTGTGTTTGCCGAGAATTCCATTGGCCCCATCATTGCCACGATGAGTATCGTGATCGTATTTACTATTTTGTCTGAAATGAATATTCCCATTTACGACCAGACGGTCAAACCCTATCTTTTTACCTCGCATATGGTGGCGTGGAAAGGATTTTTTTATGTGAAGGCGGATGCAGAAGGGACGACCATTAACGGGAGCATAGAAAATCTCCCGGCCATCCTGCGGAGCCTGGGCATCCTCCTGGTCTATATTGTCGTCTTTTTCAGCAGCGCTGTGTGGGTGTTCAGACGAAAAGATATCCTGACTTAAAAAATGATCATGAAAAAAAGCTTTTTATTTTTCCTGTTACTGGCCGTACTGGTAAACGCCCGGGGGCAAACCCCGGAGGAGATCGTTAATAAGGTAAAAGCGAAACTGGAAAAGGTGAATGATTACGAGGCCAGGGGCAAGATGAAGACCAATGTCGTTTTCATCAAAGCGCCGTTGGCCACGGTGAAGGTGTATTATAAAAAACCAAATAAGCTCCGGATCAATAATGAAAGCGGGATCTCCTTTATTCCTAAAGGCTCGGTAAATATCAATCTCAACAACCTGTTCATCAATACAACGGGTTTTGATATCATTGATGTGGGCAAGGAGGCTGGCACTGATCTCCGCATCATCAAGCTGCTTCCGAAGGATGAGAACGCGGATGTTGTATTATCGACATTATATATTGACGAGGTACAGTCACTGATAAAGAAAGCCAAAACAACCACGAAAGAGAACGGTACCTACGAACTGGAAATGAGTTATGGCAAATATGCCGAGTATGGCCTGGCGGATAAAGTGATCTTTTCCTTTAATACCAAGGATTATAAATTGCCGAAAGGGATCACGTTCGATTATGATGACGGCAGTAAAAAAGAAACGAACCCGGATAAACTGAAAAATAAAAAGGGGAAGGTAGAGATCGTGTATTCCAGTTATATCATTAATAAAGGAGTACCCGATTCCGTGTTCAAATAGGATAAGGCTGTTTCAAATTGTTTTCAACACAGAGAGACGGAGAAACAGAGAATCACAGAGGGATGACCTCCTGTTTAATTACTCTGTGTAACTCAAAAACTCTGTGCCGCTGTGTTAAAGTTTTGGTTTATCAGTGTTTATCCTTCCTCGATGATCTCATCTTTAGCGTTGGCCAGTATGGCCGGGGTCATTTTCCGTAAAGGATTCAGGCGGTTTTCCATAAACCCGTTGCGGCGGTTGATGATATCAATGCATTCAAAAACAGCGGTCAGGAAAGAGGAGTTATCCGCTTTATTTTTCCCGGCAATATCAAAAGCAACCCCATGATCGGGTGAGGTCCTTACACCGGCGAGACCTGCAGTAAAATTCACTCCTTCACCGACGGCCAGCGCTTTAAAAGGGATCAGTCCCTGGTCGTGGTACATGGCGAGCACTGCATCAAAACGTTCAAAACTCCTGCGGGCAAAAAAAGCATCGGCACTATAAGGACCTACCACCAGCATATTGTTGTTCTTCGCTTCTTTGATCGCCGGCCGGATGATCGTTTCTTCTTCATTGCCGATCAGGCCTTCATCGCCTGCATGCGGGTTCAGCCCCAATACAGCGATCCGGGGTTTGTCAATACCAAAATCTTTCTGGAGACTCTGGTGCATGATCGCCAGTTTGCTCAGGATCCTTTCTTTCGTGATATTTTTGGCAATATCAGCCACCGGGATATGTTCGGTGACAAGACCTACCCGGAAATCGCCGGCGCAGAGCATCATGACCACATCGTTGACGCCAAATATGCTTTTTAAATAAGGCGTGTGACCGGTAAAGCTGAATTCAGCGGATTGAATATTTTTTTTATGGATGGGCGCCGTCACCAGCCCATCGATCTGTTTTTGCTTGAGCGCGGCCACGGCTGTCTGGAGCGAGAGCACCGCATATTTGCCGCCAATATCACTGAGCTGGCCCGGGTTGATCGCCACTTCTTCTTCCCAGCAATTAAAAAGATTGACCTGTTTGGCGCTGATGCGGTTGAATTCCTTTGTGTTCTGGTAATTGAAAGTATTTTCCGATACTGATTTCCGATAAAAATTAATGGCTTTGTTGGAAGCAAAGATCACCGGGGTACAATGATCGAGGAGACGGGCATCGGAAAATGTTTTGATGATCAGTTCGATGCCGATCCCGTTCAGGTCGCCACAGGAGATCCCAATAACAGGTTTTGCCTTTTCAGTCATAATCAACAGTTGAATTACTGTAAAAGTAATTGTTTCTTTAATAGGAAAGAGCCCCGGGGGAGCCAGCCTTACGTTAATATGAACAGGGGATCATTTAGCGGAACGTTTCCTGAAGGCCAGGAATTGCAGTATCATATCCAGGTCATAGGGTCTTATTTTTTTGGCGACCGCGTGATTTTTCGGATCGTCCACCAGGGCCGTTGTCCTGTAGTTCTCCAACTGTGTCTTACTGAAGTTGGGAATGCTGTCTTTCCCTTTGGTAAAGATACCGTGACAGCGGCTGCAATTGATCTTGTAAAGTTTTTGACCCAGTTCCAGCATCTCGATCATATTTACCCTTGTTTGCCCGGTATATTGTTCGGGGACAAAATAGGCGGTCTCTTTTTGAGAGCGGCACCGGGTGAGTGCAAACACCAGGAGGGTCATCAATAAGATGGCAAGTGTCTTTTTCATAACATTAATATTCTCCACCCACGATCCTGTTATTCAGTTCCCTGTTCCTGGATGCAGGTAATCCCGCAGGAGGTGCCTGGAGAGGTATCTCTTCATTCAATGAATGGATAAAGCTAATGATATCTTTTTTTTCTTTTTTTGTCAACCGGAGTGAATCGGCCGAAACTGTCTGGTTGGTAACGATCAGTCCTTTGCCTGCGCCACCGCCTGCGTCATAAAAATCGAGCACTTCTTCGAGGGTCCTGAATACACCATTATGCATATAAGGTTTTGTGACGGCACTGTTGCGGAGGGAACCTGTCCGGAAAGCTGCCATTGTTTCTTTTGCAGGATTGATGACAAACCTTCCTTTATCAGTGCTTAATGTATGGAAGGAAGTATCAGCCGGGACACCGATCACCTCGAACTCCGAACCAACAAAAGGTGGTTTCGTTCCATTGAACTGGGGAACAAAATGGCAAGTGCCGCATTGTGCCTTGCTCATAAAGAGATTGAAACCATTTTTTTCATCGCTGTTCAACGGCTTTTGCTCATTCATCGCATGGTCGAAGGGAGAGTAATAAGAACTGAGATCCGAGTAATATAAGATCAATGCAGAAGCGATATGTTCCAGGTTGACCGATTTATACTGGGGCGTTGCCTTTAAATATTTTTTGAAGACCGTTTTATAATCATCGCAGCTCATCACTTTTTTTAATACTTCTTCTTCTTTGCCTCCCATTTCAAGCGGGTTGGTGATCACATCACGGGCCTGGTTCTCCAGGCTGATATGTTTCCCGTCCAGCATCAGCAGGTGGTTATGTATAACGTTCAGTAAAGTAGGCGTATTCCGTGCAACAGCGGTTTCGCGGTTGAACTGGAGACTGGTGGTCGTTGAGGTATCGGTAAAAGACTCGGTAGGTTTATGACAGGAAGCGCAACTGCGTTTATTGTTGCCGGATAAGATGGGGTCATAGAAAAGAAGTTTCCCGATCTCTTTTATCTCGTTCAGCTGGGCGGGATCATCGATACCTATATATATGCCTTTTGCGTTTTGTCCCTGGTAGAGTGATTTGTCAAAAATAGAAGCAGCCTGCCTGTTAAGGGTATAGTCATTAAAACTGGAGCTGCGGACATTATAATCCAGTATCATCTGGTGGTTAAGCCGGTACAAGGGGTTGATGAAATCCCGGATGAACCTGTACTGATCGAATTGGGAGAAGCTGCCCTGTTGTTCCCCGGCAAAATTTATTGCTTTATCATAAAGGTCAAGATAGGCCGCATTCATTTTCCAGGCTGGGAAGTTCTGGTTGAATGTGCTGTAGAGATCCCGGACACTGATCAGCATATGGTTCAATTCCGGAATGATACGGGTAGTATCGGGGCATTCAAATCCCGTTGTATAAATGGAAGCGAGGTTTAAAAGAAATAACCGGTTAGCCAGGAAGAAATGGTGATAAGTGCCCAGGTTCCGGGTAATTGAATCCTGCAAGAATACGTTAGTAGCTACAAGTGATCTCCTGACCAGGGAAAGTAATGAATCCTTAACAGGATCTTTTTCGTCGAGGTAATTTTCCGCAAGCGTAAGACCAGCGCCTTCTCTTTTATAAGGAGCTTCATATTTTTCAAATACCTCTGTTTCCCATTCCACGGGCAGGGGGCCATTGATCTTTTTGTAAGTGGTGGGTTCAAGATAACGCAACCAAAAATCAAGTTCTTTTAAGGATAGCCGGGTCTCCCTGATCTTATTTATTATAAGTGATCTTTCGCTCCCGGTCAATGAACTGCATCGTTGAATTGATTCCAGCAGGTCAAGCTGGCTTTCCCTGAAACCAGTGATCTTGCCCTTATAAGCGGAGATATAAGCCACCGGCTCTTTCACTTTAGGTGAAGAAGAGATCAGCACAATGCCGGTAAACAGCAGGACAATGCCGGTGATCGTTTTTTTCATTGGATGATGGGCTCTATGGTACCTTTTCGTACTGCTACTATAACGCTTTAACACCAGGCACATTGCAAAAATATTCAATAATTGCAAAAAGAGATGTTTTATTCTCTGCAGCCAGGTGTTTTCATGCTGGTATCTATCGCGGAGAACACTGATAAACACAGTTTAGCGGGTAAATCAAGCGATCAAAGTGTGACACCCGTGGCTACTGTATTTTTTTATTTTTGAACCCATACCGTATTCTTTATCAAGTGCTAAGGCATAACACTTATAGAGCTTATGATTGGCGCGGGCCTTGACTTGTAACGCATCTGTTTGATTTTTTGTGAGTTAAAAAATTGCTTAGACAATTTGCTGTACAACTGTCGCCATTACACGATGAGCTTTTACTAATTCCTTTTTTTTAGATAAAGTACTTCCACTTGTATTCATGATTATTCCTTGCAAAAAATTTCTAATCGTATAAACAAAGCATAAACTTTATAGTACAAACCAATCCGCTAAATCCAATTCTATGAAGCCACTATCCATCACGAAAAAACTCTACCTGTTTTTTGTAAGCCTTTCGGCTGCTAGCCTGGTTTCCGCTCAAACCATTGGTACGTTCAGTTCGGTAACACCGACAGCGCAGGTACAAACACTGGTCATTCCTTCCACGCATACCTTTCAGCGGATCATCAGATCCGGTGATGTATTGTCTATGGGAGGAACACTTGGTACTAACCTTGATTTTACGGGTTATGTTCCTATAGCAGGCAGCAGCAAAAACGGCAGGTTATCTATCAGTTCAGAAAATACCCCTACCGCCGAAGTCGGTATACTCGATATCTCCTACAATAACAGCACACATATCTGGGGAGTGACGGCCGCTGGCAAAGTCGCCTTTAACCCAACTGATATTGGTACAGTGACACGCTTTTGTTCGGGTACTGTTACGCCCAATAATACGATCATAGTAAGTGAAGAAGACCTGTCTGCCGGCGACGTAAACACAGATGGTTATACTGACAGGGGCTGGCTCATTGAAATCGATCCTGCTACCCGCACCGTGATCAACCAGGCCGGTGGTGGTGCCGTGGCCGATAAATTGTGGGCACTCGGAAGAGCTAACCGGGAAAATGCTGCTATTAAAAGTGACAACACGGTATTGTATACAGGTGCCGACGATCCTGCTAACGGTTTCCTTTTTAAGTTTGTTCCCACCGTTCCGGGAGTATTCAGCAGTGGTTCATTGTACGTATTGCGTACAACTGCGGGGCTTGGTAACGGAACCTGGAAGTTACTGCCTAATGGAACTATAGCAGAAAGAAATGGAATTATTACGGCTGCAAACAATGCGCCCGCGGCTTATAATTTTAACGGGATCGAAGATGTTGAAGCGGGTCCTGACGGGAAGATCTATTATACCGCCAAAGGTGAAGGAAAAGTATACCGGTTCACGGATAACGGAACGGTAGGCACGGGGACCGACATAACAGGTCTTGAAGTATTTGTTGGAAACTCCACAGCCGGAATAACCTATGATGTAAACGGTGCCGCCGCGGGAGGTGTTGAATCCTGGGGTATCGGTAATGATAATCTCGCTTTTGATGGTGAAGGGAATTTGTGGGTGCTGCAGGATGGCAGCCGTAACCATATTTGGGTAGTAGGAGCAAGTCATACACAGGCATCACCGAATGTCCGGTTATTTGCGACAACACCTGCGGGAAGCGAACCAACCGGGATAAGTTTTACACCGGATTACAGGTTCATGTTCCTTTCCTTTCAACATCCCAACGCTAATACAACGTCCCAGACAGATGCAGCGGGAACCGCTGTCATTTTTGATAATCATACAACAGTGGTCATCGGCCGCACTTCGGTGCTGGGCCCGTTGGCAACCCTGCCGCTGATCTTTACCGCATTTGATGCGAAACAATCAGGTGCTGCGGTTACGGTGAACTGGACCGTATCCAATATCAGTAACCACGATTATTTCTCCGTGGAAAGATCAACAGATGGTACCCGTTTCGAAGAGATCAGCCGGAACAACGACCAGATCAATGGTATGAATGACAAGTCCTTTACCGTAACAGATAATAACCTGCCGGATGCGTCGGTGCTTTACTACCGCATTAAACAATGTGATGCGGATGGCGCCTGCCGTTACACAGAAGTAAAAATGGTGAAACTGGATGGCAAGGGACAGATCATCCGCCTGTTCCCGCAACCGGTGAATGACAAATTGAATATCATGTATCGTTCGTTCTCCGCAGGATATGGCAGTATTGCAATAACTGATATTACGGGCAAGATAGTTATCCGGCAAGCCCATAACCTGGTGAAAGGCGATCAATCATTACTGCTCAATACAGGTTCGCTGAAGAGCGGAATGTACCTGGTGACGATAACAGACAAATTATCGGGGACGGTCACACAAAAGTTTGTAAAAGAATAATAGAACAGACGAACAGTAGAACAGATGAACAATAGAACAGGAGAATAAAGAAGTTTTGAATTCCGGTCAAGTACCGGTGAAATGATGAGAAATAAATCCGTGCGTATGAAAAAGAGTTTGTTTACCCTGTATGCCGTAATGATGTGTATGCTCAGCCATGCACAGGTATTACGTCCTTTTACGGTGCGCTATAATAACGCTTCCGTAAAGGGAAATATTATACAGGTGGCCAACAACATCTTTACATCCGTAGGCGGACAGGATCGTACTACCAATCCCGGAAACACGAATGAAGCCCCTCCCGGTGGTGTATCAAGAAATAACGGAACACTGGGACGTAATATCAACCTCGACGCAATGATCCCTTTCGGATCAACCTGGAAATACCTGGCGGCTTCAGCCACAAGACCCGCTGGTTGGAGTAATACAGTTTTTGCTGATGGTGCCTGGCCTTCCAATGTAGGAGAATTCGGCTATGGCGATGGAGATGAAGGAACCTGTATCCCATCCGGTGGTGGCGGAACTGTTTGCGTTCCTACCGGTACCAAAGTGATCACGACCTATTTCCGTAAATCGTTTGTGATCGCCAACCCGCTTATTTATATAGGATTTAAATTCAGGGTAGAGCGGGATGACGGGTATGTATTATATGTAAACGGGACCGAGATCAGCAGGGATAATATGCCCGGCGGTGCACCGGTTCATGCGACCCTGGCTTCTGCAGACGTGAACGATGCCATTATCACGTTCACTGTTCCCAACACAACATTTGTTGCCGGTACCAATGTGATCGCGGTGGAAATTCACCAGCGCAGTGCAGGCGGTACCGGTAGTGATGACCTGTCATTTGATATGGAGCTGACAGCCCTGACAGGCACTTCCAATGATATTTTCAACGCCACTACTGCCAACCTCAACCTGCCCTCCTGCACACAGGTATTATTTGCTGGTCTTTATTGGGGAGCTACCCAGGGAAATGATGGTATCAATACCGCGTGGATCGTTAATGAAACAAGCGTAAAATTAAAATTACCCGGCAGCGCCGTTTATCAAAACCTCACTTCTACACAATCAGATTATCACAATGATGTGCTCGTGCCCGGTTTACCACATACGGGTTATCGTTGTTTTAAAGATATCACTTCACTTGTCAATGCGACCAATCCAAACGGGACCTATGGCGTCGCCAACGTGGTCTGCCCGGAAGGGATCATCAATGGTGCCGGTGGCTGGACTATCGTTATAGCTTATTCAGATCCTGCGACGATCGTAAGGAACCTTACCATTTTTGACGGATCAGCGATCATGAACGGTGGTGACCCACCATTGGATGTTCCGATTACAGGATTTCTGACCCCGCCGAGCGGGCCGGTAAGCTGTGAACTGGGCGCGGTGGTATATGATGGTGACCGGACCTCAACGGACGCTTATAAATTCAAGCAGAACTCTAACCCGCTGGTGGGTACGTACACGGACCTTACGCCGAATGCAACCAGCAACGGCAGTGACATGTGGAACAGTACGATATCAAGTTATGGTGCGAATATATCCACCCGGAACCCTGCACAGCAGAATACGCTGGGATACGACGCGGATATCCTCATCGTTCCTAATGCAAGCAACGTGGTATTGGGTAATAATGCCACTTCCGCCAGTATGCGCTTTGAATCACCTTCGGAGAACTATTTTATCCATACAGTAAGCACTGCTATTTCACAATACACACCGACATTCAATCTTTCAAAGACCTCGCTTGATGTCAATGGCGGTACACTGCTCCCGGGTGATGTGATCCGTTACCAGGTCAATTTTCAAAACACCGGAAATGATGCCAGTACGCTAACGACCATCCTGGATAATATCCCGTCGGGTACAACCTATAAACCCGGTTCACTTCGTATCAACGGGGTTGCCAAGACAGATGCGATGGCCAGCGATGAAGCAGAATATGATGTTACCAATAACCGTGTTGTTTTCCGCCTGGGTACAGGTGCTAATGGTACAACAGGTGGTGAAGTAGCCGCGGGGATCTCGGGCAACGTGACCTTTGAAGTGTACACAGCAAGCTCCTGCGCGGTGCTGGCGTGTAATTCAACGATCACCAACCGGGCGCGGATCGGGTATAGCGGTAAATTATCTTTGTTAAGTCTTTACGATTCAAGCGGTGTTATTGTTGCAGGATGTAATTCACCGATCCCTGTCTCCGATAACGTTGTGGGAAGCTGTATGCCGCTGGGTGACACGATCCTTGCGAATATCTGTCCTTCCACTTCCATCACCATCCCGGTTGCCCGGTATGGTGGTTATAGTTTTCATACCGGGATCCCTTTTACAGGGGCGAACAGGTATGATCCGGCCATTCCTGTAACAGTTACGCGGATCATCTATGCTTTTTTTGACGGACCGGGCTCCTGCGATGATACGATCAGGCTGAATATCTTTATTACCAGTTGCCCGGATATTGATGACGATAATGACGGCATACCCGATTATGTCGAAATGAATAATCCTCTTGCCTGGGCTAACCATGATGGTGACGCCAACCTGAACTGGTGCGATGCCCAGTATCCCGGTTATGTTGATAATAACGCGGATGGCTTCAATGATAATTTTGATCCCAGCGGCGATTCCGATAACGATGGTATCTCCAATTTTAATGACCCCAGTTTCCCGGGCTATATTGATTCCAACGGGGATGGCGTGAATGACAATATGGATAAGGACCTGGATGGTATTCCCAACCATCTTGACCTCGACAGCGACAATGACGGTATTCCCGATACGGTAGAAAGTTTTGGCGTTGAGACCAATGGCGATGGCCGTATCGATAGCTATACCGATACCGACAATGATGGGTTTTCCCAAAACGTAGATGCGAATAATACAGGGGTCATCAATTCCAACCTGGGGTTAGGACCCCTTGATACAGACGGCGATGGGGTGCCCAATTATCTTGATCTTGACAGCGATAACGATGGTATCCCTGATAATATGGAAGCTTTTGGTACGGATAGTAATAATGATGGTAAACACGACAGTTTTATTGATGTTGACGGTGATGGATATACTGATATCCTGGATGGTGACGTAGGGAACGATAATGTGGCGGAGAATGCTGCTTCCGGGTTATTAAAAACGGGACCCGATGGCAATAACGACGGCAGGGCTGACTCCTGGCCAAATAAGAATTTTGATGGTGACAGTAAAGCCAATCCCTATGATCTTGACAGCGATGGTGACGGGATCACCGACGTAAAAGAAGCGCAGTTCAATGATGTGGATTGGAATGGCCGTATAGATGGCGCTTTCAACACAAATGGCTGGAGTACCACGGTATCGGCCATGGGTACCCTTACACTTATCAATTCAGATGCGACCCAGCGGGCCAATCCTTATGATATCGATTCGGATGATGATGGCATTCCGGACAATGTTGAGGGGATGACCACCGTTGGTTATCTTTTACCGGCGGCGGCAGATACCGACCTGGATGGCATCAATAACAACTATGATAATTTCAATGGGTTCGGCGGAGATGGTATTCATCCTCCCGATACGGATGCTGATACGGTACCCGATTATCTTGACCTGGATACCGATAACGACGGGCTGATCGATATAGTAGAGGGCAATGACCTCAACCTTAACGGGATGCCTGATGATAATGTAACCCTGACCGGTGCCGATACCGATGGCGACGGACTGGATAACCATTTTGATAATAATAACTCGAGTGTGGAAGGTACTTCTGCTTATATGGGTAACGGCGGTTCCATTTCAGGCGACCCTACACCCGGTTCTATTACGACCGTACAACATACTCCTGTAGCCGGATCCATGGGTTGCCCGACAGAAAGGGACTGGCGTTGCGTTTTCTATATCCTGAATTGTAATCTTATTACGTTCGATGCCTCATTGCAAAACCAGCAGGTAAAACTGGACTGGACCGTTGTTTGTAAACAGGAGGCAGCAAGCTTTACGATCGAAAGAAGTATTGACAGGATGATCTACAACCCGGTGATGACCGTTCCGGGAAGACCTGTGATCAATCAACAGGATTCGTATACAACAACAGATGATATTACAGCCGTCAGTGCGGGTATCATTTACTACCGTTTAAGAACAGTATTAAGGAACGGGAATACAAGCCTGAGCAATATTATTGCTGTACGCCGGCAGTTTATTGGTGAGGCTGATGTCCAGGTTTTCCCCAACCCTGTGCGGGAACAATTACAGGTAATGATCAATTCCAATGCTGGGGGTGTGGCCCAGGTGCGTCTTGTTGATGCCAATGGCAAGACCGTCCAGGCATACAGGGAAAATTTACAAGCTGGTAATAATATATTCAGCTACCAGGGAGCTGCCAGCCTGCAGGCAGGAGTGTATTACCTGCAGGTAACGATCGGCAGCGGGTCGGTCACACGAAAATTCACGGTAATAAAATAGATATATCTATACATATCTAAAAAGGCATTGATAGCGATCAACAGTCCCTTTCCTGCTTATCTGCCAGGTCATACGGAGGTCCAGCATAACGCTGTTCTGCATACCCACTCTACATTGTGTCAATTACGATAGCGCTGCGTACTAGTACTTTATTATTCCTGAAACTTTACGATAGGGTTGTATTTCTAAGTAAAAACTCTCATTTTAGCGGTAGAATCTAATGCCTAATGACTAAACCAGCTACCAGTAAATACTTATCCGACCGATTTGAAATGAAATTACCCGCTACGTAAGTACTACCTGATCATTGCCTGGTTTTTTATTGGAAATAGATTGTGAGATAGAAACGGATCTTGCTGAAACGGTCAGCACGTTTTGATCCCGAATCAACTGTACCTATGAAAGTGTTTTAAAATCCAAGCTATGTTAAAACGATCATTAATCGTATCCCTGGTCTTATCACTATGCCTCTTAGGCGGGGGCATGCGTTCATGGGGACAATGTACAACGGCCACTATCAACTGGGATAACCTTGA
>Ga0190274_10001749_pt1 | contig 12729 bp, 12 predicted proteins | sample Popmic531T_FD_133002 | JGI IMG/M metagenome (GOLD analysis project Ga0190274, IMG submission 133002) | Populus adjacent soil microbial communities from riparian zone of Yellowstone River, Montana, USA - 531 T | ecosystem: Environmental > Terrestrial > Soil > Riparian zone | place: USA: Montana...
CGACGAGCACCTCGCCCTCGCGGCTGAGGTCGTCGAACGTCTCCACGGTGGCCTCGATCATCGGTCCTCCTCCAGATGTTGCTGGCATGAGTTCGGTCACGCTTCCAAGGTCACGGACACGCCGTCCCACAGCCGCGTGAGGCGGCCGAGGAACAGCGAGCCCTTCGCGATCAACATCGTTCGTTGCAGCTCGCCGGCGCGCATCGCCGTCAGCGCGTGTGGGATCCACGGCACCGCGCTGGCGATGTGGCCCTGGGTCGGCGAGAACCCCGGCATGCCGTGGGCCCGGGAGAACCCGGCGATGTCGCCGCGCTCCAGTTCCCCGCGCACCACCCCGAGGCCCGCGAGCATCTTGTAGTTGCGGTCGGCGACGTCGCCACCGCCCTGCGGTTCGGTGATCTCCGGGTTGTGGATCTCGGTGGCGTAGGTGTCGATGCCGCCGATCCCGATGCCGATCGCATCGAGCGGCGAACCCACGAGGGCTTCCAGCTGCGCTTGCGGTGCCGACCCGGCATCGACCGGCATACGCCCCACCGCGTCGGTCCGCACGATCGGACCGTTCGACCCGTCGGCGGGTTCGAGCAACACCGCCATGCCGGCCAGCACGTCCTCGATGATGGGGAAGCCCTTCGACAGGGCACCCTCGAACTTCATCCCGAGCTTGCCCATCGATCCACCGGCCACCACGACGACGCGTTCCTCGATGCCGGCCTCGATCAGGGCGGCCGCCACCACGAGGGCGTGCACGGGGGCCGCACAGAAGGACTTCACGTCGATGCCGCTGGCGTTCGCCAGACCGCAGTGCTCGGCGATCGCCTTCGCAACGTTGCCACCGCCCCGCTGATAGCGATCGCCCACCGCCTCTTCGCCGCATCCGATCGCATGGGTGATCGTCGCCGGATCGACGTCGCCCTGTTTCAGCAGATGCTGCAGCGCGTGGACGCCGCTCGCCTTGATCGACAGGTTCTCCAGCAGGACGCCGGGCGTCAGCGACTCGTCCAGCTCGTGGTCGCCCGCGAACGCCCCCACGACGTCCAGCCCCCGGTAGAGCGGGAGCTGCCCAGGTTCGGGGTCAGCGCCCATCCGAGCGAGCTCGAACTGGTCCACCTCGGCGAGGAGTGCGTAGAACGCGTCCTGGTCCATGATGTCGCCGGTGGGTCCGGCGATGCTCGCCCCGTCGACCGGATGAGCCCACCAATCGCGAGGTGTGTCCCACAATGCGGCCGGCGCGAGGTTGCCGATGAACACCTGGTTCGGTGGATACGCGACCGCACCCTCGAACGAACGCAGCGCTCCGCCCAGCCGCTCGAGCTGCTGCGGTTCTCGGGCCGGCTTCGACCCGTAGCGCACCAGATCGGGGACATGCTCCAGGACGAACGAGGCCGACACCACGGCGGCACGGCGCCGGTCCGTCATGTCAGCTCCCAGATCGTGGTGGGCCCGACCTCGGTGCCGAGCATCTCGAGCGCACGCTCCACGATGGCCACCCGAAGGTCGTGCTCGTCCCCGGCCGCCAACGACGGATCGCCGGTGGGCGAGGTGATCGAGACGCCACGCAGGATGCGGTTCGTCCCCACCATCTGCGCGATCGTGGGCAGCGCCGTGATGAACACCGTCGTGATCCCTTCCCTCTCGAATTCCTTCGCCAGCGTTGCCCCGCAACGCGTGCCTGTGCCTCAGGTACCGGTGAGGACGACCGCACCCACCTTCGCCTCCAGCAGCTCGGCCGCGATCTCCTGGCCGAACTTGGCGGCGGTGGCCACCGGCGTGTCGACGCCGGACGTCGTGTAGAACGCATCGTGCAACGACCCGAACGCCTCACGGCCTTCCAGCTCGCGAGCGGCGTCCAGCGGCACCAGCCGGTTCGGATCGGCGTTGCCCGCCGTGGTGTCGAACCCGGCGTGGACGGATTCGTAGGTCCCCGCCGCGAGCGAGTCGACGCCGCCGATCGGGTACCGGAGCCACACGTTGGCGTGCCGCGTGGGCAGTTGGTCGGGGTTGCCCTGTGGCACGCACCCCGCTTCGGAGACGAGCGCCAGTCGGACGGACGACACGTCGGCCACCGGCGGGGCGGGCGCCACCCGGTCGCCGGTGGGTCCCACCTCGGTGCGGACGTCGCCGGCCAGCTTGGCCAACAGCAGATCGATCGCGCGCACGGCGCCGGTCCGGTCGGACATCGCGTTCGACCGCAGGCCCCGAGGCAGGTATCCCTCCTCGTCCGGACCGCCCACCGGCTCACCGGCGGCGAGGCGAACCGCGAGCCCGGCCATGACCGGGACCACCGTGCGCATCGCGGCGACGTTCGATCCCGTGGGCACGACGAAGGCGGCGCCTTCGGCCGCCATCACGCCGGGAGAGTCCGGCGTCATCGCGGCCACCACTGGGATACCGCGACGGCCGGCCTCACGCGCCAGCACCCCGCACGCGTAGCCGTAGCGCCCCGAGCCGAAGGACGGGCCACAGATCAAGACGTCGGGCCGGATCTCCTCGAGCCAGGCGAGCAGCGTGGCGAGGGCCTCGGCCTCGTGTTCGCCGAAGTGGTCGTCGCCGCAGGCGATCGTCACGTCGGGCGCGGCGCCGGCGGCGGCCAGCGCCCGTCCCGGACCCTGCGGCCCGTCGAGACGGACGGGCTCGTGGCCGGCCGCTTCCTCGCCGCCGAGACCGGCGAAGAACTGGTTGAGGTAGTGGACGATCGTCATGCCGGCACCGCCGTCCAGGCCGCGTCCCCGGTCTCGACACATGCCGCCACGTAGGCCCAGGTGGGCACGGGCTCCCCGACCCGCGCCGCGCTCTCCGATCCGATCACCGTGTGGGGCGTCCACGGGTCGACGAGCTCGTCCTCGTTGCCGGTGCTCACCAGGCAATCGGCCTCCGGAACGTGGTCGGTGAGGCCCCCGTTCGTCTCGCACACCAGCGCCGTCGTGGCGATGCCGGCCTGCTCACACGCCCGCACCGACAGCATCGTGTCCGTGTGGGAGTTGCCCGAGGAGAACGTGGTGCAGATCACGCCGTCGGCGCCGAGCGAGGCGGCGAGCTGGGCCGAAGCCAGCGCCGACCGCTGCTTCTCCTCGGCGGTGTCGAGGTAGCCGAGCGCGATGATCAACCCGGCGAACCGGAGCCGTTCCCCGTGACCGGCGAACAGGGCTCGCAGCAGCGCGTTGTCCTGGTAGACCGCCGTCACGTTGCGCACACCGGCCCAGTCGTAGGCGCCGTTCGTCAGGGCGCCGTCCAGGATCGAACGAGGGTCGAACACCGTGGGGTCCAAGTCGTCCATCGCCTCCCCCTGGAAGAAGGTGTCGACGAGCGTCCCCTCCGAGGCCACCTGCAGGATCGGCACGATCGCCGGCAGATCCGCCGAAGCGGCGGGCAACGGCCAGGCGTAGCGCGCCACGTCGTCCGGCTCCTGGCCGAGCGTGGTGGCGGCGAGCTCGCGCGCGACCCGGGCCGTCTCGCGCCGGATCGCGGCGTCGACCTCGGCTATCGGCGCCCTGTCGGCCGGCTCGAACCGCAGCACCACGTTGGCCGTGGCGCCGAAGGGGCTGCGATCGGCGCCCGGACCCGACATGTCCACGAGCGAATCGGGGAACTCCTCGGGGATCACATAGCCGGGGGTGAGCCAGTCACACGAGTTCACGACCGCGACCCCGTACAGCCGGTTGGTGCGTCCGGAGCCGGCGTCGGTGGCGGGGCCGAGGATCCCGGGGAACGTCGACGCCGGGTCGTCCGCCTTGACGGTGGGCAGCACGACATCGAGGACGTTGGAGATCCGAACGGGCTCGCCGGGGCGGACGACCTCGACCGTGGCCTCCGCCAGCGCGGGTTCCCCCGCTCCGACCGCGAGCTGCGATGACGACACCGTGAGCGTGGTGGCGTCCCGCCCTGTCTGCGTCCCCTCGACGATCCTGTCGATCCCGAACGTCGCGATCTCGAGATCCGCGACCGTCGATGACACTGTCGACAGTTTACCGTGTTTCGTCGCTCGGGGGGAGCTCGCTCGAGTCGGACGCGGGCGGCAGGACGTAGCCCCATTCCGGCAACCACGAGGCCCACGCCTGGACGCCCGCGTGGACGTCGGCGCGTTCGTCCAGCGGCACCAGCGCCGAGAGGCGAAGGTCCCCCGGGCCTTGGAGCTGGTAGCGGACCACCGAACCCTGGAACACCTCGTCCAGCACGGTCCTGGGGACCGATCCGCCACCGGCCGGCGGCTCCGTCGGAGAGAAGCGAACGTGCTCGGGCCGGACCACCACCATCGCGGGGGAGCCGACCGTGACCCTCGGGTCGACCCGGGCGCTCCGCGAGCGATGTCCCCCTTCGATCGACACGTCGGCGCCATCGGCCGCCACGGACTCCACCCGCCCTGGCAGGAAACTGGTCTGCCCGATGAAGCCCGCGACGAACAACGACGCCGGGCTCAGATAGACCTCCTCGGGCGTGCCGAGGTGTTCGACCACACCACCGTTCATGACGGCGATACGGTCTGACATCGTCAGCGCTTCGCCCTGGTCGTGGGTGACGTACACGAAGCTGATCCCGACCTCGCGCTGGATGCGCTTGAGCTCGAACTGCATCTCCTCGCGCAGCTTGAGGTCGAGGGCACCGAGCGGCTCGTCGAGCAGCAGCACCGACGGTTGGTTGGCCAGGGCGCGCGCCAGGGCGACGCGCTGCTGCTGACCGCCCGAGAGTTCACGCGGGTACCGCTTGCCGTAGCCCACGAGTCGCACCGCCGACAGGGACTCCTGCACGCGTTGCTCGACCTCTTTGCGGGAGAGCTTCTTGCGCTGTGGGCCGAACGCCACGTTCTGGGCCACGGTCATGTGCGGGAACAGGGCGTAGGACTGGAACACCATGTTCGTGTCGCGTTCGTGGGGCGCGAGGCGCGACGCGTCTCGTCCGTCCACCAGGATCCGGCCCTCGGTCGGGGTCTCGAACCCGGCGAGCATCCGCAAGGTCGTGGTCTTGCCACATCCGCTCGGCCCCAGCAGCGAGAAGAACTCCCGGCGACCCACATCGAAGCTGATGCCGTCGACGGCCACGACCTCGCCGAAGCGCTTCACCACGTGGTCGAGGGACAACGCGACGCCGTCGCCGGCGCCGTCTTGGACAACGGCCGCATCCCCTCCGACGTGCTCGGTCTCGGTGCTCACGTGTTCCTCCTCATGACGTCGCCTGCAGACGACGGATCTTCGCCATCCGGTAGCCGATCCACGCCACCGCACCGGACAACACCAGCAACATGAAGCTCATCGCCGACCCCACGCCGCGGTTGCCCGATTCCAGGATCGCTTCCTGGATCGCGTTGCCGATCGTGTAGCCGCTGGTGCCGCCCACCAGCGCCGGCGCCGCGAACTCCGAATAGAGCGGGATGTACACCAGGATGATCGCGACGAAGATCCCCGGCGCCGCCAGCGGCAGGAGGATCTTGCGGCATCGCGTGAAGAAGGACGCGCCCAGGTCATCGGCGGCCTCGAGCAGGTCGGGGTCGACCGCCTTCAGCGCGGCGTAGATCGGGATCGTGGTGAACGAGATGTAGGTGGTGGACAGCACGATCACCACGGCGGTCGAGCTGAACAACAGGGAGTCGATCGGTTTGTCGATCAGCCCGATCGTCTGCAGCGTCCAGTTGATCACCCCGCCGCGTCCCAGGATCATGCGCCAGGCGTAGATCCGGATCAGCGGGTTGAGCTCCTCGGCGATCACCAGCATCAGCAGGAGCAGCAGTTCGAACCGCGGCGGGGTCCGCATGGCCAGGATGTAGGCGAGCGGCAGGCCGATCGCGAGCATGATCAGCATCGAGATCGTGCAGATCATCACCGTGGTCAGCATGACCTTGCCGTACGTGGGATCGGTGAGGATCGACGTGTAGTTGTCGAACGTCCAGCCGCCGGCGCCCGCGAGCGAGGCCTTCTGGAAGCTGTAGTACAGCAGGATGAACATCGGTCCCAGGAACAGCGCCAGCAGCACCATGGTGGGCGCGATCGAATAGATCGGGCCGGCCCACCTGCCCTTGGGGCGGGCGCGCGTGGTGTCCTCGGTGGACGGCGTGATCGGGGGCGCGGTCGCTACCACAGCATGTCCATCGGGTCGTCGTTGGCGGCCATCTTCTTCGAGCGGCGGCGCCACAGCCGCCACGCCACATACACGATCAGCAGCTGCGCCAGTGAGACCAGCGTCGAGATCGCGTTCACGATGGGCACGTTCTGTGCGTGCCGCAACGTGGAGAACACCCAGATCGGGAAGGTCAGCTCGAACCCACCCACGAAGAAGCTGATCACGAAGTTGTTGAACGAGTAGCTGAAGGCAAGGATCGCCGCCGCGGCCAGCGCCGGCACCAGGTGGGGCAGGGTGATGTATCGGAGCACCTCGCGGTTCGTGGCGCCCAGGTCGCGAGCCGCCTCCTCCATCCGGTGATCGAAGCGGATGAGCCGCGCCGTCACGATGGCTGCCACGAGCGGGAACGCCACCACGATGTGCATCACGACGATCGTCCGCAGGTTCAGGGGCACCTTCAACTTCGAGAAGAACAGGAGCGCGCCGACGGCCAGGATCAGCCAGGGCACGATCAGCGGTCCGGCCGACAGCGCCGCCACGCTGCCCCGGCCCTTGTAGCGGAACCGCGTGGTCGCGAACGCCCCCATCGTCCCCAGGATCAATGCGACCGGGGTGACCACCAGCGCGACGGCCAGGGAGTTCTTGAGCGACTCACGCACCAGCGGGTTCTGGAGCGCCTCGCGGTACCACTCCAGGGTGAAGCCCTTGAACGGCAGCGCGATCACGATCGAGTCGTTGAACGAGAACAGCGCCAGGATCAACAACGGGCCGTAGAGGATCACCACGACGATCGCCAGGAACACCCAGCGGGTGATGGCCGCGGCGCGCGCCCGTCCCTCGCGGCCGCCCACCGAGAAGCCACGACCGCGTTGCTCGCCGGCCGTGGCCTCCGACTCGATCTTCGTCGTGGTGGCGCTCACCGAGCCCCTGTCATGCCGACTTGATCTGGCGCATCGCGTCCAGCCACACGTCGTAGTTGCCGGCGATCTGGGTGGGGATCGCTTCGGACAACCACGTGGGGTCCTCCATCTGGAGTGCGTCGATCGTCTTCTGGTTCAAGGTCGCCAAGGTCTTCTCGTTCGACGCGAGGTAGTTCCACTTCTCGGCGAAGTACTTCTGGATGTCGGTCGACAGGAAGTGGTTCAGCCAGGCGTAGGCGGCGGGGACGTTCTCGGCGTTGGCGGAGATGCCCATGCCGCACATCCAGGTCAGGGTCCCTTCCTCGGCGAAGTTGAATCCGATGTCCATGCCTTCCTTCGCCAGCGTCGCCTCGTAGCCGGGGAATGCGGCGGCGGCTTTGATCTCCTCGTTGCGGTAAAGGCTCAGCAGGTCGGCGTCGCCTTCGAAGAACGCACGGAACTGGTCCTTGTGTGCGATGAAGTAGTCCGCGACCTCCTGGACCTGCTCGTCGGTGAGGTTGTACGGATCCTCGAATCCCATCGCGAGGGCACCGATCGCGATCGCGTAGTACGGCGTGCCGTCCATCGCGACCTGTCCCTGCAGCGCGGGATCCTCGAAGAGCTGTCTGTAGGACGTGACGCCCGCGGGGAACAGCTCCGGGTTCCACACGACGCCGGCCGGGCCGCCTTGGGCGACGGCCACCCAGGTCTGCCCGTCGGCCTCGCCACCCGTCTTGAACGCCGGGTAGACCGAATCCCAGTCGGTGAGTTCCGCGGTATCGAGGGGCATCAGGACGCCGGAGGCTGTGTAGCGCGGCACCTCACGGATGCAGACCTCGACGACGTCGGTCTGGAAGCCGGCCTCCAGCTTCGTCAGCGCCTCGTCTCCGCTGCCGAACGCCGCGGTCTGCACGTCCACGTCGGGGTATTCGGCCTCGAACGGCTCGAGCACCTCGGGGATCAGCGAGTCCTCGAAGGCGAACACGCGGAGCGTGCCGGAGGGCTCCCCCGAAGCCGCCGAGGCCTGGTCGCCGTCACCGTCGTCATCGCCGGAGCTGGAACACGCTGCCCCGATCAGCGCCATCACCAGCACCACGACCGCCCAGCGTCGCCACGTCCCTCGTCGATCCGCGGCCATCCCCGTTGCTCCCCTCATGCGGCTTTGAACTCCCGGTAGGCGTCGAGCCACAGGTCGTAGTTCTCCGGCAGTTGCAGCGCGATCGCGGCATCCAGCTGGCTGGGATCGTCCAGGCCCAACTCCTCCACCAGCGCCGGCTTGAGCTCGTCGAGCGTCCGCTGATCCGAAACGAGGTAGGTGTAGGTCTCGGCGTAGAACGACTGGGTCTGCGGAGAGATGTAGTGGTTCATCGCGGCGTAGGCCGCGTCCTCGTTCTGGGTGTTGGCGGACAGGGACATCCCGCAGATCCAGGCGAGCGACCCCTCACCGGGTACGAACTCCACCGGGATCTCCTCGCGGGTCATCGCGGCCCGGTAGTCGTGGTAGCCGAACCCGGCGATGATCTCGCCGGTGCGATACAGGCTCAGGAAGTCGGCGTCCCCCTTGAACAAGGCCCGGATCGCCGATTTGTGCTCGATCAGGTAGTCCTTGATCTCGGTGATGTCCTCCTCGCTGAGCGCGAACGGATCCTCATGGCCGAGGGCGAGCGCGGTGATCGCGATCACCGTGGCGGCGCTGTCCTCCAGCGTCACCTGGCCCGCCAGCGCCGGATCTTCGAACAGGTCCCGGTAGGAGTCGACCCCCTGCGGCACCTCATCGGGGTTGTAGATGATGCCGGACGTGCCGCCGACGTTGGGGATCATGTAGACCTCGCCGTCCACCACGACACCATCCTGCTCCTTGAGTGACGGGAACAGGGTGTCCCACGCATCGATGCGACTGGTATCGATCGGTTGCAGCAGTCCGAGGTCGACCATGCGCCCCGTCTCCTCCGTGCAGACGTTGATCACGTCGGCCTGGAAGCCGTTCTGCAACTTGGTCACCGCTTCGTCGTTGCTGCCGAAGACCGCCGTCTGGACGTTCAGGTCCGGATTGGCCTCCAGGAACGGATCGATCACCTCGGGAACGAAGTTGTCCTCGTAGCCGAACAACGTGACGGTGCCGGTGGGGGGACCACCGCTCGCCCCCTCGGTGGGCTCGTCATCCCCGCCGCTGGAACACGCCGCGGCCACCAAGCCGAACACGAACACCAGCACGACCAGCCGACGACGCATCGCTCCTCCTCCCGCTTTCCCCTGTAGGTACGCACGCACGATGCTCCGCAGATTGAAGGCTGTCAACGGTCAACAATCATGCAACCGGCGGGACGGGGGGTGCATCGGCGGCGTCGTACCAGTCCCCGCCCCCCAGCTCACCGCCGTCGACGATCAACGTCTGGCCGCTCACGAAGGCGGCATCGTCGCTGGCGAGGAAGAGCACGGCCATGGCCTGGTCCCGTGGAACCCCGGCCCTGCGGAGCGGGATCTTGCGCAGGTAGTCGTGCTGCAGGCGCCGCATGTCCTCGTCCGTGCGCATGAGCTCCTCGGTCTCGGGGGTGACCGTCTGGCCGGGAGCGACGCAGTTGGCCCTGACGCCGAGATGGCCCAACTCGTGGGCCGCGGCATTCGTGAGCGCCACCAACGCAGCCTTCGAGGCGTTGTACGGCGCCTCCGGTGATTCGTTCTTGAAGGCGTTGGCGCTGGCGATGTTCACGATGGCCCCGCCGCCGTGCTCGGCCATGTGCGGCGCGATCACCTGCATCGTCGCCAGCGGCGCGCGCGCGTTGACCGCGAACGCCAGATCGAACGTCTCGCGGGTGACATCCATGAGCGGTCCTCCCGGCATCACGCCGGCGCAGTTCACCAGTGCGTGGACGCGACCCAGGTGGTCGATCGCCGCGCGCGCCATCGCCTTCGCCGCGTCGAAGTCGGCGAGATCCACGGCGTGGGTCGCGACCCGGTCCGGTGCCAGCGCCCGGGTCTGCCGGAGGCCGTCGTCACGAACGTCGGCCGCGAACACGCGAGCGCCCTCGTCGAGGAACGCCTGCACGATCCCGCGGCCGATGCCTTGGGCGGCGCCGGTGACGACGACACCGCGGTCGGTGAAGCGTGCCAACCTACGGCACCTCGGGCAGGTGCAGCGGGTGACCGGCCACGCCGAGGTCGGCGATCGACAGCGTGGTCCCGCCCACGTTGGAGACCACGAGCCGGTCGAGATCAGCGCCGACCCATGCGATGTTGGTGGGCGCATCCAGCGTCGAGGCGAGGTGGTCGTCCACCACGAGTTCCGTCGCCCCGTCGGGGGTGATGCGTACGAGCCCGTCCGGACGATAGAGCGTGACCCAGTAGTTCCCGTCGGCGTCGAGCGCGATCCCGTCCGCGTCGGTATCGGGCAGCGTCGCGATCGTCTCGGGCTCCCCGGCCGAGCCGTCGGCACCGATCGACACGCGGACGATGCGTTCGGCCTTCGCCTCCACGACGACGAGCGCACCGCCGTCGGGCGTCACGAGACACCCGTTCGGGTAGGCGGGCACCGCGGTGCTCCAGCGTTCGGCGTCCCCGCCGCCCGGCGCGATGCGCACGATCTCGGGCCGGCCCTCCTCCCCCGAGCACGTGACGTACAGGGCGCCGTCGGGACCGAACGCCGCGACGTTCGGACAATCCATGTCGCCGCCGTCCACCCCCCGCGCGTACGTGTCCACGGCACCCGTCGACGGATCGAGCCTGGCGATCTCGCCCTTGCCCGCGTCGCACGCGTACACGCGACCCTGCCCGTCCACCGCGAGCCCCAGCATCGATCCGCCGGACGATCCCACCTGGGTCAGCGTGCCATCCAGGGTCACGGAATAGAACTCGCCGCCTTCCCCGCCGGCATAGACGAGGCCGTCGACGGGGTTCCAGGTCACCCCTTCCGGATGATTCAGGCCGTCGACGAGATCGTCGAACCGATCGAGCATCTAGCGCCTCCTTCGTCGGGTGCTGCCGGCGTCCCGAAGGACCTCGCGTGCACAGTTGCGACCGTTCGCGCCGGTAACGCCCCCACCGGGGTGCGTGCCGGCGCCGCACAGGTAGAGCCCACGGATCGGGGTGCGGTAGTCCGCCCACCCGCGGACGGGTCGCAGGAACAGCAGCTGGTCCGGGGCCATGTCGCCGTGCAGGTGGTGACCGCCCGTGAGCGCCAGCCGTCGCTCGAGGTCGAGCGGCGTGAGCACCTCACGATGCAGCACCGATCCGGGCAGGTTCGGGAACACCTCGCCGAGCTGCGCGATCACCCGGTCGGCCACGACGTCGCGGTGCTGGTCCCATGTCCCCTCGCGCAAGCCGTAGGGCTGGGATCGAACCCCGATCGTGACGACGTGCTGTCCCTCGGGAGCCAGCGACGGATCGTGGACCGAGGGCACGCACAGCTCCATGTGGGCATGGTCGGCGGGGATCCCGGCACGAGCCGACGCTTGATCGGCATCGAGGGCCAGGAGCGGCTTCGTCAGCTGGACGAGGCCCCGGTGATAGGGCCGAACCCCGTCGCCTTCGTCGTAGCCGCGCACGCGGGGCAGCTCGGCCACCGCGAGGTTCATCTTCATGCTGGCGCCTTCACAGCGGTAGGCCCCGATACGGCCGAGGAAGTCGGCCGGCAACGCGGACGGGTCCACGAGCCCGAGGAACGTGCGTTTGGGATCAGCGTTCGACAGGACACGCAGGGCGCGCACCTCCTCGCCGTTGGCCATGACGACCCCGACGGCGCGATCGCCCCGGAGGTGGACGCGGGCGACCTCGGCATCGGTACGGATCTCGGCGCCCGACTCCCGCGCGGCGTCGGCCATCAGCGCCGTCACCGTGCCCATGCCGCCACGCACGAACCCCCACCCGACCCCGCCGCCGGTTCCTCCGGAGGCGGCTTCGTGCAGCAGCCCGTACGCGGTCCCGGCGGTGCTGGGGCCCGCGAGCGTGTTGCTGATCGACTCCCAGCCCAACGCCGACTTCAGCATCTCGTCCTCGAAGTGCTCGTCGAGGTACTGGCTGGCCGACGTCGCGAACAGGAACGCCATCTCGTCGAGTTCGCGACGGTGGCGAAGCGCGAGCAGCCCGAGCTTGGCCATCCCGGTCAGGTCGCCTGCTCCCCGTCGCACGGGGTCGGGCGCGGTCATGTCGAACATCGGCAGCAGCGCCTTCGCGATCCGACCGAGGGTCGCTTCGAACCCCGGGAACGCGCGCGCGTCGGCCGGCGACCGAGCGCGGATCGCATCCATCGCCGTGGCTGGATCCGCATCGAGCACGAACGTCGAACCGTCGGGATACACGTTCAACGAGGGGCCCGCCTCGTCCACGATGAGGCCGCGCTCCCGCAAGCGGAAGTCGCGCCAGATCGCGTCACGCAGCATCGACAGCACGTAGGCACCCGGTGACGCCCGGAAGCCGGGCGCGAACTCCTCGGTGACGCACGCCCCGCCCACGATGGATCGACGCTCGAGCACCACGGTCCGCAGTCCGGCGCGCGCCAGGTAGAACGCGGCCACGAGGCCATTGTGCCCACCCCCGATGATCGCGACGTCGTAGGGCTCGGTCACCGCTGAGCCTCCGGGAGCCAGCCATGGGCGGCTTCGATCAGTGCCGCGAGCGCCCTGGCGCACCGGACGGTGTCGTCGATGTCGACCCATTCGTCCTCGCGATGCGCGTTGCGCAGATGCCCCGGGCCGAACACGACGGCCTGCGACCCACCGAGGTCCACGAAGTTGTGCGCGTCGGTCCAGGCCACCATGCCGGTGGGAACGGGCCTGGCGCCGGTGGC
>Ga0190274_10001750_pt1 | contig 12729 bp, 10 predicted proteins | sample Popmic531T_FD_133002 | JGI IMG/M metagenome (GOLD analysis project Ga0190274, IMG submission 133002) | Populus adjacent soil microbial communities from riparian zone of Yellowstone River, Montana, USA - 531 T | ecosystem: Environmental > Terrestrial > Soil > Riparian zone | place: USA: Montana...
CGCCGAGCAGCATCGCGCCCTTCGCGGCCCAGTCGCGCGACGACCCCGATCCGTATTCCTTGCCGGCGATGACCAGCAGCGGAACGTGCGCGTGGCGATAGGCAACCGACGCGTCGTAGATCGGCATCACCTTGCCGTCGGGCAGATGCGACGTCCAGCCGCCCTCAGTGCCGGGCGCGAGCGCGTTGCGGAGACGCACATTCGCGAAGGTGCCGCGCATCATCACTTCGTGGTTGCCGCGCCGCGCGCCGTACGAGTTGAAATCCTTCGGTGATACGCCTTGCGCGATGAGGTACTGCCCGGCCGGCGTGTCCGCCTTGATGGCACCCGCCGGCGAGATGTGATCGGTCGTGATGCTGTCGCCGAGCAGCGCGAGCACGCGCGCGCCGCGGATTTCGGTCGGTGATTCAGGCGCGAGCGTCACGTTCTCGAGAAACGGCGGATTGCGGATGTAGGTCGACGTGTCATCCCACGCGAACTGGTTGCCTGTCGGCACGGGCAGCTCGCGCCAGCGCTCGGCGCCTTCGAACACGCTGGAGTACTGGCGACGGAACATCTCCGCCGACACGGCAGACAACATCGTCGTCTGAATTTCCTGTTGCGTGGGCCAGATGTCCTTGAGGTAGACGGGGTTTCCCTTGGTGTCTGTCCCGAGCGCGTCGCGCGTCACGTCCACGTTCATACTGCCCGCGAGCGCGTACGCAACCACGAGCGGCGGCGATGCGAGGTAGTTCGCGCGTACATCCTGCTGGATGCGGCCCTCGAAGTTCCGGTTTCCGGAGAGCACCGAGCACACGACGAGCTGATGCTCGCGCACCTCGGACGCGATGGCATCCGGCAGCGGCCCGCTGTTGCCGATGCAGGTCGTGCATCCGTAGCCTACGAGGTTGAACCCGAGCTGATCGAGATACGACTGCAGGCCGGCCTTGACGAGATAGTCCGTGACGACCTTCGATCCCGGTGCCAGACTCGTCTTGACCCACGGTTTGCTGCGAAGCCCACGTTCGACCGCCTTGCGGGCCACGAGACCCGCGGCGATCATCACGCTCGGATTGGAAGTGTTCGTGCAGCTCGTGATGGCGGCGATGACCACCGAGCCGTGCTCGAGCGTGGTTTCCACAGCTTCGGCGACAGCTGCCCCACCTGAGCCTCCGGCGGCCGGCGCCGGCTTCTTCATGCCCTTCTGGAGATCCGGCAGCGCGGTCGAAAATGACGACTTCGCGCGCGTGAGCGGCACGCGATCCTGCGGTCGCCGTGGACCCGCCAGGCTCGGCTCCACCGTGGCCAGGTCGAGCGACAATGTGTCCGTGTAGTTCGCGTCTGGCGTGTCGTTCGTGCGGAACAAGCCCTGCGCTTTGGCGTACGACTCGACGAGCGCGACCTGACCCGGATCGCGGCCGGTGAACCGTAGATATTCGAGCGTCATGTCGTCGATCGGGAAGATCGCGACGGTGGCACCGTATTCCGGACACATGTTCCCGAGCGTCACGCGGTCCGCGATCGTCAGGTGCGCCAGCCCCGGTCCGTAGAACTCGACGAAGGTGCCGACGACGCCCTTCTTGCGCAAGGCTTCCGTGATCGTGAGCACGAGATCTGTCGCGGTGGTGCCTTCCGGCATTTTCCCTGAGAGCCTGTAGCCGACGACCGGCGGGATGAGCATCGAGCTCGGCTGGCCGAGCATCGCCGCCTCCGCCTCGATCCCCCCCACGCCCCAACCAACGACGCCAAGACCGTTCACCATCGTCGTGTGCGAGTCCGTTCCGAATACGGTGTCGGGGTACGCGACAAGGCGCCCGGCTATCGTGTCGCGGCACACCACGCGCGCGAGGTACTCGATGTTGACCTGATGGACGATGCCCGTCTCGGGCGGAACGACACGGAAGTTGCGGAACGCCTTCTGTCCCCAGCGCAGGAACACGTAACGTTCACGGTTGCGCTGATATTCGAGCTCGGCGTTGAGCGCGAGCGAATCAGGGCCGCCGAAGTGATCCACTTGCACCGAGTGATCGATGACGAGCTCGACGGGCTGCAGGGGGTTCACGCGCTCCGGGTCGCCGCCAAGTCGAACGATTCCATCACGCATGGCCGCGAGGTCAACGACGCACGGCACGCCGGTGAAGTCCTGGAGCAGCACGCGAGCCGGCATGAAGGACATCTCCTTCGCCGTCGTGCCGCCCGGCCGCCATCCAGCCAGCGCTCGAATGTCGTCGGCGTGGACAAAGGCATGGTCTTCGCGCCGGAGCAGGTTCTCGAGCAGAATTTTCAGCGAGAACGGAAGCCGGTTCAGGTCACCGTAGCCGGATCGTTCGAGCGCCGGCAGGCTGTAGATCTCGAACGTGTCTGATCCGACCGCGAGGGAGGAACGGGTGCCGAATGAATTGAGTGACATGGTTGGGAATCAGAAGCCGATCATCAGATCCGCTGACGCGGCGGGGGCCAGTCGAACGCCGCTCACGCCGAGGTCGACGCCGCCCGATCGCAGGACGGCGCGCGCGTCCAGCCGAAGGCCCAGCCGACGGCGCTGGCTGGGAGATGAAGCGCCCCACCAGTATTTCATGGCCACGCCGGCGTTGCCGATCACTCCGGTCTCGGCCAGCGTGGCTCCGGCCGCAAGCTCGCGCATCCAGCCGGCGCCGCCGCGCACATAGAACGCCCGTCGCATATCACCGGCCAGCCGCCAGAGGGCCGACCCCTCGACCGAGAGACGCGACACATCCTCGGTCAATGTCGCGGCCGGCGCGCCATCGATGTCAGTCGAAACCTTCGCGCGTATCGTCGTGAAGATCCATGTGCCGGTGGCTTCGAACGCCAGCCGCGACCCGACCGCCCGACCAAAGTGGACCTCAGCGCCAGGTCCCGGTCCGAGACTGATGTCGCTGTTGAACACGAGCAGCGGACTTCCGCTCGGCCGCGAGAACGTCGCGTCACTCTCGCCGAATGGCATCGTTCCCATCGCGACCGCTCCGATCGAGACCTCGTACCCGCGTAGACCGGTTTGTGCTGCGGCTGGCGCGGCAAACCCGAGACAGACGCACACCGCCAGCGCCGGCGCCTTCACTTCGGCTGGACCTCGATGTCCATGTCGCTGCCCCGTCCGCCTGCCGGCACGACGGCCAACTGGGGCGAGAACACAGCGCGAAAGTCAGCGTCGACTGCCGCGTCGGTGTCGAAAAAACTGTCGATGGACGCGTCGTCGAGCGGCTCGACACGAATGACGTACACGCCAGGCTTGAGTCCCGACAAGACGAAGTTCCCTTCAGCGGACAGCGAGAACGTCGCATTCATCGCACCGGTGCTGATGTTGTAGCCGACGACATGAGCGCCGAACACACCGCGGCCACCCGAACGCACACGGCCGACCACCGAGCCGGTCTCGCGGGTGACGCCTGGCGGCGGATAGATATCGGAGACACCGGCAATGTCGTCGGCCGCGAGCACGCGATCTGCGATATTCCCAGCGGGGAACGCAATGGGAAACATGACCGCACCCTTCCCGATCAACCGCCGCCGATCCGTGTCGAGAAGCTCGGTCTCGCCAAGCGCGGAGTGGCCCAGGCCGAGCATGTGCCCCACCTCGTGCAACACGATCGACTCGACGTCGTGGCGGCCCGTCTCGCCGCCGGCAGCGACCGACCACGGGAAGCTCGAGTTGAGCACGATGTCGGACTCGACGATCTCACCCGTCATCTCGTCAATGAGAAACGACGTCTCGCCGAGCACGGTGTCCTCGTCCAGTGGGACAAAGCCGATCGCCGACACGCCGTCGTCGACGCCCGGTTCGACATTGACGAATCCAACGAACTCGGAAACGACCGCCGACGATCCTGCAGTCGTCCAGGTCGAGAATGCGCGCTCGACGGCCCCGCGTAACTCCGCCGCCGGGACACCAGGGACGTCACGGTTGGTCACGAAGTACCGCACGCCGTTGGGCCATCGGATTCCGACGACAGTGCCGCCGATGTCGAACCCAATTTTCAGGTAGGCGTTGAGATTCGGCGTGAGCAGGAGGACACCGATGAGCGCGAGGAGCAAAGCCGCGAGCCTCCTCACGGAGCACCCGTCCACGTGAGGGCAGGACCTGCCATGACGACCGCGACCATAGCCTCGAACTCGTCCACCGAAAGACTTCGCCGGCGATCGTCTCCTCGCACCACGGTGCCGACTGGCGCGGTGTAGCCCTGGACCATGACCGGAGCAACGAGCCGCCGGCCAGTGGCGGCCTCTGTGCGCACGTGAACCACACCCGCAGACATCCCCACCGGGTGCCACCCGTTGTCGGCGCCGCGCTTCAGGAAAAACACCGCCTGGTGGTTGATGCGCAGCGCCGGCGCGCCGATCGTGATCTGCCGGTAGCGGCCGACGACGCCGCCCGGCACTCGAACGGCAACGAACGGCTCGAAGTCCCCTTTGATCACGCGCTCGACTGCGACAGTCGCGACCGATTCAATGCCTCGGCCTGGGACCTGAAACGCGCGCACATCGGTGACGGAACCGCGAACGATCAATGTCGCGTCGGCGGCGAGCTGGCGAAGAGTGAGCGGATCGGTCACAGTGGCGAGGAGCGTAGCGCCGCAGACGGTGGCCATCGCGAGGACCCAGCACGACAAAGACCTCGGAGGCAATCTCCGCCCGGATCGAGCGGAAAATATCTCCGAGGTCTTTTTGGCGCGGACGGCGCACCGCATGGCTGTCAGTCTATCGTGCCTCCGACGGCCGGCCGCGTCGTTCGGGCCGTCGGGCCACGTCGAGCACAGACCGCGCGACGCGCATCGATGCGCCGGGCTCCCCGAGCGCGCGTCGAACATCCGCGAGATCCGTGCGAACGCGATCGGCTCGCACCGAATCGGTCAACAAGCTCACCGTCTCGCGCGCGACGTTCTCCGGCGTGAAGTTCTGCTGAATGAGCTCAGGCACAATCTGCCGGCCCGCAATCAGGTTGGGCATGCCGTAAGCCGGGACACGGACGAACTGCCGTCCAATCGCGTACGTGAGCGCCGACAAACCGTAGACGATGACCATGGGCCGGCCGTGCAGGGCCGTTTGCACGGTCGCCGTGCCCGACGCGGTGACGACGACGTCGGCGGCCGCCAGGACGTCATCGGCGGCGCCTTCGACCATCGCCATCGGGATGGCCGCACGCCGCAATTCCTCGACGCGCGAAAACAAATCGTCGTCGAGGTGCGGCGCGCGCGCGACGACGAACTGGACGCCCGGCACGCTGGCGGCGATCATCGGGATGGCGGCGCACAACACGGGCAGAATGCGCCGGACCTCGTTCGGCCGGCTGCCTGGCAGCAGGGCCACGACTGGCTGGTCGGGTGACAGTCCGGCGCCGGCCAGCCACGCGGCGCGAGGCGTCGTCGGCACGGCGCGCTCGATGAGCGGGTGGCCGACGAACTCCACGGGCACGCCGGCGCGCTCATACACATCCCGCTCGAACGGAAAGATCACGGCCATCCGGGTGACGAACCGTTTGAGCGTCTCGATGCGGCCGGGGCGCCACGCCCAGAGCTGCGGGCTGACGTAGTACACGATCGGAATGCCGAGCGCGTGAATCGCCGGCAGAAGACGGAGGTTGAAGTCTGGGAAATCGATCGCGACGAAGACGTCGGGGCGCCTCGTCGCGGCCGTGTCGCGAAGGCGGCGCAGCATGTCCCACGCCCGTCTCAGCACCGCCGCCACTTCGACCAGGCCCGTAACCGACACACCCTCGTAGGTGCCGACAAGTTCGGCGCCGGCCGCGCCAAGACGCGGTCCGCCAAAGCCAAAGACCTCGATGCCAGGCTCGATGGAGCGGAGGGCCTCGACGAGTCCCTCGGCGTAGAGGTCGCCTGAGGCCTCACCGCACGAGACCATGATGCGGCGGCCGTCGCGCGGTTCAGCGTCCGGAGGCAGGCCAGTCACACGCCGCGCCGACGTCAGTCGCGGCCGTCAGGCGCGCGACCTGGGGCGCCGGGCTGGCGGCGGAGCGTCGGAGAGTCCAGGTCGAGCTCTGCGAGAGGAACGCGTTCGAAGGTTCCGAACCCTACGGCCTTGAGCTGGCTGGCGAACGCTGACGCGTCGCCAACGAGCACGACCGTGAGCTGATCCGGCTTGAGCCACTGCCGCGCGACGCGTTGAATGTCAGCCGGGGTCACGGCGGTGACGCGGTCCACGTACGTGTTGATCTCGGCCAGATCCTGTCCATAGAAGAGGCGGGTCAGAACCTGCTCCGCAATCGCGGAGGGCGTCTCGATGGAGAGCGGAAAATGTCCGGCGAAAAAGTCCTGCGCGCCTTGAAGCTCCGCCGGGTGCACGGGCTCGCGTTGCAGACGGGCAAACTCGTCCACCATCAATCTGAGGGACTCGCCCGTTCCGGACGTGCGGGTGTCGGTCTCCGCGACGACCACCCCACTGTTCTTGTACGCGTTGAATTCCGCCGAGGCGCCGTAGGTGAGCCCCCGCTCCGACCGCAGGACGCCGAAGAGTCGGTTGGCGCCCTCGCCCCCGAGGATGCGGATGGCCATGTCGAACGTGACGTAGTCGGGATGCACGCGCGGAAAGGCGAGGTGGCCGACGCGAATCTCGGTCTGCGCCGAGCCCGGTCGGTCAATCACGACAACTCGACGTGCAGGCGCCGGCGGCTCGACGGATGCCACGGCCAGCGCATCGTGACGCGCCCACTTCCCGAACGCACGCTCAGCCGCGGCAAACGCCTCGGCTGGGGGCAGGTCGCCGACAATCGCAAGCAGCGAGTTGTTCGGGGCGAACCACTGCCGGTGAAATGCCGCGAGGTCCTCACGGGTGATTCGCTCGATCGACTCGACCGTGCCTTGTCCGGGACGCCCGTACGGATGCCGCCCGAACACCAGTCGATCGAAGACGACGCTGGCGATGTAGTCGGGATCGTCGTTCGCGACCTGCAAAGACGAGAGCGCCTGCCGCTTCTGCAGCGCGATCTCCGCCGATGAGAACGCCGGGTTCTGCACCATGTCGGCAACCAGACCCAACGCTTCGTCCGTTCGATCCTTGATGACGGCGCCCTGCACATAGCTGAGCTCGTTGCCGGCAGCCACGCCGAGGAAGCCGCCCGCCGAGTCGATCAAGGTCGCCACGTCTTCGGCCGACTTCGTCGTCGTCCCCTGATTGAGCAGCGCGGCGACGAAACTCGCCACGCCCGGACGGTCGGCCGGTTCCTGCACCGCGCCCGCGCGCACGAGCAGACGGAAGACGACCGACGGCTGCTCGTGGTGCGGCACGACGAGCACCTGCAGGCCGTTCGACAACGTGCGCAAGTCGTATGGAGGAAAGGCGACGTGCCGCGCCGTCAGCGGTGCCGGTGGCTGTTCACGCGGCCAGTCCTGGAATCCAGCGACGCCGGATCGAAGTCCGACCAGCAGCGCCACGGCCATGACCGCACGAAGCCACACCGCGTTCATCGCCGCGATCCCCCCGGATCAACCACCGTCCCGGGCATCACGGTGAGCAGCATCCGCGACTCGGGCGTGAAGTACGTTTGCGCGACGCGCCGGACATCGGCCAGCGTCACATTCTGAAACAGGTCGAACTCGTGATCGGCGGTCGTGATGTCGTCGTGAATCACCGCGGCATGCCCGAGATGGAGGGCCTTCTGGCGGACCGTGTCGCGGCTCATGATGTAGTCGCGCGCGAACTGCCGCTTCGCCCGTTCGAGTTCCTGCGCGGTGACGCCGTCGGTCTTGACCCGATCGATCTCGGCCTGCAGGGCGCGCTGCACCACGGCCGGGTCCTGCCCCTGTTGCACGATCGCGACGGCGTAGAAGAGGTTCGGGTGCTCGATGAGCTTGGCTTCGCCGAACGCGGCGAGTGCGATCTGCTTCTGATACACGAGCGTGCGATGCAGGCGCGAGCTGTCGCCGTCCGACAGGATTTTCGCCAGGATGTGCAGCGGGTAGGCATCGGGATGGCCGTCACGCGTGATGTGATGCGATACCACCACGACCGGGAGCGGCCACGGCTGCGTCAGCGACGCCCGCGACTCCATCGTGTGCGGCGGCTCCTCCGGGATATTGCGCGGCACGGGCTTCCCTTTCGGCACGCGTCCCAGGTACTTCTCCACCAACTGCTGCGCCTGCTTCGTCTCGAAGTCGCCGACGATCACGGCCGTCGCGTTGTTCGGCACGTAGTAGGTCGAGTGGAACTCGCGCACCTGCCCAATCGACGCCGCCTCGAGATCGCGGAGGCTGCCAATCGTCGGGTGCTTGTACGGGTGGGTCGTGAACGCGCGGTCGAAGATGATTTCCGAGAGCTGGCCGAACGGCTGGTTCTCAACCTTCATCCGCCGCTCTTCCTTCACCACCTCGATCTCGGTCTTCAGCTTCTCCTCGCTGACCTCGAGCGACGCCATGCGGTCGGCCTCGAGCCAGAGCGCCAGCGGCAGATAGTGCGCGGGCACGGTCTCCCAGTACACCGTGGTGTCTTCGTCGGTCTCGGCGTTCGACTCGCCACCGATGCTCGTGATCAACGACGGATGGGCATCTGGACGGACGTTGCGCGAGCCCTTGAACATCAGGTGCTCGAACAAGTGGGCGAATCCCGTGCGACCGATCGGCTCGTCCTTCGAGCCGACGTGGTACCACATCGCGAGATGCACGATCGGCGTGGAGTGATCCTCGAGGAAGATGACCTGCAGCCCGTTCGGCAGCGTGGTCATCGTGTAGTCGAACTTGGCCGGGCGCGGAACCGGCGTGGCCGACTGCGCGCCGGCCAGCGTCACCACACCTGCGAGCACCGCCAGGACGGGTGCCAGGAGCCTGCGCCTCATTCCCGCGATTATGTCATGGGGGTCCGAGGTCATATACTCCGCCGCTGTGACGCTCGCGGAGCTTGCGACTCGACTGGGCTGTCAACTCGAGGGCGACGGCACGATCGAGGTGACACGCGTAGCCGCCGTCGACGACGCCGGCCCCGGCGACGTCACATTCCTCACCAACACCAAATACGCGAGCCGGCTGGCCGGCACGCGCGCGTCCGCCGTCATCCTGGCGGCATCGTCGACGGCACCTGATGAATCGATGCCCCTCGCTCCGTGCGCGGTCCTGCGCGCCCGGCGTCCGTACGCGGCCATGGCCGAGGCGGTCGCGATTCTCACACCGCCCAACCGTCCGGCGCCCGGTATCAGCTCGCTCGCCTCCATCGATCCGTCCGCCGAGATCGCGGCAGGCGCCAGCATCGGCGCGTTTGTCGCGATTGGACCGCGCGTCCGCGTTGGCGCGCGCACGGTCATCCATCCCCACGTGGTCGTCGGCGCCGGCTCGGTCATCGGCGACGACTGCACGATCCACGCGCAAGCATCGATTCGTGACGGCGTGCTCATCGGCGACCACGTCACGATTCAGGACGCAGCGGTCATCGGGAGCGACGGTTTCGGATTTGCCGAGCGTGAAGACGGATCGCACCTCAAGATCCCGCAGGTCGGCCGCGTGGTGATCGAAGACGACGTGGAGATCGGCGCGCAGTCGGCGGTAGATCGTCCGGCGGTCGGCGAAACACGGATCGGCCGGGGCACGAAGATCGACAATCTCGTGCAGGTCGCGCACGGCGTCAAGATCGGCCGCAACGTGCTGCTCGCGGCGCAGGTCGGCATCTCCGGCAGCACGGTGCTCGACGATGGCGTGGTGATGGCGGGACAGTCGGGCGCGGCGGGCCACGTCCGCCTCGGCAAGCGCGTGCGGGTCAGCGCGAAATCTGCCGTGACGAAGGATGTCGACGACGATCAGCACATCGCCGGCATCCCGGCTGGCGACGTGCGCGACTGGCGCGAGTCCACGGTCCTCGTCCGGAAGCTGCCGGAACTGCGCAAGGCTGTGTCCGATCTCGAGCAGCGGCTGGCAGCGTTGGAAGAGAAACTGTCGAACGTTCGTGGCTCACCATGATGACCTTCATGCCGTCATGGTGACCGAGGTCCCTACGCAATTTTTGCGACAAACCACGCGAGACGATCGAGACCGAGCGCGGCGGCAATCTCGTCAATCCGTCGCGATCGTGTGTCGTGATCGAGCGTCAGTACCGCGCGCAGCGCGGTGAGCTCGGCGGACGGCTCGGTCGTCCACGTCGCGCCTGAAAGGCCCTGGCTTGCACCGCGCATCGCGAAGAAGTGCCCGATCGCGCGGAAGGCGAAGTACCAGGACACGATGTTCGGGCCCGGCACGAAGAAGAACAGCGGCCCCGTCACGGCCGCGATCAGACCGTCGATGATCAACCAGCGGCGATGTTTCGCGTAGTCGGCGCCGACGAGTGCCCTGGCCGTGGCGACGGCGTTCGCCGGTGAGATGTCGTCCGGATGAAAGAGCCGCACCTGGGCTTCGTGCCGCAGGTGCCACAGCAGCCGCTGCTCCGCGACGGCCTCGGCGACTCGACGCGTGATGAACTTGCGGATGCGTCCTCGCTCCGGCGCGTCGGGCTCCTCGCCGTGGATCGCGGCCTCGCCTTCCGCGACCATGCGATTGAAACCGTTCACGAGTCGCTCGCGGACCGAGCCCGTGCCGGCCGCGTTCTCCGAGCTGCCCGAGGTCACTTCGCAGTACAGCTCATGACGTCCCGCGGTGGCTGGCACGAGGTACACGTTCATCCGCAGACGCTCACAACTCCCATGCTAGCATCCTGTTTCTTATGGCATTGACGCTCGGCCCGGATGATGCGCGGCGGATCGCCACGCTGGCTCGTATCGAGCTGACGACGGACGAAGTTGATTTGTTCGCCAGGCAGCTGGGCGACATTCTCAACTACGTCGACGAACTGCGCGCGCTCGACACGACGGGCGTCGAGCCCACCTCTCACCCGCTATTGGCAGGGCCGGTCTGGCGCGCCGACGAGCTCGTGCCGTCGCTCGATCGTGACACGCTGCTGCAGGGCGCGCCCGGTGCGTCCCCGCGGGTGGGGCTCTTCAAAGTTCCCAAGGTGCTCTGAACCGATGGTCGGACCGTTCGACACGGCGCGTGCGCTGCGCGACGCCATCATGTCCCGCCAGATGTCGGCGGAAGACGCCTGCCGGGTCGCGCTCGATCGCATCGAGCGCGCGAACGGACGGCTGCATGCGTTTCACTCCGTGGACGGCGACCGCGCGCTCGCTCGGGCCCGTGCGCTCGACGCGGCCGGCGCCATCACCGGGCCGCTGCACGGGATCCCGATCGCGCTCAAGGACAACATCGCCGTCACCGGCGCGGTGACGACCGCCGGTTCGCGCATCCTCGAGAACTACGTGTCGCCATTCAACGCGACCGTTGTCGACAAACTCGAGCGCGCCGGCGCAGTCATCGTCGGCAAGACCATCTGCGACGAGTTCGCGATGGGATCGTCCACTGAGAATTCCGCGTTCGGGCCGTCCCGCAATCCCTGGGACACCGGCCGGGCGCCGGGCGGATCGAGCGGCGGATCGGCCGTCGCCGTGGCGTCCGGCATGACGCCACTCGCGCTCGGATCGGATACGGGCGGATCGATCCGGCAGCCTGCCGCGTTCTGCGGCATCGTCGGGATCAAGCCCACCTACGGACGCGTCTCACGCTATGGGCTGCTCGCCTACGCCTCGTCGCTCGATCAGATCGGACCGTTCGCCCGCTCGGTGGCCGACGCCGCGCTGTGCCTGGAAGTGATCGGCGGTCAGGATTCGCGGGACGCGACCGCCGGATCGGCGCCCGTGCCGGCGTTCAGCGAAGGCCTTACCGGCAACATGGACGGCGTGCGCATCGGCGTGCCGCGACATCTTCTGACGGATGGCGTCGATTCCGACGTTCGGACGGCGTTCGAGGCCGGTGTGCAGACGCTCGAACGGCTCGGCGCGAAAGTCATCGATATCGAGTTGCCCCACGCGCGATTCGCGATCCCGGCCTACTACCTCGTCGCCACCGCCGAGGCGAGCTCCAATCTCGCGCGCTACGACGGCGTTCGATACGGATTTCGCGCGGCCGACGCCGGCACGCTCGAAGAAATGTACGACCGAACCCGCGACCGCGGATTCGGTGCAGAGGTCAAACGCCGCATCATGCTTGGCACGTACGTGCTGAGCGCTGGCTACTACGACGCGTACTACCTCAAGGCGCTGCAGGTGCGCACGTTGATCCGCCAGGACTATCAGCAGGCATTTGAGCGCGTGGATGCCGTGGCCGTCCCGACGACGCCGACGCCGGCGTTTCGACTCGGTGAGCGCACGGAAGACCCGTTACAGATGTATCTCGCGGACGTGTTCACCGTGAGCGCGCCGCTGTCGGGCCTGCCCGCGATCAGCGTGCCGTGCGGGTTCACACCAGAGAAACTGCCGGTCGGCTTGCAGTTGACCGGCCGCGCATGGGACGAGATGACGCTCCTGCGCGTCGCGGACGCCTTCGAACGGGCGACGGAGTGGACGAAACAGCATCCTCCGGTCTAGAACCGCCCGCCGGCCTGACCGTATCTCGGAGCTTCAACTTCTCGTCCGAGCGATTGGCGCCGGACTTAGACTCCGGCGCTACGTAGTCGTCAGCGCCGCCATTTCAGCCACAGGATCACTGGCAACCCGATCAGCGTCGGTAGCAGCCACAACAACACTTCCGCCGGCCCCGACAGCACAAGGCCCAGCGTGCGCGAGGCGCCGAAGACGAGCAACGCCGTGTGCATCGTGACGCCGGCGGTCACCAGGCTGGTCAAGTGCTCCCGCTCCCAGGCGCTCGGCGTGGCCGATCGGCGGCTCGCGTAGCTGAGGTTGCGCAGCCCGATGGCGAAGCCAATGGGCGCAAG
>Ga0190274_10001751_pt1 | contig 12717 bp, 9 predicted proteins | sample Popmic531T_FD_133002 | JGI IMG/M metagenome (GOLD analysis project Ga0190274, IMG submission 133002) | Populus adjacent soil microbial communities from riparian zone of Yellowstone River, Montana, USA - 531 T | ecosystem: Environmental > Terrestrial > Soil > Riparian zone | place: USA: Montana...
CAGATTTCGGCACGGCTGTACGCGGCCGGCGCCAAGGTGGAGGAGCAGGCCCGCGGCGCGCTGGCCGCCGCCACCGCCGCACTCTCGCCGGTCGATCCGGCGCGCGGCGTGGTGTTCGTCACCGGTGGCTCGGGTTTTCTCGGCCGCGGCGCGCTGCGCGAATTCCGCGCCAACGGCTGGCGCGTGCGTGCGCTGGTGCGGCGCGTGCCCGGCGCGCGCAGCCAGGTGCCGGGCATCGACTACGTGGAAGGCGACCTCGGCCGCGGGATCGCACCCCAACTACTCGAGGGCGTGAACGTCGTGGCGCACCTGGCCGCGGAAACCGCGGGCAACCAGCAGGCGCACGAGCGCAACACCGTGGTCGCGACCCGCAATCTCATCGATGCGATGAAAGCGGCCGGTGTGCGCAAGCTCATCAACATCAGCAGCGTGGCCGTGCTCAAGCCCGGACCGCGCCTGCTGCGCGAAGACTCACCCGTCGATCACGGCAATCTCTCGCGCGGCCCCTACGTCTGGGCAAAGGCCGAAGCCGAAGTCGAGGCCATCAAGCGCGCCAACGCCGGCGACATCGAGATCCGCACGATTCGCCTGGGGCCGCTCGTCGATTTCAATGAATACACTCCCCCGGGCCGGCTGGGCCGCGAGGTCGTGCGTTTGTTCGTCGCCATGGGGAGCCGCGGCAACGAGCTTTCCGTCTGCGACGTGCGCACCGCCGCGCAGGTGGTGCGCCACTACGCCAGCCACTTCGACGCGGCGCCCGCCATGGTGAATCTGCTGGAAGTGCCCGCGACCCGGCGCGGCGATCTGGCGAACCGGCTGCGCGCAACGCGCCCGGATCTCAAATTCTTCTGGATGCCATTCTTCGTGTTGCGCGGATTGAGCTGGTTCGCGATCGGGCTGCAGAAGCTGCTCAAGCCGGGCCGTCCGGCGCTCAACCTGTACGCCGCATTCAAGTCAGAACGTTACGACCCGCAAGTGTCGGGGCGCGTGGTTGCCGAAGCCCGCAAGAGCGGGACTGGCTAGACGAACATGGCGCGCGCCAGTCTCCTCTCGTGGGGTAACCACCCGCGTTTTCCGCAGACCGCGCGCAGTTGCCACTGGATCGACTCGTTGCCCGCCGAACTTGTCGACGCGACCCGCGCGCATGGCACCACGCTGCCGTTCGGCAACGGGCGCAGCTATGGCGACAGCTGCCTTGCGGCGAGCGATCACGTATTGCACCTCAAGCCTCTCGATCGGTTCATGAGCGTCGACTGGCAGACGGGCGTGCTCGTGGCCGAGGCGGGCATCACGCTCGAGGACATCCTGAAAGCCGCCATACCCCGCGGCTGGTTCGTGCCGGTGACTCCCGGCACCAAGTACGTGACGCTGGGCGGCGCGATCGCCAATGACGTACACGGCAAGAATCACCACCGGCGCGGCACCTTCGGGCGCCACGTGCGCAAGCTCGGTCTGCTGCGTTCGGATTCCGGTCGACACACACTTTCGCGCGAGAGCGACGCCGCGCTGTTCGCCGCGACGATCGGCGGGCTCGGGCTCACCGGCCTGATCGAATGGGCGGAAATCGGGCTCACGCCCATCCGTGCGAGCCAGATCGAAGCGCTCACGCACCGCTTCGACAATCTCGACGAGTTTTTCGCGTTGTCCAGCGAACTCGACGCGCGCCACGAGTTCTGCGTGTCGTGGATCGACTGCACGGCGAGCGGCAAGGCCACGGGCCGCGGCATCTTCATGGCGGGCGATTTCGCCACCGACGGCACGCTCGAGGTCGAGACGCCGCGCAGCCTCACCGTGCCGCTCACGCCTCCCCTGTCGCTGGTCAACGGCGTTTCGCTGCGCGCGTTCAACACGCTGTACTGGCGCAAGGCCGCGCGCGGGCGGCGCGCCAGCCGCATGGGCTATGAACCTTTCTTCTATCCACTCGATGGCCTGCTGGAATGGAACCGGCTCTATGGGCCACGAGGTTTCCAGCAGTACCAGTGCCTCATCCCGGAAGAAACCGCGCCAGGCGCGATCCGCGAGTTGTTAGAGGCCATCGCCGCCGCAGGCACCGGCTCCTTCCTGGCGGTGCTCAAGCGCTGCGGCGACCTGGAATCGCCGGGCCTGCTGTCGTTTCCCCAGGCCGGCGTCACACTGGCGCTGGACTTTCCGCAGAACGAGCGGCTGGCCAGCGATCTGTTCCCGCGGCTCGACGCCATAGTGCGCGCCGCCGCCGGCCGCCTCTACCCCGCCAAGGACGCCCACATGACCGGCGAAGATTTCCGTCGTGCCTACCCGCGCTGGCGCGACGTGGCCCAACTACGCGATCCGGCACTGATGTCGCGTTTCTGGCAACGTGTGACCGAATGAAACGCATCCTGATCATCGGCGCCACCTCCGGCATCGCCAGCGCCTGCGCGCGCGAGTGGGCCGGCCGCGGCGCATCCCTCTTCCTCGTGGGCCGCGACGCCGGCCGGCTCGAGGCACTGGCGGCCGACCTTCGCGTGCGCGGCGGCGGCGTCGTTCACAGCCATCGCATGGATGCGGTCGACGTGGCAACGCACGCACCGATGCTCGAGGCGTGCATGGCGCAACTCGGCGGCCTCGACGCCGCGCTGATCGCCCATGGAACGCTGCCCGACCAGGCCGCCTGCGAACGCGATCCCGCGCTCGCGCTGCGCGAGATCATGACGAATGGCAGCTCGGTGATCGCGCTCCTCGGCCTGCTGGCCAACCGGTTCGAGCAGCAGCGTGCAGGCAGTCTCGCGGTCATCACCTCGGTAGCGGGTGATCGCGGCCGCCCCAGCAACTACGTGTACGGCAGCGCCAAGGCGGCGGTGTCGGTGTTCTGCGAAGGACTGCGCGCGCGCCTGTTCAAGTCCGGCGTTTCACTCACCGACATCCGGCCAGGCTTCGTGGCCACGGCGATGACGCGCGGATTACCACTGCCCGCGCCACTGGTGGCCTCTCCCGAAGCGGTGGCGCGCCGCATCGTCGCGGGTATCGATCGCCGCAAGGACGTGTTGTACACGCCGGCGTTCTGGGCGCTGATCATGCTCGTGATCCGCTGCATCCCGGGCTTCGTCTTCAAGCGCCTGAAGCTGTGACGGATCCCGCCACGCCCCTGCTGTCGGGCTGGCGCTATCGCGCCGTCATCTGGTCGGTGATCCTCGCCGCCGCGGGCTATCTGGCATTCGCCTTGTGGGGCGGCTGGACCGAGGTCGTGCACGCGCTGGTGCAGGTGGGTCTCATCGGCACGGCGGTGTCGCTGGTGTTGTCTCTGGTCAACTACGGCATGCGTTTCCTGCGCTGGCAGGCCTATCTCCGCGCCATGGATCACCCCGTGCCGTGGCGTCCCAGCCTCGCCATTTATCTCGCCGGTTTCGCGCTCACGACCACGCCCGGCAAGGCCGGCGAAGCCTTGCGCGGCGTGCTGCTGAAGCGCTGGGGCGTGCCCTATCCACAGAGCCTCGCTGCCTTCCTGAGCGAGCGACTCTCGGACCTGGTCGCCATCCTGTTGCTGACGCTGTTCGGGCTGTCTATCTACCCCGCCGCCCGGCCCATGATGATCGCAGGCGGGCTCGCGGTCCTCGCCGCCTACATCGTGGTGTCGAACCCGCGCCCGGTCGAACTGCTCATCGAGCGCATGCATGGCGACGGTCGCTTCGTGAAACTGCTGCGCCACGGGCTCCAGGTGCTGCTGCAGGCGCGCCGCTGCCACACCCCCTCACTACTGGCGGGCGCTACGGCGCTGAGCCTCATCGGCTGGGCCGCCGAAGCGTGGACGTTTCACCTGATATTGCAGTGGATGGGCATCGACGTTCCGCTCGAGTTCGCGGTGTTCGTCTACGCCATCTCGATGCTCGCGGGCGCCTTGACCTTCATGCCCGGCGGCCTCGGCAGCGCCGAGGGCGTCATGGTGTCGCTGCTCATCTGGAAAGGTGCGCCGGGCGCCGATGCCATCGCAGCCACCGTGCTGATCCGGCTCGCCACGCTGTGGTTTGCAGTAGCGATCGGCTGCGTGACGCTCGCGCGCCTCACCGGGCAGTCAGGCCACGGTGAGGTCGCGAGCGATATTCGCCGCTGAAGTGATGATTAGCGGACGTCGGTGGGTGGGTTTGGCCGGGGACCGCTCGCAGGAAACCAGGTCGGATCGAAGGTCGGGCCGATTTCGAAATCGTCGATGATGAAGCCGATGGTGCCGGTCTGCCCGGTGCCCCAGTAGCCGCCCACCTCGACGCCGCCAGTCCAACCTTCCACGCCCAGGCCGTCAGGCAAGTTGGTGCGCTCGGTCGACGGCAGCGACTGGTTGTTGTTGTTAGCCCAGATGCGGAAGGCCGCAAGGCCGGGAAGACCCGACGTGGCCTGGAACTGCAGATGAGTCCAGCCCTGCAGGGCAGCCTCACCGCGACTCTGCGGCTTCGGCACCGGCGCCGCCTGATCGCTGGGCGCGAGCAGCACCGACGGCACGCACGACCAACCGATGTTCACGCTCGACTGGAAACCGACGAAGCGATGGCCGTTGGCGGCACCGAAATCTGTCGGCAGGCGAAACTGCTGGGCAGTCACCCAGGTGAAGGCAGGCGGCGTGTACGGGAAGTAAGAATAGCTCTCGAACCCGAGCGTGCAGCCCTGGTTTTCCTTCGGCGGCAGCAGGTGAATGATCCAGCGCGAGTTCGGGGTGCCGGACGATCTGCCGAACAGAATGAACTTGGCGCCCATCTGATCCAGCACGAATCGTGAAGTCGGATCCAGCTTGATGCGGAAACGAATGAACATGGGATCGCCGATCGCCCGCGAGTGGCCGATCGCCGGGGTCGTCCAGCCGATGTTGAACTGATGTTCTGCGGTATTGCAGCCGGCACCGCCGGTGCAGCTGAACACGTTGATGTGCGGAGCACCGCTGCCCATCCATCCGCCATTCGTCGTGTGCGCAGTCTGCCAGGTCGTCGCAGATTGCCCGTAACGATTGGAAAAATTGTACAAGTTGCTGCCGGACTCATTCAGGTTGTTGAAATCCGCACGGAACCACGGCGCGGATTGCGCGAGAGCCGCGCCGCCCGTGAGAGCCGCCGCAGCACCAAAGAAAAAACCAGCCCATCTGCGTTTCATGAAATCTCCTAACATGCGAGCCGAATGTTCCCGCCACGGGGAGCCGGCCACCAGAGTGAACTGCGCGTTACGACTTGAAGACGGAAGTACCTGCACGGATTTATACGCGCTGAAGTGGTGGCAGAATAGGCGCTTGAAAACAGTTCGCCAAGCCGTCGTTCAACGACGACAAGTTGTGACCTTTTTACAGGGTTTTTCCAGCGCCGGGTGGGAGTGTGATCCCGGTCACAATTGACGGCAACAGGGCCTCGAAGGCAGTCAGCATCTCCCCTAATAAACCGCACGCTTGCCCACCGAGCGACCGCCTCGACAGCCAATGACCACCAATACGCGAACCGACCTGCGCCAAACTCCCTCGAATTCGGGTCTTGCGCCCCTCTATGTCGACCTCGACGGCACACTGATGCACAGCGACATGCTGTTCGAATGTGCGCTGCGGTTCATCGCGCGCCATCCGTGGAAGTCCTTACTACTTTTGCCATGGGCGCTGCGCGGGCCCGCGGTGCTCAAGGCAAAGCTCGCGCCGTATTTCAATCACGACCTTGCAACACTGCCGTGGAACCGTCCGCTGCTCGAGCGCCTGCGCCGCGAAGCCAGCGATTCCGGGCGCGTGCTGGTGCTGGCCACCGCCACCAACGAGCAGATCGCGCAACGCGTCGCGGCACATCTCGGCATCTTCTCCGCGGTGCTCGCCAGCACCGAAACTAACAACCTCAAATCCGGCGCGAAGCTCGCCGCCATCCAGGCGCACGCCGGCGGCCCGTTCGCCTACGCGGGCAACGACTCGGCCGACCTGCCGATCTGGAAACACGCGGCCAGCGCCGTGGTGGTCAGCCGCTCGCGCGCGCTCACCCGGCAGGCGCGGCAGCTGACCCAGGTCGAAGCGCATTTCGAACCGGAAGGCGCTTCCGCGCGCGTGCTGCTGCGCGCCCTGCGTGTGCACCAGTGGTCGAAGAACCTGCTGGTCTTCGCGCCGCTGTTCGCCGCCCACCTGTGGACCTCGCGCGACTCCGTCCTGGCCGCCAGCGCCATGTTCCTGGCGTTCTCGCTGTGCGCCTCGGCTATCTACTGCATCAACGATCTTCTCGACCTGCCGTCGGACCGCGCCCATCCGCGCAAGCACACCCGCCCCATAGCCGCCGGCCGCGTATCGATCCCGACGGCGCTGCTGCTCTCGCCGCTGCTGCTGATCGCCGGGGTCGGCATCTCGGTGGCGCTCGGCTGGCTGCCGGCCATGGTGCTGGCGGCGTACATCGTGACCACCACCGCATACTCGTTCGTGCTCAAGCGAATCGTGCTGGTGGACGTCATCACGCTGGCCTCGCTCTACTCCGTGCGCGTCATCGGCGGCGCGGCCGCCATCGGCGTGGTGGCTTCATTCTGGATCCTGGCACTGTCGATGTTCCTGTTCCTGAGCCTCGCGCTCATCAAGCGTTATTCGGAACTGCACACGCTCGCGCTCACCGAACGCCACGCGGCGTCGGGCCGCGACTACACCGTCGGCGACCGCTACGTCATGCTGGCGCTGGGCGTCGGCTCTGGTTTCAGCTCGGTCATGGTCATGGCGTTGTTCCTCAACAGCCCCGGCGTGGCGGAACTCTATCCACGCCCCTACCTGCTCTGGGGACTGTGCATGACGCTGCTCTACTGGATCGCGCGCATGTGGGTCAAGGCTTCGCGCGGCGAGATGCACGACGATCCTCTGGTATACGCCGCCACCGACCGGGCCAGCCTGTTCATGGCATTCCTTTCGGCGGTCGTGGTTGCTGCCGCTTCCTGGCCGGTCTGACATGAACGTTTCGGCCGCCAGCAAGGCGCAGAACATCGAGCGCTTCGTGGCGCTCGCGCTGGCGTCGATCTATCTATTCATCTTCAATCGCACGCTGCCCGATGGCGACGCGCTGCGCGTGGTCCGGCAGATCACCGCCAATGACCTTCAATGGAACCCCAACCACCTGCTGTTCGACCCGCTCGGGTACGCGTGGCACGGGATTCTTTCGGCGGTGGGTTTCACCATCGAGCCGCTCGCGAGCTTCGAGGCGATCAGCGCCATCGCGACGCTCGCTTCGCTCTGGATCTTCCACCGCGTGTTGTGCGAGCTCGAAATATCGCGTTTCCCGCGACTGCTGGTGCTCGCGGGGCTGTTCGCCTCGGCGGGCTTCCTGGTCACTTCGGTGGGCCAGTACTTCTTCATGGTGCAGATGCCGTTCCTGCTGGGTGCCCTGCTGTATATCGTGAAGTGGCTGCGCGGCGGCACAGCGGCGCCTGCTGCCCGCCGGCACCTGCTCATCGCCGGCATGCTGACCGCGATCGCCACCACCATCATGTTCAACAACCTGTTCCTGGTGCTCCTGCTGGGCGCGGCGCTGTGCAGCGTCCGCACCGCGGACGGCCGCTGGGGGTTCTCGAACACGCTGTATTTCGGCGCGGGCGCGGCGGTCGTCGGTCTGCCGGTCTTCATCGCCGGTTATGCGCTCTACGGCGCCGGCGGCGGATTCTTCAACTGGCTGCTCTCCTACCAGGGAGAAGCCGGCAGCAGCCTCAATGATCTCTACGGCACCAAGGCGAATCTCGGCAGCATCGCCGAGGCAGCCGCGCAGGTGATCTATAACCTGCTCGTCGGCAATCAGCTCGAAACCGCCGGGCTCGGCCCGGTGCTGTCGGTACTGGTGTTCGGCAAGGGCCTAGAGTTCGAGCCGAACTGGACTCGCGTGATCATCGGCGCCGTGCTCGCATTGCTGGTCGCGGCACTCACGGCGGTCACTTTCCTCGCAGCGTTGCGCGATTTCCTGAAACGCCCGCTGGTGCGTCTCATGGTGGTGTGGATTGCGGCGTACTCGCTGTTCAACCTGATGTGGAGCGCGCCCATCGAGATCTTCTGGTTCCAGATGCTGCCCGCGGTGTGGCTGCTCGCGGCCTGCATGCTCGGACTCGTGCCGACGCCAGGCACCGGCAAGCCGGTGCGCACTCTGGGAAATCCGGCGCGCGCCGCCGCGATGGCTTTTGTCGCCCTGCTGTTCGCGGTGAACACCGTGAATGCCGTGGTGCCCGTCTCCCTCACCGACGTCGATGGCATGTCTCGCGCACACCGGGCGTTGCTGCGCGAAGGCGACCTGGAAATCCTGCCCGGCTGGGATCAGCAGAAATGGATCTTCGTCGACAAGGCCGAAGGCATCTCGCAGTTCGTGCTGATGAATGCCGCGGCGTTCAACAAGGGTGCCAGGATTCGCGAACTGCCCGCCGTCGTCGACGCGCAGCTGCAGGCCGGCAAACGGGTGATCGTCGCGCGTCTGTACGACCGCGACCCTGACATGATGCCGTGGTACTCGCTGGAAAAATCCGGCTGGTCGCGCGCGAAGCTCCAGGAACTCCTCGGCGCGCACTGCAATCGCGTGCTCGGCCGCGTAGCCGACATCACCTTCCGGGAGTTGTATCTCTGCGAACCCAAGACATGACGCGACGCCGGATCCTGTGGCTGTCGCATTTCGTTCCTTACCCGCCCAAGGGCGGGTGTTTCCAGCGCAGCTACAACCTCATCAAGCGGGTCGCCGAGGTGCACGACGTGCATCTCATCGCCGTCAAGCACAAGAGCGGCACGCACCCCGAGGATGAAATCCGCGAGGCGCACGCCGAACTCGCGCGCCATTGCAAGTCGGTCGAGATCTTCGACATCTCCGCGTCGACCACCGCGACGAAGCTGGCGATGCGCGGGCTTGGCAGCGTGTTCACCGGGTCGCCGCTCACCGTGACCATCTACCGCTCGGCCGAGCTGCGCGCGCGCGTGCGCGCCGTGCTGGCGCGCGAGAAGATCGAGGCCGCCCATTTCGACGCCATCAGCCTCGCCGACTATCTGCAGGACGTTGGCAGCATCCCCACGGTCATGACGCATCATGGAGCGGAGTCCTTCATGATCCGCCGCCGCATCGACAACGAGAAGAACTTGGGTCGCAAGATGTTCTTCTGGCTCGAGTGGCACATGCTGCGGCGTTATGAAGCGCGCATGTGCCCGCGCTTCTCGATGAACGTCACGATGTCGAAGCTCGATACGGAAATTCTCGCGGAAATCGCGCCGAATGCCCGCTTCACGGTGGTGCCCAATGGGGTCGACCTCGGCTTCTTCGCGCCCGCCCCAGGCTCGCGCCGCCCGAACAGCATCGTCTTCGCGGGCCGGCTCGATCAGTACTCCAATCGTCACGGCATGCTGCGTTTCATGAACGAAGCATGGCCGGCCATCAAGCGTGCGCACCCCGACGCGGTCATCGACGTGATCGGCAGCAATCCGCCGAAGGAAATCGAGGCCTTGGCCAAGGTGGATGCGAACGTACGCGTGCACGGCTTCGTGCCGGACGTGCGACCGTACTTCGCGAATGCTGCGGTCGCCATCTGTCCCATCTGGGACGGCGGCGGCACGCGCATCAAGGTGCTCGACGGTCTCGGCCAGGGCATGCCGCTGGTGGCGACGAGCATCGGCGCCGAAGGCATCGATGTCGTCGCCGATCGCGATCTGCTGATCGCCGACACACCCGCGCAGTTCGCGGAGCAGATCTCGCGGCTCTTCACCGACGAAGTGCTTCGCCATCGGCTCGAAGTCAATGGCCGGCGCCTCGTGGAAACAGTGTATTCGTGGGATTCCATCGCGCAAAAATTGTCGACGCTGTACGCTCCGCCACCGAAATGAACGCCACTTCCGCTCCGCGCATGTCCATCGTCGTTGGCACCCTCAATCGTGGGGAGGTGTTGGGCCGATCCATCGACAGCCTGCTCGCCCAGGACTTTCCGCGGGATCGCTACGAAATCATCGTCGTCGACAACGGCTGCACCGACGGCACCGAGGCGCTGGTGCGCGCCCGCATGGCCACGGCTAACAACCTGCGTTACGTGAAGGAACCGAAACTCGGGCTTTCCAACGCGCGCAACAAGGGCATCGCCGAGTCGAAATTCGAACTCGTGGGTTTCTTCGACGATGACGCCACCGCGCAAACCGACTGGCTCACGCGGCTCACCACACTCTTTGCCGGCGATCCGGCGACCGGTGCCGCGGGCGGACCCATCTTCGTCGGCTGGCCCGATGTGCGACCAAAATGGATGCCGCGCTCCTGCGAAGGCTACTTCGGGCACTGCTACTACGGCACCGAACGCCTCGAGCTCAAATTCCCGCAGTACCCGTATGGCAGCAACATGGTGATCCGCAAGGAGCACCTGCTCACCATCAACGGCTTCAGCGACAAGGTCGGCCCGAAGGGCGGCAACATGATGTCGGCCGGCGAGCAGGATCTGTTCTCGCGGCTCTACAAGATCCCCATCAAGGTGATGTACGAACCGGCGGCGCCCGTCGAACACTGGGTGCAGGCCGAACGGGTGAGCCGCTCATGGGTTCTCAAGCGTTCGTACAAACATGGTTTGTCCAATACGCGGATGATCAGCAACGACGAGCCCTATCAAGCCGGCAAGTTGACGCGCCGCCTGTTCACGGCGTCGTGGCGTTGCGTGATGAGCAGCGTGGCGGCCGCGGCGGGCTGGATCATGCGCAAGCCGCCCGAGGTCACGATGGGACGCTTGGCCAACACGATGTACTGGGCCGGCATCACGCGCGGCACGTTTTCAACCCTTCAGGCAGGCCGCGGTTCCAGCCAGTAGAGGATCGGCCCCACCGGCTTGAGATGCAGTGCGAGTCGCGTCAGTGAGGGCTTGCGTGATGCCTTGAACTTGCTGTCGTCGAGCGAGTCGCGAACGCGAAATCCCGTGGCATCGAAATGACGGTGCCATTGATGATTCGACTGGAAGCACACACCCACACCCGCGGTATTGGCGCCGAGCGCGCGCGTGAACTTGGCGATGCTGCGCATCGAGGTCAGCGAGTAGATGAGCCAGCCGGGTATGCCGTCGAGCAGCATGCCGTCGTAGCGGTTTTCCCAGATGCACAGGCGCCCGCGCGGACTCAGCAGCCGGCGACATTGCGCCAGCGTGCCTTCGATGTTGGTGAGCGACTGCCGATAGGAATCGCCCACCAGGTGATGCAGCAGCCAGTTGCAACACACGATGTCGAAGGGACCTTCGATGGGCGCCAGTTCAGTCGCGGAACCACGCATGACCTTCTTGCGCGCGTTCGGCTTGTTCTTGGCCAGCAGCGGGTCTGAGAGGTCGACGACCACAGCCGTGGCCTCTGGATAGGTGCGCAGCACCAGGTCGGCGAAATTGCCGTTGCCGCCGCCCACGTCGAGCAGGCTGAACCTGCCGTCCGGGAAATCGCGGTCGATGAGCGCCTTCAGCTTGAGCCAGCGCGCCTCGTACATGTAATCCACGTCGAAGGCTTCGGTCTGGCTGTCATCGAGGACGCGGATATTTTCCATTCGTGGATCTCGCCATAAGGCATCAGGGGCTCGCCACATAACTTGGCGTGCAGCAGCAGTCGTCGTGAGGCAGATCACAGATTACCTCAACGGTGCCCCGGTCGAGGTCCGGGCACGCGTGGATTATTGCAGTCTGAAATCCGTCTCCGGGCGTCGATCCGGCACGACACGCTTGCGCTAGTCATAATTCGGCGCCGGTTTCGCGCCGCGCGCCCTTTCGTGTTGAGAACCTTAGAACCAACGATGAGCACGATTCCTCCTGAAGTCCCGCCTGGCGCCGCCGCCGTCCCTGTCTCCGCCCCCGCCAAGCCGCGTCAGTCGAGCGCCCGCATCCTGGTGCGCAACGTGCTGTCCAACTGGACGGGCCTGGTGCTCAACATGGCGGTGGCGTTCTTCATGTCGCCGTTCCTGGTCCGCAGCCTGGGTGACGTCTGGTACGGCCTGTGGGTGCTGATCCGTTCCACCACCGGCTACATGGGCATGCTCGACGCCGGCGTACGCGTCGCGGTGGTCAAGTTCGTGGCGCGCGCCGATGCCTCGGGCGATTCGGTCGAGCTCAATCGCACCGTCAGCACCGCGTACTTCCTGTTTTGCTGCGTCACGGCGATCGTCGGCGTCGGCACGGTGGCGCTCGCCATCGCCTTTCCCTACATCTTCAAGATCACGCCGGAAACGCTGGTAGTCACGCGGATCGTGGTGCTCATCGCCGGCACGTCGCTGGGCGTCAGCCTGTTGTCGTCGGTGGCCGGCGGCATCCTCACGGGAATGCAGCGGTTCGACATCTCTAACCAGATCGGCATCGCGACGCTGGTCATCCGCACCATCGTCATCGTGGCGATGATCAGCATGGGCTACGGCATCATCGCGCTCGCCATCACGCACCTGTCGATGCAGGTGATGAACTGGTTCGTGATCCACCACTTCGCGCGCAAGCTGCGTCCCGACATCAAGATCGACATGCGCGACGCCAACCGGGAGTCGGCGAAGAAGCTCTACGGTTACGGTTCGGCCAACGTCATCAGCGGCCTCGGCGACCTGCTGCTGTTCCGCACCGGCGAAGTGCTCGCCGCGATATTCATCGGTCCAGCGGCCGTGACCTACTACGCCATCGCCGGCACGCTGCTCGAATACCTGCAGAAGCTGGTGTTCACGATGGCGCAGACGCTGCACCCGTTCTCCAGCGCCAAGCAGGCGAGCGGCGACGAGCGCAGCCTGCAGGCGGTCGCGCTGGTGGGCACCAAGCTGAGCTTCCTCATCGCGCTGCCGGTCACCGCGG
>Ga0190274_10001752_pt1 | contig 12714 bp, 10 predicted proteins | sample Popmic531T_FD_133002 | JGI IMG/M metagenome (GOLD analysis project Ga0190274, IMG submission 133002) | Populus adjacent soil microbial communities from riparian zone of Yellowstone River, Montana, USA - 531 T | ecosystem: Environmental > Terrestrial > Soil > Riparian zone | place: USA: Montana...
CGGGTTCGAGCTCGACGTCGGCGACGTGCAGGAATACAGACTTGATCGCGCGACGCGTCCACGCAGCCGGATCGAGCATGTGTCTCGGCAGGGCAAGGCTCGCGTGTGCGTCGATACCACCGACCGTGCCCAGCTGCGCCCTCACGACCGACTGCAAGTCGCCTGGCGACGGCTGCGAGAGCTCGACCTCCGCGTGGATCACACCCTGACCGCGCAGCGCCGGTGCAACCACGTCGCGGAGCGAGACGTGCCCCGCGATCCCCGAGGGCGAGATCTGGAGGTCAGCGTCGAGCCGGCCTGTGTACGGCCCGGGCACGCCACTGAGCTCGGCCGCGCGGCCAAGATCGATGTGCTGCGCCCCGAGGAGGTCTTGGCGCTTGTCAGAGCCGCGGAGTCCGACCAGGACGCGGCGATCTTCCACACGGCTGCATTCGCCGGCCTGCGAATGGGCGAGCTGTTGGCGCTGCGCTGGCGCGACGTTGATTTCACCCGCCGCACCATCCACGTCCGCGAGAACTGGACTCAAGGCGAGACCACGACTCCAAAGGGCGGGACGGAGCGAGCCGTGCCAATGGCCGAGGAGGTCGCCGAGCGCTTGGCCCGGCTTGGCCAGCGCCAGCACTTCATCACCGACGACGATCTCGTCTTCTGCACGCCGCGCGGTCAGCACATCGGCTACAAGTCCCTGAAGGAGCGCTACCGCGCCGCGCTGCGGGCGGCGGACCTGCGCGAGGACTTCCGCTTCCACAACCTCCGCCACACCTTCGGCAGCACCGTGATCCGCCACGCCGACTCGCGCGAGGTCATGGAGTGGATGGGTCACGCGGACCTGGCGACGACCAGGCGCTATCTTGCCTTCGTCGACCGCGAGGACGCCGCGAAACGAGTCTCGGAGGCGTTCAGGTTGGAGGAACCGCAAGGGTCGCCGGCATCCGCTTCTGCTGCTTGACGCCGAGTTATCGGCGGCGTCGCGGCCCATAGGTGTTCTCGGCGATCCAGCTCCCAAGGTCGGAGCGAGTGAACCTCAACCCGCGCTCGCCGATCCGAACGTGGGGCAGTCCGCGCGAGCGGACCAGCTCGTAAAGCGTGCTGCGCGGAACGTGGAGGAGCTTGGCCGCCTCGTCGGCGGTCATCAACGGCTCGGTAAGCAGAGAGGCATCAGCCATCTATCTCTGCCTTTGCTGTCCCTTGTGAGCGCTCATTGCATCGGATACATCCGAAATGCGCTGCCAACGCCCCCGGAGATCTGCTCCCGAACCAAGCCCCGAGAAATCGTCTCCTCTCTTCATGCAGGCAAGACGTAGGCGCCCGCCGATCCGGTCCACCTGCTGCGGACAGAGGTCCAGAGAAGGGACCAGAAGCAGAGTCCGCAGCCGCTTCGCCTGGGGAGTGGGATGCGGCCCTTTGGGCGCAGCCGACCACACACCTTCACGATGTGAATGTGCATGGTCGGCTGCGCCGTCGGGCCAGGGAGGAAGGGAGGCGAAGCGGCTGCGGGTATCGAGAGGTGGATCGGGTCCGTCTAGAGGACATGGGAGGGAGGCGGACTGATCGGATCAGTGAGAAGGACTTGGCGGTCTTGGAGTTCGTCGCGCGCTACGGCGTGGTTCCGAGGGAGGTCGTAGCGGCCTGGGCGGGGACCGCGAAGGCGGCGACTGCGGGCAGGGAGCGGCGGCTGCGGATGGAGGGACTGATCGAGGTCGGGGCGGGGCTCGGCGGAAGCGGGCGGCTGCTCCACGCGACCCGAGACGGCCTGGCGGCAGTCGGCAGGAAGGAGCTTCGCGTCCCGCGCCCTTCGGCCGGCGCCGTCCGCCATGAAGCCGCTGTCGCCCGCGTCGGCATCTGGTTGGAAGCCGGTGGCCATCGCGTCCTCAGCGAGCGCGAGTTGCTGGCCGCCGAGCGGGTCGAGGGCAGGCGCATCTACTCGGTCAGGACCGGCGAGCGACTGCACCGCCCCGACCTCGTCGTGATCGGCGAGCGACCCGAAGCGGTCGAGGTCGAGTTGACGCCGAAGGCTCCACGGCGCCTCGATGTGATCCTTCGGGCCTGGGCGCGAGCGGTTGCGAGCGGGCAGTACGAGGGCGTGCGCTACCTCTGTCCTCCGGTGACCCTGCGGCTGCTGCAACGGGCGCTGGCGCGGACGAATCTGGGCGAGCGGGTCACTGCGGGGCCGTTGCCCGTGCTGGGCCAGGCTGGGGCGGAATTACCCCCCGACCCATCAGACCAAGCCAACAGCCACCACAGGACCTCTTCAGGCACCGACGTAGCTATCGCAGGCAGTCGAGCTACCAGGGACGAGGCATCGCCACCAGCCTCAAGGGTTCTCAAGCTCCTCAACTTCGACAGCCTTAACAGCAACAGCACCACCCCTCACGCACTATCAGTAGGCCAACTGCCGGGGGCGCCTAGGTCCGCGTTCTGACGTAGCGGACGGTGACCTGCAAAGCCCCCGCGCCACCCGATGCACCGCGCCCTCGCCAGGGACTGGAGAGCTAGATGCTCTCCATCGGCAAGCTCGGCGCCGGCCAGGAGCGCTACTACCTCGACAAGGTGGCCGAAGGCGCCGAGGACTACTACTCCGGCGAGGGTGAGGCCGAGGGCCAATGGCTCGGCGACGCAGCAAAAGAGCTCGGCTTAGACGGGGTGGTCGAAGCCGAACAGCTAACCGCCATGCTCACCGGCCGCAACCCGGCGACCGGCGAGCCGCTGGGCCTGCGCGCGGTCGGCGGCCGGGGCGCCGTCCCCGGCTTCGATCTCACCTTCTCGGTCCCCAAGTCGGCCTCGCTGCTCTGGGCGCTCGGGGACGCCGAGACCAGCGCCGCCGTCACCGCCGCGACCGAAAGTGCCTTGGGCGCCGCGCTCGACTACCTCCAGCGCGAGGCGTGCTGGACCCGGCGCGGAGCGGACGCCGAGTTCGTCAAAGGCAACGGCTTCCTTGCCGCAGGCTTTCGCCACCGCTCCTCTCGCGCCGGAGATCCCCAGGTCCACATCCACACCCTGATCGCCAACGCAACCCAGGGGCCGGACGGCAAGTGGACCCGGCTCTACCACCCCGCCATCTACGACCACGCGAAGACGGCGGGCTACCTCTTTGAGGCTCACTTGCGCGCCGATCTGTCCCGGCGTCTCGGGGTCCGTTGGCAGGAGGTCCGCAACGGCATCGCCGAGATCGAGGGCTTTGCCGACGATCATCTGCGCACCTTCTCCACGCGCCGCCAACAGATCCTCGAGGCGGCTGGGCCAGAGGCCTCAGCGCGCTCCAGGCAGGTCGCGACCCTGGCGACGAGGAGCGCGAAGGAGGAGGGCGTGACCCAGGAGACCTTGCGCGAGCGCTGGCACTCCAAAGCTGCGGAGATCGGCTTGGAGGTGGAGCCCACCTTGGGCCGGGGCAGAGATTCCGGCGCCCCCGACGTAGCCCGCACGGCCTCTACCTGGCAGGTAGGCCGTGCGGTTACGACGGGGGTCTCTCACTTCGACCGCAGGGATGTGATTCAGGCGGTTGCCGGGATGGCTCGGGAGGGAATGGACGCCGCCGAGGTCGAGCGAGTGGCGGATGCCTTCCTTGCCTCTGAGGAGGTCGTGACGCTGGGTGCCTCTGGCAAGGGTGAGCGCTTCACCACGCGGGAGGTCTGGGAGATCGAGCGGGCGGCGCTGGCGAAGGTGGAGAAGATGCGCGGCGCTGGCGGTCCGGGCACAGCGGCTTCGCTCGGCGCCGAGCGGGTGATCGCCGAGCGCCCGACCTTGAAGGCCGACCAGGCCGAGATGATCCGCCGCCTGCTTACCGACCCCGGCCGGATCTCCGTCGTGATCGGTGAGGCCGGAACCGGCAAGACCTACGCCATCGTCGCCGCGGCCGAGGCATGGGCGCGGGAAGGGGTGCAGTTGCGCGCAGCTGCACCGACCTGGCGCGCGGCCAACGTGATGCGGGCCGAGGGGCTGGCGGCGCAGAGCACCGCTTCGCTTCTGACCGAGCTTGACCGCGCCGGAGCAGGGGAGGGCCTGGAGCGCGATTCGGTCCTCTTGGTCGATGAGGCCGGGATGGTCGATTCGGCCAGCATCGCGCGGCTGATCGACCATGCCGAGCGCGCGCAAGCACGGCTCGTCCTGGTCGGCGATTACGAGCAGCTCTCAGAGATCGAGGCGGGCGGGCTGTTCCGGGCGATTGCCGAGCGCGGCGAGACGATCACCTTGGACGAGGTGATCCGCCACCGCTTCGACGTTGAGCGCGAGGGAGCCAAGCGCATCCGTGAGGGCGAGGGCGAGCAGGCAATCCACCTCTACCGATCCGAGGAGCGGGTGATCGTCGCGCCCGACCCCGAGACCCGCCGCGAGGCGATGGTCAACGACTGGCACCGGGCGCACGAGCGAGGCGAGGACGCGGTGATGATCGCCAAGCGAAACGCCGAGGTCGATCAACTGAACGAACTGGCACGGGCAAAGATGAAAGCGGCCGGGCGCCTGGGTGCCAGTGAGGTCGAGGTCGGCGGCCGGCCCTTCGCCGCCGGCGAGGAGGTGATCACCCGCGTCAACGACCGCAAGGCCGCCGTCTACAACCGTGAGCGCTGGCAGGTCGTGGAGGTCGACGCGGCCAACCGCCGCGTCGTCCTCCAGGGGCTCGACCAGGGCCGCACCGTCGAGCTTGACGCCAACTACCTCGCCCAGGTCAACCCGCACTCCGGCGCCCCGGCCCTCCAGCACGCCTACGCGATCACGACCTACTCGGCGCAAGGAACGACGGTGGAGCGCGCCTACCTTGCTGCCGACGCCTCGATGGACAAGCAGGAGCTTTACGTGGCCACCTCGCGCAGTCGGGGGGAGACGTTGATCTATGCCACCCCGGAGGTTCGCGGCGACCGTACGGAGATCGCCCCGGCCGAGTTCGCCGACCGGGGCGAGCTTGCCCATCTCAGCGAAGCGGCTGGGCGCGATCGCGCCCAGCGCGCCGCCCACGACGTCGCCCGCCTGGACGGGCTGCCGATCGAGGACCTACAACGCCGCCGAGGCGACCTGGCAGGCGTGGCGCGAACTCGCGAGGAGGCCCGCCGCGAGTTGGCGGCGGTCGAGGAGGCCATAGCCGCCCGCGAGCAACTGACGAGGACCGCCGCCCGCATCGCCCCACCTCCCTACATCGTCGCCGAGTTGGGCCAGCGGCCGGCCGATCCGGCCGAAGCAAAAGCCTGGGATCGCGGTCTGGCCGTGATCGAGACCTACCGGCGCGACAACGGCGTCAGCGACCCGGCCAGTGCCTTTGGGCCCACCCCGAAAGGCGGCGCGGCCAAGGCACGTCAGCGCAAGGCGATGGAGCGCACCGAGCGGGTGCAGCGACAGCTACGCGAGGTGGCGGCTTCGCGGCGGGTGCGCGGGCGCAGTGCCGAGCGTCGCTCGTTTGGGATCGGGCGCTAGACCGCGCCCGCATTAGGGAGCGGCGGGGGCGCCCTGGGGTGAGGAGGGCGCCCCCGTCTGTTCCGTCCCTTGTCAGGCGCCCCGCCCAGTCACGGGGTTTGTCCATGCCTGGCAAGTCGTGTCAATCCCGGGCTTATGACGCCACCGGGTCCGGCGGTGGTCCCGAGTGGACTTCGCTGGCGATGACGCCGCCGTCGCCACTCAGTTGGCCGGTGATGAAGATCGACTCCCCGGCCTTCAGTTGGCCGTGCTTCTTCGCAACGTCAGCCGGGACTTCGACCTCCCGGCTCGTCGTCGTTGACTGCTCCTCAGTGCCACTCGCCTTGGGATCTCGAAAGGCGACGAGCAGCACCGTCACCGGGCTGCCATCGCGGCCTTTCTCCTTGACAGGTTCTGCGATCAGGACTCCGCTGAGAAACAAGCGGTTGAGATCCAGCCGAGAGTCCTGGCCTTGCAGGGCACCCGCCGCCCCTGTCAACGGCGGGTGCCCTCCCAACGCGTCGGCCGACGCGCTCGGCCCTTGCCCCATCCGAGTGCCGGCAGTGGCGGCGTCGGCAGGCCCCCGGTGGTCCCTTCGGCAAGATTGGCGAAGACGTGGAAAGAGGCTCATGGAAGATGCGCGGTCTGTTTGCGTCCCTTTCTGGGACGGCCTATCAAGTGGATCGCCCAGTCGCCCCGGGGGGTCTCGCTGGAGGATGGGCGCGTTCCGGCAAAAGCTCAACTTCACGTAAGACGCTGACGTGGTAGCCGACCTGCGCAATAGTTAGCTCGTCGTGGCTTGTCAGACATGACAGGAGGTCAACTCCGGCGAGCGAGAGGTTCTTGTCCTGCGTATAGAGGTTGAGAATCTGCGCCCTGATCGGGTGCTCGCGCGCCTCCTTTCGACGACCCTCAAGGTTCCTGCGCTTGTCGTTGTACACACTTCCTCCTCCTACTTTTTCTTACTCTTACCCTTGTCACGGGCAATTTTTTTCGGAGTGGCTTTTTTTCTACCCTTACCTTCCGCATCTCTGACCTGCTTGGAGGTTGGTGACAGGAATCCGGCGATGGCAAAGGTGACGTGCATCCCATCGCCGCCTTTACTATTAGCCCGACGCTCAACGGTTTCGACCTCCAACCGCTGTGATTCTTCGATGCACCAAGCAATCAGCTTCACCAGCTCTTGATATGCGGTCTCGTCCAGGCACCGTGGTGCCCAAAACAAGCAGGCATCGTCACGCTTAAACATCGTGCCCGTTTCTATGGCGTGTGACACCCGACCGTTGAAATCCTGCAAGATCGCGCCAGCAACTCCTGGACGCAGCATGTCTCTGACCTGCCCCCAATCGGCATCACTGATGAAGCCGCTCTTGGTGGCCTTGTGCATGTGCTTGGTGGAACCACGGACCTTGATTTCCTTCACGATCTCCAGGAACCCATGCTCCCGAAGAACTTTGAATTGGTACGAGGCAACGTTGAGCGCGATTTCTGCCTCCGCGGCAAATTCGCTAGGGCTGATCGGGCGCTGGATCGCGATGGAGAGAATCTGAACCCGTAGTGGGTCCTTGGCGACGACGCCAACGTTCGGGTCAATCAACCCCTCGGCGCGCTCCCTCGCCCTACGAGTGTCACCCCGTCGGGATGCGGCTTTCTTCTTGCCCTTCGCCTTACCTGCGCTCTTCGACCCGCGTCCGCCGCCGGTGGCTGCCTTAGTCGGGGGACCTGTACTCGCAGTCTTTTGTTCGGAAGCCACCGGCGCATCCTCCTGAGCGGATTTAGGTACGAAGCGGGATCAGTTAATCAATTTCCTTGATTGTTCTGCCGACTTTGCGACTTTAACGATTGACCGGTCAATCTGGATTAGCGCATCCTTGAAGCTCTGCCCTCGCGCCTCCCCTCCCAGCGGGGGGCGCAGCTTCAAGGAGGAGGTGATTGCACATGGCTCCGGTCAAGATCGAGCACGTCATTCCGATGCCCAGCATCATGAAGTCGGGCTGAGGCTCCCGATGGCAGACGCGGGGGTTCAGGCCAGTTCCGCCTGGCCCCCGCGCCGCCGATAGAGCCGGTGACGGACCTCCATCGTTCCGCTTAGGCGTGCACGATGGAGGGGGAGAACTCTGCCCCGGCTTAGCGAGACTCTACGCCCCGACCAGTCAGATGCGCTATCTCTGATTGAGTAGTCCACACGGTTTGGTTTAACACTTATAACCGGGCTAGAAGCGTGCTCTACCCAACTGATCCAATCCCTTCAGTTGCCTGAGCAGTTGGCAAAACCGTGTCCCGGAATATGTCCTACTCCACAGTCCTGTACCGAACTCAGGAGAACTCCTTATACAGAATCGTGCCCGAATGGCCCAGATTCGCGCGGCAGGATTGAGTCCTGCCCACCCATGACGACACTGCGGCTTTGGCGCAAAGGGAGAACGCCGGTTGATGCGCAGAGTCTCCTATGCGCTGTCGGAAGCCGGATCGGTCAGTCGTCCCGCGAAGAGAACCGCGCCGGTCCGCTCGTCGCGGAGGAAGAAAAGAAACGGGCGGTTTGCCTTGAAGGTGATCGCGTCACGCGGGGGGCGCGAGGCCGACTTCGGGACCATTCCGACGACCGTCGCCGCAGCGGCAACCGTCCCAGCCTCATCGACGGTGAAATCGGCGGCGTGTTTGACGAATGCGATCTTCAAGTCGGCCGCCGTCGTGATGCCAGAGAAGTTCGCGCTTTCGCTGAAGGGCGTGGGCATACCCAGCTTTTTCAGAGCGCCGGTCAGCTCGGTGTCGGCGTCCAGGTGGAAGCGCGGGAGGCTGAGGTCTACTGGGCCTGGCGTGAGGTCGCGCGCGATCTGAGCCAGGCTTCTACCGTCGAGACTGTGCTGCAGCGCTCCGAGTTTCTGCCGCACGGGCAGCATGACAAGCAGCGAAAGCGTCGAGGCGCGATAGGGCAACGTCACTGCCCTGTATCCGGGACCGGCGCCGTAGCGCAGCGACTCGGTCTGGTGCATGAAGTCGACCGTGACCTCTCCCGCAGTCTTATGGAAGACATCGGGCCTGGTCATGCCTTTTTTGAACGGATGCTCCCAATCCGCGTCGAGATAGACAGCGTTGGCCAGCGCCAGGGCCATTCCTTCGGGTGGCGAGTCGAGAATCCGGGGGATCAGCCCTTTGGTGCGCTCGCTCACCCAGCCGTTGATCGCTTCCAAGGCCCCCGTTGGGTTGGCCGCGAAGTCGACGATTTCCGGGGCGGCGTCGAAGCGCTGCTGGGCAGCGGAGAGGAAGGCGGGCGCGAATGGCAGTCCCTGTTGGAGAAACAGGCCGTTGGCGATCTCGAGGGTAGGTGGTTCGGAGTAGCCCGCTGCTGCGGCGGCCTGTCCAGCGATGATGGCGCGCTGGAGATCCCCCACGGCCGCGAGTGCGGTTGAGCCTTTCAGATGGAGGGTGCGCGCGATCTCCTCGGCGGTGCGCCCGACGCCGCCAGTCCCCGTCATCGCCAGCGCCGCCGAGACACTGTCGGGCGACAGGACGAGGTTACCCGGCCCCTGAGCGCGCATCAGGTCTAGGCCGAACGCGCCCGTGGCGGCAGCCGGGGCGAGGGGGGTGTCTGGAGAAGCGACAGAGCGCTTCGGCGCTTTGGCCTGGCTGGTGTTCGCCAAGGCGAAATCACCAATGCCAGCCCCCACTAGGAAAACGAGGATGCAGATTGCGGCAACGAAAAGTCTGGCGCAAACTGACAGCCGGCCGTCGCTGCCCCCCACCTGTTTAACCATGACAAGAGCTTACATTCCCCTCCACGGCTCAAGGTCGTGAGGAACCGCCACGCAGAATGACCGACAGCCTGTGGCGACCCAGAACTTGGTCCCGAAATTGGTCCCCGACTCCACCGAACCCAGCCGAACTCCCTGGACGTGATTCGCTCTATTAGGCCGGATTCGGCTCTATAGAAGGCTTCCGGCGCGACTCATAATCCGTCGGTCGAAGGTTCGAGTCCTTCCCGCCCCATAGCTTGCGACATAGGAGGCTCGCGAAGGGGCGTCGTCGAGGCGAGAAGCTAGAGCTTGGCCGGCTCCGTTAGCGGGGTCGACCTGATCCGCTCTATCCCGCCAGATTGGGCATAGCTGCCCTACGGCTCGGACGTTTAACCCCGGGGCGGCACCACGACATACGGCGCTGCGGGTCTCTTTAGAGTGGGCCGATGCCGTCGAGGTCGAAGCTGATCGTCGCCCTGCTCGTCCTCGCGTTCTTGGCGTCGATCGGCCTGCCGGCTGGGGCGAACGCGACGCTTGCCTTCAACTCCAACGCCTTCGACCCGGAAGTCTGGATCTCCAAGAACGACGACGGCACGGAGGCCACGTACGTCGGCCGCGGCCTAGTGGCGCAGGTCTCGCCGGACGGCAAGCTGCTCGCCTACGAGCACGGGACGCGTCCGCCGGCTGGGAGCTGAAGATCTATGACGTCGCCACGGGGAGAAGATGGGCGCGCTGACGCACATGCACACCACTTTGGAAGCGTGGTATTTGCGGGCCCGCCGGCTTCGGTCCCCGTCACGGGCGGTGAACCGACGGTGCTGAACCAGGACGCCTACTTGCCTTCCTGGAGCGGGCTGCGCACCGCGGGAGCGGGCGCCTCCTGCTGAGTCCCATCCCCGCGATGGGCGCGAGATAGACGTTGTGACCGAGGTTCATAGACGGCATTGGGCGGAATTAACTGGCAACATCTCTTGACTTAACGACGACGGGGGCGAAGTGAGAGTCCGGAAAATTGACCAAGCCCGATCCTGGGCCTGGATGACGCTGTTGACGATTGCCGTTCTGGCCCAGGCCATGGGCCTGACCTTGGCCGCGCCGAGTGCGGCCGCCGTCAAGAAGGGCGGCCCCCGGGCCGACCTGCTGGTTGGCACCGCCCACGCCGACACTCTGCTTGGCCGGGGGGGAAGGGACAAGCTCCGCGGTCGGGGCGGCCCCGACCAGTTGATCGGCGGGCGCGGGTCCGACCGGCTGACCGGCGGCGTCGGCGCGGACCAGCTGCTCGGTGGCGGCGGCAACGATCGCCTGCGGGCCAGGGACGGCACCGTCGACCACCTCAACTGCGGCGGTGGCCATGGCGACGTTGCCGTGGTCGATGCGATCGACGAAGTCTCGGTCAGCTGCGAGCGGGTCGAGGAGCTGCCGGCGGAGCAGCCTTCCACCTCCGTCGCCGGACCGGGGCAAGCGTCCAGTCCGATCGCGCCGCCGGTTTCGCCCGTCGCCTCTGCGCAGGAGATGCCGCCGGAAGAAGCTCCCGAAGTGGAATTCGAAGAGACGCCGCTGGCGACGTTCCCCGCCGGCCATGGCTGGAGCGGCAACGGAGTCGGCACCTTCGCCGACGCCGGACCGCCCTTCGTCGTCAACGGCGATCGGTCCTACCGGATCACGACCGACGGCGGCGGCGACGAATCGGTCGCCAGCTCGCCGGCGCTCGATCCCGTCGACCTGCGCCGGTCCCACGTTGCGGTGCAGGCCGAGGTCAGCTTCAGCGCCCATCTCGGGGCGGTCAAGCTGCGGCTCGCCTCCGGCGACATCCAGTCCGACTACGCCGAAGCGACGGTGTGGAAGGAAGGCTTGGACCCGATCATCCTCGGCAGCACCTTCGAGTTCCAGTCGCTGCCGATCGGCAGCTTCGAGGTCGTCGGCGACGTCGACTGGTCGCGCATCGATCACGCCCAGATCGCCCTGACCGACAACGAAGCCGGCTCGGTCACGCTCTATGCCGCCGGCGTCTACGCCGTCCGCACCCAACACAAGCCGACGATCAGCTTCGCCTTCGACGACGGCTACGAGTCCGTCTACACGCGAGCCCTGAAAAAGCTCTCCAGCGACCGCTTTCCGGCCTCGGCCTACGTGATCGCCGATACCGTCGGCGAACCGAACGTGCTCGATCTCGAACAGCTGCAGGCGCTGCGCGACCAGCACCACTGGGAGATCGGCGGTCACGCCGCCACCCTCGTCAGCCACAACCTCCCCAACGGGCTCGACAGCCTCGGTCCGGAAGCGCTGAAAACCGAGATGGACGCCCTGCGCGACTGGCTCGACGAACACGGTTTCAGCCGGGCCAGCTTCGCCTACCCGAAAGGGGCCGCGGGCCCGCCGGTGCGGCAGATGGCCGAGCGGGACTATTGCGCGGGGCGGGTCACGGCGAGAGGTCCGGAAACCATCCCGGCGCGGGACGACTACACGATCCGCGGTTGGTCCATAAACAGCGAGGAAACCGTGGTCGACGACATCAAGGCGGCGATCGACGCCACCGTCGCCGAGGGGAGCTGGCTGATCCTCAGCTTCCACGACATCGTGCCGGGGGTGCCGCAACTGCCGACGGAGTTCGGCGAACAGGGCTTCGGCGAAGTCGTCGACTACGTGCGGGAAAAGCAGAAAGGCGGCGGCCTCAAGGTACGGACCGTCGCCGACGCCCTGGGCCGGCACTGCTGAGCCGTCCTCACGGCGGTCGCGAGCCTCGGGCGATCCGTTATCTTTCCGTTGGTACGGAGAGGTTGAGTGATCAATCATGCTTAGAGTCTGGGACCGACGCGGGGAGCGGAGATGAGCGTGCTTTCGAAGGAGATTGCGGAGGACTGGTACCGGACGGCGTTCGCCGATACGGCCGACATGGCCTGGACCGACCGCACCGGGCCCGAAGTCGAACGGGCGATGCGGATGCTGAAGCCGCAGGGCGGCGAGCGAGTCCTCGACCTGGCCTGCGGCTCCGGGCGCCACTCGCTGGAGCTGAAGCGGCAGGGCTTCGAGGCCGTCGGCGCCGACATCTCGCCGGAGCTGCTGGAGATCGCCAGGCGCGACGCCGAGAAGGAGCGGCTGGACGTGACCTTCGTCGAGGCCGACCTGCGGGAGCTCGATTTCGAGGCCGAGTTCGACATCGTGCTCAGCCTCAACGACGGCGCGATCGGCTACCTGGAGACCGAAGCCGAGAACCTCCGCACCTTCGAGGTGATTTCACGTTCGCTGCGGCCGGGCGGGCGCCACCTGATGCAGCTCCCTAACGTGCTCTACGCACGCGAGCACCTGCCGCAGAAATCGTGGATCTCCGGCTCCTCGATGATCGAACTGGTCGAGCACCGCTGGAACCGCGGCGAGCGGTACATGGAAGGGGCGATGATCCCGATCCGCTTCGGCGAGGTGCTGGACGAGCTGAAACCGATCGAATTCCGCCAGCGGCTCTACACCGTCGAGGAACTGACCGAGATCATGGCCTCCGTCGGCATGGAGGTGGACCGGGTCTTCCACGGCAACGGCAAGGTCCGCGAGCCGACCCACAAGCAGTTCGAGATCTTCGTCGAGAGCCACAAGGCATAGGGAC
>Ga0190274_10001753_pt1 | contig 12705 bp, 14 predicted proteins | sample Popmic531T_FD_133002 | JGI IMG/M metagenome (GOLD analysis project Ga0190274, IMG submission 133002) | Populus adjacent soil microbial communities from riparian zone of Yellowstone River, Montana, USA - 531 T | ecosystem: Environmental > Terrestrial > Soil > Riparian zone | place: USA: Montana...
CCTCAGCGGCGCACTGCGCTGCTTCGCGCTAGCGCGCGAAGCGTTCTTCCTTGGGTCGAGAGACTGCTGGGGTTGTGCAACGGAACTCCGTCCTGGCCGGGACGGCGCGAGACAAGTATGAGGCCCGGTACCGTCGGTGTCAAGCAACGGCAACCGGGCCGTGATGTTCCGGTGATCTTCCGTAACTGCCTGAAACGCCAGCGGATACCCGGAAAGTCACGTTCAGGATCGGGACGACCCCGGGACCGGCGCCTCAGGCCCCGGTGATCAGGTCCCGCTGGGCCCCGCCGGGGGTCACGACTGCCTCTTCCGCGGTGAGGTACATGTTCACCTCGCTCCGCACCCCGAACCGGCCGGTCAGGTACACCCCCGGCTCCACCGAGAACCCCGTTCCGGCCAGGAACTGCCGGTCGTCATGCGTCTCGTAGTCGTCGAGATGGGGGCCGGAGCCATGCAGCCGGTGGTCGATCGAATGCCCGGTGCGGTGAACGAACGCCGCTCCGTACCCGGCGTTGGTTATGATCGACCGCGCTACCCTGTCCACCTCGAATCCGAGCAGGGGCCGGCCCGCCGCCCAGCCCGCCTGCACGAACTCGATCGCCGCATCCCTGGCATCGCGCACCGTCTCCCACACTTTCAGCACCTCGGCGGGCGGGCGCGGCCCGCTGAATCCCATCCAGGTCTGGTCCGCGTAGACGGCGCCCAGGTGCCTACCGCCCCACAGGTCGAGCAGCACCACCTCGTCCCGCGCCAGAGTACGGTCGGCCCCGGCACGCGGTTCATAATGAGGATTCGCGGCGTTTGGACCGAATCCAACGATGGGCGGATGATCGAATTCGAGCCCACCGGCATGCAGCGCGTCGATCACTTCCTGCTGCAGCGCGCTTTCGGTGAGCCCGGTTCCCCCGGCCGCCACCGCGCGGTCCAGTGCCTGGTTCGCCACCCGCTTGAGCACCGCCGCGGCCGCGACATGATCTGCCAGGTCGTCGGCACTCCACACCGACGCAAAGCGCGTCACCAGCGCCGCGGAGGGCACCACGGTGGCGCCGAGCTTCTGGAGCAACTGCACCACGCCGCTCGGTACCCGGTCGAGATATGGCACCGCATCATCCTCGGCCACTTCCATTGCGACCCGCTTGCCGGCCACGACGCTCCGGAGCGCGTCGTGCAGCTCTTCCCACCGGGAATAAGGAATGATCCGGCCGGGAAATCCTGCCACCGACTGCAGTTCGATGCGGTGGGCCACCGCCACCGGCTCGCCACTTCGCGGCAGGTACACGAACAGCCGCCGGCTGCCCATGCCGCCAATGCCGAGCACCTGGCCCAGCACCGGGTTCACCCCCTGAAAGTCGTAGAGAAGCCAGCCATCGGCCTGGGCCACGGCGAGCGCTTCGGCGAGCGCGGCCTGGTCCGGCGTTACCAGCGTCACCGGTATCCCTCCGCGTCGGCCCAGTGCCACACGCATACCGCGTCACCCCGGGACCGGCAGCGATCGTGGGTCATCGCTCCCTCCATGCCGGCGAGGATGCGCAGCAGCTCGGCGAGCATCGACCCGATGTAGCCGCATGCCTCGCCATCGGGCATCGCGGCGATGGTGAGTGATTCCGGCGCGCGCGCCTCGACCGCCCGGCCCGCCCCCCGGAGTTCGACCGCGACCGTCTTCGCCGCCGCGCGCGATGCTGTGCGGAAACCCACGCGCCGGCTCATCCCGCCTGGCGCCACTTTGATGAGCGTGCGCGCGCCCCGTCCCGATGCCTTCGCCGCGTGCCGCGCGGCGCGACGGCCGGCGTCAGCGAAGGCCAGCTGGGCGTCGGCCCGGCGACCCACCAGCCGCAGCACGCCCAGCGCCTCGTCGCGTGGCACCTCGTCCCCGTGTTCCACCGCCTCCTCATAACGTTCGATCTGTGCGGCGACCGTGTCGCTCAGGCCGAAGCGCTTCGCCACCATCTCGCTCGCCAGTTCCTCGAGCCCGTCATCGAGAGGGGCGTCGAGGTTACGCAGCGCCTGGAGAAGGCTGAGCGGAATCAGGGCGGGGACGGTGGCTCGTTCTGTCATGTGATGGCGATCACAAAGTAATCGACGGCCACCATCCCTCTCTAGGGGTGCTTGCGCCCGGTGCGCGGTTCCGGGGACATTGGCCCCATGATGGGCGACCCCCTGGTGTCGATCGCCGCGGCCACGCTCCTGTCGGCCGGTGGATGGGCGGCGCGGGCCCTGACCATGTCGGGCGCGCTGGCGGCGACGGCGGTCGGGACCGCCATCCTGCTCGGCGCCGGCTGGCCCGGCGCGGCGGTGCTTGGTGCATTCTTCATTTTCGGCAGCGCCGTCGGCCGAGTCCTGGTCCAGGGGCAGCCGGCCGGGGACGCAAAGGGCGAGCGGCGCGACGCCTGGCAGGTGCTCGCGAACGGCGGATTTGCTGCACTGGGCGCAATGCTCGCCGCGGGACAGCCCGAACTGGCGCTCTGGGTCGTCACCGGAAGTCTCGCGGCTGCCGGTGCCGACACCTGGGCCACCGCCACCGGCAGCAGGAGCCCGTCGCCGCCGCGCCTCCTTCTCGTCGGTCGCACTGTACCGGCCGGGACCAATGGGGGTATGACCCTGCTCGGTACCGCCGGCGCCGCCGTCGGGGCCGGTCTCGTCAGCGGAGCGGGCGCCGTCGTCGCCGTAATGCCGCGCCTGCTCCTTTGGGGAATGGCGATCGGCATCACCGGCATGGTGGTCGACTCGATCCTCGGGGCCACGTTGCAGGGACGCTTTCACTGCGCATCCTGCAGCCTCGACAGTGAGCACCGCACGCACCGGTGCGGCACCCGCACCATGCGCACGGGAGGTGTCTCATGGCTCACCAACGACGGCGTGAACGCCGTCACCACCGCCCTCGGTGCGCTGGCCGGCCTGCTGGCCTGGCACTGCGGGGCTTCCGCCTGACGCCGGCATGAGCGACCTCGTCGCGGACGCCCTCGTCATCGGCGCCGGGCCCGCCGGGAGTGCCAGCGCGGCATTCCTCGCCGAGGCAGGGTGGCGCGTGCTCGCCATCGATCGCGCGGTCTTCCCTCGTGAGAAGCCCTGTTCGGAGTACATGAGCCCCGAGGCGGTGCGGATGCTCGACCGCCTGGGCGTCACCGCCGCGCTCTGCTCCGCGGGCGCCGCGACGCTCAGTGGGTCGAGCGTAACCGCAGCGAGGGGCGCGCGGCTGGTTGGCCGGTTTCCCGCGGGCCGAGGACTCTCCGTCGCGCGACGCGAGCTCGATCACGCGCTGGTCGGGGCGGCACGGGCCCGCGGTGTCGAGGTGCTCGAGGCCACCTCGCTCGAGCGGCTCGAGACGGAGGGTGATCGGGTCACCGGTGCCGTGATTCGAGGCCGGGACGGCGACCTTCGCCGCGTGCACGCGTCGCTCACCATCGGTGCGGACGGCCTCCGCTCCCGGGTCGCACGCGCCCTCGGCGGCCAGCGTCTCGGATGGCCCGCGCGCGTTGCGTTCGTAGCGCATGTCGAGGGCGTGCCGGCCATGGCGGATCGCGCCGAGATGCACGTGAGCAGCCAAGGATATGTCGGGCTCAACGCGATTGGTGCCGGGATCACCAATGTGGCGCTGGTCGTGCCGCAGGAGCGTGCCGCCCTCGCGGCCGGCCGCGTCGAGGCATACTTCATGGACGAACTCGATCGGTTCCCCGGCGTGCGCGGACGGGTGCGGGCCCGGCGTATCGTGCGCGAGGTGCTGGTCACCGGGCCCTTCGCGGCGCGGGCACGGCGGGTCACGACCCCCGGCGCGCTGCTGGTGGGCGATGCGGCCGATTTCTTCGACCCGTTCACCGGCGAGGGTATCTGTGCAGCGCTGACCGGAGCGGGCCTGGTGGCGCAGGTGCTGGGCCCCGCGCGGGACCGCGCCGCCATTGACCGCGCACTCCCTGAATACCGCCGGGCGCGCTGGCGGCGTTTCGCCGGCAAGTGGGCGGTGGAGCGACTCATCGGCTATTCGATGATGGTACCTGGCCTCTTCGACCACGCGGTGGCCCGCATCGGGCGGCGCCGTGGCATGGCCGATACCCTGGTGGGTGTCACCGGCGCGGTGCTTCCGGCCCGCGCGGTGCTGAATCCTTTCTTCCTCGCACGGATGGTCCTGTGACCAATCACGCCGTCGACCAGGCGCAGTTCCGCCAGCTGCTCGGGCGCTTCGCCACCGGTGTCACCGTCATCACGGCGCGCGATGCCGACGGACGGCCGCACGGCATGACGGCGAACAGCCTGGCGTCGGTGTCCCTCGAGCCGCCGCTGATCCTGCTCTCCATCGACCACGAGGCCTCGATGCATGGCCTGCTCGTGACGACGACCGCGTTCGCGGTGAACATCCTGTCGAGCGCGCAGGAGACGGTGAGCCGCCGCTTCGCCCAGGACCGGGAGGAACGGTTCGACGGTGTCGGCTATCAGGAGAGCCCGCGCGGCCTCATCCTGCTGGACGGGGCCCTGGCGCACCTCGAGTGCGAGCGCGTCACGACGCACGAGGCGGGCGACCATACCATCCTCGTCGGCCGCGTGGTGGCGGGTAACGCGAACGAGGGCCGGCCGCTCTGCTATTTCCGCGGCGGTTACGCGTCGCTGGCCTGAGCGATGGCAACCATCGCGCTGTCACCGATCGGCCATGAGCTGCTGGACGACCCCGCCGCGGATCCGGCGATCGTCACCGAATCCTTCCGCAACCTCGCGCGCTCCAACTGGTGGTTCGGCGGCGCCGCGGCGGTGCACTTCGGGCTGGCGCAGGTCCTCCCGGCCTCGCGCGGTTCCGCGCTGACGCTGCTCGACGTCGGTACCGGAGTCGGCGACCTGCCGCGGCGCGCCGCCAGGTGGGCCGCCCGCCGCGGGGTTCGCCTCGAGAGCGTCGGATTCGAGCGCAGCCGGGTCGCCGCGGCGCTCGCACGCCAGGGTGGACTGCCCACCGTGGTGGGCTGTGCGGGCGAGCTGCCGTTCCGGGCGCGAAGCGCCGACATCGTCATGATGAGCCAGCTCATCCATCATCTCTCCCGCGATGCCGCGGTCGAGGTCATTCGGGGCGCCGACCAGATCGCGCGCGTCGGCGTCGTCCTGGCCGACCTGCGGCGCAGTTTCGTGGCGGCCATCGGCTTTCGCATCGGCGCCGGCCTGCTTGGCTTCGACCCCGCCACCAAGGCCGATGGAGTCACCTCGGTACGTCGGGGGTACCTGCCACATGAACTGGAGGCGATCCTCCGCGATGCCGGGGTGAAGGCGAAGGTCCACCGGCGCCCCGGGTATCGTCTCGTGGCCGCCTGGCGTACCTCCTGATGCGCACCGTCGACCAGGCGGTGTTCCGCGCGCCCATCGCCGCGGCGTTCCGCGCGGCCTCCGACGTGGAACGGTGGCCGGAGCTGCTGCCGCACTATCGTTGGGTACGGTTCCTGGAACGGCGGCCCGACGGCGGCGTAGTGGAGATGTCGGCCAACCGGCCGTTCGGGCCGCTCGACTGGCCCACCTGGTGGGTCTCCGAGATGTGGATCGAGCCGGCACGGAACGCCGTGCGCTACCGGCACATCCGCGGCATCACGACGGGCATGGATGTGGAGTGGACGTTGCGAAGCGGCACGGACGGCGTGGATGTCTCGATCGTGCATGAGTGGAGCGGCCCGTCGTGGCCGCTCATCCGCCAGCCGGCCGCGGAGTGGGTCATCGGGCCGGTGTTCGTGCATGGCATCGCGAGCCGCACGCTCGCCGGACTCAAGCACGCGGTCGAGGGCGGGTAACAGCAGTGAAAGGAATGACGTGAAGCCCAGGCGAGTCGTAATTACCGGCGTCGGAGTCGTGACGCCTATCGGGACTGGACGTGAGCAGTTCTGGGATGGCCTGCAGGAACAGGTTTCGAGAGTCGGTCCCATCACCCGGTTCGATCCCTCTCCCTTCCGGACGCGCATGGCGGGCGAAGTCCCCGACTTCCGGCCCGCTGATCACATCGAGGCGCGCCGGGTGCGCCGGTTCGATCGCTTTGCGCAGTTCGGCGTCGCCGCCACGCGGCTCGCGATCGCCGATGCCAACCTCGACCTGTCGCGGGAGGACACCGAGCGCATCGGTTCCAGCATGGGCACTGCGCTTGCCGGCGTGGCCCGGGCGGAGGAGGAGCATGGCAACTACATGCGCGGTGGTCTTCGCGCCGTCGACCCGTCGCTCGCGCTGGCGGTGTTCGGGGGCGCGGCCAGTTGCAATGTGGCCATCGAGTTCGGCCTCTCGGGCCCCAACACGACCAACGGCATGAGCTGCGCCTCCGGCAGCATGGCGATCGGCGACGGCTTCCGCTCCATCGCGCGCGGCGATGCCGACGTCATGCTCAGTGGCGGCACCGAGGCGCCGCTGTCCCCCCTCTGCTTCGGGGCCTTCGCCGTCATTCGCGCGATGTCGACGCGCAATGACGACCCGGCGACCGCGAGCCGACCCTTCGACCGGGAGCGGGACGGATTCGTCATGGCGGAGGGAGCGGCGGTGCTGGTGCTCGAGGAGCGTGAGCGCGCCATCGCGAGGGGTGCGCCGATCTATGCTGAGCTCTGCGGCTACGGTGTCACCAACGATGCGCATCACATGACGCAGCCCCGGCCCGACGGGAAGCAGGCGGCGCGCGCCATGTCGCTCGCGCTCGGCGAGGCGCACGTGGGGCCGGGCGAGATCGGCTACATCAATGCCCACGGCTCATCGACGCCGCTCAATGATCCCACCGAGACCAGCGCCATCAAGCAGGTGTTCGGTGATCACGCGAGGCGCGTCGCGATCAGCGGGACCAAGGGCTACTACGGCCACGCGCTGGGCGCGAGTGGGGCCTTCGAGGCGGCGATCTGCGCACTGGCCAGCCAGCGCCGCTGGTTGCCGCCCACGGTCAACCTGACGCTGCCCGACCCGGCATGCGACCTGACGTACATCGCCGGCACCGGCCAGGAGGCCGACCCGGAGTACCTGCTCAGCAATTCTTTTGGCTTTGGGGGAATCAACGCGGCGCTGGTGTTCCGGCGGCACGACGGGCGGTAGAGCTGCGGAAAACAGGGAACGGGAAACAGGAAGAGGCAGCGCGCTAGCGTTCCCTGTTCCCCGTTCCCCGTTCCCGTTGCTCCTCGGCCTTCACTCGCAGCATCAGCATCACCGAATACCCCAGCAGCACCAGGGCCACGATCGTGTACGCCGCCAGCATGAAGTTTCCGTTATCAGGGGGCTCACGCAGCAGGAGCATGGCGCGCCTCCCGTAATTCCCGCAGCCGTCCCAGCCCGTATCGCATCGTCACCAGTCCCAGGTAGAGCAGCGAGAACGCCCCCAGCGAGAAGAGCAGCGTCGCCACGAAGGAGCCTGGCATCGTCGGCCCCTCCGGGTTGAGCACCACCGGGCGCGGATGAATCGTGCGGAACATGTAGACGCTGAGGTGGATGAACGGCACCAGCATCGCGCCGAGAATACCCACCACCGCGCAGTAGCGCGCCCGCTCGGCCGGATCGAACATCGCCCGGCGGAGCGTCAGGTATCCCACGAAGAGGAAGAAGAGGAAGAGCGTCGATGTGAGGCGCGGCTCCCATTGCCACCAGGTGCCCCAGATCGGCTTGCCCCAGATCGGCCCGGTGATCAGCACCAGGCCGGTGAGCACCACCCCCACCTCGACCGATGCCTCCGAAAACGTGTCGAGCCGCCGGTCGCCCAGCCACAGGTACAGCGCGCTGCAGATGCCCACGAGGATGAAGGCCATGAAGGCGCACCACGCCGAGGGCACGTGCACGTACATGATCTTCTGCGCCGGCCCCTGCACCGCCTCCACGCCGGTGAAGAGGATGGCCCGCGCATACGCCGCCGCGACCGCGAGCAGTCCGAGGATCGTCAGTGCGCGACCGGTGCGCACCGCCCGCCCGGCGGCCGCACGCGCGTCGCTACTCGTCGAAGAGAGCGGGGAAGACAAGGAGGCTGAGGGTGACGAAGGTGATGTCATAGACCAGGAGAAGGCGGAGCCAGCCTGCGCTCTCGAGAAGCGGGCGGCCGTTGAGCAGGGCCGCGGTGACCTGCGCCGCGCCGGCGAGCGGCGGCAGCATGAAGGGGAGCAGCAGCACCGGCAGCATCAGCTCGTTGAACCGCACCCGGGCCGTGAGCGCGCTGAACACCGTGCCGACCGCCACGAACCCGATCGTGGCCAGTACCGCCACCAGCATGATACCCGGCAGCGCACCATTCAGGCTGACGTTGAAGAATAGCACGAAGAGCGGGAGCGTAATGCCCTCCACCACGAGCACGAAGACGAGGTTCCCGAGGAACTTCCCCAGGAAAAGCGCCTCGCGCGGCACCGGGGCCAGCAGAAGGCCGTCCAGCGCCCCGTGCTCGAGTTCCACGGCGAAGGCGCGCGACAGCGCGGTCACCGCCGCAAAGGCGCAGGTGATCCAGAACGCGCTCGGTGCGAGCTGGTCGGCGCGCAGCGAGGTGGGATCGCGCGCGAAGTTGAAGATCGCGAGGATCAGCGCGGCGAACACGATCGCCGACACGAGGGCCGTGCGGCGCCGCAGCTCGGAGCGCAGGTCCTTGCCCGCGATGATGAAGGCCGCCGTGAGCGTCCCCGGCAGTGACGACCTCATGCAGCGGCGCTCCCGATGGCACCGCTCTGCAGCGCGAGCACCCGCGTCGCGATGTCGCGTGCCTCGTGCATCTGGTGCGTCACGATGATGGTGCCCAGCCCCGCGGGGCGGCGTGCCGCCAGCAGCGACTTGAGCCGCTCCGCAGCCGCACTGTCGAGGCCGGTGAACGGTTCATCGAGCAGGAGCAGCCGCGGCGCGTGCAGCAGCGCGCGCGCCAGTGCCGCCCGCTGGATCAGCCCGCGGCTGAGGGTGCGTGGTGAGTCGGCCGACCGGGAAAGGAGCTCCACCTGGTCCAGCGCGTCCCGCGCGACGCGCCGCGGGTCGGGCAGGCCATGCAGGCGCGCCGCGAACTCCAGGTTCTCCTGCAGCGTGAGGTCGTCGTACAGCATCGCGCGATGCGAGAGAAGCCCGATCGCCGCGCGGCTCGCCGGGTCCGCGGTGCGCACCGGCACACCGTCGAGCAGGACCTCGCCGCTTGACGGCCGCAGCAACCCGGCGAGGATCCTGAGCAGCGTCGTCTTCCCGACACCGTTGGGTCCCGTCACCGCGATCGTCTCGCCTTCCGCCAGCGACAGGTCCACGCCGTCCAGCACGACCCGCTCGCCGAAGCTGCGCCGGAGCCCCTTCGCCTGGAGCAGGATCGGTGAATTGCGGGCAAGGTTGGTATCAGCCACGGCGGGAGACTAACGGCGTCGCGGCACCGCGTCCACTTCACGTCCTCACGTCTTCACGTCCTCACGTCCTGAAAAAGACAACAGGCCGGAACGGGGGCATTGCCAGACCTCGATCCGACCTGCTGCCTGGGACGACGCAGCTTGCGCTGCGGCGCCTTCTTCTCAGACCCCTGCGGGTTCGAACTCGAACAGCATGTTGAGCTTCGTGATGTTGAGCAGGAAGCGGAGCTCATCACTCGGATTTTCCAGGACCACCGCCTGCCGTCGTTCGGCGGCACGGCGCTGCACCAGCATCAGTGCACCCAGGCCTGCGGAGTCCACGTGTCCGGTACCGGCGAGATCGACGATCAGTCGACCTTCGCCTTCCGGCATCGATTCCAGGAGTTCAAATGCGCCAGTGCGGAAGGCAATTCGGGTGTCGAGGCCCAGGGTCGCGGGCGCGGACATTTCTCGTACATACTGAGGTGTGGATCGCATGATTCTGCTCCCACACCCGATAAGGAAACCCGCGGTTGCCCGCAGCATTTCTCCACCTTCGGCACCGAGCTATCTCGCGAACCGCGGAAGTGCGGTTGCAGTCGAGACCTCTAGTTTTGCGGCCCCGGATCACTCCGGGTGTGCTCTTATCGGGCGGATCAGGTTCTTTTGTCAGGACGTCGCCGCGTCCCGACCCATGACATAGCGAGACTGATGCCACGATCGCCAGGTGCCTATATTCACGTGACTTGGCGCATTGGCCGCACCTGGCTGCGCTGAGTTTCGCGGATTTCTCCGGCAGTCCGCCAAGCAACGCCCTGCACGACCGTATGCGGATTCTTGCACTTTCGCGTTTCTACCCTCTCCAGAGACGCCGCCAATGTCTTCTCAGATCGACACGCTGCTCAGCGAACAGCGCCGCTTTCCGCCCGCACCGGCGTTCGCGAAAGAGGCCCACGCCACCCAGGCCCTCTATGACGATGCCACCCGCGATCGCCTGGCCTTCTGGGCCGAGCAGGCGAAGTCGCTGCTGTGGATGACGCCGTGGGAGACCGTGCTCGAGTGGACACCGCCGCATGCGAAGTGGTTCAGCGGTGGCCGGCTCAACGTCGCCGCCAACTGCATCGACCGGCACCTCAGCAGCGCGCGGCGCAACAAGGCCGCGATCATCTGGGAGGGTGAACCCGGCGACCGCCGCGTCTATACCTACTGGGAGCTGGGCCAGGAGGTCGGCCGTGCCGCCAACGCGCTCAAGGCGCTCGGCGTGAAGCAGGGCGACCGCGTCGCGATCTACCTGCCGATGGTACCCGAGGCGGCCGTGGCGATGCTCGCGTGCGCCCGCATCGGGGCGGTGCACTCCGTGGTCTTCGGCGGCTTCTCGGCAGAGGCGCTCCGCGATCGCATCAACGATTCCCAATGCACGGTGCTCATCACGGCCGACGGCGGTTACCGCCGCGGCAGCGTGCTTCCGCTCAAGCGGTTCGCCGACGAGGCGATCGCCGGCTGCCCGAGCATTCAGCACGTCATCGTGGTACGTCGACGCCCCGGCGGCGAGGGGGATGAGGCCTTCGCGACCATGAAGGAAGGTCGGGATCACTGGTGGCACCGGCTGCTCGAGCAGGCATCGCCCGTCTGCCCCGCCGAGCCGATGGACGCCGAGGCGATGCTTTTCATCCTCTACACGTCGGGCACGACCGGGAAGCCGAAGGGCATCGTGCACACCACCGCCGGATACCTCACCCAGGTCGCCGCAACGACCAAGTACGTGTTCGATCTGAAGGATGACGACGTCTTCTGGTGCACCGCCGACATCGGATGGGTCACCGGCCATTCGTACGTCGTGTACGGACCGCTCGCCAATGGCGCCACGGTCTTCATGTACGAGGGAGCACCCGACTGGCCCGAGCGCGACCGCTTCTGGAAGATCTGTGCGCGCTACGGCGTGACCGTCCTCTACACCGCGCCGACGGCGATTCGCGCCTTCATGAAGTGGGGTACCGATCACCCGGCCCGGCACGACCTCTCCCAGTTGCGACTGCTCGGCAGCGTCGGTGAGCCGATCAATCCCGAGGCCTGGATCTGGTACCGGGAACACATCGGCGGCAATCGCTGTCCCATCGTCGACACCTGGTGGCAGACCGAGACCGGGGGGATCATGATCACGCCGCTGCCCGGCGTCGTCACCACCAAGCCCGGCAGCGCCACGATTCCCTTCCCCGGCATCAGTGTGAAGCTCGTGGATTCCCACGGCACCGTCATGGAGAAGGGCGGCGGCTTTCTCGTGCTCACCGAGCCGTGGCCGGGCATGCTGCGCACCATCTATGGCGATGATGCGCGGTACCAGGACACCTACTGGAGCCGCTTTCCCGGGCACTACTTCGCCGGCGATGGCGCCAAGGTGGACGATGACGGCTACTGGTGGATCCTGGGCCGGGTGGACGACGTGCTCAATGTCGCCGGGCATCGCATCGGCACCATGGAGGTAGAGAGCGCGCTGGTCGATCACCCCGCGGTGGCGGAAGCAGCCGTCGTGGGCAAGGCGCACGAACTGAAGGGGCAGGCCATCGCCGCGTTCGTCACACTGAAGGAAGGACACGCGCCCAGTGCGGAGATGCGTGACGACCTGAAGGAACACGTGGCGAAGAAGATCGGCGCCATCGCGCGGCCCGATGACATCCTCTTTTCCGCCGACCTCCCGAAGACCCGCAGCGGGAAGATCATGCGCCGGCTGCTGCGTGACATCGCGGAAGGACGGGCGCTGGGCGACACGACGACGCTGGCGGATCCGGGCGTGGTGGCGCGACTGCGGGAGACCTACGAGGCGGAGGAGTCCTGACCTAGAACTGGATCTGCGCGCCCAGCTCGACCACGCGGTTGGGCGGCAGCTGGAAGAAGGCCGTGGCCGACTGCGCGTTTCGCGCCATCAACGCAAAGAGCTTCTTTCGCCAGCGCGGCATCCCCGGAAGCCCGCCGACCCCCTCACCCGACGACGAGGCGCCGCGCGGCACCGGCGCCCCGGGCTTCTTCTTCGGTTTCGGCATCACCAGCAGGGTTTCGCGCCCAAGGTAGAAGCTGGTGTCGGCGGTACGGAATGTTGCTGTATCCCTGCCCTCGCTCCGCAATTCATCCGACAGCTGCAGTAGCGCCAGCGGCACGTCCGGTGTTTCCATGAAGCCGTAATGTGCCTTCACCAGGTAGAAGCCCTCCCCCAGTGACTCACTCTCAATCCGTTCCGAGACCGGCACCAGCGGGATGTCGGTCGTCGCCACCGACATGATCACCACACGCTCGTGCAGCACCTTGTTGTGCTTCAGGTGGTGCAGCAGCACCGGCGGGGCACCCGAGGCCTCGGACGTGAGGAAGACCGCCGTGCCGGGAACCCGTGGAGGTTTCCGCCGTGCGATGTCAGGCAGGAACAGGTCGAACGGTAGCGTGTTTTCCTTCACGATGGCCCAGAGCC
>Ga0190274_10001754_pt1 | contig 12696 bp, 11 predicted proteins | sample Popmic531T_FD_133002 | JGI IMG/M metagenome (GOLD analysis project Ga0190274, IMG submission 133002) | Populus adjacent soil microbial communities from riparian zone of Yellowstone River, Montana, USA - 531 T | ecosystem: Environmental > Terrestrial > Soil > Riparian zone | place: USA: Montana...
AGCTCGCGGCCGTGCTGCTGGTCTTCCTTGCCGGTGACGCGGAACTGGTCGAGCGCCGAACTGCCGAGCGTGTTGAAGATGAGCACGCTGTGATGTGCCGCGATGGCGCGTCCCGATTCGCTGACGATCATCGGGTGGGCGATCTTGCGCGTATTGCACACGTTGGCGATGCGATACACCACGTCGTTGGCGTATTCGTTGAGCGTGTAGTTCATCGACGAGGAGAAATTGGTGCCGCTGCCGTCGTAGTCGACGCCCAGGCCGCCGCCCACGTCGATGTACTGCACGCCCGCGCCTAACAACTTGAGTTCGGCGTAGACGTGCGCGAGCTCGTTGATCGCGTCTTTCACGCGGCGGATATCCTGCAGCTGGCTGCCCGGATGGCAGTGCACGAGCTGCAGGCAGTCGAGCATGCCTTTCTCACGCAGGATTTCCACCGCCTCGAGGATCTCGGTGATGAACAGGCCGAATTTGGATTTGTCGCCGGCCGAATCGCGCCACTTGCCCGAGCCTTCGCTGGCGAGCTTCACGCGCACGCCGATGCGCGGCCGCACGTTGTATTTCTCGGCGTATTTGAGGATCGCGGGAAGTTCGCTGGCGTTCTCGACCACGGGAATGATGGTGCGCCCGAGCTTGGTCGCGATGATCACCGCTTCGAGGGAGCTGTCGTACTTGAAGCCGTTGCAGACGATGAGCCGCTCCGGCGAATCCGCCGTCATGGTCATGACCGACAGCAGTTCGGGCTTGCTGCCCACCTCGAGACCGAAACCGAACGGCTGTCCGTAGCGGTATACCTCTTCGACCACGAGGCGCTGCTGGTTCACCTTGATGGGGAACACCGCCGTGTAGCGGTTCTGGTAGTCGTTTTCGGCGATGGCCTGCGCGAATGCGTCGTGCAGATGTTTGAGCCGGTGCGCGAGGATGTCGGAGAAACGGACGACGACCGGTGCGGTCAGCTCGCGCTCCTTGAGCCCCTGCACCACCTCGAACAGGTCGATCTCGCGCTCGGCGTTCATGTCGGGACGCACCACCAGGTGGCCGGACGGATTCACGCAGAAGTAACCCTTGCCCCAGGCGTTGACCTGGTAGAGCTCAGCGGAGTCGTCGACCGACCAGGTGACGGGTCGTTCGGAGCGGCGCGCAATCGTCTCGGTTGCGCTCGGGGAGGGGTTTGGTTCGGCTGCCACGGTGGCGCGCACGATAGCAAATAGGGTTTGCAAGTAAACGCCAGATATCGCCCTTACTTCGGCATCTAGTACGCACCCGTAGCGACGGGCCGACGCGGATCGCGAATCCACTCGCTCCAGGAGCCGGCATAAAGGCGAGCGCCGGAGAGTCCGGCGTGTTCGAGAGCGAGCAGATTGTGGCAGGCGGTGACGCCCGAGCCGCACATGGCGACCAGTGAAGAAGGCGCGACCGAACCGAGCAGCGTGTCAAATCGATGGCGCAGCACCTCGGCAGGCAGGAATCGTCCGTCGGCGCCGAGATTTTCCAGGAAAGGGAGATTTCGGGCGCCGGGCACATGGCCGGCCACTTTGTCGATGGTTTCGTTCTTTCCCGCAAATCGCTCCGCGCCACGCGCGTCGACGAGCAGGTTGCCCGGACGCTGTCGCAGTTCATCGACGGTCTCGCTGCTCACCCAGGCATTGGCCGCGATCGAGGCGGTGAGCGTGCCGGGCTTTGGCGTGCGCACAGCGGTGTCGAGCGGCAGACCGGCGGCGCGCCAGGCGGCGATGCCGCCGTCGAGCACCGCGACATTGCGCAAGCCGATCCAGCGAGCGAGCCACCAGAGCCGCGCCGCGTACGCGCCGTTTCCCTGGTCGCAGGCGACCAGCTGGGAATCCGGGCTGACGCCGAGCGCGGCCATGCGGGCCGCAAATTGCCCGGGATCGGGCAGCGGATGGCGGCCACTGCTCGCGGTGATGGGCCCGGACATGTCGCGATCGAGATGCAGGTAGATTGAACCGCGCAGATGCGCGCGCGCGAATTCCGCCTCTCCCCACTGCGCGTTGCCGAGGTCGAAGCGGCAGTCGAACAAGGTCAGGTCGTCACGCGAAAGATGTTCGGAAAGTGTGTTCGCGTCGATGAGCGTGGTGAAATGGCGCATGCCACATCTTACAATCCGGATCACTCATGGCCATCGACGTTTACTGGGGTAGTGGCAGTCCATATTCGTGGCGCGTCCTGCTCGCGCTCGAACACAAGGGGCTCGAATACCACAGTCACCTGCTGTCGCTCGCGATGCAGGAGCACAAGACCCCGCACATGATGGCGATGAACCCGCGTGGCCGCGTGCCCATCCTCAAGGACGGCGACTACGTGGTGTTCGAATCGCTGGCCGTCCTCTACTACCTCGAGCGCAAGTATCCCGCGAAGCCCTTGTTTGGCGATTCAGCGGAAGAGGGCGCGGTCATCATGCGGGTGTGCTGCGAGTACCAGGCGTACATCGAACCCCATGTCATGCGTATTACACGCGCACTGCTCAACCGCATCGGCGATCCGCATTCCGACGAAAGCACGTACGCCATGCACATGATCGCCAGCGAAGCGCGCACCATCGAGGCGCGTCTATCCAAGGGCCCGTGGATCGTCGGCGAGCGGCCCGGCGCATCTGACTACATGATTTATCCCGGCATCAAACTGCTGCTGCGTGCGCTTGCTCTTCCGGAAGCGCGTGAACTGTCATCGCGCTTTCTGCCGCTCGAATCCAATTACCCCGCGCTTGGACGCTGGCTGCATCGCGTCGAATCTCTGCCCGGCTTCGACCGAACCTTTCCACCGCACTGGCGTGATGCCACTTATTGATGTCCTGTTCACTGGAAAGATTCCGTTTCCAGTACTGGCAGTGAGTGGCAACACCGGATGATGGTTGATACCCTCACGCCCTGATTTGCACGGGGTAATCATGACTACAGCCAAGATTCACATCGAGTTTCCGGGTCGCATCGTCTTCATCGGTTTCGGCAGCATCGGCCAGGGCACGCTGCCGCTCGTTTTGCGCCACATCGGCATCCCCAAGGAGCGCATCACGATCATCACCGGCGACGATCGCGGCAGGAAAGTCGCCGAATCCTATGGCGTGAAATTCGTGGTGCTGCCGCTCACGCGCGACAACTTTCGCCGCGAACTCGACCAATACATCGGCCGTGGTGACTTCGTGCTCAACGTGTCGGTCGACGTGTCGTCGATCGCGTTGGTCAAATTCTGCTGGTCCAAGGGTGCGATGTACCTCGACACCTGCATCGAGCCGTGGCCCGGCGGTTATACCGACGCCACCATTCCGCACGCCAGGCGCACCAATTACGCGTTGCGCGAAGAGGCGCTGGCGCTGCGCGCCAACAACGCGCGCGCTCCCACGGCGGTGATCACGCACGGCGCCAACCCGGGCATGGTGTCGCACCTGGTCAAGCAGGCGCTGCTCAACATCGCCGCCGATACCGGCGTCAATGCCGGCTCGCCGAAGGCGAAGGATGACTGGGCCCAGCTCGCGCGCACGCTCAGCATCAAGGTCATTCACATCGCCGAGCGCGACACGCAGCTTTCGTCGAAGCCGAAGGAGTTCAACGAATTCGTGAACACCTGGTCGGTGGACGGCTTCGTGAGCGAAGGCCAGCAGCCCGCCGAGCTCGGCTGGGGCACGCACGAGAGGAATTTCCCGCGGGACGGCAAGCGTTTCGACTTCGGCGGCGGCGCGGCTATCTACCTCATGCAGCCGGGCGCGGCCACGCGCGTGCGCACCTGGACGCCCAAGGCCGGGCACTTCCACGGCTTCCTCATCACGCACGGCGAGGCCATCTCGATCGCCGACTACCTGACGGTGCGGCAGAGCTCCGAGGCCGTGTACCGGCCCACGGTGCACTATTCGTATCACCCCAGCGACTCGGCGGTCGTCTCGGTGCACGAATTCGCCGGGCGCAACTGGCACCTGCAGGACCGCCAGCGCATCCTGCTCGACGAGATCACCAGCGGCGCCGATGAGCTCGGCGTGCTGCTCGCCGGCCACAAGAAGAACGCGTACTGGTTCGGTTCCCAGCTGTCCATCGATGAGGCGCGCAAACTCGCGCCGCACAACAATGCCACCAGCCTGCAGGTCACCGTCTCGTGCCTGTCGGGAATGATCTGGGCGATGGAAAATCCGAACGCCGGTCTCGTCGAACCCGACGAAATCGATTACCAGCGCAATCTCGAAATCATGGCGCCCTATCTCGGCACGGTCAGCGGCACCTACACCGACTGGACGCCACTGCACGATCGCGAACGGCTGTTCCCCGAAGATCTCGACAAGACCGACCCCTGGCAGTTCAAGAACGTGCGGGTTTGAGACCGCCGGTCAGCGCACCGGCCGTTCGGAATCCGCGCGGTTGTAGTTAGACGTCACGGACAGGCTGGCGAGCCTGAAGCCGGTGGCCAGGACGATCCCGACCAGCGCAAACGACGCCGCCGCGAGCGCGCGGCGGGCGATTTCGCCCGGCACGATGTAGTTCGCGCGCTCGAGGTCAGGCATGCCGAACACCAGCACCACCCACAGCGGCAGCAGGTAGATCACCGTCACCGCGGCGCGTGTCCAGAAGTCCGCCGTGAAGCCGAGTGGGCAGACGGCCTCGAGCAGTTTGTGCAGCGGATGGTGGAGCGCGAACACCGTGGCACTGCTCAGGGTGAGGGTAATTGCGAGGGCGGTGATGAGGGGGAAGAAATCGCTCATGTTCTGGCTCCTATCTGGCGGACCCGCGCCCAATGCGCGAGCCCTGGTGCGACGATGTGGTCGTAGATGTTTTCGCAAAGCGTGAGCAACGGCGGCCAGGAGAACACGCCGACGAGGCGGCGGTATCCGGGCAATCTCGCCCAGAGCGCAAGCACGGCGCGAAAGCCGCTCTGAATTCGGCCATGTTCGTCGCGCAGATAGAGGCGGCGTTCCAGGTGCTCGCGGCGCAAACCGTAGGCGAAGAGCGGTTGCGCCACGCGCATCGAGTCGTGGAAGCGCACCGGCAGGTCGCGACGCTTTGCGAGCTTCGCGTAGCTGCCGATCTCCAGCGAGCAGACCGGACAGTCGCCGTTGAACCACACCTCACAATTGCTGTCCGCCGCGCGCACCGCTGGCGGCTTCACCGGATCCGGAATCAGATCGCGCAGGGCACTTGCCAGCGTGAAATGGCGGAACTCGAACCCGGAATTCAGCAAGCGCCGGGGTGCAACGCGCTGGCCTTCGACCAGCAACTCCGCCATCTCGCCGAGAGCCGCGCGCAATGCGGCCGCGGGGATGCGCATGAAGCAGGGCCGGCGCAGGTTTCGCGCCAGCGCAAGTTGAAAATCGCCCTGGCGTTCGGGCGCCGGCGCCACCGCGTTGATGGCGCCGCGCAGATTCGGTTCGTCGATGGCCAGTTCGATGATGCGCAGCAGGTCGAAGATGTGGATCCAGGACATCCACTGCCGGCCATCACCGATTCTCGCGGCCAGGCCGAACTGCGCGGGCCGGGCGAGACTCGGAAAGATTCCACCATCATTGCCCAGTACCAGCCCGATGCGCAGATTCACGGCGCGAATGCCCTGACCCTCTGCCGCGTTCGCGGCCACTTCGCGCTCCACGCACAGCCGGGACTGAAACACCGCTGTCGCCGGCGAGTCTTCGGTGAGCCATTCGTCCGCCGCGGGTCCATAGAATCCGATCGCGCTGGCGCTGACCAGCACGCGCGGCGGTTGGGCGCGCGTGGCGCACCAGTCGAGCACCGCCTGGGTGGTCTTCACGCGGCTGTCGATCAGCACCCGACGTCGCGCACGCGTCCACGGCGGGCCGATCACTCGCGCGCCCGCGAGATTCACGATGGAGTCGACCCGCGCTCCGTCAGGAATGTCCGCAAGATTCGTGACCACGTGCACGTGCGGCCCAAAGCGGGCCAGCGCCCGATCGGCATCGCGCGTCCACACCCACACCGCGTCGCCGCGTTTGCGCAGCGCGCGCACCACGTGCCCGCCGATGAAGCCGGTGGCGCCGGTGACGAGCACGCCGCGACCGGAAGGCTGCGCAGCGCTTTCGATCGGATTGCGCAGCCATTCGGCCGGCCGGAAATGCCTGAGCGCAGCGGCCGCGTCGCGCAGGCCCCAGCCGGTCATGGCGACGGCAAAGAAGGAGAGCAGCATCGAAAATCTGCCGTAGTCGATGGCGGCCAATGCCGTGGGCTGGCGCCACCATTCGAGCAACACCGGCGCGATCGCCATCAGTACGACTCCAAACATCACGGTCAGCACCGTGTGCAACACCCGCTCGAAGGCGGGCAGACGGCGTGTACGGTCTTCGACCAGGAAGTCGGCAATGGTCACGACCACTTCGAGCAGCAAGGCCGCGGCAATGAGCAGCACCCACGCGCCATGCCACTCACGCCAGGCCAGCGCCAGGAAGAGGAAGCCGTAGATGAATTCGCGCACGGCGTGCAGCGCCAGTTCGTGGCGCGCGGCGCGGCGACCGGGCAGGCGCTCGGCGATCTCGTGATTCCAGACAGTATCCAGGGCACCTAACAAGGTCTGGAACGTGAGCAGGGAAAATACCAGCGTCATGGCAACTCCTCGGCGGTGCAGAACCGCCCGGTCTGGAAGAACATCTCGCCGAACTGCGGATGCATCACCGTCATCGTGAAGCGGAACCATCCATGGCCGAGGTCGATGTGCTCGACATGGGTGATGCCGGGAGACAGCAGGTCGGGCAGCCACAGCTTGAGCCCCCGGCCGAAATCGCCAAATCCGAAGTCAAAATAGTAGCCCTTGCTCACGAAGTGGAGGACGCCGCCGTCTTCGAATGTGTCCAGCGGCATGCACAGCCGTGCGGGCAGTTTCTCGACGAGATTTCCGTCGTCGGTCACCACCTTCGTGGATCGCACGAGATGGCGCGTGCCGTCCGCCCATCTATATTCGCGATCCCAGGCGACACCCTGGGCGTTGGGCCGGACCAGTACACGGGACTCCACGTTGAGCTCCACACGTGGCGCGACCGGCGTGCCGACCAGCGTGCCCAGCCATGCGAACAATCGTCCGAGCGCGCTGGCGCGGACGATCTCGAAAGCTCCGGCATAAGTCACCGCCTCGGAGGATTCCGCGAAGCGTTCGCGCACCGCTTCGGGCAGCCGGTTCCAGGCTTCGTTTCCAAGGACATCGCGCAGCCCGTGACGGATACCGGCTGCAACGCGGTCGTGCGTCAGTGGCGGTGTCAGTGTGCTGGCGTGCGGCATGAGAGTTCCGTCAGTCGCCAATGACCTTCGCGATGCGTTCGCCCATGCGCATCATCTTGAGCAACGTCTTGCGCGGCAGCCGCTTCACGGAGTCGTACCAGCGCGTGACCGTCTCGAGAAACTCGAGCTGGGTGACGATGCGCTCGCGCACGGCCTCCGGGGTCTCCTTGTCGCTCTTGAGCTGCGCCACGCATTCGCGCAGTGCGGCGAGCGTGGGATCGATTTCGCGCCGCTTGCGTCCTTCCATGATCACGCGAATGACTTCCCAGGTGTCGTGCTGGGCCGTGAAGAAATCGCGCCGGTCGCCGAGCACGTGCGTGATCTGCACCAGTTCCCAGCTCGCGAGTTCCTTGAGCCCGGTGCTGACATTGGAGCGCGCGATCCCGAGCGTTTCGCCGATTTCATCGGCGTTCAGCGGCTTCTCGGAGAGGTAGAGCAGTGCATGGATCTGCGCCACGGAGCGGTTCATGCCCCAGCGGCTGCCCATCTCGCCCCAGTGGACTATGTAGCGCTGCATGGTGTCGGTGAGATGCATATCGTTCCGCCTGTTATTTCTGTCTTGACAGAAATTATAGACGCGCCAATGATCGCCGCAAGTGGGCAATTACATATCCGGCGGGTTTCCATGACTGAAACGCAAAAAGAGACGTTTGCCCTGCCGGCAAGCGTAGCCACGCATCGCGTCCGTCATCGCGCCGTCCGTGATGTGGCCGTGGGCGATGTGGCCTTTCATCCCGTGAAAGGCTTCTGGTTCCTGGGGATGCTCTCCGGCGCCATCGCCGGCGTGGTGTTTTTCTTCAGCTTCTCCGCGCTTTTCCTGTTCGTCGCCAGCACGGCCATCGTGCTGCTGTTCGGCCATTCGCTCGGCAGCCATCGCAAACTGGTGCACGACAGCTATCGCTGTCCGCGCTGGCTGGAATACACACTCGTTTACCTCGGTGTGCAGGTGGGCATCGCCGGGCCGATCGGCCTCCTGCGCCAGCACGAGCTGCGCGACTACGCGCAGCGCCTGCCCGTGTGCCACGACTACCTGCGTCATGGCCGCCCTTTCTGGGTCGACGCCTGGTGGCAGCTGTGTTGCGAATTGCGGCTGGAGCACCCGCCGGAAATCGCAGTGGAAGAGCGCGTCGCTGGCGATCGTTTCTACCGCTGGCTCGAACGAACCTGGATGGCGCAACACCTCCCCTGGGCGTTCCTCTTCTATTGCTGGGGTGGCTGGGCGTTTGTCTGCTGGGGCGTTTGCGCCCGAGTCACGGCCGGGGTGTTCGGGCATTGGATCATCGGCTACCTCGCGCACAATCATGGCGACATCGAACGCGTCGTGGTCGGCGCCGCGGTCCAGGGCCGCAACGTCCGCTTCACTTCGCTGCTGACGATGGGCGAGTGCTGGCACAACAATCACCACGCATTCCCCGGCTCGGCACGTCTCGGATTGCGGCCGGGCGAATGGGATCCGGGATGGTGGGTGTTGTCAGGCCTTGCGCGCATGGGCCTGATCTCTGCAATCCGCTTGCCCGCCGATCTTCCGCCGCGCGCTGAGGTTCGCCTGGTGCACGCGCCCGCCGGACATGTCGCGTGAAATTGCCCTACCGCAGCTGGTGGCCGTTGGCAGGCGGTGTGCTGGTCGGGCTCGCGCTGCGCCTGATTTTTTCAGGCATGGCTGGCGCCGCCTACACGCCGATGATGCTGTCCTTCATTTTCGCGTCGCCGCTGCTGATCGCCGTCGTCACGGTTTACATCGCCGAGATGAAGGCGCGGCGCGCCTGGTCTTACTACTTCCTGATGCCGGCGCTCGCGAACATCCTGTTCGTCGCCGGCACTCTCGCGGTTCTGCTCGAAGGCTGGATCTGCGCGATTCTCATCGTGCCGCTGTTTGCGTTGACAGGCGGACTCGCCGGGCTGGCGATGGGCGCAATCTGCCGGGCCACCGAATGGCCGCGCCGGACGATCGTGAGTTGCGTAGCACTGTTGCCACTGATCACCGGTGGCTTCGAACAGCATCTCCCGCTGCCCGATCGCGAGCGCGTCACCGAGCGGGAAATCCTGGTTGCGGCCACCGCCCCAGCAGTCTGGCGCGAGCTCGTCGACGTTCATCAGATCGTTCCCGCGGAGATCGATGACGCCTGGCTCTACCGGATCGGTGTTCCGCTGCCGATCGACGGCGCCGCCGACACGCGCGAAGGCGAACACCTGCGGCATGTGTCGATGGGGAAGGGAATCCACTTCGATCAGGTCGCGACCGAATGGCGCGAGAACGAGCAGGTCACCTGGCGAAACGAATACTCGGCCGACTCGTTTCCGGCCGGCGCGCTCGACGACCACGTGCGCATTGGCGGCCGCTATTTCGATGTCGGCGAGACGCAGTATTCGCTACAGGACGCCGAGGGCCAGACCCGGTTGCGGATCCGCATGCGCTATCGGGTCAGCACGCGCTTCAACTGGTATGCGGGCCCGCTGGCTGACCTGCTGGTCGGAAATTTCGCCGAGGTCGTGCTCAACTTCTACGCGCGGCGCGCCGAATTGGCGGCAATGACTCAAGCGGGCGCGCCTTCGTAGCCGATCTCGACGATCACGTAAGTGCGGTCGCCTCCCGGCAGGGTCACTTTCACCTCGTCATCAAGTAGCCGGCGCATGAGTGCGCGTGCCAGTGGCGCATCCATGCTGATGTAGCCCGGAGCCTGGTCGAATTCGTCGGGGCCGACGATCCGGTATCTGGTTTGTTTGCCGTCGTCGTCCTCGAGCGTCACCCACGCACCGAAGAACACGCGCTTGCGGTCCGAAGGAACGCTGTCGACGACGGTCATTCCATCGAGGCGTTTGCGCAGGAAGCGCACGCGCCGGTCGATTTCGCGCAGGCGGCGTTTGCCGTACGTGTATTCGGCGTTTTCCGAGCGATCGCCCTGCGCCGCGGCCTCCGACACCGCCTGGGTGACGCGCGGGCGTTCGACTTTCCACAATTCGTCCAGCTCTTGTTTGAGGTGTGCTGCACCTGCTGGAGTAATGAATTGCGAACCGGGTTTCTCTGTGGGTCGGTAGCGGCTCACGGCTTTTAGATCATATGTGATGGGAGTCTCAGACGGTCCCACTCTGCCGGGGGGTTCTGTGCAGCGGCTCACAGCCGTTTCGGGGTGGCCAATCTACGCTTTCTCCCATGGCAGCCCGCTACTACACACACTTTGTCACGAGCGCTGAGCCCGCGCATTCGAGCGAGTGGAGCGGGGTCATCGAACTGACGCACCCATTGGGCGAACGCCGCGATTCGAAAGAACTGCGTCGCCTGCTGGCCGCGAACTTCGAGATCGATGCCGAGGACATCAAGATTTTGCAGGTAGCACGCCTGCACTGATTCTTTCATCAGACTGTCACTGGATCCCCTAGCGGACTTATCTTTCCCTTCATCGAAAGTCCGCCTTCTCAAGCCCCAAGCCCACAAAGCTTGGGGCTTTTTTTTATACTCGGCCCCATCGCACTTAGACCCGGGGTTTTGTATGGATCGTCTCGTCGTCATGGCAACGGTTGCCGTGCTTGCTGGCTGCGCCGCAGCCCCGCCAAAGCCGCCGACACCTCTCGCCGTACCGGTAGCAGCCGCGCCGGCACTCAAGTCCGGGCTCGATCTCGCTGGCTTCGATCGCCAGGTCCGCCCGCAGGATGACCTGTACCGGTTCGCCGGCGGTACCTGGCTCGCCAAAACGCCGATCCCCGCGGATCGCTCCAACTACGGCTCGTTCATCATCCTCGATGACCAGGCACAGGAAGAGGTGAAGCAGCTCATCCTGGCGGCGTCCACGCAGGCGAATCGTCCGACCGGCTCCGATGCGCAGAAGGTGGGTGACTTCTATCTCGCCTACATGGATACCGCGAGAATCGAGAGCCTGGGGCTGGCGCCGCTCAAGGAAGAACTGGCGCGCATCGACGCGATTTCGACAGCCCGTGACGTAGCCCGATACATCGGCCATTCGCAACGCATCGGGCTCGCGCAGCCGTTCGCCTGGTTCTCGGCGCCTGACAACGGGAATTCCACGGTTTACCTCGGCGCGCTGTACCAGAACGGCCTCACGATGCCCGACCGCGACTACTACCTTTCCCCCGATGAAAAGCACGCCGGCTTCCGTGCGAAGTTCGCCGAGTATGTCGAGCAGATGCTGGCGCGTGCCGGCGAGCGTGAAGCCCGATCGGCCGCCGCGCGCATCGCGGCGCTCGAGACCCGCATCGCCAACTACCAGTGGACCAAGGTTCAGAACCGCGATCCGGTGAAGACCTACAACCCGATGTCTCTGCCCGATTACCAGAAACTCGCGCCGGGCTTCGACTGGCTGGCCTTCTTCGAGGGCATGGGTGCGCCCGCGCAGCGACTCGACGTGAACCAGCCTACCTTCATCAAAGGTATCGCCCAGCTCGTGAAGACGGTGCCGGTGTCCGACTGGTGCGTCTATTTCAAGTTTCAGCTGCTCGATGATTTCGCTCCGGCGCTGCCGGCGCAGTTCGCCGATCTCGAATTCGCGTTCCACGAGAAGACGCTGAATGGCGTGCCCGAGCCGCGCCCGCGCTGGCGGCGCGCAGTGGATTCCATGGACGGCAACATGGGCGAGCTCATCGGCCGGATGTTCGTCGAGTCGCATTTCGGCGCGGAAGCCAAGGCCAGCATGCTCGCGCTGGTGGGCAACCTGCTCAAGGCGTTCGACAGCTCGATCGACGGACTGGAATGGATGAGCCTGGTGACGCGCGCCGAAGCGAAGAAGAAGTTGGCGAAGATCACCGTGAAAATCGGTTACCCCGACAAGTGGCGCGACTACAGCGCGCTGACGGTGCGCAGTGACGACGCCATTGGCAACCTGCTGCGCGCTGCCGGGTTCCAGCACAACCGGTTCGTGACGCGCACCGGTGGAACGGTGGACAAGGGCGAGTGGCTGATGACGCCGCAGACCGTGAACGCCTATTACAACTCCACCACCAACGAGATCACCTTCCCCGCCGCCATCCTGCGCTGGCCGTTCTTCGACCAGGCCGCGGATCCGGCCGTGAACTACGGCGGCATCGGCTCGGTGATCGGCCACGAGATCAGCCATGGTTTCGACGATTCTGGACGCCAGTACGACGGGGACGGAAACCTGCGCGACTGGTGGACGGAAGAGGATGGCGCGAAATTCAAGCAGCGTGCGGGCGATCTGGCGAAACAGTATTCGGGCTATTCCGTGCTCGATGGCCGGCACATCAACGGCGACCTCACGCTCGGCGAGAACATCGGCGACTTGTCCGGCATGGCCGTTGCCTTCAAGGCCTACAAACTGTCGCTGGGCGGTCAGCCGGCGCCCGAGATCGACGGATTCACCGGCGATCAGCGCTTCTGTCTCGGCTGGGCCCAGGTGTGGCGGCGCAATTACCGCGATGAAGAACTGCTCAAGCGCCTGGTTACCGAGCCGCACAGCCCGAGCGAGTTTCGCGCCAATGGACCGGCGACGAACATCGAAGCGTTCTACGA
>Ga0190274_10001755_pt1 | contig 12695 bp, 17 predicted proteins | sample Popmic531T_FD_133002 | JGI IMG/M metagenome (GOLD analysis project Ga0190274, IMG submission 133002) | Populus adjacent soil microbial communities from riparian zone of Yellowstone River, Montana, USA - 531 T | ecosystem: Environmental > Terrestrial > Soil > Riparian zone | place: USA: Montana...
GAAGAGAAGTAGACCAGGACTCCGACGGTCCGCAACGACGGCCTTGCGTATCCCAGTCGGCCTTACGGCAGCTGTCTCAGCGCTTTCGCACGTTGTTCGAGGCCGGCTTTGAGCTGGGTGAGCGCGCGCGCGTACTTGGTATCAGCTGACGTCAGCCGCGCTTCATAGTCTGCCTCGCTTCGGTCCGGGTCGGTCGGGTGACCCGTGACGAGGAACGGCTCCGAGATTCCGTCGTACACGGCGTCCACGCGGTCGCCCGCCCGGGCTGCCAACAGTCCGTCGGCGTCTGCGTCCAGCACGAAGAATCGCTGGTTCGTTGGCGCGCTGCTGTGCAGCGTCAAATAGACGTCGCGGTACTGGCCGGCGGCAATGAGCGCTTCGATCGCCCGTCGCGACGGAAGGGTCGTCTCGATCACGAGCAGCTGTTCAGGGACGTACAACGCCGCGACGAAACGTCCTGGCTGACCCGAATCGGCGACCGCGAATGCGTCCAATGCGGCGTTTTGAAGTACGTGCACCACGTCGCGCGCAAGCCGCGCCGAGACGATCGTTCGTCCGCCAAGCGCGTCAGCGGCAAAGAATACCAGCGACAGTATCAGCGGTAGGTAGCTCATATCGCCGTCCGATCGAAGCGGGACCTGCAGACAGACACATCATCGGCTGCGGACTACTCGGGAAAGCGAGTAGAACGCGACGCACAACCCGACGACCACGCCCGCGAGCAGGAACCATGGTTGCGTCCCCAGCCACCGGTCCAGCGCGTATCCGCCGCCGCCGAGAAGAAGGATCGCTCCGATCACCCCATATGCGGCAAAGATGACGGGCTCGGCCCTGTCGAGATTCTTCTGCATCGACTCGTTGGCGGCTTGTATAAAGGATTCCGACTTCTTTGGCATGATCCCTTCTCCGAGGCCTCGCTCTGATGCAAGCATGCTGCAGGATGTTCACCGTTGACTGTCCACAGTCCGAGACTTCGTGGATTTGGGCGGTACGATTGATGTCCAGGGCCATTCCTGTCGTTCCAGCTCTCGAGCTGTTCGCCACACGTAGTCCCACGCCGGCGGCGCATTGTTGTTGCGAATAAATCGCGTCAGGCGACGATGGACTGTCTCGAGATACTCCGTTCCCAATGCGTCGGGCGCATTCGAGATCCCTCGGTTGTAGGCGCGCACTGCCAGGTCTAGATCGCCGGCGGCCTCATCGAGAAGAAGCGACATCCAAATGGCGACGAAACGCGTCGACACCCACGGGTTGTAGTAATCCCCATCTGCCAAATGCACGTCGACGAGGCCAACCTTGTGCAGTTGTCGCGTTCGGTCGCGCGCAAAATCAGATGCTCCGGCAAGTCCGATGTCCTGGCTTCCGTCCCGGTTGACGAAGAAGCCTCGATGATCGAACCAGGACTCGGTCATGACAATCGCAGCAAGTGTATCGGCGACAAGGCGCGGTGAGAGATCGTGCCGACCGCCGACGCCGTAGTAGCCGGTCCAGTACGCGACCATCTGCCGGTACGCCACGGTGCGCATCGGCTGCGGCACAAGGTCCCAGTCGCGTGCCCCCATGGCGTCCCACCTTCTGGGATTGACCAGAAGTTGTCGATGTCGCGTGAACATGTTGTCCAGCGCACGATTCCGAATCGGCTCCGGCACGTTGTTCCAGTTGGCAAGGCGCATGTCGCGCCACAGCGTCAGATTGTGCTGGAGGTCGTAGACAGTCGTCTGCCAATCGATCTGCTCGTTGCCAGCAGTGATCGTGATCGCTATTGGTCGGGAGTCCGCCAGCGCCGCGTAGATGTCGATCGAAGGGATGAGTGGTGTCGATGCACGAACCTGGTGCTGCAGCCACGCATAGCCGTACGCGACACTAGCGGTTGGTAACAACAACAGGAAAAGCCACGCGAGAACGCGACCACGCGACGGCCGAGCTGACACACCAGCCGAGACCGGCGGTGGGAACAACCGATTTGCATAGTCCGCTCGTAGGCTTTCAATCATCACAGCCACCTAGCCTTGAGACGTCCGCGTGAACGCGAATGGTTTGCGGCAAGGCGTTCCGGTTGGCGTTATCGCAAGAACGGGTCCCGTTGGCGCGTCACGGGAGGCCCGAGTTGTCAGCCAGATCGCTCGGACTGCAGCGATTGCCTCGGCCTCACAGACTTGCAAAAAGAAACGAGTGTTTCAGAACGAAGGAATGCGCGTGTGCGTCACCTGGGCCGCTCGAGCCGACCCTTTGTAGCTGTCAGTGCTGTCAGCACGCTGTTCAAGGCCTCGCTGCGGGCGCGCCTACGAACAAATATCCCCGTGAAGCCGCCCAGACCGTCGGAGCGGCCGCGGCTGATGGTGACGAGCCAGAATCCCTGCCCGCGCGCTGCATCTGGAAGCAGCACTCGCAATTCGAGCGCAGTCCAGAAGTAGTGAGTCGCGTACAGCATTTTCGACGCGACGATCGCGATGTCTGGCCCTTCGCGAATCGTGACGTGATTGATACGAATCGTTGGCTTGAGGCCGAAGTCGGTTTCCTGCCAGTAGAGGAACGACGTGGCGTCAGGGAGCGTTGCTCTCGGATATTCGAGCAGATAGCGTCGCATGTTCGGCATGTAGGTGGTCAACGCCGGCATCCGATCCACCATCGACCGAAACTCCGTGGCGACGAACGTCGGCCGTGAGCTGTCGCGGTACACAGCGAGCCGCTCGTTACCACCCTCGAGGTAACCGTTGACGTACTCGAAAGCAAGCCGGCGCATCACCGCCTCGGCCGCCGCCTGTGTACCGAAGCCGTTCCAATTCACTTCAGTCCGAAAGGCCTGAAGCCCCTTCTCGCCAAGCTTTAGCTGACAGTGACCAACGCGACACAAACGCAGATCATTGACGTCATCCTCTGGGAGATGCAACGCCGCAAAATCTTCGAGCCTCGGAGGTGCACTGATGCGCTGCGTCAGTTTGAACCTCCCGCCCTTTTCGAACGTCTCGATGTCCTTCGCGGCCTCTATGTACGCGCCGACAGGCGCGTTGATCCATACGGCGCCGAAAACCGCCACTTCCTTGCCGGCATCGGCGTCCAGCAGTTTCGCGATTGGTCCTCCAGCCGTTAGCAGCTTCCGCTCTGACGCTGTGGGCCGCACTGTGGTCCTCAGGTATTCCTCGAGTCGAGATGGAAGCGACGACGAGCTTGCTTGAAAGCTCTCGAGCGATACGCGGACGGAAACGAGCGCGCACGCCACTGCGAGACTGGAGGCGAGTCCGATCCTCGAGCACGTTTGCATGTCTAACGGTACCATCGCGAGTGCACTGAATATCCGCACTACCCGCGCAGGCGCGCTTCCATGCGCTGCTGCCAAGCCGCGGTCTCCTCGACCTGGTTGAAAGTGAAAAGGTGCACTCCGGCGACACGTGCGGCCGGATCGGCGATCGTGCCGGCGAGCGCCTCGAGGAACGCGTCGGGACCGAAGGATCCGGGGTTCATGAGGTGTCCAACCATCCGCCGGTTTCTTTTGAGGTATCGCGCCGAATCGGCAACGCCGATTCGCGCGGCGATCGTCATCAGCTTCGACAGCTCAGTGACGCCAGGCACGCCAAGATGTACGGCCAAGCGCACGCCCTCAGCGCGCATCCGGCTGATCCACGCCGATACTGCCTCGGGGTTGAACGACATCTGCGTGGTCATCGAGTGCGCGTAGGGCTGCTTTTCCTTGAGTGCGCGCAGGAGCATGTCGTTCGGGATGTCGGAGTGCCCCTCAGGGTAGGCGGGGATGCCAATGCGGTCGAAGGGATGCCCCATCTCCTGCATGGCGTGCAACAGGCCGAGACCGTCGCGGAATTCGGAGTGCTGCTTGGCGTCGCCGCCTACGACGAATGCCTCTTGCAGCCCGGCGGCGCGTGCACGGGCAAGCAGGTCCGCCAAGTGCGCCCGGTCGCGAATCATGTGCGCCGAGAGATGCGGAACGACGGCGTGCCCTCGGGACGCAAGCCATTCCGCCAGCATCAGCGTGGCCTCGATCCCGTGCGTTGGCGAGGCCGTCACCGTCACCGTCGATCCCGCCGGCAAGGCGCCGGCCCTGTCTCTAGCGCTGTTCAGCGGGATTAGTTCGTACCTCGCGCCGCGCACCAGCGCGCGCAGTACGTCCCGCTCCGAGTCCGACAGAACCGCGTGCCGCCGGCCGGCGCTCCACCATCCCATCTCGACGCGCGCTCCCCTCGCAAGCTTACTCGGGGGTCTTTGGCGTCCATCGTGACAGCTCAGCCACTTTCGGTTTGAACCGTCTCTTCTGGACTGGTCCAGGGCTCGCGAGCGGCGCCACCCCTTTTTCTTCGGACGACAGAGCAAGTAGCATGCCCAGAACGATCCGAACTGTTGTCGGGGAGGAACGCGCGTCAGATTGGCGAGCCGTCACCTGGGAGCAATTGCATCATGACAATCCGCGCGCACGATCTGATACCGATGTTCGCGGCTAGCACCAGCGCCGGAACGCTGGTCAACTACGAGGACATCTGGCAGCGCAAGAGCCTGCTGCTGGTGTCACTGCCCGCCGACGATCCCACGGCGGCCGCCTATGCGACGTCGATGAGTCTCGTCGAGCCACATGTGCCCGAGTACGATGCGGCTGCCATCGTCACGACGACGCAGATTGAGGGCGTGCCTTCGCCTGGAGTTGTGGTGGCGGACCGATGGGGCGAGGTCTACTACGTTCAGGCAGCCGATCGCGCATCACAGCTGCCAGCGCCGGCCGAACTCCTGGAATGGCTTCGATTCGTGCAGATTCAATGTCCTGAGTGTCAGGGCGAGACACAGTAAGTCGTGCAACCGTTCCGCGCGCGGGTTGCCGCCGTCCGTGACTTGACGCACGACGTTCGGCAGATCGATCTCGCGTTGGTCGACCCGCCGCAGATCCGCTTTGTGGCAGGTCAGTTCGTCTCGTTTGAAATCGATCGCTCTGGATTCCGGACTCCCGCCACGAGACCGTATTCCATCGCATCACCACCCCACGAGGCGGATCGGATTGAGTTGGTTCTGAATCGCGTGCCGGGCGGGCCTGGGTCGACCTACCTGTTCGGTCTCAGCGAAGGGGATCCGACGACCTTCAACGGACCGGTGGGCAGCTTCTCGCTGCGCGACAACCAGCGAGACGTATTGTTCGTCGCCACAGGAACGGGCATCGCACCGATCCGCTCGATGCTGCGGTCTCTCGCCGTCCGGGCCTCGCCACGTCGAATCACCTTGTTCTGGGGTCTCCGCAGCGAACGCGACCTCTACTATCAGGACGAATTGACTGTCCTCCAGCAGCAGCTGCCGAGTCTTTCGGCGACGATCACCCTATCGCAACCAACCGGCAGCTGGCCTGGCCCCGTCGGGCGCGTCACGCCGCTCGTTACGGAGGCCGTCACGACCACCTCGAATCTCGAGGTCTATCTATGCGGGAACGGCGGAATGATTCGAGATGTGCGGAACCTCATGCGCCAGAAGGGACTCTGCCCGATCTACACGGAGCAGTACTATTCCTGAATCCGCTCCCCGCAGGCGACCCCGCAGCCTGTGGCGGCGGCGGGGTCCTGACAGTTCGGTTGATAGGTGATGACACTGCCGGCATGGCCATAGGCCGTAGCAAGAGCGGGCACGGACGCCGGGTTGTGGATGACCAGCGATACATTGGCCCGGCAACAAGTACTCTGAAATCGGGTTCGACCTGGTTCGCGCACAAATCCTCTCGCAAGCGTTGGTGCAGGGGCTGGACCGTTGTGGGACGCGCGGACGGAACCGCCTGGCGCTCCAGCCGGGTGCCAGTCAGGGGCGGCATGTCGATCACGCTCACGCGGGTGACCGACTAGGCATCGGGGCGTCCCAGCGCGTGCGCCTACGAGGAGGGTCCCCGTCGGCCCGCCAGACCGATCGCGGCCCCGCGGGTCAGGGGCGCCTCGCACGTCGGTCGTCCCGCCGTTTTCCGGAACAAATGCGACCGTCTCGGACGGCTGCCCGTTGCAGAATTCATCAGCCGGTTCCAATCTAGGCCTTCAGGGCTGACCTTTTTTCGTGACGGCTGGACACGATTCGTGTAGGCTCTGCCACCGTCTCGGTTCTGCTGAGCTCTCGGATGCCTTCCACGTCGTCTACCGGTGTGACCCTGAGGTCTGGTTTGACCCGGGTCGTGCCGTTTGCCGGCTATGTGGCGCTGGCCTGCGCCATCACATGGCCGCTGCCACGATTCCTCTCCTCGCGGCTGCTCGGATCGGTGTCAGGCGATCTGGGCATCTACATCTGGAATCTCTGGATCTTCAGGCACGAGCTCCTTGATCACGGACGGCTGCCAATCTCCACTGATCACATCTTCGCGTTCACAGGCGGGTCCGACCTCGTACTCCACAACTACACGCCGCTCGCCGATGCGCTGGGTGTGCCGCTGATTGCGGTCGTCGGGCTGGTAGCGGCGTTCAACGTACTCCTGCTCGCCAAGATCGTGCTGACGGGCCTGGCGACGTTTGGGCTCTGCCGCCACCTCGGACTATCGCGATGGAGTGCGTGGGCCGCCGGCGCGCTTTTTGTCGCCTCGCCCGTGATGGTGGCGCGGCAAACCGCTCACGTGAGCCTCGTGGCGGCGCCGGCGCTGCCGCTCTTTCTGTGGGCGCTGCTGCGAGCGCTCGAGCGCGGCCGTCGCCGCGATGGCGTGCTTGTGGGCACCATGGTTGCCGTCGCGGTCTACTCGGACGCTTACTACGGCATCTACTGCGCGCTGATGGGGTGCGTGGTGCTGGCTTGGCGGTTCCTTCGGGTTGAGCGCGGTGCAGTGGCCGGCGGCCCCCGGCAGCCCGCCGCGATCGCGGTCGACGCCCTCATGGCGGCCGTTGCAGGTGTCGTAGGCTGGCGCCTCGTGACCGGCGTGACAGCGGTGGAACTGGGCCCGCTCCGGATCTCGCTCGCAACGCTGTACAACCCCGTGCTGGTCCTCACGGGGCTCATCCTGGCGCGGGCATGGTTATGGTGGCGCCCCCGAGTACGGCTGGCCGGGACGGGTGCGATCGCCCCACTCGTGCCCGCCGGCGTGACAGCCATCGCCGTCTGCCTGGCGCTGCTCCTGCCGTTGCTGGCCGGCCTCGTCATGGGGGCACAGGCCGGTCGGTTGCCGCAGACCGAGACGTACTGGCGCAGCAGCCCGCGCGGCGTCGATCTGCTGGCGTACCTCGTGCCCAACCCGAATCACTTCCTGGCGGGCGCGTGGACCCGCGATCTCTTTCTACCTGATCGCACCGACGCGTTTCCGGAGTTCGTGGCCGCGTTTCCGCTGGTGGCGCTCGGTGTGATCGGCCTGGCGGCGGCCCGTCGTGCGCTCCCGCTGTTCTGGATCGCCTTCACCGCGTTCTTCGTCGCCCTGTCGCTCGGACCCTTCGTGCAGGTAGCTGGGTACAACACGCACATCATCGGGCCGTGGGCGCTGCTGCGATACGTGCCGGTGGTCGACATGGCGCGCTCGCCGGCGAGATTCGCGATCCTGGCGACTCTCGGAGGGGCCGTGCTGCTTGCCTTCGCCATGGACTGGTGGCGAAGGTCCGGACGGTGGAACGCGACTGCCGCGTGGTCGCTCCTCATCGTTGCGGCGTTCGAGATCTTGCCGGGGCCGCGCCCGCTCCATTCTGCGGAGATTCCATCGCTCTACGGGCTGATCGCGAAAGGCACGGGCACTTCCACGCGCGTGCTGGAACTTCCCACCGGCATTCGCGACGGCACGTCGTCGCTCGGCAATTTCAGTCAGTCATCGATGTACTACCAGACCCGCCATGGCCGCCCACTCATCGGCGGCTACCTGTCCAGGGTCTCGGAGGCGCGAAAACGGGCGAATCGCCAGCTGCCGGTGCTCAGGGCGCTGATGGCGCTCAGCGAATCGGCGCAACATTCCGTGCCCGAGACATGGCTTACGGAGGCCCGCGCGGCGAGTCGACGGTTTCTCGCGCGATCGTGTGTCGGCTTCGTCGTCGTAGACAAGCGCCGGGCGACCTCCACTCTCCGTAGCTTCGCAATCGAGACGCTGCGCCTTTCGACCGTAGCCGACGACGAACGCTACGAGCTGCTCGTGCCGGTCGATCCGCCGCCCTGCACCCAACCAGGCGCCACCGCCGAGTAAGCGGCGTTTACGTCGATTACGCGATCAACAACAACCTCAACCTGCGCGGCGGTCTGCTGCTCGTGCCGCTCGGCCTCGGCAACGAGTTCCACGAGCCGAACGTGTTCCTCGGCGCCAAACGCCCGAAGACCGAGCAGCAGATCATTCTGTCCAGACGAATGGCTTCAACGGCGTCGGCTTCACGTCGGCCGGGCTGCGTGGCTGCCGGTAGCGCGGCATCCAAGCCCGTGTGGCGCATGTCATGGGCAACACGCGAGCGCACTTGGAGCGTTACGCCTCGGTCTCAGTCACGCTGTGGGGACGATGGCCGGCTCGCGCCTCGTCGAGGAGCCGATACACATCAGGCTCTGAAATGCCCGCCGCAATCAGGTGGGCGCAGACCTCTACCACCGTCAAACTGTCGGCTGCCCGCGAAGAGGAAGGCGTTGCAGTGAGGCTGCGGCGCTTCATGCAGGACGCAGAACCGCTCCGAGCCGTCAGCGCTCAACACCCGCCTTACGATGGTCTGCGACCGCGGGCCCTCACTGCTGCCGACCATGTTGCACCTCCGCCGATGCCGTGCGGTGACGCCGGCTCGACGTCACTGGCGAGGGCCGGCTGGAGAGCCGTTCGGCGAGAGTCCCCGTGGCGGTAGGCTGGCAGTCATCGGCAACGTCGTCCCAGGTGTCGTGCCTTCCCGAGATCGGGGCGATCATGCGAGGCGGTCCAGTTGCACGCCCGATCTTGTGATCGCGTCGGCGTTGTCGTCAACGCGCGCTTCTCGTCGGCGTCACGCCACTGCCGACGCGATTGCACGTCGAAGCGTTCGTGATTCCAAAGTGCCGTTTTCTGGAGAAGCCGTTCACGCCTGCGTCCTTTGCCTCGAAGGTGCGCGAGGTACTGGAGGCACCGTCTCCGGAATAATGTGATAACGACGCCGGCCTTCGGACCGCCCGGTAGACTGTGCGGCGTCCACCCTCACAGACGCTCGGGTCGAAGGAGGCCGAGATGCGGATTGTCGGCTGCGATTTACACGCGAGCCAGCAGACGATCGCGATGCTGGATCGCGACACCGGGGAAATCAGCGAGCGCATCATCAAGCACGAAGGGACGGCGGTCCGGGATTTCTATGCCGGCCTGGCGCCCCCGATCCTCGTGGGCATTGAACGACTGGATCCATGGGCTGGTTCCTGCGGGTGATGGAGGAGCTCGGGATCACGTGCCGCGTCGGTGACCCGGCGAGGATCCGGGCGGTCGAGACGCGGCGCCGGAAGCATGATCGCCGGGATGCGCGTCTGCTGCTGACGCTGTTGACGGAAGAGCGGTTCCCGACGATCTGGATGCCGTCGGCGGAGTTGCGGGATCTGCGCGCGTTGCTGCGGCATCGCGATCAGTGGGTGCGGATGCGGACCCGTGTGAAGAACGCGCTGCAGGGGGTCGCGCTGGCGCACGGCATTCGCCGCGGGGCGGGCTTGTGGAGTCGCGACGGCCAGGCGATGCTGGCGGCCCTGCCGCTGCCGCCGCACACGGGCGCCCGCCGGTCAGAGCTGCAAGCGCTCCACGACCACCTCACCACGCACATCGAGGCGCTGGATCAGCACGTCAAGTCCCAAGCGGACGAGCGCCCGCAGGCCCGCCGCCTCATGACGCATCCGGGCGTGGGCCTGGTCAGCGGACTGTCCCCACGATTGTCCCTGAGACGCGCCAAAACAGCGTGTCCAGAGCCTACGCCAGCCAACTCGCTCGATCTGTGAAGCGGAAAGAGTGAAGGATTTACGAGGAAAAATGAAGATGGTCGAGAGGCGGATTTCCGTTTAGCAAACCATCGCCTTCAGCCACTCGGCCACCTCACCGCGGCGAGAAAGCTACGTATAAACGAGATCGCGACTTACGCGCCCGCCGACTGTCCCCACGATTGTCCCTGCCAGCTCTGAAGATCGGCCCCGAAGGGCGATGCTCCCCTGCCCGGGAGCGCCGATTCGAATGCAGCGGTTCTTTTCGCCGGCAACGATGTCGGCAACTGATTGATGCACGCCGCTTTGCACGTATGAGCCAGCGTCCACTTCTCTGGCCCCTCGCCCGTTGACGAGACGGGACGCACGCGGGATCTGACACACGATCGGGTCTTCGGCAGGTACCGGTTCTATGAACCGCTGCCTGCTCCGATCCAGAACTCACCGCCAGGCGCTCCGGTGCCGCGATTCTGCCACCTCTGGATGGCTATCTGTCTCTGGATCGCACGAGTTTCGGGCGTCGTTTGCCGCGGATGTGAGCGCGGACGCGGCCGCCTTCATGGCAGAGTCCCAGGTGCTGTGGGGTCTCGAAGCGCTGAACGGTGCCATCACCGAGCCGTCGTGGAAGACGAAGCCAAGCTGGTATCTCGTCGCCACGGAAGACAAGATGATTCCACCGGATGCGCAGCGCGGCATGTCCAAGCGCGCTGGCTCAAGCGTCGTCGAGGTCAAGGGTCGTCATGCAGTGTACGTGTCGCGCCGGTGGCGGTGGCGGACCTCATCGCGACGGCGGCGAACGGCGCGGCTCTCGCAGCCCGATAGGCACTTGAGGACGTCAACGTTGTGGTGGAGGCGGAGCCGTCGGATGTGATTCGCCCCATCGTGTGCAAGTCAAGACAGGGTCCCGCTGTCCGCAGCCAAGTGCTGCGCCGACGCCGTCGACTTCTGGATCTTCGAAAACTGGCCTACTTACGCTGCCTCAAGGATGAGCCCGTCACGGACATCGTCCGGTGCGGTCAGCCACGCCCCTAACACCAATGAAATCAGCACTTGCAGCGACATCTTAGAGGCGTTCCTCTAAGTCGCTCCGTCCCAATACGTTGCGGTGAACAGACCGCACTAGATCGATCGATGCGGCAGGACTCAGTGCGAATATGCTGCGTCATCGACAGGTCTTGGTAGCCGACCAGTTCCTCCACCGACGGCATCGCCGCCCCCTCCGCTCACCGTGTCGAAACGCTAGGAAGTCTGCGGATTTCGTCGAAATGCTCAGCTACAACGGCCGACTGTGCCAAAACTGTGCCCAGACGGGACAAAACGGCGACCGACGTGGTCGGACGCCGAGGGCCGAGCAGAGTCGCATGGTTCGTCCCTCTGTCCCATTCGCTCCCGCCGCAAGATTCCCGCAGGCGCTGTTGTCGTGCCCCTGCGACCTCAGGCGCTAAACGTGTCCTCGACTTGGCGACCACGGTCTCGTCGCCGCGATGCCTAATGGCTTCGTGGGCTTGGCCTCAATGACACTAAGATTCTCGCGAGAACTCGCCCCTCTTCAGGAGCGATCTTGTTGTCACCGGTTACTCCATCGGCGACCCGTGCGACGGCTGTGCAGTCTTTGATGAACTGCCGTTGAGCGGTCTCGCGGACATCCAAGGGAAGCCTGTCCAACTTCGCACGGATGGTTGACAACGACACGTCGAACACGTCGTCCGAAGGGCAAGACTCCAGCCAGGCGCGAAGACATGCACCAGCGGGTGTGTCGTCGAGGATATGCTCGCGCACCGCGACTTGAACGATGGCGGAGCGCTGCCGATGCGAAACGTGACCGTCTGCCCACGCAAGCCTTGCGAGAGGAGCGAACTCGATCAGCGCGATGGTCTCGGGCGTATAGCCGGCGACACGCAGGTTCGCCAAGAGATCGCTGTCAACAACTCCAATGGCCTTCGCCAGAGACCGCTCACGGCGGCGAAGATCCCCTATTGGCAGGGCACGACGGCTGGAGGACGCATCAGACTTCATGTCAGATGTAGACGAGCCACGGCGATGAACGGTCTGCGACGCACGACGAATCCTGCGGGGTCGTCACTCCTCGCGAGCCGCGTCGCCCGCTCGCCGCGCGCTGTCCCGCGCCTTCAGGAACACCCGCGGGCTGGTCTGCGTTCAGCGGAGAGACCAAATGCGCGGCTAGAACGCCCCGCCCACGTTCCAACAGCACCAGGGCGGCGGCGAAGTAGGACGAGGTGATCTGCAGGTTCGTGAGCACGAACAGAGGTACGAGGGCCGCAGGATTGGCGAGGGCCTCGGCCGGCAGAAGGCGTAGCAAGACCACCGGACCACCGCAACGATGGCCGTTATGGCGTAAGACATGTACCTGCGTTGCAGGCGCGCCTCCCAGCGCAGCAGGGCGACCGTCCGCCTCACGCCAGCGACCTCCCCGTGACCTCCACGAGGCGGTCACGTTTCGGGCCTATGTTTGCTGTGCTCGACTTCGTTCATGTGCAGCCATCCGCTGCTCATCGGCGACACATGGATTCCACTATCCAGCAGCCAAGACGCGCACCGGACGAGAGAAACGTAACCACTCGCCACGGTGCACATCAGCCATTCCAGCTCACCGCCGAACGGGAGTGACGGCAGCCAGTCCAACGCTCCTCTACTCTGGCCGCCGTCGACGAGCACTCGGTCATGCGTTACGCGCACGTGCATGTCAGAATCACGCTGGGATGGTGTGGGCTGGCCAGTCGGTCTGGCGATGAAGTCCTCGATTCGCCCTCAGGTGGGCAGCATCCGTGAGGATCTCCACGACCCATCGATACGCGTTGAATTCCGCCACGACTGCGCGCATGGCACCCATGCGCCTCGCCTGTTCCTCAGGCGTC
>Ga0190274_10001756_pt1 | contig 12695 bp, 7 predicted proteins | sample Popmic531T_FD_133002 | JGI IMG/M metagenome (GOLD analysis project Ga0190274, IMG submission 133002) | Populus adjacent soil microbial communities from riparian zone of Yellowstone River, Montana, USA - 531 T | ecosystem: Environmental > Terrestrial > Soil > Riparian zone | place: USA: Montana...
ATTGTGGAATCGTCGATCGCTATGCGGGGGCGAGCTTTTCCACGCCCACCGAGAACCTCGACAGTGTTCTGGACCTGATGTCCGACATGCTGTTCAACTCGACGTTCCCGCAGGACGAACTCGACAAGTGGAAGAACCAGCAGCTAGCTCAGTTACAGCAACTTCGTGCGCAACCGGCGTTTCTCGCGACCGAGCGGTTTGCCCAGGTCATGTATCCCGGCGATCGGCGTTCCTTCGTCGCGCCGAGCGCCGAAGGCGTCCGCAGCATTACCCGCGAGATGGTCGTGCAGCACTACACGCGGATCTTCCGACCCGGAGGCGGGTGGGTGACGGTGCTCGGCGACAGCAACGCGCGACAGATGACGCCGAAGCTCGAGAAGCTGTTTGGCGACTGGACGGGCACGGCACTGAAGGCACCGGATCTGCCACGAGTGCCCCAGGCCGCGAGCCGAAAGGTGATTCTGGTAGACCGGCCAAATTCCGTTCAGACCGTGTTCTATGTCGGCGATCATGCGATCAGCCGGCTGAGCCCCGACTACATCCCAGTCCAGGTGCTCAATCGCGTGCTCGGCGGAGGTCCAGCCTCGCGGCTGTTCCGCAACATCCGCGAGGAGAAGGGCTACACCTACGGAATCAGCAGCGCTTTCAGCGCCACGCACTACTTCGATCACTTTGCGACCCAGACATCAGTCAGAACAGAGGTAACCGGCGAGACACTGACGGAACTGCTGAAGGAATTCGCCGACATTCGTGACCGCCGCATCCCCGCCGACGAACTCGAGGGCGCGAAACGCGCACTGGTCGCCACCTTCGCGTTGAGCACGGAAAGCGCCGCCACCGCGCTGTCACTGGCGACGCAGGTCCGAGAATATGGACTTCCCGCAGACTACTGGGACACTTATCCCGAGAAGATCGCAGCGGTGACGGCCGAGGATGTCCAGCGCGTGGCGCGCCAGTACGTTCCGGTCGACCATGTCCAGATCATCGCCGTCGGGGATGCTGCCAAGATTCGCGACGTACTCGCGAAGTTCGGCCCTCTCGAAGAGTGGGACGCGGACGGGCGCAAAATCCGCTGAACGGCACCGCCCGCGTCAGGCAGACCCGAAGGTCTGCCCTACGACAGTATGCGGACGGGGCCGTAGGCCGGGCCTTAGGCCTGGCGATCACGGAGCCCGCTCCATCGCCGCGCGCGTTGCGCTCGTCCACGCACGCAAGCGCGCACTGTAGGCGCGGACACGACTAGGCAGCTCCAGCGCCCGATCGCGCGACTCCTGCGGGTCGGCGCACGTGTCGAAGAGTCGCGAGCGTGACGAGTCGATCTCGAAAATGTACTTCCAGCATCCGTCCTGAAGACCGAAGAGGCCCAGCGAGTAGTCCGTCTGGAACAACGCCAGGCGCGATCGCGGCTCGAGCAGCGACTGGCCCTCGTACGCACCGGGCACCGGAAGACCAGCCAGTTCGAGGATCGTCGGCGCTATGTCGATGGTGCTGGCGACGTTTGGCACGGTGACCCGACCAGTCGTCACTCCCGGGATGCTCACGTAGAGGGGCACGCGCACGTTTTCGTCGTAGATAAAAAGCGTGTGACCGAAGTTGCCGTCGTGCTGCCCAAACGCCTCGCCGTGGTCGCCATAGAGGACAAACATCGTGTCGCGATCGTGCCCTCGTGCGCGCAATCCCTGCAGGAGGGCGCCAAGCGATCGGTCGCCATCGTAGAGCGCGTTCTTGTAGGCACTGAGATCGTCGGAACCGGCGAACGGCCCTGGTTGCGCAGCCGGGTACGGGTGATGGCCGGCGACGGGTAGGTACGTGAGGAAGAATCGTTCGTCGCGCCCGAGCGCGTCCACCCAGGCCAGCATGCGGGAGACCGTCGCCGGTTCGTCCACACCGAAGCTCGACTGTACGTTGCCGCCGATGGCGCCGGCGTCTTCGAGCGTCTCGAAGCCCTGCCGTGCCACGACCTCCTGCATGCCGAGGTAGGCGAATCGGCCGGAATGAAAGAGCGCGGTGCGATAGCCAGCAGTGCTGAACGCGCGCGCGAGCGGCGCGCACGCGGCCCGCGCGTGGACCTCCGCTGGGATATCGAAGGCCGGCGATCGCGAACACAACAGCGCGAACAGTCCCTTGATGCTCTCAGGGTAGACGGCATACGCACGGTCGAACTGAATGGCCGTCTCCGCGAGCCAGGTGAGGTTTGGCATCGGATCGTCGGCGGCGCCGTACGACCGAAGGTACTGCGCGGCCGTCGACTCGAGCGCGATGAGGGCGACGTTCCGTCCGGCGGCTGCGTGGCGGAGTGAGCCCAAGTCCACGGGCGTCAACGAGGCAAGGCCGAGCATCGGGCTGAGGCGCCACTCGCCCGCGAGCTCCCGGCCTTCGACACGCGGCAGCGACGTGCGTACGAGTGCGGTCACCGCGTTGCGCTCGAATCCGTGGACGTCCACGCGGCGCTCCACCAATGGACCGGGAAGCGCCACCGCAATGGCGGCCAGGGTGGAGATCATCGCCGCAAGGGGCGGAATGCGGGCCAACTCGCGAGGCAGCCGCCACGCCAGCAACAGCAGACATGTGACGATGAGCGTGTTGCCGGCCGTCGCGTAGTGCGTCACCGAATCGCGAAGCGCGCCGCCGGCCGCACCAAGCATGTTGACCGTGAGCGGCGACGAGAGCGCCCGCACAACCGGCACGTTGAGAACCGTCCAGCCGATGACGATCCAATAGATCGCCGTAGTGACGCGCGGCCGCTTCACGACCCGATCGATCGCCCACAGCGCGACCCCCACGGCCACGTCATCCCAGAACAAGACGGATGGAAGCCAGAGAGACAGCGGCAGCGTGCGGCTCGACAACCCGGCAACCTTGGCCAGGACGAGAATGGTGACCAGGCTGGCCGGTTTCATGACGCGACCGGACGCGCCTGAGCCTCTCGCGCCCCGCAGACGAGGTTGAGCCGCTTCAGCAAGAAGCACGACACCACGACGCTGCGTCCGCGCCTCGACCAGATCCAGTCGTGGACGACGAGGTAGCGGATGCCGGACAGATCGTACAGCCGCCGGCGATCCCCGATGTAGGCCAGGGGTGCGATGACGAGGTCCGCCGCGACCGGCCGGTCAGGATTGAACACCTCGCGTCGGAGTGCCGCGGTGTTGCCGAGAAACGAACGCGCCAAGTCGAGATGCGCCGGATTCGCATCGAGAATCGTTAGGGTCGCATCCGGCATGAGGCGCTGCAACACGAGCGCCGTGCGCGGAAAGAGGCCACCGCCGACGATCGTCACCGTCTTCACGTCGTGCACGTCCACGAGCAGCCGGAGAAAGGCACGCTCGTGAACGTGGACGATCAGTCGTTGCAGCCGCGGTGAGACCAGCACCAACCGCTCGAGCATGTTGAGCAGATTGCCGTCGAGCCATCGAAGCACCGGTGGCCAGCGGCTTTCGGATCCCCCGGCCCGAGGCCGGCCTGGGAGTTGCGACCAATGCAGCGACGGGCGAGCGTGATGTTCGACGTGGTAGCCGTCGTTGAAGAAGAGCGCGTTGTACACCCGGCCGTAGTGACTCGTCGTGCCGCGTGCGTGTTCGTAGTAGCCCTGAAGCTGGCACAGCAGTAGGCCGGCGGCCCAGCCCGGCAGATAGACCGTCGCAAAGTCCGCGGGCCACAGCGACCCGAGGGTGAGCCAGAGCGCGGCGACGAGCGTCGTCTCGATGGCACTGTCCCGACTGACGCGCCGCGGCCAGGGGCGGTCCGCATGGTGCGCGAGGTGGCGATCGCGCCAGAGACTCTGCGGCACACCCATGACGAGTGTCAAATAGGCGGAGTACAGACGATTGAGCGCGCGCGATCGGAAGAACGGCAGATGGATGAAGTTGTGCGCGACTGTGTTGGCCGTCCACCACATGCCGAGCGCGAGAAGCGGCGCCGACGGCGCACGGAGCAACAGAACGCCATAGACCGCTGACAGCGCCACGAGCCACGCGTCCGTTCCGGCAAATCGGAGAACGCTCACGTGGCCCTTTCGTAGCCCCACCTGCCTACGGCGCGTCGAACGCCTGCTGCAGCCGGCGCACGAGGTCAGCCTGGCTGCCCGTTGCGGGAATCTTCACGAGGCCGACGTTGGTCTGGTACACCGTCGGCGTGCCGGGTTTCTCGGCCGTAGGCCGTACCCGAAGATCGGTCTGCACCCCACGCCCAACATAAGTCTCAAGAATGTACGGGGGCATGTTGGACTTGACACTCGGATCGAGCGATCCGAACCCTCCGACGTAGCTCCAGCTGCCGAAGGCCACGGCTTGCCGGGTTCCAGCGACAGCTTTCAAGTCCATCCATTCCTTCGCCGCGGTCTCGGCGAGCTTGGCATCTCCGGTCGGCAGCGAGAAGTAGAGATACCCCTTTCTCGCCGCCGAAGACTGAGCGGACCCCCGCTCGGCATAGGCGAAGGCGCCCCACACCTGCAACCGCTCGGGCTTCTGCTCATTGGGTTCGAACACCACGCGCTGGACGATGCCGTAGATGCCGATGGGGCCGCTGGCGTGAACCGCAGGACCACCGATGACCAGAGCCGCGGCAACCAGCAGCGGGGTGAACGCTTTCAATGTGCGCATGGCTTGATCTCCGGTCTAGTGTCTAAGAGGCCGCGTCTTGAAATTGGACACCGGTCTCTTCAGGCGTGGGTTCGACATCCGGCCTCTTCAGTTGGTCGCCTGGCAGCGCGGGGCGGGCGTCGCTGGGGATGCCGCATTCACGCTTCCTAGTGCGTCGAGCAAGGGTTTCCTTGCCGACTCGGTCATCGTAACCAGAATGCGATCGCTGATTGGCTGAAGGAAGCGGCCAAACTTCAAGAGCGTCGCCGTATCGCGCCGCTCGAGTGCCGCGCGAACCGCCGCTTCGCGATCCGGAGTGACCAGTTCCACACGACCGACAAAGACGCGGGTGACAGTAGCGGGCGCGGGGGTGATCGCGAGCGGTAAGGTTTCGTCCACGAATGGCTTCGGCGCGATGTAGAACAGGCGCGTGCCTTCCTCGAACCACGAGTCACGCCACGTCGCCACCATCGCCTTGGCTTCCTTCGCGAAGAGGCCTTGGGCCACGAGCAGGCGCTCGAGTTCGTCGAGTGGCGCAATCGCCTCTCCGTTGTGCGCGAACCGCTCGAAGGTGCCTGTCGGTCCAGATATCGACTTGACCTGATACGCCATCTCGCCGCCGCGATTCTGGAACACGATGACATCGCCCAGTGGCCCGGAGCCGATGGCCTTGACCGTCACACGGCCGTCAGGACTGACGGTTGCCGAAATTGGCGGCTGGAAACCTGCGACTCCTCGATAGAACAGGAACTTCTCCTGCTGCCCGTTGACCTCGACGGGCGACGCGTCGGTCGCGCGCGCGGCGTAGTAGTGACTGCTGGCCGGTTGAGCGAACGGAAAGTGCTCAACGGCGCCCGGCGTGATCCGCACAACCGGCCAGTCGATGCCACCCATGACGGCACTTGCGTAGGGCAGGGGCGGCAGCGTCCCCGAGGGGTACGTCTCGGTAATCAGGCCCTGCCGGAACTTCACGCTCACGCGTACCGTGGTGTCAGCCTGTGCGTAGAAATAGATGACGGGTGTTTCCATGCGGACGGTGCCCATCCAACCGATCTTGACCTCGGCCGGATAGCCGCCGACAAAGCACGGCAGGTCCTGGGGGCCGCCGAGTGTCTGCCAGTTCGCGGCGCTACCGTTCGCGGCCGCAATCGAGGTAAACGTGCCCCACTCGTGCGCGACCACGGGCAGACTGGCCGCCGGCTCCGGGGTCTGGCTTGCGCCCTGCCCCGTCAACGCGAGCGTCGATACAATCGCAACCGCGGTGATCAGGCCGGAAAACAAACGACGATTCATGACGCCTCCACAATCCAGGCCGCCGGCAAAACGGCGGCCGATGTCCCAAGGCTAGCGCCCAGCGAAAGAATCTAATAGTTGTAAAGTGTTGGATCAGCCATCTTTATTCTTGTATCGTCGAATGACCAACGATGGCGGCCGCGCTCCCTCACCTCAGCACCGATCAGGTCGCCGCGTTCGTCGAACTGGCGCGCCAGGGACAGATCCGCAGCACAGCCGGCACGCTCGGCATCACTGAACAAGGCGTTCGGAATCGACTGCTCACGCTCGAGGCACAACTGGGTGTCGAGTTGTATCGCAAGAGCCGCGGGCCGCGCCGCTCGACGCTGCTCACCGACCAGGGGCGGCGCTTTCTGCCCCACGCGCTCGCCTTCCTCGAGCGCGCTCATGAGCTCTGCCGCGCGTTCGAACTCGAGACGGGCCGGCACGAGGTGCGCGTCGCCGCGAGCCAGTACCTCACCCGCTACGTGCTGATTGACGTGCTCAAGGCGTTTCGTACTGAGGCGCCCGACATCAACGTCCGCATCAGCACGATGAACGAGCGCGAGGTCGAAGAGACGCTCCTGCGCGATCCGGAGGTCGCGTTTGGCCTGGCGGCCCCGTACGAGCCGTCGCCGGACCTGACCTATCACGAGTTGTTCGCGATGAACTGGAGTCTGATCTCGCAGGCGGGCCAGCCGCCGGTGCGCAAACGTCAGGTTCGGCTCGAAGATCTGGTGGATCGGCCGCTGATTCTGTACGAGCGCGGATCAACCGGCCGGCAGCACGTGCTCGACGCATTCAACGAACGCGGACTGGTGCCGCGGGTCGCCCTCGAAACCACGAGTACCGAGACCATCGTCAGCATGGTGGAAGCCGGGCTCGGGGTCTCGATCGTGCCGCTGCTGCCGAGCGGCGCGGTCACGCGCGGCCGGAAGGTGGAGGTACGGTCGCTCGAAGCTGCGATCCGGCCCATTCACTCTGGTGTACTCGTGAGGAAGAACGAGAAGCCGTCGCGGCTGACAGCTCATCTACTGAACTTCACCCGATCAAAATTCACTCAGACTGAGTCGTAGGCCAGGCCTTTAGGCCTGGGGGATCCGGCAGACCTGAAGGTCTGCCCTACGCATGCGAGGCAAGTGAGATTCGGTTAGAACCCGACACCCGCCCTGATACCAAACGTCCGCGGCTTGCCGGGCTCGCCGAGAAAGCCTGACGGTGCGGCGTTGGGATCGAACCACGTGAATGCGACCGGCACGTACTTCGTGCTGAATGCGTTGCGCACCCAGGCCTCCACGAAGAACCTGGCCCGGCGAACGCCTGCGCGAAGATTCGTGAGCATGTAGGCATCCTGGCGCGCACTGTTGAGGTCGTCGTACTCGAAACCGCCGTAGCCGACCAGTTCCGCGCGCGCAAACAGCGATGAGCTCTCCTGCAGGGTGTGGGTAAACTCCGCGCCCATCATGGCCGTGTAGTCCGGTGTCAGCGGAATTTTGTTATCGGACAGGCTGACACCCGCGATCGTGCTGTCGGTCTTGAAACGCGCGTGGGTCAGGCCCGCCGCGCCAAACAGGTTCAGCTTGTCGTGCACTCGGGCTTCGGCCTCGACTTCGAAGCCGCTGCTCGCGGCCTCGCCGGCATTGCCGATGTAGAACTGCGCGGCCACGAACGGATTCGGAAGGTTCAACTGGATATTGTTCCAGTCGATGTAGAAGACCGCGGCACTGACGGCCAGACGGTCACCGGCCAGGAGCATCTTGATGCCGCCCTCGGTGTGCCAGGCCTCTTCCTCGCCGTACTCCTCGCTGCCGGGAGGTGAAGCTGGATTGAATCCACCAGCCTTGAATCCCTTTCCCACCGACGCGTAGACGCTCTGTCCGTCACGTGGCCGGAATGACACGGCCAGCTGCGGCGATACGCTCGAGAAGGTTCGGTCTCCTTCGACTGTATTCCCCGCGGCTACCGAGGGGTCGAGGAACGACTTCAGGATGGCTTCGCGGTTCTCCCAATCCACGCGGACGCCGGCCGACACATCGACGCGCTGGTGAAAGGTGACCGTTCCCTGACCAAAGACGCCGACGCCTCCGTCGTCCAGGGAAGATTGTGGCGAATGGATATCGACGGCCACCGGCAAATCCGGTGAGAGCACGAACGGCGCAAGCTGATTGATCGCGTCCTGGTCGTACGAATTGGTGAAGAGAAAGACGCCGGCCTGCCACGCGAGTGTCGCGGCGCTTGAAACCCGCAGCGGCGAGTTCCTGCTCGACGAGAATCGCACCTCCTCGGTGAACTGAGTCGCCGCTTCGTCATTGGATCGGATGGCCGCCGGATACGGCGTGTAGTCCAGATCCGTTTCGTCGAACGTGCGCCAATGCACGACACCCGTCGTGGTGGTGAAATTCACCCCGGCGCCTTCGCGCCGCGCGACAAAAGCCGTTGACACCAGATCCCGGTCCGTGTGCCCCTCGAAGTCGCGCGCCACGGTGAAGGGGTTCGTCCGAATCGACGCTAGATCCCCGAGCGTATAGTCGCCGTCCCGATCGCGCTCCCCCGATACCACGACATTTCCCTGCCACCGACCTCCGGTCTTGAAGTGCAGCTGGCCCTTGGCCGCAAAGGCGGACCGATCGTCCAGCGTGTGCCCGGTCACCGAGTTGGTCGAAAACCCGTCGCGTCCGCCCAGTCCCACTGAGAACGAGGCGCCAAGCCTGTCGGTGACAAGCGGACCCTCGAATCCGGCCTGGACGGATTGATCAGAATGGCTGCCGAGCGGCACCGTCGCCCACCCGTGCCAGGCCGAGAGTGACGGCCGGCGGCTGGTGACGTTGACGACGCCGCCGAGTGTGTTGCGTCCGAAGAGCGCGCTTTGTGCACCGCGCACGAACTCGACCTGCTCGACATCGAGCAGATCGAAGTTCGCGGAGTTCGTGTTGAGCTGCGGGACGCCGTCGACAAACGTCGTGATGCCCGGATTGGCGGGGCTGGATCCAATACCGCGAAATCGCGCGTTGCTGATCTTGCGGGCCGACAGGTCCGAATAGAACGTGTTCGGCGCAAGAATGGATGCGTCGCTCACCGTTGCGAGCCCGGCCGCGTCGATGGTGTCTCCCGAAACCGCCGTAACACTTGCAGCAACCCGGTCGGCCGGTGCCGGTTCCTTGCTGGCAACGACGGTAACCGGTTGGCGGACGGTGGGCAGCGGCCCTTGCGAGACAGGTGCCGTCGGCACGCCTTGGGCGCGAAGACCTGGGCCGCTGAGAGCGACGAGTGCCGCCCCAGCGCACGCGACGAGAATCCGGCCGGCGGGTCGCCGGTAATTTGTGTGTGGCATGGGGTTAGGTGGACGCCGCAGAGCTTCAGTGGTTCTACCGCGCGCTGATGCTGATGTTGTAGGCCGTGAGCGTGCTCTGATTGCGAATGTAGAGACGGCCGCCGCTGACGACCGGATGTGCCCAGCTCGGGAAACCCTGGTCGGTAATCTCGAACCGCCCCACCTCGCGGTATCCGGCAGGCGTCACCTCGGCCAAGCCCATGACGTTGTTCTCACTCAGCGCATAAAGCCTGTTATCCGCATAGGTCACCGCACCCTTGCCGACGCTGCGATCGCGCCAGAGCATCTTGCCGGTCGCAAAATCAATGGCGGTGAGAATCGCGTTGTTGAACCCGTAGAGCGTGCCGTTGACGAGCACCACCCCGCCGTGGTGATTCTGCATATCGCGAGTGAAGTAGCCCTTCGCCGCGCGCAGTTCGCCGTTCTGTGCCGTGAGCGTGACGAGTCCGCCACCCGTGTCGTACGCCGACGTGTAAAAGATCCGATTGCCCGAGACCACCGGCGTGGTGATGTTAGCCACGTTGTTCGCCGCTTCCTGGTACCGCCACATGACCTTGCCATCCGACGCGCGCACGCCGACGCCGGCCGACGCCGTGATCGTCGTATAGGCTTTGACGCCACCAACCTCCGCGATGACAACCGACGAATAGCCGGCTTCGTCACTCAGTTCCTTCGCGGCCCAGATTGTCTTGCCGGTCATTTTGTCGAGCGCGACCATACCGGCGCCTCGGCCACCTGGGGTCACCACGACCCGGTCGCCGTCGACGAGCGGGGACTCGCTGATGAGCCAGCCGATGTTCCGGCCGCCGAATTCGCGAAGAATGTTGCGCTGCCAGATGATGGCGCCATCGGCAACGGCCATGCACGCGAGAACACCGGTTTCCGTCAACACATACATGCGATCGCCATCGACGGTCGGCGTGCCGCGCGGGCCGGGACCGCGGTCGTTGTCCGCACCGGCACCAAGATTCTTCGACCACATGGACTTACCGGTGGCGCGGTCGAGACTGTCGACATAACTCTGCCTGCCCCGCAGGCCTTGGACGAAGATGCGATCGCCCTTGACCGCAATCGACCCATACCCCCTCCCCAGTCCCGACATCGTCCACACGACAGCCGGTCCCTTGGCGGGCCATGTCTGAAGTAGGCCGGTCTCTTTCGAGATGCCGTCGCGATTCGGGCCGCGCCATTGCGGCCAGTCGGTTGGGATTGGCGCCTGCGAGGCGCCAGCGCCGGACAGGGCGGCGAGCGAGACGACCAGCGCCAGGGCGACGGTGAAGCGGCTTTTCATAAGGCTCCTCTGCAGCTAATCTTAGAACACGACTCCACGGGTCTTCGGCAGGGTGATGTTCATGTCTTGGACGTCCCCGTGGCTTGGCCGGTTCTCGGAGACTTGAGGCCCATGAAACAGACTGCAGTTCTCCTTGTTGCCCTGCTCCTCGGCGGCTTAGGGATCCTGGCGCAAGGATCGCGCCGCATTCCCGTCGGCGACTGGCCGGAGATGCGCGGACCAAATCGCGACGGTGTGTCGAAGGAGACAGGGCTCATCGATCGATGGGTACTGAACGGAGAGAACTTCCTCTGGCGCGTCCCTGTCGGAGGGCGGTCGGCGCCGATCGTCGTGGGCAATCGCGTCTACGTGCAGAATCCGGCCGGCCGCGGTGAAGCGCTCCGCGAGCGTGTGATGGCGCTCGACGCCGACACTGGACGCACGATTTGGGAGTACAAGTTCAACATCTTTCAGAGCGACGTGCCGCCCCACCGCGTCGGCTGGGCATCGCCCGCGGCCGATCCGGAAACCGGCAATATCTACGCCTTCAGCGGAGGCGCTGAGGTTGTCGCGCTCGATCGCAACGGCAAGCTGCTCTGGAACCGATCGTTTGGCGAGGAGTTTGCGGCTTTCACTACCCACGGAGGCCGCACGATGTCGCCCATCATCGACGGCGACCTCGTCATCGTCGCGTCCCCCGTCTCCAACTGGGGCGTTCACGCCAGCCGCGCGCACCGGATCATCGGCCTCGACAAGCGCACGGGCGATGTCATGTACGTGTCGAACCCAGGCGGCCGGCCGTACGACACGGCGTACGCCGCACCGACAATCGCCACGATCAACGGCTTGCGCCTGCTCATCACAGGGCTCGGCGACGGCGCCATCCACGCCGTCAGGCCCCAAACCGGTGAAAAGGTCTGGAGTTTTGTGGCCGCCAAGCGGGCAATCAACACCGGGGTCGTGGTGGTAGGCAACCAGGTCATCGTTTCGCACGGCGACGAGAATCTCGAAGGCACGGCGATGGGCCTCATCGCATCGCTCGACGGATCGCAGAGTGGCGATCTCAAGACGACGACGTGGGCTCTCAAGGGAACGGAGTTCGGGTATTCGTCGCCGGTGACCGACGGCGCGCGCATCTATCAGATCGACAATGGGTCTCATCTGAAGGCCTTCGATATCGCCAAGGGCACTGAGGTGTGGGATCTCGCGCTCGGCACGTCGCAGAAGGCGCCGCCCGTCCTCGCCGACGGGAAGATTTACGTCGGCACCGAAGGCGGCGAGTTTCTGATCGTCCGCCCCGGTCCCACGGGTGGACAGGTACTCAGCAAGGTCGAACTGCCGGTAAGCAAGTCGAGCTGCTGCGGATCGGAAGGGACACCGGAGCAGGTGCTGGGTGGCGCGGCAATTTCGCGCGGCCGCATCTTCTTTGCCTCGAGCGACGCTGTTTACGCGATCGGCTCTCGGCAGGCGACGACGCCTGCAGGTTTTGCCGTGGATCAGCCAGCTGTCGTCGGGACCGGTGCGCCCGCGTCCGTGCAGGTCGCGCCAACCGAGCTCGTACTGTCGCCCGGACAGACCGTTGCGCTCCGCGCGCGGTTGTTCGACGCGCAGGGGCGCTTTCTCCGCGAATCCACGGCGACATGGGCACTCGACGGTCTCAAGGGGACTGTCGATGCGGGCCGCTTCACGGTCGCCGCCGATCCGGTCGAGCAGGCTGGTGCGATCAAAGCCACGGTCGGCGGGCTCACGGGTGAGGCACGCGTGCGCGTCGCGCGCCCGCTGCCCTGGAACGAGACGTTCGATGCGTATGCCGACGGCGCATCACCCGCTGGGTGGGTGAACACGACGGCCGGCCGCATCGCCGTCGCGACGCTCGATGGCCAGAAGGTGCTCGAAAAAGCGCCGCTCGAGACGATCTTCAAACGCGCGCGCGCGTTCATTGGACCGACCTCGTGGTCCAACTACACCTTCGAAGCCGATGTCCGTGCCACCGAACGACGCCGGCAGATGGGCGATGTCGGAATCACGGCGCAACGCTACACGCTCGTCCTCTACGGCAACGCACAGCGGCTGAAGCTCGAGTCGTGGGAGCCCGAGACGACACGCACGGTGGCCGTGCCGTTCGAGTGGAAGCCGGACACGTGGTATCGGCTGAAAGTGCGCGTAGAGAATCAGGCCAACGGCCGCGTGCGTGCGCAGGGCAAGGCGTGGCCGGTGGGTCAACCCGAACCGGCAGCGTGGCTCA
>Ga0190274_10001757_pt1 | contig 12694 bp, 10 predicted proteins | sample Popmic531T_FD_133002 | JGI IMG/M metagenome (GOLD analysis project Ga0190274, IMG submission 133002) | Populus adjacent soil microbial communities from riparian zone of Yellowstone River, Montana, USA - 531 T | ecosystem: Environmental > Terrestrial > Soil > Riparian zone | place: USA: Montana...
CATCTCGCGCATGACGGCGCGCACGTCGGCGAAGTCGAGATTGATCAGGCCTTCCTTGACCATCAGGTCGGTGATGCAGGCAACGCCCGAGTAGAGAACCTGGTCGGCCATCGCGAAGGCGTCGGCGAAGGTCGTCTTCTCGTTGGCGACCCGGAACAGGTTCTGGTTCGGGATGATGATCTGGGTGTCGACTGCCTTCTGTAATTCGGCGATGCCCATCTCCGCGTACTTCATGCGGCGGACGCCTTCGAAGTGGAACGGCTTGGTCACCACGCCAACGGTGAGAATGCCCATCTCCTTGGCGAGACGCGCGATCACCGGCGCGGCACCGGTGCCAGTGCCGCCGCCCATGCCCGCGGTGACGAACACCATGTGCGCGCCGGCGAGATGATCGCGGATCTCGTCGACCGCCTCTTCGGCGGCCTGCCGCCCGACCTCAGGCTGCGAGCCGGCACCGAGGCCCTCGGTCACCGCCACGCCCATCTGGATGATGCGTTCGGCCTTCGACATGGTCAGTGCCTGGGCATCGGTGTTGGCGACGACAAAGTCGACGCCCTGAAGCCCAGCCGTGATCATGTTGTTGACGGCGTTGCCGCCGGCTCCGCCAACGCCGAACACGGTGATCCGCGGCTTGAGCTCGCGGATGTCGGGGATCTTCAAGTTGATGCTCATTGCTGCCTCTTCATTGGACGGCATCAAGCGATGCCGCCGGTTTCGCGCCGGACCGCCGCCGGCCGATCGGTGAAATTCTTGGGTAAATTCGTGGTTGTTGCGTCGATCATCAGAAGCTCTCCCGGAGCCATCGGCCGACGCGCGCGATGTATCCCGTTCCTGTCATGAGATGCCGCGTTCGCCGCGGTTCGAAATACTCGAGATGCGCCGCTTGCGGGTACACGAGAAGCCCCGTCGCCGCGGCGAAAGCCGGCCCCTTGGCGGCCTCGGGCAACCCGGAGATTCCCAGCGGCCGGCCGATACGGACCGGGCGATTGAGGATGTTGGCGGCCAGCTCCGGCAATCCGGTGAGCTGGCTGGCACCCCCGGTGAAGATCACGCGCGAGCGCGGCTCCGCTGCGAACGGAGAGTTGGCGAGGCGGTCGCGGAGCATCTCCAGGATTTCTTCCACGCGCGGCTTGATGATGCGCACCAGGCTGGCGCGCGAGACGAACTGCGGCGGCTCGCGCTCGTCATCGCCGGCGCGAGGCACCGAGATCATGTCGCGATCGTCCGAGCTGCCGCCGATCACGCTGCCGTGCAGCGTCTTGATGCGCTCGGCATCCGAGATCGGTGTGTTGAGGCCGCGCGCCAGATCCATCGTGACGTGCTGGCCACCCAGCGCGAAGCTGTCGGCGTGAATGAACCGGCCGCTGGAGAATACCGCGGCGGTGGTGGTGCCGGCGCCCATATCGACCACCGCGGCGCCGAGATCGGCCTCGTCGTCGGCCATCGCGCTAAGGCCGGCGACGTAAGGCGCGGCGACCATTGTTTCGACCGCGAGATGGCAGCGCTCAACGGTGAGCATCAGGTTGCGCGCCGCCGCGATGTCGCAGGTCACCGCGTGCATGTCGACGCCGAACTCCCGCGCGAGCATGCCGCGCGGCTCGCTGATGCCGCGCACGCCGTCGAGCGAATAGCCGATCGGCAGCGAATGCAGCAGCAACCGGCCATCCCGCACCGAATGATAGCTGCCCGCGGTCAGCACGTTGGCGACGTCGCCTTCGGTGATGGCGGAGCCGGCAACGTTGACCGTGGCGGTGTAGAGCTCGCTGCCGATCCGGCCGGCCGACACCGAAACCACGACGGACTCGAGCTGCACCGAAGCGGCGCGCTCGGCGATGTCGACGGCGTGACGAACCGCGGCCTCGGCCTCGGCGAGATTGATGACCGCGCCGCCCTTGATGCCGCGCGCTTCGGTGTGGCCGATACCGAGAATCTCGACGCCGTGGGTGCGGCGGCGCAACGTTTCCTGCGGCGACTGCGGCTTCAGTCGCGCGATCAGGCAGACGATCTTGCTGGTGCCGATGTCGAGCACGGCAACGATCGCCGTGCGGCGCGGCGACACTGGCTTCATCTTGGGCGAGAACCCGTCACGGAGGCTCATGCGTCGCCTCCCTTGCGCTTGGGCTTCGGCTTGAGCACCTCGGCGCGCGCGTTGTAGGCGTCGTCCGACAGACGGACGGTCACGCGATCCGGCAAGCGCAAATCGACCATGTCGATGTCGCGGCTGAGCAGCTTCTTGTCGCGGTCGAGCGCGAGCAGCGTCGTCAGCGCGGTCGCGATGCCCTCCTCGGGCAGACGGATACTGATGCCGTTCTTCAGCCGGAGATTCCAGCGCCGGTCGGCAACCAGAATCGAAGCTTGCAACTGATCGCGGATCGCCGAGAAGCCATCGATGATGGCGAGAAATTCCCTGGCTTTGACGTCGGCGCCGGCGCCGACCACCATCGGCAACTTGGCAAAGCGCTGCGATACGAATGACTCGACGACGGTGCCGTCGGCGGAAATCACCGCGACCTTGCCGTCCTTCTGCCACAGCGCGAACGCGTCGCGCTCGGTGACCTTGATGTGCAGCCGGCCAGGATACAGCTTGAGGATGGTCGCTTCGGCGATCCACGGATTGGCCTTGAGACGCGCGCGCGCCGCGGTCGCGTCGAGAAACAGGAGCGAACTGCGGCCGGTGACGCCCGCGGTCGTCAGGATTTCCTCGCGGGTCATCGCGCGCCCGCCAGCCAGCGCAATCGAGGTGATGCGGAAGCCGACCGCGTTGGCGATGGCGTCGCGCGCGTCGCTCATTTCGGCCAGCACGGCTTCAACGTGTCCGCCGCGAACGGTGCCGTATGTAAAGGTCGCGGCCATCAGCAGGGCGAAGGTCACGGTCCCGGTGCCGCGCGGAACCCGCCGGTGCCCAATCGGGCCCGCGAGCCGCCGCGCCATGCGCCGGAATCGGCTGCCGAACGGAAGCCACGCGCCAAAGCGTCCCGACGCCGGAGCCGCGCCGGCGACCGGGCGCTCTGCGCCGCCGGCTACCGGTTCAGCGATGCGTCGTCGACCATCCATCGCACCAGCTCATCGAATGTCATGCCCGCGTGAACCGCGAGCTCGGGCACGAGCGAAGTTTCGGTCATGCCGGGTTGCGTGTTGACTTCGAGACAGACGAGCCCCTCGGTCCCCCCGCTACGATCGTCGTAACGGAAATCAGCGCGGCTCACGCCCCGGCAGCCCAGGGCGCAATGCGCCTTGAGCGCTAGTCTTCGGACCTCTTGGTAAACAAATGGTGAAATTTGCGCGGGCAAAACGTGCCGCGAGCCTCCTGGCGCGTACTTGGCCTCGTAGTCGTAGAACCGCGTGCTGGCGATGATTTCGATGACGTCGAGGGCGCGGTCGCCCATCACGGCGCAGGTGAGCTCCTTGCCGGGGATGTACCGCTCGACCAGAACCTTGGGGTAGGCCCAGTCCGGCCGGGTCAGCTCCTGCGGCGGGTGGGCATGCTGCTCGGTGACGATGAACACGCCGACGCTGGAGCCCTCCGCCACCGGCTTGATGACGTAGGGCGTCGGCATCGCGTGCGCCTTGGCGGCCTCGACGGCGTCGACCACCTTGCCGTCCGGCACCGGAACACCGGCGGCGGCCATCACCAGCTTGGCGACGTCCTTCTGCATCGCCAGCGCCGAAGAGAGCACGCCGGAATGGGTGTAGGGGATGCCCTGGATTTCCAGGATACCTTGCAGCGTGCCGTCCTCTCCGGGCGTACCGTGCAGCACGTTGAGGGCAACGTCGGGCTTGAGCGATTGCAGCACGGTCGCGATTTCGCGGGTGACATCGACGCGCGAGACGCGGAAGCCCTGACGCTCCAGCGCGTCGGCGCAGGCCTGGCCGGAACGCAGGGACACCTCGCGCTCCGCCGACCAGCCTCCCATCAGGACGGCGACGTGGTTGCTCATGCCGCCCTCCGCTCAGGCAGCGTGAAGCCGTCGTAGAGCCAGGCCAGGCAATCGAACATTTCGTCCTCGCCGCAGCCGGACCAGTTGGCGCGCGCGACCTCGCGCTCGAGGCCGCCGACGTGATAGAAATTGTCCCAGTGGTAGCGGGACTCGAACTGCACCCGCGCCGTGCGCAGATACCGTGCCCGCTCGTATTCGCGGAACGCGCCGGCGAAGTCGCCCTCGCTATGGCCGATCGTTTCGGCCAGGCAGACCGCGTCCTCGATCGCCATGCAGGCGCCCTGCGCCAGTGTTTGCAGAGTCGGATGGGCGGCGTCGCCGAGCAGCGTCACGCGGTCCTTGCTCCAATGCCGGATCGGATCGCGATCCGAGCTCACCCAGCCGCGGCGTGACAAATCCATCATCGCCCACAGCGCCTTCATGGTCGGATGCGAGTCCCTATAGACGTGGTTGAGGTCGGGATGCGGGCTCGCGGTGTCGCTCGGCGGCGCATCGTCCGATGTCTTGAACACCGTGACGATGTTGAACAGTGTGCCGTTGCGAAGCGGGTAGTGAACGATGTGGAAGCCCGGCCCCGACCACAGCACCACGTTGTCGCGGTCGACGTCGAACGTCACGTCTGCCATCGGCACCACGGTGCGGTGCGCGACGTAGCCGATCATGCGCGGCTCGCCCTCTTCGAGCATCTGCTGGCGGACGGTTGAGCGCAGGCCGTCCGCGCCGATCAGCGCCGCGCCCTCGATGGCTTGATCGTCCTCGGTGCGCAACACCACGCGGCCGCCGCGCGCTTCGAACGATGTGACATTGCAGCCTGCCATCAGTTCGACGTTCGGCAGCGCCCGGCAGGCGTCGAGCAGCACGCCGTGCAGGTCGACGCGATGGATGACGACGTAGGGCCGCTTGAACCGGCGCTTGAAGCTCTCGCCGGTCGGGATGCGGACGATCTCGCGGCCGTCCGCCGAGTCGACCATCAGCACCGCCTTGGGGCGGATCGCCTGCGCCAGCACCGCATCGGTGACGCCCAGCCGGTCGAACATCGGGAAGACGTTGGGGCCGAGTTGGATGCCGTATCCGATGACGCCGAACTCCTGCGCCTGCTCGAGCACGCGCACGGCATAGCCCTTGCGGCCGAGCGCGAGCGCAGCCGCCGCGCCTCCCAGTCCGCCGCCGACGACCAGAATAGGTTCGTGCTTGCCCGCCAAACAGGGCCTCCGCGAATCAGCAGTCAAGCTAACCCGCTGGGAGTCTGAGGTGAATCCTGAGGCAGTGCGTAGAGGTCACGCAGCGCGCGGCTGTGATTCAAATGTCACAACATAGCGCGATCGCAGACAAATCCACAGTTCTGGAAGAGTGCGAAGCGCTCAAGCCACTCCAATCCGCTTGATCTCCCAATCGAGATCGACGCCGGAACTCTCGCGGACACGGCGGCGGACGGTTTCGCCGAGCGTTTCGATGTCCGCCGCGGTGGCGCCGCCGAGGTTGATCAGGAAGTTGCAGTGCAGCTCGGACACCTGCGCGGCGCCGACGGTCAGCCCGCGGCAGCCGGCGGCGTCGATCAGTTGCCAGGCCTTCTTGCCGGGCGGGTTCTTGAAGGTCGAGCCGCAGGTCTTGTTCGGCGGTTGGCTGGCTTTGCGCTTCTCGGCGATGTCATTCATCGCCGCGGTGATGGCGGCGGGGTCGCCGGCGCGGCCCTGGAACAGCGCCTGGGTGAAGATCACGTCCTCAGGCACTCTGGAGTGGCGATAGGTGTAGCCCATGTCGGCATTGCTGAAGGTTCGGATGTTGCCCTGACGGTCGACGCCGCGCGCTTCGATCAGGATGTCCTTGGTTTCGCCGCCGTAGGCGCCGGCGTTCATGCGCAGCGCGCCGCCGATCCCGCCGGGAATGCCGCTGTAGAACTCCAAACCGGCAACACCGGCGTCGCGGGCGGCACGCGCCACGCGCACGTCGAGCACGCCGGTCCCGGCGCGCACGCGATGGCCGGGCTCGATAGTTATTTCGCTGAAGCGGTTGCCGAGCCGCACCACCACGCCGGGAATACCGCCGTCGCGGATGATGATGTTGGAGGCGGCGCCCAGCACCATGACGGGAACTTCAGCGGGCAATTTGCTGAGAAAATACGCGAGGTCGGCATCGTCATCGGGCATGAACAGCGCCTGCGCCGGTCCACCGACTCGGAACCACGCGCTTTCGGCGAGCGGCTGATTGGCGAGCAGGCGGCCTCGCAGCTCCGGCATGGCCGCCTTGAGATCGGAGACGATATCCGGGAAGGCCATTACCCCAGCGCCTTCAACTCGCCTTCGAGCGAATAGGCCCATTGCGTGATGTTGCCGGCGCCGAGACAGACGACGTAATCGCCCTTGCCTGCGAGATCCTTGACGATACCCGCAAGCGCCTTCTGGTCCGACAACGGAATGACCTGGCGGTGGCCGCGCGCGCGCAACGCCGTGACGAGGTGGTCGCGGTCGATGCCCTCGATCGGCGCTTCGCCAGCCGCGTAGACCTCGGCGACGATCACCGCGTCGGCGTCGTTGAAGCAGGTCGAGAATGGCTCGAACAGCGATTGCAGCCGGGTGTAGCGGTGCGGCTGCACCACCGCGATGACCTGGCCCTTGGTCGATTCGCGCGCCGCGCGCAGCACCGCCGCGATCTCGACCGGATGGTGGCCGTAGTCGTCGATGATCAGCGCCCCGTTCCACTCGCCGGCACGGGTGAAGCGCCGCTTCACGCCGCCGAACCCCGCCAGCGCTTTGCGGATCGCGTCGTCGGAAATGCCGAGCTCGCGCGCCACCGTCACCGCCGACGTGGCGTTGAGCGCGTTGTGGCGGCCGGGCATCGGCAACATCAGGTCCTGGATGGTGTGGACGGTGTTGCCGTCGCGGTCGCGGAACTGGACGGTGAACTTCGAGCGGCCGTCGATGTGGTCCAGATCGACCAGCCGCACATCAGCCTGCGGATTCTCGCCGTAGGTGATGATGCGCCGATCCTCGATGCGGCCGACCAGCCGCTGCACGATCGGATGATCGGTGCACATCACGGCGAAGCCGTAGAACGGCACGTTGTCGACGAACGCCAGGAACGCATCCTGCACCGCCGCAAAGGTCTTGAAGTGGTCGAGATGCTCGGCGTCGACATTGGTGACGATGGCGACGTCGGCCGGCAGCTTGAGGAAGGTGCCGTCGGATTCATCCGCCTCCACCACCATCCAGTCGCCGGCGCCGAGCCGCGCGTTGCTGCCGTAAGCGTTGATGATGCCGCCATTGATGACGGTCGGATCGAGATTACCGGCATCGAGCAGCGCCGCCACCATCGTCGTCGTCGTGGTCTTGCCATGGGTGCCGGCGATGGCGACGCAGCTTTTCAGCCGCATCAGCTCGGCCAGCATCTCGGCGCGCCGCACAACGGGAAGCCTTTTTTCGCGGGCCGCGACCAATTCGGGGTTGTCCCGCTTGATCGCGGTCGACACCACCAGCACCTCGGCGCCTTCGACGTTCTCCGCGGCGTGGCCGATCGCGATCTTGGCGCCCTTGTCGCGCAGCCGCTTGACGTTGGCGTTGTCGGAGGCGTCAGAGCCCTGCACCGTGTAGCCGAGATTGATCAGCACCTCGGCGATCCCGCTCATGCCGATGCCGCCGATGCCGATGAAATGGATCGGACCGATTTCGCGCGGCAATCTCATGCGGCAGCGTCCCCGTGACGTGAATTAGCGCGCTTGCGGTATCACACCAGCCACCCGCAGCACCAGATCGGCCAGCCGCTCGGCAGCGTCGACCACGCCTGCCGCTTGGGCGGCCTTGGCCATGGCAACGAGACGCGCGGGTTCGCCGGCGAGCGTGGCAAGTTCCGCCGCGACCCGTTCCGGCGTGAAGATGGTCTGGTCGAGCCGGATCGCGCCGCCGGCCCGCTCCAGGAAACCGGCGTTGGCCTTCTGATCCTGATCGAGCGCGTGCGGCAGCGGCACCAGGATGCTGGGCCGGCCGATGGCGCCAAGCTCGGCCACGGTCGAAGCGCCGGATCGCGAGATCACCAACTGGCTCGCCGCCATGCGCGCCGGCAGGTCCGAGAAGAACGGCTCGACCTCCGCGGTCACCTTCAGCTTCGCATAGGTCTCGCGCACGCTCACCAGATCCTCCTGGCGCGCCTGCTGCACCACATGCAGCCGCGTGCGCAGCGCCTCGTCGAGCCGGCCGATCGCAGCGGGAACGATGTCGGACATCACGCGCGCGCCCTGGCTGCCGCCGAACACCAGCAGATGCAGCGGACCGTTGGCATCGGGCGGTGAATACGGCCGCGTTGCCGCCAGGATCACCATCGGCCGCACCGGATTGCCGGTGTACGTCGCCTTGGCGGCGAGCTTGGGATCCTTGTCGAAAACGCCAGCGAATCCGGTCGCGATCGCGCTCACGCGCCCAGCCAGGAAACGATTGGCGCGGCCCATCACCGCGTTCTGCTCATGGATCAGCGTCGGGATGCCGCGCAGCGACGCCGCGATCACCGCGGGAATGCTCGGGTACCCGCCGAAGCCGATCACGATCGACGGCTTGATCGACGGCAGCTTAGCCCAAGCCTTGGCGACGCCGTAGCCGAGCACGGTCGCCGCCTTCGCCAGCGAGATTGGATCGCGGCCGCGGATCGTCGCGCTTGGAATGACATGAACGGCGGGAAACGAACCGCTGTATTTCTCGGCCCGGTGATCGGTCGCAAGCTCGACCGTGATGCCGCGGTTGTTGAGCACCGCGGCCAGCGCTTCGGCCGGAAACAGATGACCTCCGGTGCCGCCGGCGGCGACCAGCACACGCGTAACGCTGCTACCTGGAACTGCTGAACTCACAATGTCCCCACCCGCCGTTATCCGACCGATCCAGTTAACCGATCCAGTTATAGGCTGAAATTGCGAAAAGGTCAGGCCGAGACGCGGCCCAGATAGGCGTCGCGGCTGGCCATCATCTCGGCACGCGGGCGCTCGCGCGTCAGCGCCAGCAGCATGCCCATGCCGTAGGCGAGCGAAATCATCGACGAGCCGCCGTACGAGATGAACGGCAGCGTCATGCCCTTAGCAGGCATCAGATGCAGGTTGACCGCCATGTTGATGGCCGACTGAAGCCCGAACAGTATGGCGAGGCCCGCGATCGCAAAACGGCTGAACGGATCCTCATTGGCGAGCGAATGGCGCAGCGAGCGGATCACGATGAACGCAAACATCGCGAGCAAGGCGAGACACAGCACGATGCCGAACTCCTCGGCCGCCACCGCGAACACGAAATCGGTGTGACCCTCGGGGAGAATGCGCTTGAGCGTGCCCTCGCCCGGGCCGCGGCCGAGCCAGCCGCCGCGCACGAACGATTCCAGCGCGTAGTCGATGTTGAACGTGTCGCCGGACGCCGGATCGAGAAAACGCTGAATGCGGCGCGTCACGTGGGGCACGGTAAAGTACGCGCCGGCCAGGCCGGCCGCGGCGACGCCGCCCAGACCCGCGACCCAGACGAGGCGCATCCCCGCCATGAAGAACAGCGCGCCCCAGACAAGCACGATCAGCATGGTCTGGCCGAAGTCGGGCTGCATCACGAGGAGCGCCACCACCAGCGCCAGCAAGCCGAGCGCCGCCGTGTTGGCCGGCATTTCCGGACGGCGAGCGGATTCGCCGAACAGCCACGCGATCAGGATGACGAACGCGGGCTTCAGAAATTCAGACGGCTGGATGTTCATCCCGGCAATCACCAGCCAGCGGCGCGCGCCCTTGATCTCGGCGCCGAAGAACGGCGTGGCGGCGACCAGAATCACGGTCAGGAAAAACACCACCAGCGCGACGCGCCGGATCGCGCGCGACGAGAGCAGCGAGGTCGCCAGCAGCACGGCGACCGCCGGGACCAGGAACATGACCTGGCGGTTGACGAAGTGGAACGCATCAAGATTGAGCCGCGCCGCCACCGGCGGGCTGGCCGCGAGGCAGAGCACGATACCGCCGAGCATGAGGGCCGCCAGCGCGCCGAGCATCAGCCGGTCGACCGTCCACCACCAATCGCCGAACGGCGTGCGTTGCGTGCGCGACGACATGCGCTCCCCGAAACAAGGAATGCCCCGCTCTGGTGTCGCCCGGCCATGGTTTCCAAGAGCTTAAGATTGCGCCGAAACCGGCTTTAATCCCGGTAGAGCCAGCACGAGGTCGCGGAACGCGGCGCCGCGGACCTCGAAGTTCGGATATTGGTCGAATGAGGCGCAGGCCGGCGACAGCAGCACCACCGGCTCCTTGAGCGAAGCAGCCTCCGCGTCACGCGCCGACGCTGCCACCGCGCGGTCGAGCGTTCCGACAATCTCGTAGGGCACCTTGCCGTCGAGCGTCCCGGCGAATTCCCCCGCCGCCTCGCCGACCAGATAGGCCTTGCGGACGCGCGGGAAGAAACCCGCAAGCGGCGTGATGCCGCCGGTTTTCGCCTTGCCGCCGGCGATCCAGAAGATGTCGTTGAAGCAACCCAGCGCCTGCGCGGCGGAATCGGCGTTGGTCGCCTTGGAATCGTTGACGAACAGCACGTCACCCTTGCGTCCGACCTGCTCCATGCGGTGCGCGAGGCCGGGGAACGTTCTCAGTCCTTGCGCGATCTCCACGGCAGTGAGTCCGCAGTGCCAGGCGGCGCCGCAGGCAAACGCCGCGTTCTGCGCGTTGTGGCGGCCGCGCAGCGAGCCCACCCCCGCGAGGTTGCCGAGCACCTCGGCCTGCTCCGGCGTCTTGTCGTAGCCTTTCGAAACGACTTCGGTGCCGCGCACAAAATAGCCCCACGACAGCTCGCGCGCCGCGGACACCGGAATGACATAGGGCTTGTCGCGGCCGGACCAGCGGCGGCCGATGGCGTCGGAGAACTCGTCGTCGATGCCAACCAGCGCAATCTCCGCCCCGGCCACCAGGCACTCCTTCACCTCGGCATAGTGCTCCATCGTGCCGTGCCGGTCGATGTGATCCGGCGAAAGGTTGATCAGGATGCCGACCGACGGATCGAGCGAGGGCGCCAAGTCCACCTGATAGGACGAGCATTCAATGACGTGAAAGCGATCGGCCGCGGGCGGTTCGAGCGAGAGGATCGCGGTGCCGATGTTGCCGCCCATCTGCACGTCCTTGCCGGCGGAGCGCAGGATGTGCGCGATCAGCGCCGTGGTGGTCGATTTGCCGTTGGTTCCCGTGATGGCGACGAATGGCGAGCGCGGCGCGCGGCTGCGCCGCCGCTCGCGGCAGAACAGCTCGATATCGCCGATCACCTCGACGCCGGCCTGGTGCGCGAGCTTCACGCTCCAATGCGGATCCGGGTGGGTGAGCGGCACGCCGGGCGCGAGCAGCAGCGCCGCAACCTTCGACCAGTCGAGCGTGCGCAGGTCGGCGGTTGCGATGCCGGCCGGTGACGCCTTGGCGAGCGACGCCGCGCTGTCGTCGAACGCGACGACGTCCGCGCCGCCGGTCTTGAGCGATTGCGCGCTGGCCAGGCCCGAGCCGCCGAGGCCGAACAGAGCGACGGACTTTCCGGCAAAGCTCGTGGCGGGGGTCATCGCAGCTTGAGCGTGGCGAGCCCGGCGAGCGCCAGCACGATGGAGATGATCCAGAATCGGATCACGACCTGGGATTCGGTCCAGCCGAGCTGCTCGAAATGATGATGCAGGGGCGCCATGCGGAACACCCGTTTGCCGGTAAGCCGGAACGACACCACCTGCACGATCACCGACACCGCCTCGAGCACGAACAGGCCGCCGATCACCGCGAGAGCGATCTCGTGTTTGGTCGCGACTGCAACGGTGCCGATCAGGCCGCCCAGCGCGAGCGAGCCGGTGTCGCCCATGAAGATCGAAGCCGGCGGCGCGTTGAACCAGAGGAAGCCCAGGCCGGCGCCGATCACCGCGCCACCTATGACGGCCAGCTCGCCGGTGCCCGGCACATAGTGGATCTGCAGATAATCGGCGAACACAGCATTGCCCGCCAGATAGGAGATGCCGACGAATGCGGCCGACGCGATCATCACCGGGCCGATGGCGAGACCGTCGAGTCCGTCGGTCAGGTTCACGGCGTTGCCGGCCCCGACAATGATGAAAGCGCCGAACAGGATGAAGAACCAGCCAAGGTTGATGATCATTTCCTTGAACAAGGGAAATGCCAGCGACGTCGCGAACTGCGGGCGGCCGAGGTTGGCGAGCGCGACGCAGGCGACGATGGCGATGACCGCTTCGACGGACAGCCGCAACACGCCGCCGAAGCCCGTGGTGGTCTGCTTCGTCACCTTCAGCAGGTCGTCGTAAAACCCGACGCAGCCGAAGCCAAGCGTGACGCCGAGCACGATCCAGACGTAAGGATTGCGCGGGTTGGCCCACAGCAACGTCGAAACGAGAATCGCAATCAGGATCATCAGGCCGCCCATGGTCGGCGTGCCGGCCTTGACGAAATGCGACTTCGGACCGTCGGCGCGGATCGGCTGGCCCTTGCCTTGCTTAAGGCGCAGATGATCGATGAGCCACGGGCCGAACAGGAACACGAAGATGAGCGACGTTATCATCGCGCCGCCGGTTCGCACCGTGAGATAGCGAAAGACGTTGAAGATCGAGAGCGTGCTGGAGAGGTCGGCCAGCCAGTACAGCATTGGTTCAACCCTGTGCCGGCGACGCGACGGCGTCGGGGCGGGAATATTGGCGGGTCAGCGCCTTGACGATAGGCCCCATTTTCGAGCCGAGCGAGCCCTTGACCATGACCGCGTCGCCCGCACGCACCGCCCCCAGCACGCCGG
>Ga0190274_10001758_pt1 | contig 12692 bp, 10 predicted proteins | sample Popmic531T_FD_133002 | JGI IMG/M metagenome (GOLD analysis project Ga0190274, IMG submission 133002) | Populus adjacent soil microbial communities from riparian zone of Yellowstone River, Montana, USA - 531 T | ecosystem: Environmental > Terrestrial > Soil > Riparian zone | place: USA: Montana...
AGGCGATGGCTTCGTCGGAAGTCAGCGGATTCTGCAGGCGCGCCTTGAGGTCGCCGCAAGGGAAATACTCCATCGCCAGGTATTCGATGCCTTCATGAATACCGTAATCGAACAGATCGATGATGGACGGATGATCGAGCGCCGCGATGGCCTCGAACTCGCGCTGGAACATGATGGAGCGCTGGCCGGTATCGGCGGAGTTGGCGTCGATGTGGCCCGAATGCTTGCGCTTCGAAATCTTGAGCGCCACGTTGTGGCCGAGATCCTCGGCAATCGCGAGGTACACGGCGGCGGCCTCGGATTCACCGATCTTCTGGAGAATGGTGTAGCCGGGAATCTGGTGGTTCTCCGGTGCGATCGGCTTGGCTTCCTTGGGCGCGGGCGCTGGGACGAGTACGGGTGCGGGTGCGGGTGCATGCGCGGCCAGGGCGGCTCTCGCGGCTTCGGCGAGACTGGCGCCCGTGTGTGTGGCGACGTGCGCGCGCGGTGGAGCTGGCGTGACGGGCAGGACCTGCGCGGCGGCGGGTTTCGGCGCTACAGGCACCTGCGCCGCCGCTTTCGCAAGGCTGGCACCGGTATGAGTCGAGATGTGCGCGGGTATCGGCGCCGCGGTGGGCGCGGGCGGCGTCACTTTCACCGAGCCGGTCAGGCTCTCGGCGTGTTTGTCCGGTTCGGCCTTCGCTGCCGATTGTGCATTGCGCTCGGCGCGCCGCTGGGCTTCCTTCTCAATGGCGCGCAGCGTGAGTTTGATGGAGCGCTGCAGGCGCGACGGTGTCAGCAGGCGCTTCGGTAGATAGTCAGCCGCGCCGAGCCGCAACGTGCGGATGGCCGCCAGCTCGCTGCCGCCTTCCGCGAGGATGATCATCTCGGGGAAGCCGGGCTGGCTGCGCAGCTTGCGGATCCAGTCGAAGCTGTCGGTGGTCGGATCCTCGATGCCTTCGTCGAAGGCCAGCGCGAGCATCACGATGTCGTAATCGCGCACGGTCATGGCAGTGCGCACGCGGCCGAACGATGTCCAGTCCATGATGACGATGGAATCGTTGGGCCAGCCGGCGCTCACCGTATGCTGCAGCCACTGCGCATACTTGGCCTCGTTCTCGACGATCAGGAAACGTTGTGAGCGCGGCGCGTCCATCTATTGGTCCGCGAACCGGATGCGAACGGCGACGCGCGGCTCGACGGGCTTGCCGTCGCGCATCACGGGTCGATAGCGCCACTGGCTCACGGCCGTCACGGCGGAGGAGTCGAAGGTCTTTCGCGGGCTCGAGTTGGTCACCACGACGTCGCCGGTGGAGCCATCCGCCAGCACCGTGAATTCCAGTTCGACCCAGCCGGAAATGCCGCGGTTACGCGTCGCGGCCGGAAATTTCGGCGCCACGTATTCGAGGCGCTCGAGTGTCTTCTCGCCGACGACCGTGCGCTGCGCGGCTTTTTCGCGCGCGCCGGCCAGTTCGCCTTCCGCTGTCTTGATGTCGTTGCCGCCGAAGCCGATGGTCCGGGCTTCGTTCAGCCACGTGTCGGCCGCGTTCAGATCGCCACGCGCGATTGCGCCGCGGAATTCGCCGAGATACGCGTTGCCGAGACTCTGGCGCGCGGTGACGACCGACGGGTGACCGCCGTCGGTGTTGATCATGGCGAGCAAGTGCGTCTTGGCGCAGTCGGCCGCCGGCTGCACCAGCCGGTTCGCGGCCAGCGCATTGGTGAATGACTGCGTGAGGGCCGTCATCTTGCTGGCGCGCGCGCCGATTTCCGTGTCCTTGAGCGAGCGGCGAATGGCAGACAGATCCGCGCGCGTCGCGCCGGCGTCGTCCGCGTTCGCCAGCCAGCGCTCGGTCTCCGCCGCGTTGCCGAGGGTGGCCGCGGCCGATGCGCGATCGAGCAACGCTCGCTGCAGCCCGCGCCGGGTATCCGCGAGCGTGGGGTCGTCGGCGATGAGCTGGCTCGCTGCTTCCAGGTAGAAACGTGCGTTGTCTTCGGAAGGTTCGATGAGCGCGCCACTGCGCAGGCGCGCCTGGGCGAGCCGCAGGTACGTCGCGCCCTTTTCCAGCTTGTCCTGCGCATCACTGTCTTTCGAGCGGTTCAATGCTTCGCGTTCGCGCTCGCGCTCGATCTGCATCATGAGGAACGCGCCGCGCGCGGTGGCCGGCGTGAGCGTTTCGGCGACCGCCACCATTCTTCGCGCGTCGTCGACATTGCCCGCGGTCAGCGTGCGCTCGGCGGCGGTCAGCAGTCTGTCGGCAACCCGCACGAGGCCACCCTTCGCGAGCTGGTTGCTCGGATCGAGCTCCAGCGCGCCACGGAACAATTCCACGGCATTGTTTCCGGGCGGTGAGGCGAGCTCACCGCGCTGCAAAGCGGCTTCGGCCTGCTTGAGCTGAGCATCCAGGCGATCTTCGAAACTGAGAACCGGCTGCGGTGGTGTGCGCGGCGCCACTTCCTCGGGCGCCTGCATCACGGCCGGCTTGCTGGCGGCCGGGCGCAGGCGGTCGCTCACCGGATCTTCGGCAGCAGGAGGCGCAGCGGCAGGAATGGTTGCCGGAGCGGCGGCTACCGGAGCGGGTTCAGGCGCCTCGACGGGAGGCGGTTGGGCTACCGCGGGTTCGGGCTTCTGGGCGACCGCCGGAGCGGATTCGGCGGGCGTGGTGTCAGCCGGCGGCGTATCGGCCGAGGCACTAACTACCGGCGTCGCGAGTGATGGCGAGCGCGCGAACCAGATGGCGGCGCCGACGGCGAGGACGACCGCGCCGATGATTCCCGGCAACAATGCGCGCAGCGGGCTCGGCCCACCGGAGCGCGCCTTGGCCGCTTTCTCCATTCGCGAGAAATCCGGGCGTGTGTGCTCGAGCGTGCGCTCGACGTTCTCCACTTCGTGGCGGCGCAGGGCGGCGTCGACGAACAGTCGCACGCGTGGCGCCGACACCGGGCGATGCAGGAATCGATACACCACGCCCGAAGTGATCTGCCCGGCAACCTTCGACTGTTCTTCCGCGGTGCCGACCACCACGAGTACGAGATCCGGCCAGGTTTCGCGCATGCGCTCCGCCATCGCGGCGAGGTCGCCCTCGATGAACATGCTGTCGAGCAGCGCCACGGACACGCGGCGGCCGTTCAGATGCGGAGTGAGCTCCGCTTCAGAGGTGACGAGGATGAGATCGTTGGTCGGATCGATGACGCTGCGTAACAGCCCGATGAGCGCGCGGTCCTGCGTAATCGCGGCAATCGCCACCGCCGCCGCGGCATTGGCGAGCATGGGCGATTCGTATTCCGACTGCGGCAACATGACGGTGGTGGGAGACCCGCAAAAAGCAGCGAAAACAAAGGGTGCGAAAGCACTTTAACAAGATATGTAATTCTATCGGGGAAGGTCGCACCAAGGCCTCGCGCGCGGGTAATCCGTGAACTGCGTCCCGCGACCAATGTCTGGTAACGAGACCACTTTCACAGTTGGGGCGGCCATTACCGGCCCGGTTATGATCGCGGCCGCTGTCTACGAATGGAGCGTTAAATGGCCCCAAGAGCCCTGATTTTGACGGTGTTGCTGGCGGCAGCCAGCGTTCCGGCCATTGCCGCCGGCCCGAACAGCGCCCAACAGCGGGGCGCCGAAGCATTTCTCGCCGCGATCGCTGGCGGCAACGTCATGGCGGTCGCCCAGGAATTGCATCCCGACGAGGTGGAAAAGCTCAGGTCGCGCCTGCTCATGCTGTTCCGCGCCGAGGCCTCACGCTCCGACAACACCTATCGCGCACGCCTGTTTGGGCCAGGCCGGACGCTCGCCGAACTCGAAAGCATGACGCCGGTGCGTTTCTATGCCGCCTTGTCCGATCGGGTGCGGTTTCGCGCCCGGGAGTTCAAGTCGGTAGATTGGCTCGCCGCCGTTCCCGACGGGAAGGTGGTGTACGTCATCGGCAAGGGCGAGCAGCCCAAGGAGCGCGGTGCGGTAAAGGTGCTGGTCACGGTTGCGCTTGCGCAGTACGGCTCCCAGTGGCGCGCCATCGTCCCGAGCGAAGTCGAAGCCCAGCTCGACGACCTCATCGAAGGCCGGGTTCTCGCCGCGCCGCCGCCCTCGCCTGGCGCCCCGGGCCGCTCGTTGGTCGAAGAAAGGCCGGTGCCGTTGTCGCCGGGCATCAGCGAACTGCTGGCCCGCGCCGAAGCCAGCCTCGCGGAAGGGCATTGCGAGGAGTACTACAGCCAGTTCATGAGCCCCAACTTCAACAGGGCGACTTCGAAATCCGCGAAGAAGACGCTGATCACCGCCTGCACCAACAGCGAGAACACGCGCGAAACCATGATCACCACGCTGCGTGTCGTGCAGGAGCTCTCGCCCAAATACGACATGAATGGCGCGCGCGCCATCTATGACGTGAGTGGCCAGGGCCTGCCGTACGATCGATTCGTCCTGGAGCGCGACAAGGACATGCGCTGGTACATCGCGGAGTAATGGAACACATGCTGAACATCCGGCCCGCTACGCGGGCAGACGCGCCAGTCATTGCGAGCCTCGTGCGCGAGCTCGCGGACTACGAAAAGCTGCTCGACGAGGCCAAGGCCACGCCGGAAGATTTTCTGCGCGAGCTCGAGTCGCCGAATCCCGTGATCCACGTGCTGATCGCCGAGTGGGAGGGGAAGCCGGCGGGTTTCGCGTTGTATTTCTTCAACTTTTCGACATTCGTCGGCCGGCCGGGTCTCTATCTCGAAGACCTGTTCGTGCGGCCCGCGCAACGCAGTCACGGCATTGGCCGCGCGCTGTTGCAGGCGCTGGCGCGAATCGCGAAGGAACGCGGTTGCGGGCGCATGGAGTGGGCCGTGCTCGACTGGAACGAGCCGGCGCTGCGTTTCTACCAGTCGCTCGATGCGCGGCAGATGAAGGAATGGATCATCCACCGTTTGACGCCGGTCGAGATCGCCCGGCTGGCAGGGGAGCCCCATGAAGCGTCTAACTAGTGTGTTCGCCAGCCTGTTGCTGGGAGTCGCGGGATTGCTGCCGGTGGCAAACGCCGCCGACACCGTGCTGGTCTCGCAAGCCGAACTGCTCAAGCGGCTCGAGCAGAAAGACCCGGAGCTCGTGGTGCTCGACGTACGCACCGCCGACGAATTCGCGGCCGGCCACGTACCCGGCGCGCGCAATGTTTCGCACGACGTCCTCGCCGCGCGGATCGAGGAACTCTCGGCTGCGCGTGACAAGCAGGTGGTGCTCTACTGCCGCAGCGGGCGCCGCACCTTGCTGGCCGAGGACGTGCTGCGAAAGGCCGGCTTCACGCGCCTGGGTCACCTCGAAGGCGACTACCTGGCATGGGAAGCGGAGAAACGGCCGGTGGAGCGTTCTGCCCCGGCGAAGTAGCGCGGGCGCTTCCTGCTAGTTCGCGTCCAGCGTGAACTGCGTGCCGCGGAACGAAAACTTCGCGCCCGTCTGCGTGATCGCGTCGAGCCGCACGCCTTCGGGCAGGGAATCGCCCTCGCGAAGTTTCCGCATGTTGACGAACACGAAGCGCTTCGCAGGATCCGCGTCGTACACGTGCAGGTCGAGCCGCATGTCAGGCAACTGCGCGCCTTGCGCCAGCACCTCATCGCGCGAGGGCACGGACCCTTCGCGCCGCGCCGCCGCGATTGCGTTCGCCTGCGCGGGCGTGACGGCGGGCCGGTAGTCGCGCGCGTCGTAGTCCGGCGGCACCGAGGGTTCCTGCACTGACAGCATGGGTTCTTCGGCGAGCGGCGGAGCGGTGCTCGGCGCCACGACGCCGGCGTCGGTGTTGCCGCCCCCGATCGTGACGGCAGGCGGTGCGCCTGCGGGAATGTACGTGGACGTGGCGGGCACCGTGACCATGCCGGAGGGTGTGGCCGCCGGCGCCGGTGAGCCGGCAACCTCGTTCGCAGCGGTTGCGGGCGGAGAACTTGCCGGCGCGGGGCGCAACAGGAACCACAGCAGCACGAGCACGTTGACGCCTAACAACACGCCGAGCCCCACCGCCCAGAGCGGGAAGTTGCGGCGCGGCTGGGCGACCTTCACTTCGAACAGCGCGGGCGCCGACTGCCGCTGCCGGTCGTTCTCGGATTTCTTGAGAGCATCGAGAATGAACGACATGTCAGCTACCGCCGCTGTTGCGCAGGAAGGGAGTGGCGGAATCGTTGAGCGCCGCGTCGAGCGCGACCTGCGTCTGCACGCCAGCGATGCCATCCACCGCGAGCCGGTTCCGGCGCTGGAATTCTTCCACCAGGGTCACGAGCTCCGGGTCGAATCGATCGTTCGGCACAGGCTCCGCCGGCAGGCCGTTGACGCGGCGCAGGCTGTCGCGCAACCAGCGCACGCGCGCGTTGCGAGCTCCCAGCGCCAGCGGCTGTGAGCCACCGACCGCCGGCCGCCAGAGCAGCACGTAGTCGCCGAACCAGCTGCGCGAGAGATCGCCGATGCCGACTTCGCGTTGCGCACCGCCCAGGTCCACCTGCGCGTGTTCATCATCGAGCCCCGCGAGCACGACCTGGTGAGCATGCCCGGCAGAGTCGATGACGTTGAGCACGGCCGGGCGGTTGAACAGCCGCAACTGCGCGAGCGATCCGCGCTGTGTCAGGCACTCGAGACCGGCCTGCTGCGCCTGGCTGCAGGGGTCGACGCTGCCAGCCACGTAACGCAGGCTCCACAGCGCGAACAGCTTGTTGAATGCATTGTCCGGATCGGTCTCCGCGGCGTACGTGCCTAACAACTTGTCGAGATCCGGCGCCGGTGCGACGGGTGCGGGTGCGGGTTTGGGTGGCGGCGCGGCCGCCACCACCGGCGCGGGCGCTCGCGCCGCGAGGAAGCGCGGCAGCAGCAACGTCGCGCTCGCGATGGCGAGTGCGGCCACGCCCGCCGCCGCGGTCCACGGCAGCCAGCCTGGCTGGAACGTGCGTCCGAACACCTCACCGGCGGCGCGGCGCACGACACTGGCGCTGACCAGGTGCCGGTCTTCGGTGAATGCGCCCAGCAAGGCGCGATCGCTGATGATGTTGATGAGGCGCGGCACTCCGCCCGAGAGCCTCTGGATTTCCCGCAAGGCTCGATTGGAAAAAATTTCGCGCGTGGCGCCGGCGACGCGCAGGCGGTGGCGCACGTAGGCGGAGGATTCTTCGGCCGACAGCGGATCCAGGTGATAACGCCCGGTGATGCGCTGGGCCAGCTGCCGCAACTCGACGCGGCCTAACAACTCACGCAGCTCGGGCTGACCGATGAGGATGATCTGCAGCAGCTTCTGCGTCTCGGTCTCGAGATTGGTGAGCAGGCGCACCTGCTCGAGCACGTCGACGCTCAGGTTCTGCGCTTCGTCGACCACCAGCACGATGCGCTTGCCGTCGGCGTGTGAGTTGAGCAGGTGAAGGCTCAGCAGATCGACGAGATCCTTGAGGCTGTTCTCGGACCCCTCCGCCACGCCGATGCCGAGCTCCTCGCAAATCGCCAGCAGGAACTCCGCGGGCGTCATGCGCGGGTTGAGGATGAGCGCGATTTCGGCGTGCTTGGGCGCCTGGGTGAGCAGCGAACGAACTACCGTGGTCTTGCCCGTGCCCACCTCGCCGGTGAGCTGGATGAAGCCGCCCGCCTCGTTGATGCCGTACACCAGGTGCGCCAGGGCCTCCGCGTGCCGTTCCGAGAGGAACAGGTACCGCGGATCGGGGGTGATCGAGAAAGGCTTCTCGTTGAGGCCGAAAAAGGAGGCGTACATGGGTATGCGGATTAAACGGGCCGGGAGTATTACATGGGCTTTTTGAGCCCGGCTACCGGCGATGCTACCGGCGGTCGCTGCCCGGCGACGTGTTCTTTTGCCGGCTCCGCCCGGGCGCCTTTTCGGACATATCCTCATCCCCTTCGTCCGCTCCGCGGGCTTCGGGCAGGGCGCTTCCGCGCCGTACGGCAAGGTTGCCGAAACGCTCGCGGATCAGGTCCACGGCCGCATCCAGGGCGTTCGCGCCGGTGTTGGCGGCGCCGTCCGCCACGGGGGCGGCGAACAGGTCCATCTGGTCGGCGGCATGCAGGTGGTTCACGCCCACGCCTAACAACCGCACCCTCGCGCGCGGCTGCTCGGCGAGCCAGGCGTCGAGCAGTTCCGTGGCGATCTTGGCGATGGTGCGCGAGTCCGTCGTGGAGGGCTCGAAGCGCTTCTGCCGCGTGAAGGTCGTGAAATCCGCGCGCCGGATCTTCACTGCCACGCAACCCGAGGCAAGGTTCTGTGCACGCATGCGCGTGCCGGCACGGTCGGCGAGGCGCATCACTTCGGCCTGCATCCTCGCGTGATCGGTGAGATCGCTGAAGAAGGTTTCCTCGGCGCTGATCGACTTCTCGTCCCACTCGGACATCACCTGGCGCTCGTCGATGCCGGACGCGCGTTCGCGCATGCGCTGCGAGTCGCGCCCGAAAATCGGCCACAACACGGCGTCGGGCGCCACGCGCAACTGCCCCAGCGTGGCGAGCCCCGCGGCTTCGACGCGCTCGCCCAACTTGCGGCCGAGACCGGGCAGTCGACGCACCGAGAGCGGATCCAGGATGGTGTGCATGTTGCCGTGGTTGATCACCGTGAGACCGTCCGGCTTCTCGAGCTCGGAAGCGATCTTCGCCACCAGCTTGTTAGGCGCCACGCCGACCGACGCGGCCAGTTGCGTGGTGGCGCGAATCCGCTGCTTGATGTTGCGCGCAATCGTGACGGCATCGCCCTTGAGCGCGAGGCTCGCGGTCACGTCGAGGAAGGCCTCGTCGAGCGACAGGCCTTCGACGATGGGCGTGTATTCATGGAATACCGCGAACACCTGGTGCGAGACTTCGCGATACACGGACATGCGCGGTTTGACGCAGATGGCATGCGGGCAACGTCGCAGCGCCTCGCGGATCGGCATGGCCGAACGCACGCCGAACTTTCGCACTTCGTAACTGGCCGCCGCGACCACACCGCGATTGCTGGTGCCGCCCACGATGAGCGGCTGGCCGCGCAGTTCGGGCCGGTCGCGCTGCTCCACCGACGCGTAGAACGCGTCCATGTCGACATGCAGGATGGAGCGCGGGGCACTCATGGCGCCGTTTTACAGCGTTCGGGTCAGCCAGTGCAGGAGATTGAGCGTGAAGCGGAAATTCGCATCAGCGCCGGGCGCGTTCATGCCCATGGGTTTCTTTTCCCCGCCGGCCAGTTGCGCGGAAAACATGGCCGCTTCACCGAAAAATGCCGCGCGGCCTTTGCCCACCGGCTGCACCGCACCCTGCAGCCAGCCCTGGATGGCGACCCGCGGCGTGTCCTTGTCGAATTTCCAGGCTGTTTTCGGCAGCAGACCGACAAAGCCCGCGGGGAACACGAGCAGCGGCTCGGCGCGTGGGGCGTGAAATGCCTGGCCCGTGAACGTCCGGATGCTGGTGACGGACTCCTGCGCGTTGCGTCCGCGCACGATGGCATGGTCGCGCAGCGTTTGGTTGGAAGTGCGGAAGAGGTCGAAATCATCGCTGTCCGGATCGCGCATCGCGAAGCCATCCATGAACTCGACGTCGAATGCCGCGGCCAGCTTTGCCGCGGCGCCGCCGAGAGGCATGTGATCCGCGATCAGCAACAGTGCGCCACCTTGCTCGACCCACTGGTGGACCGCGGCGATCTCCGCGGCGGTGAACGCGGAAGGCGTGGGGTGCGGATATTGGTCCCACTCATCATCGCTTGGCTGCGCATTCGAGATCACGAGCACGGCGCAGTGCTGCAGTGCTTTCACCGTGAAAGCCGACGTGTGCGGCACCGTCTGGAAGCCATCCCGCCGCAACAGTTCGCCGAAGGCCCAGAAGCGTTCCGACAGCGTATGGAAGTTGTGGTGTGCTTCGTCCAGGCAAACTACCGGGCCCTTGCCGATCGCATATTCGGGACGCGCGATCGCGGGTCGATAGTCGCGGTCGGGCACCTGCTGGGCTGTTGCGGGAGCAGCCGCCAGCACCGCGAGCAAGGCCGCGGCCCGGGAAAATCGCCGGTTCATCGACCGCTATTGAACGACGATCGTGATCTTCTTCGAGATCACCGCCGGCTCATGCGGCGTATGCAGTGAATCGGCGAGCAGGAGCTGCAGCGTGTGTTTGCCGGGCGGCAGTGTCAGCGTGGTTTCGGTCTGGCCCTTGCCGAAATGAATGTTGTGTTCGTCGGCGGGCAGCGGCAGCGAAAGATTCGCGGGCGCATCGGTATCGACGAGCAGGTGGTGGTGACCGGTGTTGTCGAACTTGATGCCGGCCGGTGCGATTCCCATGCCCTTGAGGCCGAAGACCACGGTCACGGGGCCTTTGACCTTCGCGCCGTCCTTCGGCGACACGATGTAGACCTCGGCGCCGGCCGGTGACGGTGTCCGATCGGCGGCAGCAATGCCGCCAGCGGCGAAGATGAGCGCGGCGGCGAGTGCGAAACGCGGCAGGAATCGGGTTTTCATCGGAGGCCTCCTTGGGCGTGGGGGTGCAACTTAGACCCGCGGGAACGGGGCGCGCAAGCTGGACGGAGATCTAGCCCAGGAAGACGGCGCTATACAGCGCGAGCAGCACCAGCACCATCACGGCCGCCGAAATGTAGGAGAGGCCGATCGTCAGGTATTTCGCGAACGTGAGCGCGCGACCCTGGCCGTAGTAATTGCGCATGCCGCGAAACAGGTACCAGATCATGTAGAGCCACGCGGCGAACTTGACGACTCCGAGATGGTTGCCGACGACGGGGATCAGCTCCAGCAGTGTCAGCACAGTGAGCACCAGGAACACGAACGCGTGGTTGTGGATCAGGAACAGCAGGTGTTCCACGTAGTAGCGCTTCGGCCGCCAGTAGAGCGGCTTCATCGACAGCGCGAGCAGCGGCAGGAATACGAACATGGCGCGCGGAATGTTGTGAGCCACGGTTTTCGCGAGCTCGCGTCCTCCGTCCTCGGAGATCTTCGCGCAGGCCGCGTGGAGCTTGGCGTAGTTCTGGTTGGCGGTGGGATCCGGATTCTTGAATTCATCGCAGAAGTCGGTCATCGCATTCTTGTCCTGAAGCCCGAATTTGGGTTCCACGACTGACGCGGGGGCCGCGTCCTCGGAGTCTGCTTCCTCGGCCTTAAGCGCTGCCTCTTCCTTTTCGGCCTGCTGGCGGATCTTGGCCGCGGCCAGCTTGAGCTCCTCGCTTCCCGGCCCAGTTTCCTTTTCCAGTGCCGCGGCGGTCGCGTTCATTTTCTCGATGCGCTCTGCCGTGGGCTCGTCGCCGTCCACGTCGATCGCGACTTCCTCGGGCACACCCACGGTGAGGAAGAACACCACGCTGATCACGAGATAGAGCCGGAACGGCGGCAGATAGCTCACGCGTCGGCCGGCGAAGAATTCCCGCGTGAGAAAGCCGGGACGCGCGAGCAGGTACCACAGCGTGCGCCACAGCCGCGAATCGGCGTGCGAGACGCTTTCCAGCGCCTCGCTCGCGAAGTGGGCGACCGTGTGCACGTGCGGCTCGTGCCGCTGCCCGCAGACCGCGCAGTATTCGCCCGCGAGCGACGCGTGGCAGTTGGCGCACACCAGCGTGAGCGGCTGGGGCGGCTCCGGCGGGCTAACTACAGGAACGGGAGGTGAGCTCATCGTCTCCGGTTCATGCGACTTGAAACGTGCTGACGCTGGAAGGCGTCACCTCCGGCGGTGATCTTTCCGCCTGCGCCGCGAGCTCGTGCGATTCGAAGTCGTCGACGCTGATGAGTTCCATGACCTTGCGATCGTAGTCGCGCAGCATGGCCGCTTCGGTCTCGGAGATGATGCCGACACTCAGCGCCTGGGTGATCTGCCCGGGAACATCGAGGGCGGTCACCTTGCCGGTCTTGACGCCGTCGACGCGGATACGCTTCTCGATGGGCTCGGCGGTCTGCGACAGCACGAGGGCTTCCTGCAACAGGCCCAGCGGATTGCCCGGCTCGAGCGTGCGATAGACGAAATGGCACAGTCGATCGCGCACCGCGCTCGGGTTCAACACCGCGTCGGCGAGCTTGCGGCCAAGCCGGTCGCTCGGAGCGGAATACGCGCGGCCGCCCGGGAAGATGAGCGCGCGCATGGCCCAGCCGAGGAACTTGTTCGGGAAGTTGCGCAGGAAGTCGTGCAGCTGTTCCTGTGCCTTGTAGAGCTGGTTGCGGCAGGCCCATTCGACGATGGGCAGGTCATCGGCCGGACGGCCCTGGTTCTCGTGGTGCTTGAGCACCATCGAGGCGAGGTACATCGCCGAGAGAACGTCGCCGAGGCGCGCCGAGAGGTTTTCCTTCTTCTTCAGGTAGCCGCCCAGCGTGAGCATGGCGACGTCCACGGCGAACGCGAACGAGGCCGAGAAGCGCACGATGTGCTGGTAGTAGCGCCGGGTGTCACCCACATCGGGCACGTGCGTGAAGCGCGCGTGCGTGAGCGCCATGATGAAGGAGCGCACCGCGTTGCTGATGGTGAAGCCGATGTGTCCGAACAGCGCGGCGTCGAACTGGTCGACGCCCTGCTTGCGGTCCGGGTTGCGCGCCGCGTTCATTTCCTTGAGCACGAACGGATGGCAGCGGATCGCTCCCTGTCCGAAGATGATGAGCGAGCGCGTGAGGATGTTGGCTCCCTCGACCGTGATCGCGACCGGCACGACCTGGTAGCTGCGACCGAGATAGTTGCGAGGGCCTAACTGGATGCCCTTGCCGCCGTGCACGTCCATGGCGTCGTTCGCCACCTGCCGGCCCATCTCGGTCACGTGATA